>Ga0164243_10005821_pt1 | contig 18763 bp, 19 predicted proteins | sample OricompcompostOP_FD_108781 | JGI IMG/M metagenome (GOLD analysis project Ga0164243, IMG submission 108781) | Organic Plus compost microbial communities from Emeryville, California, USA - Original compost - Organic plus compost (OP) | ecosystem: Engineered > Solid waste > Mixed feedstock >... | reverse complement strand
GCCGACCCTCGCCGCGGCGTCCTCGTCTTCGCGTGCTGGGGTCCGCGCGAGGCGAACCCGATGTTCAGCCTCGGCACCGGCCCGCTCCTGCGACGCCTCGACGAGCTTGCGGACGACGAGCCGCTCATGTCCCCGGATGGCCCCGGCCCCACGTCGCTGTCGGATCCGGCGCACGTGCGATCGATCCTCACCGCGGCGGGCTGGGCGTCGGTCGGCGTCGAGCCGGTCGAGTTCACGTGCGACTACGGCTTCGCCGGCACCGACGGCGTCGAGGAGCGACTCGGGGTCATCCTGGGGACGACGACCGGGCGCCGGGCGTCCGAACGGCTCCGGCCGGCGCTCGACTCGCAGGCGTGGGGCGAGCTGCTCAACGAGGCGCGCGACGAGATCCGCGACGGACTGGTCGACGGCACCGTGCGGCACGCCGCCGCCGCGTGGCTGGTGACCGCGCGCTTCGCGGACTGAGCCCACCGAGTCCCATCCCGGGCTGGGGGCCGAGTGTGCCCGCTTGGTCCGAATCTTTCCGCCCGAGTTTCTCGGTCATGTCCAAGTTCTTTTGGTCCGGACCTTGACGGAGAGGTGATGCGCGTCATATACATATCTAAACCTGAGATCAGATTCGTAAACGAGGTCGTCGGATGACACTGACCGCACACGCGCTGCAGAACGGCACGTCGGTGGATGTCGGCCTGCTCGTCCTGCGGGTCGTGGTCGGGCTGCTCATCCTCGGGCATGCCGTGCAGAAGTCGCTCGGGTGGCTCGGGGGCGACGGACTGACCGCGACGGCGGCGGTGTTCGACCGTGTCGGCTACCGCCCGGGCCGGGCGATGGTCGTGGTCGCCTCCGTATCCGAGACGGTCGCCGCGGTCCTTCTGATTCTCGGGCTCCTGACTCCGCTGGCGGGCGCGCTGCTCGCCGCCGTCATGGTCGTGGCCTGCTCCGTCCACTGGCGCTACGGCGTGTGGGCGGCTCGGCGCGGCTACGAGCTGCCGCTCATCTTCGGGGTCGCTGGTGCCGCCCTCGCCCTCGTCGGTCCCGGCGGTTGGTCCATCGACGCGGCCGTGGAGCCCGGCCTGCCGGGCTGGGCCGGCGCCGCGGCGCTGGCGCTGTGCCTGGCCGGTGCGGCACTTCTCGTCGTAGCCCGCCTGCTCACCCTGCGGACCGACACCGCGGCCGCCACCCACCCCTGACGTCCTGCGCGTGGTCGGGCACGCGCAGACGAGACCGGACGAGCGCAGCTCGTCGCCTTTCCTTCGTCGCACCGGGAGAACACATGAGATCGATCGCGACAGCTGTCGCCCCCGCGCTGGCACTGGGGCTGCTGGCCTCGGCCTGTTCCGCCAAGGCCGGAGATGCCGGCGGCGACGTCGGCGAGGACGGCGTCAAGATGGGTGCGGGCGTCACCGAGGACACGATCACCCTGGCCGCGTTGGTGCCGCTGAGCGGTCCGATCGGTGGCCTGGGCCAGGACGGCGTGGCCGGGGTGAAGCTCTACTTCGACAAGGTCAACGCCGACGGGGGAGTCTGCGATCGCGATGTCGTGATCGAGGCCCGGGACAACAAGTACAACTCCCAGGAGACGATGACGCAGTACACCGGTCTCAGCGGCAAGATCGCGGGGATCGCCAACCTGGCGCCGGGCGGCGACGCCATCCCGCTGCAGAGCCGACTTGAGAAGGACGGCGTCCCGGTGATGGCGGGCAGCTACGACCCGTTGCTGCTCGACGTCCACCAGGCCTTCATGCCGGGCACGCCGTACGACGTCGAGACGGTCAACGGCATCAGCTATCTCGTCGACCAGGGTGAGCTCGCGAAGGGCGACACGATCGGCGTCATCGCCTACCCCAACGGCATCGGCGACGCCGTCACCAAGGGCGTCGACGGCGCAGCGGAGCAGTTCGGGCTGAAGGTCGAGCACACCAAGATCGACAGCACCGCCACGGACGTCACCGCCCAGGTCAACACCCTCAAGCGCGCCGGAGCCAAGGTCATCGTGGTCGGTGCCGCCGGCGGTCCCACCGTCTCGGCAGCCTCGGTCGCCGCCGCCAGTGGGTACGACGTGACGATCCTCGCGACCAACCTCATCTCCCAGGGCGACGTCCAGGGCGCGGCCAAGGACGCGATCGTCGACCACGTGGTGCTCACGTCCAACAGCGCGCCGTTCAGCTCCGACGCCCCGGTGGTCCAGGACCTGCTCGCCGCCTGGGACAAGCAGGCCGACGGGCGGCCGATCACAGCCCCGGTCGCGGCGGGCTACCTGATGGCGCAGGTGCTGGACAGGGCGCTCCAGCAGGCGTGCGACGACAGCGACCTGACTCCGCAGGCCATCACGGCGGCGATGGGGAAGGTTGGCACGATCGAGACCGAGGGCTTGGGGGTGGACCTCGACTACTCGACGCCCGGCGCCGCTCCGTCGCTCGCCAGCTTCATCCTCAAGCCCGACCCGAAGGCCGAGGGTGGTGCAGTGATCGCCGTCGACGCGACGGCGAGCGACGCGGCCAAGGCCTACGCCAAGGCCCAGGGCTACACGGAGTAGCGGTCGTGATCGAGGTCCAGGGTCTCGCGGTGCGCTACGGCGCCGCCGAGGTGTTCCACGACGTCAGCCTGCGGGTCGACGACGGTCGGATCGTCGCCCTGCTGGGCAACAACGGTGCCGGCAAGACCACGCTGCTGCGCACCCTGTCGGGCATCCTCGGCGGTCAGGGCGGCCGGGTCGTCGCGGGCGCCGCGCACGGGGAGGGCCTCGATCTCACCCGCAGCCGTCCCGACCGGATCGTTCGCTCCGGCATCGTCCAGGTGCCCGAGGGAAGACGGGTCTTCGGCCAGCTCTCCGTCGAGGACAACCTCGCGGCCGGGGCGCTCTCGGTCCGCTCGCGCCAGCAGGCACGGCGGACCAGAGAGCGGGTACATGAGCTCTTCCCCGTCCTCGCCGACCGCGGCCAGCAGCCCGCCGCGCTGCTGTCGGGCGGCGAACAGCAGATGCTCGCGATCGGGCGGGCGCTGATGAGCGAACCGCGTGTCCTGCTCATGGACGAGCCGTCTCTGGGGATCGCCCCCCTGGTCGCACGTCAGATCATGGACACCATCCGCGAGGTCAACCAGACGGGCACCGGCGTCCTGCTGGTCGAGCAGAACACCAAGCTGGCCCTGTCGGTGGCGCACCACGCCTACCTGATGCACGGGGGCACGGTGGTCGCGGACTGCCCTGCAGACGAGCTTGCCGCGTCGGACCTGCTGCTCGAGGTGAGTCTCGGGAGGCACACCGCCGAGCAGGCGGACGTCGTCGTCGCGGGGGCGGGTCGCCATGACTGAGCCGGTCCTCGAGGTCGAGGGGCTGACCGTGCGCTTCGGCGGAGTGGTGGCGCTCGATGATGTCTCGTTCGCCGTGGCGCCCGGCCGCATCCATGCGATCATCGGGCCCAACGGGGCGGGCAAGTCGACCTGCTTCAATGCGATGACCGGTCTCTACCCCCTGGCCGCGGGAAGCGTCCGGATGGCCGACGAGCGGCTCGATCTCCTGCACCGACGTCGCATCATCGGGCGCGGGATCGCTCGCACGTTCCAGAACCTCGTGCTGCCCGAGTCGCTGACCGTCGCCGACGTGCTGCGCCTCGGTCGGCACCATCGCACCCGTGCGGGCTTGCTGGCCACCGCGCTGAGACTTCCCCGCGCCCGCGGCGAACGGCGTGCCGATGATCAGATCGTCCGTTCCGTCGCCGAGATCCTCGGTCTCGAGCCGCATCTGGCCGACCCGGTCGGTGTGCTCCCCTACGGACTGCGCAAGAAGACCGAGATCGCCCGGGCGCTGTGCGCGGAGCCGACCGTGCTGCTTCTCGACGAGCCGGTCGCCGGGATGAACGACGCGGAGTCACACGCTCTGGGGGAGTGCATCCGCGAGTGCCGGGAGCAGTACGAGCTGACCGTGCTGCTCGTCGAACATGACATGGAGTTGGTGATGAACCTGTCCGATCACGTGACGGTGCTGCAGTCGGGGCGCGTCATCGCCGACGCCTCTCCGCAGCAGATCCAGCAGGACCCGGTCGTGATCGCCGCCTACCTCGGGGCCGACGCGGTCGAGATGCGAGAGGAGGCGGCCACCCGTGGATAGCCTCCTCAACGCGCTCGCCAGCGGCCTGTCCCTCGGCGCTCTGTATGCCGTGATGGCGCTCGGCTTCGTGGTCATCTACCGGGCCACCGGCGTGCTCAACTTCGCCCATGGCGCGTTCTTGCTCGTCGGCGTCTACGTCGCGTCGATCGTCAGTGAGAAGCACGGATATCCGGCGGGCGTGCTGGCCGGTCTTCTCGCCGGCGCCGTGGTCGCCGTGATCGCGGAGACCGTGTTCCTCCGGCACAGCCGGACACAGGACCACGTCACCTTGACGATCCTGACCCTCGGCCTCAACCTGTTGGTCGTCACCGAGGTCAGCCGCCGGATCGGCACCGAGACCCTTCCGCTGCGCGATCCGGTCGGCAACGAGGTCGTTCAGCTCGGAGCGATCACGATGCCCACGGTGCGCTTGATCGCGCTCGTCGTGGCGATGGTCGCGATCGCGGCCTTCCTGCTGCTGTTCCGCTACACCAACTGGGGGCTCTCCATGCGGGTGAGCAACCAGGACGGCGAGGTGGCTGCACTCATGGGCGTTCGGCTCTCCGTGGTGTCGTGGACGAGTTGGGCGATCGGCGGTGCGTTGGCCGTGCTCTCCGGACTCTTCCTCGCCTCCTTCCCCACGCCGGGAGTGACGCCGGCCCTCGCCGACACCGCCTTCCGTGCCTTTCCCGCCGCCGTGATCGGTGGTCTCGGCTCGGTCGGTGGCGCACTCGTCGGCGGCGTCATGCTGGGCATGGTCGAGGCGTTCGCTGCGACCTACGAGGGATCGCTCGGGAGCTGGGCGCACAATCTGTCCGGGATCTCGGCCTGGGTGCTGCTGCTCGTCGTGCTGCTGTTGCGCCCGCAGGGCCTGTTCAGTGCCAGGCAGGTGCAGCGTGTCTAGCCCCGTGGGCCCGCTGTCAAGGGGGCGGATCCTGGTCGCATCCCTGTTGGTCGTACTCCTCATCGCGCCGTACTACCTCGACGGCTTCTGGCTGCAGCTCGGTGCGCTCGCCATGGCGGCGGGGGTCGCCGCGATCGGCCTGACGCTGCTGGTCGGGGTCGCCGGGCAGATCTCGCTCGCACACGCCGCCTTCGTCGGTCTCGGTGCCTACGGCTACATCGTGCTCGCATCGGAGCCGAGCGATCTGGCCTGGGGGCTTGGCTGGCCGCCGGCGCTGGCCGCCGTCGGCGGAATCGGGCTGGCCGCGCTGGGCGGCCTGGTGCTCAGTCCGCTGTCCGGCCGGGTCAACGGCCTCTATCTGGCGGTCGTGACGATCGGTCTGGTCTTCATCTGGCAGCACGTGCTGCAGGAGGTCGGCGGGCTCAGCGGCGGGTACGTCGGCCGCTCGGTGCCGGAGCTCGAGATCTTCGGGATCAACCTCGGTGACACCGAGCCGTGGATCATCGCGCAGGTCCCCTTCGGAGCGGCCGAGAAGCTGTGGTGGATGGCACTGCTGGTGCTCGTCATCGCCTACGTGACCGCACGCAATGTCGTCCGCGGTCGTCCCGGGATCGCGCTGGCGATGGTGAAGGAGAGCGAGATCGGCGCTTCGGCGCTGGGCATCGACGTGCGCCGCGGCCGTGCGGGGGCGTTCTTCCTCGCTGCGCTCTACGCGGGCGCCGCGGGCGTGTTGGTCGCGCTCGCGACCCAGTTCGTCACCCCGCAGGGCTTCGGCTTCCAGCTCTCGACGGACTACCTGGTCATGATCATCATCGGCGGTCTCGGCAGCGTGCGCGGCGCCGTCGCCGGCGCAGTCTTCGTCACGGCCCTGCCGCGCGTCCTGGGTCAGTACGCCGATCAGCTGCCGTTCCTCTCCGCGGTCGGTGAGGGCGGAATCGATGCGAACGTGATGAGTGTGTTCGTCTATTGCGCACTCCTCATCGTGGTCATCATGTTCGCCAGAGGCGGGTTCGACCGGGTGCTCGGCCCGCTGGTCGGCTCCCCCCGCCCACGGATGCCGGCCCCGGAACCCCAACCCGTCCTCGCGGAGGTGTCCTGATGCAGACCTGGATCCACGTGCTCGACTGGCGGGCCAGCGCCGACGCCGACGCGGTCGCCATCCGCGACGCCCGCGGAGAGCTCACCTACGGCGAGCTGCTCGCGATCGTCGAGACCCGCGCCGGCGGCTGGCACGCCCGCGGAGTGCGAAGCGGGGATGTCGTCGCGGTGCTCTCCCGCAACAGCGCCGAGATGCTGGCGCAGGCGCTCGCGCTCGTGCGGATCGGCGCGTTGCCGTTGATGCTCAACTGGCGGATGACCGGGCCCGAGATCGCCGAGCTGATCGACATGACCGCCCCGGTCGCGGTCTTCGCCGACCCCGTCTCGATCGATCTGCTCGGCACGGGGCCTGAGCTGTTGTGCGTCGTCGACGGGCCGGCCGCTGACGGGTGGGTCGCCGCGGCCGACCTGGTCGGCGAGGTGCCGCCTCGCCCCGAGGAGCGACTCCGGGTCGACGAGGTCGCGCTCCTCATGCACACCAGCGGCACCACCGGCCGGCCCAAGGTGATCCCGCTCGACCACGGCTCGCTGGTGCGGAGCCTGGCCGGCTTCGCGATCGACATCGGTGACCAGGTACGCGGCAGCAACCATCTGGTGATGATGCCGCTGTTCCACCTCGCCGGCTTCGCCCAGGCGATGCAGTGCTTCCTCACCGGCGGGACACTCGTCGTCCACGACGGCTTCGACGTCGACCGCATGATCGACGCCATCGTGGAGCAGCGGATCGAGTTCTTCACCGCCGCGCCGACGATCATCGAGATGCTGGTGGAGGCTCTCGAGGGGCACCGGAGCGGCGCCGACCTCTCCAGCCTCCGCGAGGTGCAGTACGGCTCGGCGCCGATCGCGCCCGAGCTGCTCGAACGCGCGCTGCGGCTGGTCTGCCGCCGGTTCCGGCAGATCTACGGCAGCACCGAGCTGCAGAGCTTCCTCTCGGTGCTGCGGCCCGAGGACCACGTGGTCGGCACGGCACGCCTCGCCTCCGCCGGCCAGGTCGTGCTCGGCTGGGAGGCACGCATCGTCGACGCCGACGGCGGCCCCCAGCCGACAGGTGTCCCCGGGGAGCTCTGGGTCCGGAGCGAGAACCTGATCAAGGAGTACTGGAACGACCCCGAGGAGACCCGCCGTGCCTTCACCCATGACGGCTGGTTCCGCACCGGCGACGTCGGCGTCCTCAGCGAGGAGGGCTACCTCAGCATCGTCGGCCGTGCCAAGGACATGATCATCAGTGGCGGCGAGAACATCTACCCGGCTGAGATCGAGCGGGTGCTGCTCAGCCACCCTCAGATCACGGAGGCGGCCGTGGTCGCCCGCCCGCATCCGCGCTGGGGCGAGACGCCGGTCGCGTTCGTCGTACCGGTGGACGGGGCGGACGGCCCCGACCCCGTGGAACTGCGGGCCTTCTGCCGCGACCGTCTCGCCGGGTTCAAGTGCCCCTCCGGCATCGAGCTGATGACCGAGCTGCCCCGCAACACGCTCGGCAAGGTGCTCAAGACCGAGCTGCGCCGGCGGCTCATGGACGCCAACCCCTCGACCAGATAGGCCAGGAACGATGGAGCACTTCCGATCGATCGCCGTCATGCTGCGCCACTGGGCCGGTGTGCGGCCCGACGCACCCGCGATCGCGGTCGAGGGCGTCGCCGAGCACACCTTCGCGAGCTGGCTCGACGCGAGCAGCCGGCTGGCCGCCGGCCTGCGGGCGAGTGGCGTCGGCCCGGGCGCTCGGGTCGGCTTCGTCGGCAGGAATGCGGTCACCTGGGCGGAGGTGCTGGCCGCCGCGTCCCTCGTCCGCGCCGCCGCGATACCCCTCAACTGGAGACTCAGCGCCGGCGAGACCGCCGCGGTGCTCGCAGACGCCGACATCGCGGTGCTCGTCATCGAGGCCGAGTACCTCCCCCTGCTCGGCCGCCCGGCCCCCGACGGCGACCGCCCCCGCGTTCTGCTGCCCGGCGGCGAGGAGCGGGACTACCGGGCCTGGCTCAGCTCCCACGACAGCGCACCGATCGAGGTCGAGCCGGACCCCGACGACATCGCGATCATCATCTACACCTCCGGCACCTCGGGCAGCCCCAAGGGCGTGGAGCTTCCGAACCGTGCGATCGCCGCCAACCTCGCGGCGTCCGCGCCCTGGGACATCGCCGAGGGCGACGTCGTCATGGTGCCGGCGCCGATCTTCCACCTCTCCGGCACCGGATGGGTCTTCTACTGCCTCGGCCTCGGCGCGGCCTCCCTCTACCTCCTCGACATCCGCGCGGAGGTCGTGCTGGACGTCTTCGCCGACAGCCGGGTCGACCACGCGCTGACGGTTCCCGCGGTCGTCCAGTCGATGGTTCAGCATCCGACCGCGACCGATCGCGACTACCCCCGCCTGCGCACGCTCATCTACGGCGGGTCGCCGATGGCGCCCACCGTCGCGACCGCGGCCCGCGAGCTCTTCGAGTGTGACCTGATCCAGAGCTACGGCATGACCGAGACCTGTGGCCCGATCACCTTCCTCGGACCGGAGGACCACCGACGAGGCGGTGACCGTCTCGCCTCGGCCGGCCGCGCCGTTCCGGGCGTCGAGGTCGCGGTCTTCGATCCGGCGACCGGCGAGCGTCGCGCGACCGGGGAGACCGGCGAGATCTGGACACGGAGCGCACTGATCATGGCCGGCTACCGCAACCAGCCGGCCGAGCTGCGCTCCGTGCTTCGTGAGGACGGATGGTTCCGTACCGGCGACGCCGGCTACCAGGACGCCGAGGGCTATCTGTTCCTCTGCGACCGGGTGAAGGACATGATCGTGTCGGGCGGCGAGAACATCTACCCGGTCGAGGTCGAGAACGTCCTGATGGCTCATCCCGACGTCCGCGACGTGGCGGTGATCGGGGTTCCGGACGAGCGGTGGGGTGAGACCGTCAAGGCCCTCGTCATCCCTGCTGAGCGCCGTCCCGAACCGGCCGAGGTGATCGAGTACTGCCGCGAGCGCCTGGCGCACTACAAGTGCCCGACCTCTGTCGACCTGGTCGACGCGCTGCCGCGGAACCCGAGCGGGAAGCTGCTCAAGCGAGAGCTGCGGGCGCCGTACTGGGCCGGGCGCTCGCGCGAGATCGCCTGAGAGACCGACGGACGGGAAGCAGAGAATGGTCGCACGCTACGAAGAGGTCGCCCGGTCGCTGGCGCGCCGGATCGAGGACGCCACCTACCCGGTCGGGTCCCAGCTGCCGCCGGAGGTCGAGCTCGCCTCGGCGTACGCCGTCTCGCGGGCGACCGTCCGCTCCGCGCTCGACTCGCTCGAGCGCCTGGGCATGGTCTCGCGCCGACGCCGGATCGGCACCCGGGTCGAGGCGGTCCGCCCGACGACGGGCTACGCGCGCACGGTGACCACCATGAACGAGCTGGTGCAGTACTCCACCGAGACGCGACGCAGCGTGCTCGGGCAGCGCGAGGTCGTCGCCGACGCCGACCTGGCGGCGCTGCTCGGCTGCGAGCCTGGACGGCCATGGGTGCATCTCCGGATGCTGCGCCTCGATGAGGCCGGTGGCCTGGACGAGGCGCGTCCGCTGTGCCATACCGACGTCTACCTCGACCCCGATGTCGCTCTCGTGGTCGGCGACCGGGTCGCGCGACCCGACGGGCTCATCAACGAGATCGTCGAGCAGTGCACCGGCCGGATGACCGTCCGCGTGGACCAGCGGATCCGCGCGTGCTCCCTGCCCGCTCACCTGGTCGACGTGCTGCGAGCGGACGAGGGCAGCCCGGCGCTGCAGATCGTCCGCCGGTACGTCGAGCGGGCCGGAGACGTGGCTGAGGTGACCGTCTCGCTCCATCCCGCCGATCGCTTCGAGTTCACCGTCTCCATGGAGCGTTCCGGCGGCTGACGCCTCCGGCCGTTCCGACCGCCGTCCCAGAAACCCCCAGAAATGAGGAAGCAGTGCGCATCACCGAGATCCGCGAGGTCGACGTCCCCCTGCAGGGTGACATCGCCAACGCGGTCGTCAGCTTCGCCGAGCACAAGGTCTCGCTGGTAGCAGTGGTCAGCGATGTCGTGCGCGACGGGGCGCCGCTGACGGGTGTCGCGTTCAACTCGATCGGCCGTCACGCCCAGGGCGGCATCCTGCGCGACCGGATGATCCCGCGCCTGCTCGAGGCTGACCCCGACACACTGGTCGACCCCGACAGCGGGCGCCTCGACCCCGCCCGGGTGCTTGCCGGGGCGCTGCGGGACGAGAAGCCCGGTGGCCACGGCGACCGCGCCGCAGCCGCCGGCGCGGTCGAGCTGGCCTGCTGGGACCTGTTGGCGAAGGCGAACGGCGAGCCGGCGTACGTCACGATCGCGCGGGCCCACGGACGCACGCCCGTCCACGTCGGGGTCCCGGTCTATGCGGCGGGCGGCTACTACCAGGCCGTCGACGACCTGGCCGGGCTCACCGACGAGGTGCGTGACTATCTCGACGCCGGCTACCCCGCGGTGAAGATCAAGATCGGCGGGCTGCCACTCGCCGACGACCTGCGCCGGGTCGAGGCCGCTGTCGCTGCCGCCGGCGCGGGGGAGCGGGTCGCGGTCGACGCCAACGGCCGATTCGACCGGGAACGCGCGCTGGCCTACGCCGAGGCGCTCGCGCCACTCGGCTTGCGCTGGTACGAGGAGGCCGTCGACCCGCTCGACTTCGCCCTCACCGCGGAGCTGACGTCGGCGTACGACGGCCCGATCGCCACCGGCGAGAACCTCTTCTCGCGCCAGGACGTCGCCAACCTGCTGCGCTTCGGCGGCGTCCGCCCCGACCGCGACCTGCTGCAGATGGACGCCGGCCTGAGCTACGGACTCACCGAGTACGCCGCGATGGTCGCCCTCATGGAGCAGGCGGGCTTCGACCGCCGCGCCGCCGTCCCGCACGGCGGGCACCTGGTCAACCTGCACATCGTGGTGGGCCTGGGCCTCGGCGGCTGCGAGGCCTACCCCGGAGTGTTCCAGCCGTTCGGCGGCTACAGCGACGACTGCGTGCTCGCCGACGGCCTGATCCGCCCCGCCGACCATCCGGGCTTCGGGCTCGAGGCCAAGGTCGGGCTCGGCGACGAGATCGCGAAGCTGGTGGCCTGATGGACGGCGAGCTGCAGGACCGGATGCGGATCGCCGTGGTGGGCTGCGGCGCGATGGGCTCCGTGTACGCGGCCCGGCTGGCCGGCGGTGGGCACGACGTCCTCGTCGTCGACGCGTGGGCGGATCACGTCGCGGCCATCACCGAACGCGGCCTGGCCCTGTCGGGGCCGGACGGTGAGCGGACCGCGCGGGTGCGAGCGTTCGGCGCCCCGCCGGCCGAGCCGGTGGATCTCGTCGTGCTCGCCGTCAAGGCCGCCGACGTGGTGCGCGCCGCCGAGGGCCTGGCGCCGCTGCTGGGGCCATCGACCGTGGTGCTGACGATCCAGAACGGCCTCGGCTCCGCCGAGGAGGCCGCCGGCGTCCTCGGCGCCGAGCGGCTCGCGGTCGGCATCGCCAGCGGCTTCGGCGCCTCTCTCGCCGGGCCCGGCCGGGTGCACCACAACGCCATGAGGGCACTGCGGTTCGGCGCCTACGACGCGGCCTCCGGACCTGGCGCCGACGAGGTCGAGCGGCTCGCGGCGGCCTGGCGGACCGGCGGCTTCGACGCCGCGGCGGTCGGTGACATCGCGGCGATGCAGTGGGAGAAGCTGATCTGCAATGTCGCCTACAGCGCGCCCTGTGCGCTCACCGGACTCACCGTCGGCGAGGTGCTGAACCACGACGAGATGGGACCGGTGAGCCGGTCCGCCGCGATCGAGGCGTGGGAGACCGCACGGGCGCTGGGGATCGGGATCGACGTAACCGACCCGGTCGCGCTGGTGCGCAACTTCGGCGCCCAGATGCCGGCCGCCAAGCCGTCGGCACTGCTCGATCACGAGGCCGGCCGACGCAGCGAGATCGCCTTCATCAACGGCGCGATCCCCCGAGAGTCGGCCAAGGCTGGCCGCACCGCGCCGGTCAACGCGACCCTCACCGCCCTCGTGCGGACCCGCGAGGCCGACATCCCCACCCGAAGGAGCTGATACCCCATGACCGAGGAGCTGCGCTTCGACGGCCGCGTCGCCGTCGTCACCGGAGCCGGGCGCGGGCTCGGACGAGCCCACGCGCTCACCCTGGCCAGCCGTGGTGCGGCGGTCGTCGTCAACGACATCGGCGGTGGCCTGGACGGCTCCGCGACCGGCGAGGACCCGGCTGCCTCCGTGGCCGCGGAGATCATCGGTGCGGGCGGCACAGCGGTCGCCGACACCCACTCCGTCGGTGAGGAGGCCGGCGCCGCGGCCATCATGGAGGCGGCCATCGAGCAGTTCGGCCGCGTCGACATCGTGATCAACAACGCCGGCAACACCGGCGGCCACCCGACTTTCGGCGAGATCACCGAGGACGCGGCGATGGCGGTGATCCGGACCCACCTGCTCGGCACTCTCCACGTCACCCAGGCCGCTTGGGCGCCGATGGTCCGCCAGGGCTACGGCCGCGTGGTCAACACCTCCTCGGGTGTCGGCTATTTCGGGCACCCGCGGGCGACCACCTACGCCGCCGCGAAGATGGGCGTCGCGGGACTCTCCCGGGCGCTGGCGATCGAGGGCGCGGAGCACGGCATCGCCGTCAACGTGCTCGCGCCGATCGCACGCACCCGGATGGCGGGCGGCGTGTTCGGCGATCTCGACGCACACCTGGATCCCGAGCTGGTCTCGGCCGTGGTCGCCTATCTGGCTCACGAGTCCTGCGATCTCAACGGACGGGCCCTGACCGCCGGCGCGGGCCGGGTGGGCGAGCTGTTCGTCGCCGCGACGCCGGGCCACTTCGATCCCGGGCTCACACCCGAGAGCGTCCGGGACCATCTGGTCCGTGCGCTGGACCGGACCGATCACCAGGTGCCGGTCGACGCGATGGCGGAGGTGGCGATGACTGCCGCCTTCCACGACATCGAGCTCTGATCAGGATGTCCGGAGATCTGCCGGGGTGCCGAGGCGGCCCAGGACCGCCGTGGCCGCCGCGACCGGAGGCGAGACGAGGTGGGTCCGGGCGCCGTCGCCCTGCCTGCCCTCGAAGTTGCGGTTGGTCGTCGACGCCGAGCGGGCGCCGGGGCCGAGCGCGTCAGGGTTCATCGCGGTGCACATGGAGCAGCCCGAGCCGCGCCACTCGAAGCCGGCCGCGGTGAACACCCGGTCCAAGTCCTCGTCCTCGGCCGCGCGGACCACGGCCGCCGAGCCCGGTACGACGAGCGCGCGCACGCCCGGCGCCACCGACCGTCCCCGCAGCACCTCGGCGGCGGCGCGCAGGTCCTCGAGCCGCCCGTTGGTGCAGGAGCCGATGAACACCGTGTCGACGGCGATCTCGCGGACCGGTGTGCCGGGAGAGAGGCCCATGTAGGCGAGGGCGCGCTCGGCGGCCTCGTCGACCGGGTGCGGGACCGTGTCGTCGATCGCGACCGCCTGACTGGGATTGGTGCCCCAGGTGACCGTCGGCACGACGTCCGCGGCGTCGACGGCGATCGACCGGTCGAAGACGGCGCCGTCGTCGCTGCGCAGGGTGAGCCAGTACGCGGCAGCGGCGTCCCAGGTCTCGCCCCTGGGCGCGAACGGTCGGCCGGCGAGGTAGTCGAGCGTGGTCGCATCCGGTGCGACCAGGCCGCCGCGGGCGCCACACTCGATGCTCATGTTGCACAGCGTCATCCGCTGCTCGACGCTCAGTCGGTCGATGCAGTCGCCGCGCAGCTCGAGGACCGAGCCGGCGCCGCCGTTGGGGCCGATGGCGCGCACCACGTGCAGGGCGAGGTCCTTGGCGGCGACGCCCGGCCGCAGCTCGCCGTCGACGCGGACCTCAATGCCACGCGGACGCTCCAGCCACAGTGTCTGGGTGGCGAGGACGTGCTCGACCTGACTGGTGCCTATCCCGAGCGCCAGCGCGCCGAGCGCGCCATGTGTCGAGGTGTGCGAGTCGCCGCAGACGATGGTGAGGCCGGGCTGGCTCAGCCCCTGTTCGGGGCCGATCACGTGCACGATGCCGTTGCCGGCCGAGCCGAGTGGGTGATGGGGCACGCCGAACTCGGCGCAGTTGCGTCGCACCGTCTCCATCTGGAGCCGGCTCAGCGGGTCCGCGACCTCGTCGAGCAGAGGCAGCGGCCGCGTCGTCGGGACGTTGTGGTCCTCGGTCGCGATCGTCAGGTCTGGCCGGCGGACTCCGCGTCGCGCCGCCCGCAGGCCGTCGAACGCCTGTGGCGAGGTCATCTCGTGCAGCAGGTGGAGGTCGACGTACAGCAGGTCCGGGCCAGGGGAGCCGCGGACGACGACGTGGTCGTCCCAGAGCTTGTCGAGCAGGGTCCGCGCGGTCACCGGTCAGGCGATGACCGCGGCGCGCTGCCTCCGGTCGGCGGCGGTACGCGGGGCGTGCGCGACGTCTTCAGGGCGGAAGGCGCGCATCCAGCAGGCGAACTCCAGCAGGGTCCCGTCAGGATCCTGGAAGTAGAACGACCGGACGTAGACGCCGTCGTGCATCTCGGTGGCGACCTGCGAGGGGCTGTCGTCGTGGTTGACGATCGGGCCGACCCGGACACCGGCCGTCTTGAGCTTGGCGCGGTACTCCTGGAACTTCTCCGGCGGAACGTCGAAGGCGATGTGGTTGAGCGAGCCCACCGCGCTGGTCCACTCGCCGAAGCCGGGCTTCTCCTCCGGCGCGGAGACGCCGGGGATGCCGTCCGGGGCGTCGGGGAACCAGAAGAAGGCGAGCGAGTTGCCGTTGCCGGCGTCGAAGAAGAAGTGCTGCCCCATGCCGTCGGGGAGGTCGAGCGTCTTGAGCAGCGGCATGCCGAGGACGCCGCTGTAGAAGTCGACCGTGCGCTGCATGTCCGAGGACACCATCGCCACGTGGTTGAAGCCGCGGAGCTCGAACTGGGTGTTGACACTCATCGGGGGTTCCTTCCTCTCATCAAAACTGATACTAACATCAGATTCGTATTTGCGACAGAGTCCACGCCGTCCGGTAGAACTGACCCGTGAGCAGTACGCAGGCGGCCCGCCCCACCCGACGTGGCCGGGAGACCCTCGAGGCGATCGACGCCGCCGCACGCAAGGTCATCGCCCAGAAGGGCTTCCTCAAGATGACGGTGGCCGACATCGTCAAGGAGGCGGGCAAGTCGCCGGCGTCCTTCTACAACTACTACGACTCCCGGGAGGCGCTTCTCGAGCATTGGGCCCGCGAGTTCCAGGAAGAGGCTCGTGAGCGACTCCGCGCGGCGGAGCGGTCCGTCGGCAAGGACCCGCGCGAGCGGGTGGAGGTCGCCGCCCGGGCTCACTGGGAGACCTATCGTGCGCGCCTGGCCGAGATGGTCGGCGTCTTTCAGCTCGCCATGATCAACGACGACTTCGCCCGGGTCTGGGACGAGATCTGTGCCGAGGCGGAGGGCCGCATCGCCCACGGCGTCGAGGTGGCCCAGGAGCGCGGATACTGCCCCGGCGTCGACGCGCGGCTCACCGCTCGCGCGATCGTGTCGATGCTCAACATGTTCTGCTACGAGAACCTCGCCAACGGTCGAGCCGCCGAGGTCGATGATGATGCGTGCGTCGCCACTCTCGCGGACGCCTGGTTCCACGCCATCTACTGGACCGCCTGAGCTCGCGCCGCCCGGGCACCCTGGACGTCCGGTGTCTCCTCTGATACAAATCTGACATCAGATTCGTATCTAGGAGTGAGATGACCACCGAGCGCACCTTCGTCGGGCTGCCGTCCCTGAACCTCCCGCGGGCCGGCGCCGGCGGCCACCCGTGCCAGGGCATCTACCACCGGCGGGCCGGCACCCGGCCGACGATCGCGGTCATCGCCACGCACTACCAGATCGACTTCTCCGAGCACTATCTCGCCTCCTATCTCGCCGAGCGGGGTTTCGGCTTCCTCGGCTGGAACACGCGCTTCCGTGGCGACGAGGCGCACTTCCTGCTCGACCACGCGCTGAGCGACATCGGGGTGGGCGTCCGCTGGCTGCGCGAGGAGGCCGGTGTCGAGACGGTCATCCTGCTGGGCAACTCCGGGGGCGGCTCGCTGATGGCGGCCTACCAGTCCCAGGCGGTCGAGCCGATGGTCACCGCGCTGCCCGGCATGCGGCTGGCGCCGGGGGTCGAGGACCTGCCGATCGCCGACGGCTATCTCTCGACCGCCGCCCACCTCGGCCGCCCCGACGTGCTGACGGCCTGGATGGACGGCTCGGTCACCGACGAGAACGACCCCCTGGCCACCGACGCGGCGCTCGACCTCTTCGACCCCGCCAACGGGCCGGCGTACGACGCCCAGTTCGTCGCCCGCTACCGCGCTGCGCAGGAGGTGAGGAACCACCGGATCACCCGGTGGGTCAAGAAGGAGCTCGCCCGGCTGACCGCCGCGGGCTACCACGACCGGCCGTTCTCGGTCGCCCGCACGTGGGCCGACCCGCGGATGGTCGACCCCACGCTCGAGCCGACCCGCCGCGAGCCGAACAGCTGCTACGCCGGTGTGCCGGAGCGGGCGAACCGCTCGGTCTACGGCATCGCGTCGGCCTGCACCCTGCGCACCTGGCTGTCGCTGTGGAGCCTGGAGGACTCGCAGACCCGTGCCCATGCGCACCTGCCGAAGATCACCGTGCCGGCGCTCGTCGTCAACGGCAACGCCGACACCGGCGTCTTCCCGAGCGACGCGCAGGCGATCCACGATCTCCTGGGAGCCGCGGACAAGGAGTCCCACGAGCTCGACGCCGACCACTACTTCCTCAACCCGGGCGCCCGCGACGAGCTGGCGGACCTGGTCGAGGCCTGGATCACCAAGCGCTTCGCCTGACCCCTGAGAGGAAGCTCCATGACCAGCACCATGACCGAGATCTCCGACCGGTTCTTCGCCGCCGCCACGGCCCAGGACCTCGACGCCCTGCGCGCGCTGTACGCCGAGGATGCCCGGATCTGGCACAACTGGGACGACCACGAGCAGGATGTCGAGGAGAACCTCACCTCTCTCGGCGGTATCCCGCAGCGCTACGACAGCTTCGGGTACGACGGCGTCCGCACCGTCGAGCTGCCGGACGGCTTCCTGCGCCAGCACGACATCCTCGCCGAGCGGGGAGGGCGGTCCGTGCGGGTCCCCGCCATCCTGCGCGGGTACGTCAGCGACGACCGGATCACCCGGATCGAGGAGTACTTCGACCTCGGCCAGCTCGCCCCGGTCCGCGGTGTCGAGGCGTGAGCGAGGGAGTGCGCGTGGACGGCAGGGTCGCGGTCGTCACGGGCGGCGGACGTGGCATCGGCCGCGGGATCGCGGATCGGCTCCGCGCGGACGGGTACGAGTTGGTGATCCTCGATCGCGACGGCGAGCTGGCGACCGCGACCGCCGCCGCCCTCGACGGCCGGCCGGCGGTCTGCGACATCACCGATCCCGACCAGGTGCGCGCGGTCTTCGACGGACTGGAGCGCGTCGACGTCCTGGTCAACAACGCCGGCGCGTGGCGGCTGCAGACGATTCGGGAGACGACGCCCGAAGACTTCCGCGTCGTGATGGAGACCAACGTGCTGGGCACGCTGCTGTGCACGCAGGCCGCCGCGGCGGCGATGGCCCGTCGGGGCGAGGGCGCGATCGTGAACATCGCGTCGACCTCGGCGGTCTCCAGCAGCACCGGGATCGGCGTGTACGCCAGCTCCAAGGCCGCGGTGATCTCACTGACCCGCCAGAGCGCGATGGAGTACGCCCGGGACGGGATCACCGTCAACGCGGTCGCCCCGGGCGTCGTGCCGACCGAGGGCACGCCCCACTACGGCAGCGCCGACGACATCGTGGCCCGGATGCGGCTCTACCCCCTCCCGCGCCCAGGGACGCCGGCCGACATCGCCGGCGCCGTGAGCTACTTCGCGTCGCCGTCGGCTCGCTGGGTCACCGGGCAGACGCTCTTCGTCGACGGCGGAGCGGAGGCGGGTCTCGGTCACTTCATGGCCGCAGCGACCGCCGTCGCGGATCAGCGCTGATCGATCGCCTTCGGCCCGAGGCAGACCGCGACCAGCTGACCCTCGAGGTCGCCGGTGAACACCTTCCACCCGCGGTCGAACGAGACCAGCTTCGTGTCACCGGACGGCGTCCGGATGATCGCCGTGCTGGGGATGACGTCGCGGTCGAAGCCGGTGAACGAGCAGCGGTTGTGGCGCATGATGTCGTGCAGGGGGCCCGACGACATCCCGATCTCCGGCACCGGCAGGTTGCTGTCGGGCGTGGAGACCAGGTTGAGCGTGCCGAGGCCCACGAGCAGGGTCAGCCCGGCGGCCGTGGTTGCCCGACGCAGAAGGGCGACCGACGAACGCAGCCAGGACGGCGCGTGTGCGTACGACATCGCAAACCCCCCTCTGCTCCGCCTCGTCGTGAACCCGGTTGCTGACTCAACGAGCAGACCCTGCCCGGGTCACGAGATTCCCGGCCCCGATCGATGTGTTCTAGGCGACGAAAGCGCCCGCCCGTCGGTCGCCCGCCCGCTACGGGCAGGATGGGCCTCATGACCTGGTTCGAGTCACCGACCGACGTCGCCGACCGTCTCGGTGCGGTCCGCTACCTCACCGACGCGGCCACCGCGACCACGACGTACCTCGCGGGCGCGCTGGAGAAGCCGCTGCTGCTGGAGGGCCCGGCCGGCGTCGGCAAGACCGAGCTCGCGAAG
>Ga0164243_10005820_pt1 | contig 18764 bp, 21 predicted proteins | sample OricompcompostOP_FD_108781 | JGI IMG/M metagenome (GOLD analysis project Ga0164243, IMG submission 108781) | Organic Plus compost microbial communities from Emeryville, California, USA - Original compost - Organic plus compost (OP) | ecosystem: Engineered > Solid waste > Mixed feedstock >... | reverse complement strand
CGCGGCTCGGGTTGCGTGAGGGAACCGTCAAGGCCTACCTGGGCGCTGCGATGTCGAAGCTCGGGGCGTCCACCCGCCACGCCGCCGTCGCCAGAGCACGACTGGCGGGACTCCTGCCCTGAGTGCCCAGGCCGTGCCCAGCCCCGTTCGCTACGATGGTCAGCGGCCGGAGGACTCCGGCCCCGGACGAGGCAGGCCAGTACCCGGTGAGCGACAAGACTGGTCCGAAAGGACCATCATGTCGTGGCTCGTACTGATCGCATCCGGCATCCTCGAGGCCGTGTGGGCGACCGCCCTCGGCAAGTCCGAGGGACTGACCAAGCTCTGGCCGAGCGTCGTCTTCTTCGGTGGGCTCGTGCTCTCGATGCTCGGGCTCGCGTTCGCGATGCGGGAGATCGCCACCGGCACGGCCTACGCCGTGTGGGTGGGTATCGGCGCCTCGCTCACCGTGATCTGGGCGATGATCACGGGCGACACCGAGGTGTCGTGGCCGAGAATCCTGCTGCTCATGGGGCTCGTCGGCTGCATCGTCGGCCTCAAGCTGATCGACACCGGCCACGAATAGCATCCTTTTCCTTGTCGCATTTGTCGTGCGCGGGTATGGTCAATTCCATGGCGAGAAGAATTGTGCACCAGCTCGTGGACGATATCGACGGAAGCATCCTCGAGGTCGGCGAAGGCGAGACCGTGCATTTCTCGCTCAATGGCGCCTCCTATGAGATCGACCTGAACGCGACGCACGCCGAAGAATTGCGCGCCGCGCTCGAGCCGTACATCTCTGCCGGCCGAAGGGTCGGATCGGCGGGCTCGGCGCCGCGTGCGTCTTCGCCGCGCAAGCGCGCCGCGCGCAATCCCGAGGTCGCCGCAATTCGGGCGTGGGCAAATGACAACGGCTACACGCTGTCAGAACGCGGACGAATTCCCGCACCGATCGTCGAGGCCTATAACGCCGCGCATTGATCGTCAGTCATGGGCGCTTTCCTGCGCCCATGACTCCTCACCCGTGAGGGAGATCTCTGCAGTCATATCGCTGAGGAACCGGATCACCACGTCGCGCTCCGCTGATGTGAGACGAGCCGCAGCGTAGAACCGCCTCGCCTGCTGTCGGCCGACGGTCTCCATCGCCGCGTGCCTGGTCTCGGGCGTGATCGAGATGGCCAGCGCCCGGCGGTCGCTCGGATGGGGCGCCCGCGTGATGTGACCGCCCTTCTCGAGACGATCGAGGAGCTTCGTGGTGGAGGCGGTCGAGATGCCCAGATGCTGCGCGATGCCACCCGGCGTGGCGATGACCTCTCGGTTCGCGCACACGATGAGGTAGTGCAGCGCGCGCATGTCGGTCTCGTTGAGCTGCATGTATCGCCGGGAGGCCAGCGAGAGGCGCTGTTCCGCGTCTCTGAGGTCCCCCAGGGCACCCATCAGCAGGGCGATCTGTCTCAGATCCTCGGGAGCGACGCCCGTCCGATCGATCAGCGTGCTGCGCGGGTCGCTCGCGTCGACATCGTAGATCGCGGAGTGCGTGAGCCCGTCCGGGGAGCGGCGCGCGTCATCCCGTCCCCCCGTCGAGGGGGTGGCGTCTGGCTCGGACTTCATGGCATCATGCTACACATCAGCATTTTCATGCTAGGCTAATTTCTAGCCAAGCTAGCGAACAGGGGAACGATGGACGAGATCACGCTCCTGGACGAGGACGGCACGATGATCGGCGCTCGGGCCAAGCACCTCGTCCACACGGATCGCACTCCCCTGCACCTCGGCTTCTCGTGCCACCTGCGCGATGGCGACGGTCGCTTTCTCGTCACCCGACGCTCACTCGACAAGCAGACGTGGGCGGGGGTGTGGACCAACAGCTTCTGCGGCCACCCGAGGCCCGGCGAACCGATAGAGAGCGCCGTGCACCGCCGCGCCGCAGAGGAGCTCGGCACGACCATCGCCGACCTCCGCCTCGTGCTCCCCGGCTACCGCTATCGGGCTGTCGACGCGGGCGGGGTCGTCGAGAACGAGATCTGCCCCGTGCATGTCGCGCGCATCGACGGCTCGCTGCGCCCGGAGCCCACCGAGGTGGCCGAATGGTCGTGGATCGATGCCGAACGCCTCGTCTCCGCCGTCGCGGATGCACCGTTCGCGTTCAGCCCGTGGATGAGGGAGCAGCTCACGCTCCTCCGTGAGCTCGGCGAGGTGTGAGCGTGCCAGCCGCCCTTCGAGACGACGCGCTGCACACCGCGATCGAGATCTCGCTGCGCCGTCGCCTCGACCAGCACGTGGTCGAGGCGGAGGCCCACGGCCCCCATTTCGCCCAGCTGTGGCGGACGGCGGCTGAGCATGCGGTCGGCGGAAAGCTGCTCAGACCGCGTCTGCTGATCGAGACGTGCCGCGCGTTCGCCACCGCGACCGCACACGCAGAGGCCGCCGAGCACTCCATCATCGATCTCGCGGGAGCGATCGAACTGCTGCACTATGCGTTCCTGTTGCACGACGACGTGATCGACGGCGACTGCGAACGCCGCGGCCGGCCGAACCTCATCGGCACCCTCACCCGGAACGGACCTGCGGCGATCGCCGTCGATGCGGGAGAGCCGGCCAGGGCCGACCACTGGGGCCGCTCGGGGGCGGTGCTCATGGGCGACGTCTTCCTCTCCACGGCGCTGCTCGGCTTCGCCAGGCTCGATCTCGCATCGCCCGCCCGTGCACGACTGCTCGACCTCGTCGAACGCACCGTCGCCGAGACGGTGTCGGGAGAGTATGCCGACGTCGGTTTCAGCGACGGCATGCTCCCGGTCGATCTGCCGAGCGTCCTGAGGATGAGCACGAGCAAGACCGCGGCCTACTCCTTCGAACTGCCGCTGCGCTCCGCGTCGATCCTGTCGCACGCCGGAGACGAGGCCGAGCAGGCGCTGAGCACGGCCGGACGACGCATCGGCCTCGCCTATCAGCTACAGGACGACCTGCTCTCGGTGTTCGGAGAGCAGGCGATCCACGGCAAGGATCCCTATTCCGATCTGCGCGAGGGCAAGGAGACCGCGATCATCGCCTACGCGCGCATGACGAGCGCCTGGCCCTCCATCGAGGCCCGGTTCGGCGAGCGCGATATCACCGTCGCACAGGCGGAGCGGCTGCGCGACCTCCTCCGCGAATGCGGCGCGGAGCGGTACGCCTCGGCCCTCGTGGCAGAGCAGCTGGAGGAGGCCCGCACGGTGGTCGACGATGCCGTCGCCAGTGACACGCTTCCGCCGGCCGTCGCACAGGTGGTCCTCACGCTCGCCGACCGACTCGAAGGCCGGCGCTCATGAGCCGTCACGACGATCACGAGAGCGAGGCCCTCGGTCGATTCACCACAGCCGCGGAGAGCGCGGCGGGCGACATCATCCGCGTCTACTCCACGTCGTTCGGGATGGCGACGCGACTCCTCGGATCACGTCACCGCCAACACGTGCGCAACATCTACGCGATGGTGCGCATCGCCGACGAGATCGTCGACGGCGCCGCAGCAGGGGCCGGTCTCGCACCGCGGCTCGTCGCCGCCGAGCTGTCGGCGTACGAGCAGGCGACGAACACGGCGATGCACAGGGGTTACAGCACCGATCCGGTGCTGCACGCCTTCGGCCGCACGGCGCTCTCGGTCGGCATCGATGAGACGCTGACAGCACCCTTCTTCGCATCGATGCGCGCGGATGCCGAGGGGGCCGGCCACGACGGCGTCACCACCGTGTTCGACGGGGAGCGACGGGAGCGGTATGTCTACGGCTCGGCTGAGGTGGTGGGTCTGATGTGCCTGCGCGTGTTCCTCGCCGGGGAACACCGCACACGGTCACAGCTCGACGCGCTGGAGCACGGGGCCCGTCAACTCGGCGCCGCTTTCCAGAACGCCAACTTCCTGCGCGATGTCGCCGACGACACGGATCGACTCGGCCGAGACTACCTGGCGGGGCGGTCACGTCTCACGGACGCCGACAGGGACTTCTGGGTGGCGACGGTACGGCGCCAGCTCGACGACGCGGCACGCGCCATCCCGCTGCTCCCGAAGGACTGCCGCGCCGCCGTGCGCTGCGCACACGGGCTGTTCACCGCCCTGGCGGATCGGGTGGAACGGGTGAGCGCCGCCGAGCTGTATCGACGGAGGGTGCGCGTGCCGGACGCGGTCAAGCTCGTCACAGCGGCACGAGCCCTGGTGCACACGGCGAGGGAGCGCCGGTCATGAGCCGGATCGTGGTGATCGGAGCCGGCATCGCCGGGCTGGCCGTCGCCGGCCTGCTGTCGAGGGATGGGCACGAGGTGACCGTCCTCGAGAAGAACGCGAGCACGGGCGGCAGGGCCGGCCGGGTCACGAAAGACGGGTTTCATTTCGATGCGGGCCCCTCGTGGTACCTCATGCCGCGCGTGTTCGATCACTTCTTCCGCATGATGGGCACCACGACCGAGGAGCAGCTCGACCTCGTCGACCTGGATCCCGGCTATCGCGTCTTCCGAGAGAACCACGCGCAAGGGCGGGCCGACGCTGTGACCGTCCGCCCGGGGCGGCAGCGCGCGATCCGGCTGTTCGAGTCCATCGAACCGGGAGCCGGTGCGCGGCTCGCGCGGTACCTCGACTCGGCACAGGACTCCGGCACGATGGCGGAGCGCTACTTCCTGTACAACCCGTACACGCGCCTGTCGTCTCTCACGTCGGCCGAGGTGCTGCGTTCGCTCCCCCGTCTCCTGCCGCTGCTGACGCAGCGGCTCGACGCCTTCGCCGGTCGGCGGTTCCGCGCCCCCGTCCTGCGCCAGATCCTCGGGTATCCCGCCGTCTTCCTCGGAACGGATCCGCGGCGCGCTCCGTCGCTGTACCACCTCATGAGCGCTCTCGACCTCGACGACGGCGTTCGCTATCCGCGGGGAGGCTTCTGGAGCATCGTCGAGAGGATCGAGGCGCTGGCCGTGGCGGCCGGTACCTCGATCCGCACCGAGGCGACGGCGACACGCATCCGGGTCGCGCGTGGAGGACGCCGCCATCGCGCCACGGGCGTGGAGTGGACGGATGCCGACGGCGTGCGACACGTCACAGCCGCCGATGTCGTCGTGTCGGCCGCGGATCTGTACCACACCGAGACGACGCTGCTCCCGCCCGCGCTGCAGACCTACCCCGAACGATGGTGGAGACGTCGCGTCAGCGGGCCGGGGGCCGTGCTCGTCATGCTCGGGGTGAGGGGCTCGCTCGACGCTCTCCCCCACCACTCGCTGTTCTTCACCGCCGACTGGGACGCGAACTTCGACGCGATCTTCGGCCGCAGCCCCGCCGTCCCCTCGCCGGCGTCGGTGTACGTGTGCCGCCCCAGCGCCACAGACGACTCGGTGGCGCCGCCGGGTCACGAGAACCTCTTCGTGCTCATCCCCGTGCCGGCCGATCCGGCGATCGGGGGCGGCGGGTCCGACGGCGGCGGTTCCCCCGCCGTCGAGAGGGCGGCCGACGCGGCGATCGACCTGATCGCGACATGGGCCGGAATCCCGGATCTGAGAGATCGCATCGTCGTACGCGAGACGACGGGACCATCCGACTTCGAGACAGGGTTCCACTCCTGGCGCGGAGGGATGCTGGGGCCGGCGCACATCCTCTCGCAGAGCGCCATGTTCCGAGCGGGGAACGCCTCGCGTCGCGTCGACGGGCTGATCTACGCCGGGGGAACGGCGACGCCGGGGGTCGGTGTGCCGATGTGCCTGATCAGCGCGGAGCTCGTGCTGAAGCGGCTGCGCGGCGACCACTCGAGCGGCCCGTTGCCCGAGCCGTCGCCGCAGCGCGCGGAGGCCTGCTGATGGGCCTGCTCTACCTCGTGCTGCTGCTGGCCTCCCTCGGGGGCGTCCTGCTCCTGGATCGACGCCACCGGCTCTTCTTCTGGAAGGACGCACGCTCGGCGACCGTGGTCACCGTGATCGGCGTCGTGTTCTTCCTCTGCTGGGACTTCGCGGGCATCGCGGGCGGGATCTTCCTGAGGGGCGACTCAGCGGTAGCCACCGGGATCGTGCTCGCACCGGAGCTGCCGCTGGAGGAACCTCTGTTCCTCGGTTTCCTCGTCATCTGCACCATGGTCGTGTACACCGGCGCAGCGCGTATCGTGTCGCGCCGCCGGCGGGAGGCAGCACGATGACGGCATACACGGTGCTGGCCGTCTCGTTCCTCCTGGTCGCAGGGGTCGCAGGGGCTGCGTGCGCGCTCCTCGCGCGCGGGCATCGCCCGCGACCCCTCGTCATGGTCGTCGCTGCCGTCGTGATGCTGACCCTCACCGCCGTCTTCGACAGCGTCATGATCGCGGCGGGGCTCTTCGACTACACGCCGGAGCTCATCCACGGTGCGCGCGTGTGGCTCGCCCCGGTCGAGGACTTCGCGTATCCGCTCGCCGCGCTCGCCCTGCTGCCCGCCCTGTGGTCTCTGCTGCGACGCCGCCGCGACGCGCACGAGCAGCGGCGTCCACCGACGGAGGAACCTCGATGACCCGCGAGGCCGGACCGCTTTCGAGCGTCGCCGCCGTCGTGCTCTCCTCACGACCCGTGAGCTGGATCAACACGGCGTTCCCGTTCGCAGCGGCGTACCTGCTCACAACGCGCGAGCTCGACGCGATCGCCGTCGTGGGCTTCGTCTACTTCCTCATCCCGTACAACCTCGCGATGTACGGGATCAACGACGTGTTCGACTACGCCTCCGACCTCGCGAACCCCCGCAAGGGCGGCATCGAGGGCGCCCTGCTCGATCCACGCCTGCATCGCACGACCATCTGGGCCGCTGTGCTCACGAACGTCCCGTTCCTGGTCTTCCTCTACGCCGTCGGCACCGCCGCGGCCTGGCTCGCGCTGACCGTCGTCCTCTTCGCCGTGGTCGCCTACTCCGCTCCAGGCCTGCGATTCAAGGAGCGTCCGATTCTCGACTCGGCGACCTCGAGCCTGCATTTCGTCGGTCCGGCGATCGTCGGGTTGACCCTGGCGCACGCGCCCGTCACGCCCGGCGCGATTCTCGTGCTCCTCGCGTTCTTCCTGTGGGGAATGGCGGCGCACGCCTTCGGCGCCGTACAGGACATCGTTCCCGACCGCGAGGCCGGCATCGCGTCCGTCGCGACGGCGCTCGGCGCCACGACGACGGTCCGCCTGGCACTGCTGCTCTGGCTCGCCGCGGGCGTCGTCATGCTGGCGACCCCCTGGCCGGCACCGCTGGGGGCGGCGCTCGCTCTTCCGTACATCGTCAACGCCGCTCCGTGGCACGACGTCGGCGACGCCGATGCCGCGTCCACGAACCGAGCATGGCGGCGGTTCATCGCCCTCAACTACGTCTCCGGGTTCCTCGCGACGATGCTCGTCATCCTCGCCTGGATCTCCTGACTCCTCCGAAAGGACGCCGATGCCTCATCCCGTCGATCACGAACCCGCCACCGAGCACCGCCGGCGACGGCGCGGAGGCGCCTGGGCACGTGTGCTCGTCCCTGCGCTGCTGATCCTGGCCTGGGTGGCGGCTGCGGGCATGGGCGGGCCGCTCTTCGGCAAGATCGATGAGGTGTCGTCGAACGACCGCACGGCGTACCTCCCCGAATCCGCCGATGCCACTCAGGTGCAGGAGCTGCTCGGGGAGTTCACCGACGGCGACTCGATTCCCGCCATCGCGGTGTTCGTCGCGGACGACGAGCTCTCCGAGGCCGACCTCGCCGCCGTCTCCGAGGCGGTCGACGATGCCGCGCAGGTCGAGGGGGTCGACTCCGAGGTCTCGCCCGCCATCCCCTCCGACGACGGGAAAGCCGCGCAGGCGTTCATCCCGATCCGCAGCGATGCCGATCTCGGCGATACGGTGAGCGCTCTCGCCCGGCACCTCGACGGCGCCGTGCCCGACGCGATCACCGTGCACATCACCGGTCCCGCCGGTTTCAGCGCCGACCTCGTCGCCGGGTTCGCGGGCATCGACGGGCTGCTCCTCGGCGTCGCACTGCTGGCGGTGCTCGTCATCCTCGTGCTCGTCTACCGTTCGCTCCTGCTGCCCGTCGTGGTGCTGTCGACCAGCCTGTTCGCGCTGTGCGTCGCACTGCTCGTCGTGTGGTGGCTCGCGAAGGCGGGGGTGCTGCTCCTGAGCGGTCAGACCCAGGGCATCCTGTTCATCCTCGTCATCGGCGCGGCCACCGACTACGCCCTGCTCTTCGTGGCACGGTTCCGCGAAGAACTGCGCCGCACGCGAGACAAGGGAGCCGCCGTCGCCTCAGCGTGGAAGGGTGCCTTCGAGCCGATCGTCGCGTCCGGCGGCACCGTCATCGCTGGGCTCCTGTGCCTGCTGCTGAGCGACCTGAAGTCGAACAGCACCCTCGGTCCTGTTGCGGCCATCGGCATCGCGTTCGCGATGCTCGCCGCGCTCACCCTGCTGCCTGCCCTGCTGCTGTTGTTCGGCCGCGCCGCGTTCTGGCCGCGGCGCCCCGCCTACGAGCCCGAGGTCGTGGCCGCCGAGGACGGCCGTCCGTCCTCGGGCCGGTGGGCGCGTCTCTCGCGCGGTGTCGCGCGCCGTCCGCGACTGATCTGGGTCGTGACGACCGTCGTGCTGCTGGCCGGGGCCGCGGGCCTCACCCAGTTGAACGCCACAGGGGTGCCGCAGTCGGATCTCGTGCTCGGCGCCTCTGACGCCCGTGACGGTCAGGTGGCTCTGGGCGAGCACTTCCCCGGCGGCTCGGGGAGCCCCGCGTACGTTCTCGTCGACGAGTCGCGGCTGCAGGATGCCGCCGACGTGCTGCTGGCCTCGGACGGCGTCGACGACGTCACCGTGACGTCTGCGGACTCCCCCAGCGGGGCGGCACCCGTGACCTCGGACGGCATCGCGGCGGTCGGGCCCCCCGGCACCCCCGCCCCGGCGCCCACCGTCGTGGACGGCGAGGTGCTGCTGCAGGCGACGCTGACGGATGCCGCCGACTCCGACGCCGCGGCCACGACGGTCAGGGACCTGCGCACCAACCTCGATCCGCTCGACGCGCGCGTCGGCGGGGTGACCGCGACGTCCGTCGACACGAACAACGCCTCGATCCACGATCGCAACCTGATCATCCCGGTCGTGCTCGCGGTGATCCTCGTGATCCTCATGCTGCTGCTGCGGTCGGTCCTCGCACCTGTGCTGCTCATCCTCACCACGGTGCTGTCGTTCGGCACCGCCCTCGGGATCTCTGCGCTCGTGTTCAACGGGGTCTTCCACTTCCCCGGCGCCGACCCCGCCGTTCCTCTCTTCGGTTTCGTGTTCCTCGTCGCGCTCGGCATCGACTACAACATCTTCCTCATGACCCGGGTGCGCGAGGAGTCGGCGAGGCACGGCACCCGCGACGGCGTGCTGCGAGGACTGACGATCACGGGCGGCGTCATCACCTCGGCCGGCCTGGTGCTCGCAGCGACCTTCGCGGCGCTCTCGGTGATCCCGATCCTCTTCCTCGTGCAGTTGGCGTTCATCGTCGCGTTCGGAGTGCTGCTCGACACCTTCGTCGTGCGCTCCCTGCTCGTGCCGGCATTGGCCTACGACATCGGTCGACGCATCTGGTGGCCGTCCGCCCTGTGGCGGCGCGGCGAGGACTGACCCTCAGACGAGGGCGCGCCTGCGCGCCCTGGCGCTCCAGCGCCCGTTGTGGTGGGTCACGTCGATCGGATGCCGGAACGCCTCACTGATCGTCTCGGAGGTGAGCACGTCGCCGACCGTGCCTGCGGCGAGCGCGCGCCCGTCGGCGATGACCATCGCATGCGTCGTGCTCTCCGGCAGCTCTTCGAGGTGGTGCGTGACGAGCACCGACGCCACGTCCGGCTCACTACGGGAGAGGTCGTCGATGGTCTCGAGGAGCTGCTCCCTGGCGGCGACGTCGAGCCCGGTCGTCGGCTCGTCGAGGAGCAGCAGAGCCGGCGACGCGGCGAGTGCACGGGCGATGAGGGACCGGCCGCGCTCCCCCTGCGACATCGTCGGCCAGCGCACCTCGCGACGGGCGCCGAGCCCGACCATGTCCACGAGCTCGGCAGCCCTGGCCCGCTCGACATCCGTCGGCTGCCATCGCATCATCGGCTCGATCGTGCCGGTGAACCCGGTGAGCACGACCTCGAGCGCGGTGATGTCCGATCGGACGGGATGTCGCGGGTTGACGTGTCCGATGTGGCGGCGCAGCTCCTGCATGTCGACACGCCCGAGGCGACGCCCCAGCACGTCGACCGTCCCGGAGGTCGGGTGCGTCTGCGCTCCGCAGAAGCCGAGGATCGTGCTCTTGCCCGCGCCGTTGGGTCCGAGCAGCGCCCAGTGCTCGCTTGCGGCGACGGTCAGGTCGATGCCGTGCAGGATCTGTGTGCCGTTGCGCCGGAACGTCACCGCGTCGAGCCGCAGCACCTCGGTGGTCATGACAGTGCCCCCTTCAGGTCGCTCAGGTGTTCGCGGCTCTCGGCGGTCGCGGTGGCCGGCTCACGGGAGATCACCGCGTGCGCCAGCCGCTCGTGACGTTCATGATCCGCCGCGCTGCCGTAGTCGGAGCGAAGCCGGAGCATCTCGATCATGGCCTGGCGCAGCCGCGGCGTGAGACCGTCGAACAGCTCGAGCAGGATCGGGTTGTGCGCCGCGACGACGATGGCGCGATGGAAGGCGGTGTCGGCATCGACGTGCGTCTCGATGGATCCCGACGAGGTGGCGCGCGCCTCGAGCGCCCTCCTGATCGCCCGCACGTCGGATGCCGTCCGCCGATCCGCCGCCAGGCCCGCCGCTTCGGACTCGATCGCGATCCGCGCCTCGATGACGCTGACGATGTCGGCGCGGCGGAGCACAGCATCCCAGTCCTCCGGAGCGTCGAGTGCGGTGACGAAGACGCCCGACCCCTGGCGGGTCGCCAGCACCCCTCGCCCCGCGAGCTGACGGATCGCCTCACGCACGGTGGAGCGGCCCACCCCCAGCTGCGGAGCGAGCGTGGTTTCTCCGGGGAGCTTCTGACCGAGTTGCCACTCGCCGGAGCGGATGCGCTCGAGCAGCACCTCTGCCGCCTGATCCGCGAGCGGAGTTCGTTGGATCTGTGCCATGCCCGACAGTCTAGCTTGTCAACTTGTCTGAGGACTTGGTAGTTTCTCGTCCCATGACCTCGACACCCTTCCCCACGCTCTCCACGCCGGCCGGTCCGGTCCCTCCCGCGGCCCCGCACTGGAACCGACAGCGTCGCTCGCAGATGCCGTCGCACCGCTACGCCTCCGTGTACGACCGCGTCGACGTCCCGCTCACGGAGAGGACGTGGCCGACGCGCCGCCTCACGGAGGCACCGCTGTGGGTTCCGGTCGATCTTCGCGACGGCAACCAGGCATTGGCCGAGCCGATGGATCCCGCTCGCAAACGCCGGTTCTTCGAGCTCATGGTTGCAATGGGATACAAGGAGATCGAGGTGGGATACCCCTCGGCGTCGCAGACCGACTACGACTTCGTCCGCCTCATCGCCGAGTCCGACATCGCCCCGGAGGACGTCACCATCGTCGTGTTCACGGCTGCGCGCCGCGACCTCATCGAGCGGACGGTCGCCTCGATCTCCGGCATCCGCAATCCCGTCGTGATCCACGTGTACACGGCCACCGCCCCCATCTGGCGAGACGTCGTGCTCGGTCGCGATCGGCAGGAGCTGAAAGACCTCATCCTCGAGGCGGGTCGCGACGTGTTGCGCACGGCGGGGCACCTCCCCCACGTGCGGTTCGAGTTCTCCCCGGAGGTCTTCAACCTCACCGAACCCGACTACGTGCTCGACGTCTGCGATGCGATGACCGCGCTGTGGGACGCCGTCCCCGAGCGTCCGGTCATCCTCAACCTTCCCGCGACCGTGGAGATCGCCACCCCCAACGTCTACGCGGACCAGATCGAGTACATGCACCGCAACCTCGCGCGCCGAGACGGCGTGATCCTGTCGGTGCATCCCCACAACGACCGCGGAACGGGCATCGCCTGCGCAGAACTCGCGGTGCTCGCCGGCGCCCAGCGCGTCGAGGGGTGCATCTTCGGCAACGGCGAGCGCACAGGGAACGTCGACATCGCCACCCTCGCCCTCAACCTGCACGCGCAGGGGATCGACCCGATGATCGACTTCTCCGACATCGACGAGATCCGCCGCACCGTCGAGCACTGCAACGGCATCGAGGTGCACCCGCGGCATCCCTACGTCGGCGATCTCGTGCACACGGCCTTCAGCGGCACCCACCAGGACGCGATCCGCAAGGGCTTCGCCGAACATCGGGCGCGTGCTGCCGCCGCCGGAACCGACGGACGGGAGCAGGCGTGGCGGGTGCCCTACCTGCCCGTCGACCCCGCGGATCTCGGCCGCACCTACGATGCCGTCATCCGCGTCAATTCCCAGTCCGGCAAGGGCGGCATCGCCTACCTGCTCGAGACCGAGTTCGGCGTCGACCTGCCCCGCCGGCTGCAGATCGACTTCGCCCGCCGGGTGCAGGAGCACGCGGATGCCGAGGGGGCCGAGTTGTCGGCATCCGACCTGTGGGACATCTTCGAGCGGACGTACGTGGAACCCGCCCCCGCGGCGCCTCGGGTGACCCACTACCGCGTCGGCGACGCCGACACCGAGATCACCATCCGCATCGGCGAGGAGGAGCGCACCCACCGCACGAGCGGGCTCGGCCCCGTCGAGAGCCTCGTCTCGGCGCTGTCGAACGACGACGGCGAGATCGAGGTGCTGTCTCTGCACCAGACCAGCATCGCCCGCGGCGCCGACAGTGAGGCGCTCACACTGCTCGAGTACCGCGACGCCGACGGCGTGGGCTGGTCCGCCGGCCGTGCGCGCTCGGTGCTGGACGCCAGCTTCGCGGCGGTGCTGCGCGCCGCGGGGCGATAACGAGGGGGTGCCCTCGCGTCCCCACCGGCCACTCCACGCGCCGCCAGCGGGCAGACGGAAGAACCATGAGAGAAAGGGGGCGGCACGCGGAGCCTCCGGCCGGCGGGGCCCCGCTGACGAGGGGCTGAGTCCGGGCGGTGAGCCACCCTCCGGGCGGCTCATCACCCGGACGTGCCCTCGACAGGATTCGAACCTGCGACCTGCCCTTTAGGAGAGGGCTGCTCTATCCAGCTGAGCTACGAAGGCGCGCCCCCAGTCTAGAGGACGATCGCCCCTCGCTCCGGCTCGGCGGCGCCCCGCGAACGCGGCATCCGGTATCTTCGTCCCGACGACGGCGACCATCCACCCGGCACGAGGAGACCACGATGACCGACGCATCCGGCCGCGACGACGACCCCTACACCCCTCCGCCCGCGGGCGAGCCCGTACAGCCTCCTGCGCCGCGGGAGCCGCAGCCGCCGGCCGCCTATCAGCCGCCACCGCCCGCCTATCAGCCGCCACCGCCCGCGGCGCCACAGGCCGAGCCGGACGCGGGCGACGCCCCACCCGCTCAGGGCCGGGCTGCGACGTCGCCGCAGACCATGAGCATCATCGCCCTCGTCGCCGGCGCCGCATCGATCTTCGTGCTCCCCTTCATCGCGGGCATCGTGGGCATCGCGCTCGGCGCCACGACCCTCCGCCTCAACGCGACAGCGCGGCGGCAGGGCGCACCGGCGAACGGGCGCGCCACGACCATGGCGATCATCGGCATCGTCCTCGGCGCGCTCGGGATCATCCTCAAGCTCGTCGTCGACAGGATGCTCTGAGCCGAGGAATCACGCCGCGAGGGCGAGGTACGGCTCCCAGCGCGGGTCGCTGCGCTCCGCACCGCGTACCGTCCATGCGGTGCCGTGCGGCGGCCGGGGCGTGATGCGCAGCTCCCAGTGCATCTCCTGCGGCGTACGGTCGCTCTTGATGTTGTTGCAGCGCAGGCAGCATGCCACGAGGTTCTCCCACGAGTCGGCTCCGCCACGCGACCGGGGCAGCACATGGTCGATCGTCGACGCCGCCTTGCCGCAGTATCCGCAGCGGTGGTTGTCACGGCGCAGCACCCCGCGCCTGGTCACCGGCACGCGTCGGCTCATCGGCACGCGCACGTATCGCGAGAGGACGATGACGGCCGGTCGATCGTAGACGCCGTGACTGCCCCAGACGGGGTCGTCCTCGACACGCTCGATCACCGTCGCCTTGTCGTTCATCACGAGAACCAGGGCTCTCTTGAACGACACGATCGCGAGCGGCTCGTATCCGGCATTCAGGACCAGTGTGCGCATCGTCATCCTCTCGATCCGCCGGGACGGCTTCCCGGCACTCTCGACTCACACGTGGACGCGCGGGCGTCGAAGTGATCGCAGGGACGAAAAAAGGCGCTGTCTACAGACAGCGCCTCTCACACACGGCAGCACCGTGATGTCCCTGCGGCCGATGCTGAAGGACGAGTCGACCGAGGGCATCCATGGTGCGGATGCTCGGTATTCGTTCCATCAGCGTCTCCTGCCCGTGCGACAACGGGTTCAGGCTAACGCATTCCCGCGCGACCGGGCGCGAACTCCCGGTGAACGGTCGGGGGCGTGTCAGGGGCGACGCAGGAGCCGGATCAGCCGGCGTTGGCCGCGAGCCAGCCGATCGGCTCGACGAGACCGCCGTTCACCCTGACCTCCAGGTGCAGGTGGTTCGCAGTCGACCGGCCGGTGCTGCCGACGAAACCGATGAGCTGTCCCGCCGCGACGGTCTGCCCGACCTGCACCTGCCGCGACCCGTAGGTCATGTGGCCGTACGTGGTCTCGACGCGCTGACCGCCCACGACGCCGTCGATGACGACGCCCACGCCGTAGCCGTAGTAGCTCTCCGACGACACCCGCACCACACCCGCGGTCGCGGCGTAGATGGGGGTGCCCTGCGGCGACACCATGTCGGCGCCGTTGTGCCCGTTGCCGAGCGTACGGCTGACGTTGTACGAACCGATCGGGAGCGGGTAGCGCACCTCGCCCGACCCCGGCGACACGAGCGCGTAGCTTCCGATGTCGAACGTGGCCGCCTTGGCGGTGGAGGCGAGAGCGGCGGCGCGGGCGGCCGCGGCCTCCTCGGCCTTCTTCTTCTGGATCTCCTCGGGCGTCGTCGCGCTGAACGAGCCACGATCGAGCGGAGCTGCGGTCGCCTCGGAGGCGACGACGATCGACTGCGCGTCGACGGCGGCGAGCTGCTGCACGGTCGTAGTCGCCGCGTCGGCGGGCTTCGTCGCGGCGTAGGCGGGAAGCGCCACGGCGGCGACGAGGGCGCCGACCGCACCGAAGATGGCCACCGAGCGGAGAGGCTTCACGGCGGACCGGGCGTCCGGCCGCGTCACGCGGCGGACGGGAACTCGATCTTCAGATGTCTTCGCGGTCGGTTCGATGTCTGCGGCCAAAACGGTCCTCCTGCGCCTGCGCGCTCGGGTGGCGCTGGCTCGTCGGCACTCTGCTTCTCGTGGCACGAATGTAGCTCGGGGTACTTTGTGCGTTCCTACCGCGAAGACGACGAGCCTGGGAGGCGATCCTCGCGGGTCACCGTCAGCGGGCTTCTTCGCTGACGACCTGACCGAGGTTACCGGAAGATAACGGTCGTGTCACCCCGTCTCCCTGACAATCGACAGAGAGGTGTCAGGTCGGGTCGCCGACGAGGAAGATGTGCGAGGCCAGCTCGACGGGCAGCTCGAGCCCCTCTTCCCTGCCCTCCATCTGGATGAGCACGTAGCCCTCGTTGAACCGGTAGTCGCCCTTCGCGCCCGGGACGACGCCGGCATCGCGCAGCTGATCGAGAAGCTCGGGGTCGACCTGCGCGGGCTCGGCGAGACGACGCACCGTGCCCTCGATCGGCTCGCCGGCGGCGTTGAGCTTCTGCACGAGACCGACCACACCCTCGTCGAAGGTGCGCGCGGGCGAGTCGCCGAGCTGATCGAGCCCGGGGATCGGGTTGCCGTACGGCGACTCGGTCGGGTGGCCGAGCAGCTCGACCAGGCGGCGCTCGACCTGCTCGCTCATCACGTGCTCCCAGCGGCAGGCCTCCTCATGGACGTACGCCCAGTCCAGGCCGATCACATCGGAGAGCAGACGCTCGGCGAGACGGTGCTTGCGCATGACGTCGACCGCCTTGCGCCGGCCCGCATCGGTGAGCTCCAGGGTGCGGTCCTCCGAGACGACGACGAGACCGTCACGCTCCATGCGTCCGACGGTCTGCGACACCGTCGGGCCCGAGTGGCCGAGGCGCTCCGAGATCCGTGCGCGCAGCGGCACGATGTTCTCCTCCTCGAGCTCGAGGATGGTGCGGAGATACATCTCCGTGGTGTCGATCAGGTCGGTCATCTGGCCCTCCGGGTCTTCTTAGGCAAGCCTACATTCCCGCGCGCGACCCCGGGCGTCACAGCGCACGGCCGCCGCGTCGCCACACCCTAGAATCGACCCATGGCGATCGAGATTCCCCGAGACCTCCTGCCCGCTGACGGCCGCTTCGGCTGCGGTCCCTCGAAGGTCCGCGCAGAGCAGCTCGACGCCCTGCTCGCCGCGGGCCCGTCGCTGCTGGGCACCTCGCACCGCCAGGCCCCCGTGAAGAACCTCGTCGGCAGCGTCCGCGAGCAGCTCGCATCTCTGCTGCGCCTGCCGGAGGGGTACGAGGTGATCGTCGGCAACGGCGGTTCGACGGCGTTCTGGGATGCCGCCGCCTTCGGCCTCATCGAGCGACGCAGCCAGAACCTCGTCTTCGGCGAGTTCGGGGGCAAGTTCGCCGCCGCGGCCGCCGCACCGTGGCTCGAGGCGCCCGACGTCCGCAAGGCCGAGCCGGGTTCGCGCACCGGGGCCGAGATCGTCGAGGGCGTCGACGTCTACGCGTGGCCGCACAACGAGACCTCGACGGGCGTCGCGGCGCCCGTCGAGCGGGTCGTCGCGGAGGGAGCGCTCACCGTCATCGACGCCACGAGCGCAGCCGGGGGCATCGACGTCGACATCTCGCAGGCCGACGTCTACTACTTCGCCCCGCAGAAGAACCTGGGCTCGGACGGCGGCCTGTGGTTCGCCGCCGTGTCGCCCGCGGCGATCGAGCGGATCGAACGGATCGCCGCGTCCGGACGATACATCCCCGAGTTCCTCAGCCTGAAGAACGCGGTCGACAACTCCCGGCTCAACCAGACGCTGAACACCCCGGCGCTCACGACCCTGCACCTGCTCGACAGCCAGCTGCGGTGGATCCTCGGCAACGGCGGGCTCACCTGGGCCGCGGCCCGGACCGGCGAGTCCTCCGGCGTGCTCTACGACTGGGCCGCCGCGTCGAGCGTCGCCACCCCGTTCGTGACCGATCCCGCGCACCGCTCCCCCGTCGTCGTGACGATCGACTTCGACGACGCCATCGACGCCGCGGCGATCGCCAAGACCCTGCGCGCGAACGGGATCGTCGACACGGAGCCGTACCGCAAGCTCGGCCGCAACCAGTTGCGCATCGCCACCTTCGTGTCGATCGAGCCCGACGACGTGCGCCAGCTCACGCGCTCCCTCGACTACGTGCTCGAGCACCTCGGAGCCTGACCCCGGCTGCCGGACGGCCTCGCGTCAGACGCACCTCATGTCAGAAGGCCTCACGTCGGACGCGGGGGCGAGCCCGGCGATCACTCCTCTTCGTCGGGCACGTCGTCGTCCGACGAGCCGTCGAGGTCTTCGTCCTCGGAATCCTCGACGGAGTCGTCGAGCTCGTCGATGTCCACGCCGTCAAGGTCTCCGGCGTGCAGGCGCGGAGCGAGATCGTCCTCGTCGAACTCGTCACTGAGGTCGTCGAGCTCGTCCTCATCGAGCTCGTCGTCGTCATCCAGCTCGTCGGCGTCGTCCAGGGCGTCGCCGTCCTCGCTGGACTCGTCGTCCGCGACCTCGTCGACCTCGGCATCCCCGTCGCCCTCGCCGGTCGCCGTGGCGGCCTGCTCGGCGAGCTCGGCCTGGTGCGCGCGGTACTCGGCGAGCCGCTCGGCCCACGGCACCCACTCCGGCGCGAGCAGGGCGCCGTCGCCGGGGAGCAGCTCGGCCTCGAGCACGGTCGGCTCGTCGTCGCCGACGCGCGCCACCGTGACCGTCCAGTACCACCCCGGGTAACCGGGAAGCCGGTTCTCGAAACGCAGCGACACCGCGCCGTCGTCCTCCACGAGGAATCCGGCGGGCGGACCGATCGTCGAGGCCGGCGTGATCTCGCGCAGTGCAGACAGCGCGAGATCATGGGCCTCGGTGAGGCTCTCGTCGAACTCAGGCTTCGAGGTCATCGGCGACCTTGCGCAGCACGGCGGCGATCTTGCGACCGTGTCCTGACGACGGGTAGCGGCCGCGACGCAGGTCGGCGCCGATGCCGTCGAGGAGCTTCACCAGGTCCTCGACGATGATCGCCATGTCGTCGGCCGACTTGCGCTTGGCCTTGGCCAGGCTCGGGGGCGCCTCGAGGACGCGCACCGACAGCGCCTGCAGACCGCGCTTGCCGTCGGCGACGCCGAACTCCACGCGCGTGCCCGACTTGACCGAGGTGCCGGCCGGCATCGCCGAAGCGTGCAGGAACACATCCTGACCGTCGTCGGAGGCGATGAAGCCGAAGCCCTTGTCGTCGTCGTAGAACCTGACCTTGCCGGTTGGCATGGGAGATACCTCGCTGAGTCACTGTGAGGAGAAGGCGCCCTTCTGAGCGCCCACCTCCAGCCTACCGGTCACCGACGCAGTAGGCTGAGACGGATGAACGCCCAGAGCCCGGAGCCCGAGATCCGCCGAGTGGATCGTGTGCTGGCCTTCGCCGCTCTCGGACTCGCCGCCGCGTCCGTCATCTGCTTCTTCGCGATCATCATCGGCACCGCGGCCGGCATGAAGCAGGCCGATTTCGGGCACGGTGTGTGGCCGATCGTCGCCGCGATCCCCT
>Ga0164243_10005819_pt1 | contig 18767 bp, 16 predicted proteins | sample OricompcompostOP_FD_108781 | JGI IMG/M metagenome (GOLD analysis project Ga0164243, IMG submission 108781) | Organic Plus compost microbial communities from Emeryville, California, USA - Original compost - Organic plus compost (OP) | ecosystem: Engineered > Solid waste > Mixed feedstock >... | reverse complement strand
GGAAATGTGGCAGGTAGGTCGTGCGCCCGATCGGCGTGATCCCCAGCTCGAGAAGCGCGACCGTGATCGGAAAGTTCAGTGAGATGAGGCGTTGCGGATTGGCCGGCACCGTGACCGAACCATGCAGCGTCTCGACCGTCCGCTCGCCCGCCGGGGTGGCATCCTGTGCGATGGTCGGGGCCACGCCCAGTCCCAGTGTGGCGCCGAGCGCGATCGCCGCGCTCATCACCTGACGCCGGCTCATCGTGGCCGAAATCCCTGTTCGCATGTCCGTTGCCTCGCATGGTGTGCATGCTGCCGCATGGATGCAGCTCCATTACCGACCATATTGGTCGGCAATGCGCATCATACGCTCGGGCATGTCACGACGCAATCAGGTTTCGGGACGCATCAGATCAGATCGATATCCCGCTCCTGCTCGGCTTCTTCACAGGCCGGGCAGATCCCGCGAAAGGTCACTTCTGCCACCAGGATTCGCATGCCATGAGTGTCCGACGGTTCCAGGCACGGCGAGGCACCGACCACGCAATCGACATCCTCGATGCGCCCGCAGATGATGCATTGCACGTGATGATGGTTGTCGCCGGTGCGGGTCTCGTACTGGGCGCCATCGGAATCGGGGAGATCGATGCGCCGCAGCAGATCGTGCCGGTGCAGATCGTGCACGATGTTGAACGCCGCCTGCTGTGAGGTGGACGGCAGATCCTCACGCAGGGTCCGATAGATATCGGCCGCCGAGACGTGGGGATGGGCATCGATGTACACCAGCGCGGCAACTCGCCCCGGGGTGACCCGCAACCCGTGAGCGCGAATCACATCCGCCCATTCGGCCGCACTTCGTACCGGTCGCGGATCATCGCCGTGTAATGCGTGATGCTCGGCATGGACGTTCATGACATTCCCTCAAGACCGCGAAAAAGAGCTCACCTATCGCACATCAACCTTATCAACATGCATCTCGAACAGAACATTCCCGGCACTACCGGATACCAGGAAACCGCCGCCGCAGTCGATCGCGATGATCGGCTGCGGCGGCGTGCCTGGCTAGCGAAGATCGAAACGATCGAGCTCCGTGACCTTGGCCCAGGCCTTCACGAAGTCGGCGACGAACGCCTCGTGGGCATCGTCGGCGGCGTAGTACTCGGCGACCGCGCGCAGCTCGGCATTCGAACCGAAGACGAGATCCGCACGCGTGCCGATGCCGAACGGCTCGCCCGACGCGGTCGTCCCGCTGAAGGCGTGCTTGCCCGGGTCGAGCGGCGTCCACGTCGTGCCGAGATCGAGCAGCTTCACGAACACATCATTCGTGAGCACCCCAGGGCGATCCGTGAAGACCCCGTACGCCGACCCATCCCAGTTCGCGTTCAGCGCGCGCAGACCACCAACCAGCACCGTCATCTCCGGCACGGTCAGGGTCAGCTGCTGCGCCTTGTCGACCAGCAGGTGCTCTGCCGGGAGGGTCGCCTCCGGGCTGGCGTAGTTGCGGAACCCGTCGGCGATCGGCTCGAGGAAGCCGAAGGACTCGATGTCCGTCTGCTCCTGCGTGGCATCCACACGCCCCGGGTGGAACGGCACGGTCGTCGGGAAGCCGGCGTCGGTCGCGGCCTTCTCGACGGCGGCATTGCCGGCCAGCACGATGAGATCGGCGAGGGAAACGCGCTTGTCACCGGTCTGCGCGGCATTGAAGGAGGCCTGGATCCCCTCGAGCACGGCGAGCACGCTCGCGAGCTCGGTCGGGTTGTTGACCGCCCAGTCCTTCTGCGGCGCGAGGCGAATGCGCGCGCCATTCACGCCGCCGCGCTTGTCGCCACCGCGGAAGGTGCTCGCCGCGGCCCACGTCGTGCGCACGAGCTGCGAGACGGTGAGGCCACTCGCGAGGATCTGCGCCTTGAGCTCGGCGGCATCCGCATCATCGATCAGCGCGAAGTCCACCGCCGGCAGCGGATCCTGCCAGATGAGATCCTCGGCCGGCACTTCCGGGCCGAGGTATCGGGCCTTGGGTCCCATGTCGCGATGCGTCAGCTTGAACCACGCCCGCGCGAAGGCATCGCTGAGGGAGGCCTGATCCTGCGCGAAACGGCGCGAGATCGGCTCGAACACCGGGTCGAAGCGCAGGGCGACGTCCGTCGTCAGCATGCGCGGCTCGCGCCTGCCGGCAGAGTGGGCCATCGGCACCATGTCGGAGCCAGCACCGTCCTTCGGGCGCCAGTGGTAGTGACCGCCCTCACCGGTGACGAGCTCCCACTCATAGCCGAAGAGGATGTGGAAGAACTCGTTGTCCCAGCGGGTCGGATGGTAGGTCCAGGTCACTTCGATGCCGGACACGACGGTGTCGTCACCCTTGCCGGTGCCGTATGGGCTGTTCCAGCCGAGCCCCTGATCCTCGAGCGGCGCGGCCTCCGGCTCCGGGCTGAGGCGATCGTCGGGATGCGCGCCATGCGTCTTGCCGAAGGTATGCCCACCGGCGATGAGGGCGACGGTTTCCTCGTCGGTCATGCCCATGCGGCTGAACGCCTCACGGATGTCCTGACCGGCGGCGACCGGATCCGGGTTGCCTTCCGGACCTTCCGGGTTGACGTAGATCAAGCCCATGTGGGTGGCAGCGAACGGCTTGTCGAGCCCGGCGACGCCGTTCTCCCCACGCGCCTTGCCGCCATTGAAGCGCTTGTCGGTGCCGAGCCAGGTGGCCTCGGCACCCCAGTTGACCTCGTCCTCCGGCGTCCAGGCATCCTCACGACCACCGCCGAAGCCGTAGGTCTTGAAGCCCATCGACTCGAGCGCGACGTTGCCGGCGAGGATGAGGAGGTCGGCCCAGGAGATCTTCTTGCCGTACTTCTTCTTGACGTCCCACAGGATGCGACGTCCCTTGTCGGTGTTGACGTTGTCCGGCCACGAGTTCAGCGGCGCGAAGCGCTGCTGTCCGGTGCCGGCGCCACCTCGGCCGTCCCACACGCGATAGGTACCAGCGGAGTGCCAGGCGACGCGAATGGCAAGCGGGCCGTAGTGACCGAAGTCGGCCGGCCACCAGTCCTGCGAGGTGGTGAGGGCGGTCTCGATGTCCTTCTTGACCTCGGCGAGGTCGAGGCTGTTGAAGGCCTCCTTGTAGTTGAACTCGTTGCCCTGCGGATCGCGGCCAGTGGTGCCCTTCTCGAGGAGCTTCAGGTTGAGGCGGTTCGGCCACCAGACCTGGTTCTGCGAGCCGCTGGTCGGATGCGGCAGGCGCGGATCGGCGCCGCGGGCGTCCTGCTCGCCGCCGAAGGGTTCGCCGGCCTCTGCGTGATCGCCGTGGACGACGGGGCATCCCAACGTGGTGTCTTCGCTCATGATCTTCCTCTCGTGTGATGCCCGGCTGGGCACGGTCGTGGTGATGATCGCGTTCGTCGGTTCGGTGCAGTCGTGGAGGCACATCCTCTTTTGACTGGTTCCAATATAATAGAGAGAATCATCTTCGTCACGCCAACCGGGAATGAATCGGCACAATTCGCCAGATATAGGGGCTCGCCCACCTCGTGACGGCAGCATCACCCTTCTTGGTAATCGTCAACGCAGACGCCTCACGATCCGAGCACCATTCCGGTCTCGACACAGCGAACGCCCCACTCGTACGAGTGGGGCGTTCGCTGTGTCGAGACAATCCTAGAGACCGAATCCGCCCGACACTTCGATCGTCTGGGCCGTGATCCACGCACCCTCGTCAGACAGCAAGAACGCGATGACCTTCCCGATGTCATCGGGTTCGCCCACTCGTCCCAGTGCGGTCTTTGCCGCAAGCGCGGGGATGACCTCCGGGTATTTCGAGAATGCATCATTGGCAAGTCGTGTTCTCGTTGATCCAGGAGCCACGCAATTGACGCGGATACCGCGCCCACTCAGCTCCTTCGCCAGATAACGCGTCATCACCATCACGGCACCCTTCATACTGGCATAGGCAGAGTATCCGGCATCAATCCCGGTGGAGATCGCCGAATTGCTGCCTGTCGTGACAATGGCGCCACCATCATCCAGCAACGGAAGCAGCGATTGTGTCAGAAAGTACGGCCCCTTGAAGAGCACACGAGAGAGAGTGTCGAACATCTCCTCCGTCGTATCCGCGAAGAGTGCTGACTCAGCTACGCCGGCGTTGTTGACGAGATACTGGAACGACGACACATTCCATTTCGTCTCGATCGCCTCTCGGACGTCCTCCGTGAACGCCGCGAATGTCTCAGTGCGTCCAACGTCCAGCCGCAACGCAATGGCCTGTCCACCGGCCTCCTCGATCAGACGAACCGTTTCCTCTCCACCTTCCTGATTATTGCTGTACGTAAGCAGAACACCGATTCCGCGCCTGGCGATCTGAATGGCCGCGTTCTGCCCAATTCCCGAACTGGCTCCGGTTACGATGGCAACTTGCATGATTGTCCTCCTTGGCGAGATCTCTTCACTTCCTGAAGAGAAGATTAGCCGTGGAGGAGCGAAGACCCGTAGACCATTCCAATCGATGACATGCACAATCCTGTCAAACGACCCTCAAGACCGTATGATGCCTATCATGCAGGAATAGTCCACGTCTCACCGGGGATCGAAGCATTATGGCAATCCAGATGGTTGCAGGTCCATCTCAGGCAGTCGGAGGCGTACGGCGTCCTGACTGGGAGGAACGCCATACTCCCGTCGATACTCCCGACTGAACTGTGACGGACTGTCGTAGCCGACAGCGAAGCCCACGCTGGCAACGTCGGTGCCTTCGCCCAGCAACAGCAGACGTGCCTGCTGGAGGCGCACCTTTTTCTGGAATTGCACGGGACTCATCGTTGCCACAGCACGAAAATGCCGATGAAAGGTCGACAGGCTCATGTTGGCCTGCTCTGCCAGATCGGCTACGCGAAACGACTCCGCGGGATTTTCCCGGATCCAGCGAAGCACGCGGCCGATGTAGGCGAGACTGCCATTCGCCAGCCCAATCTGCTGCACGACGGATCGCTGCCGACCGTTCAGCAACCGCCACACAATCTCGCGCTCGATCATTGGGACCAACACCGGAAGATCTGCAGGGCGATCGAGAAGCCGCAGGAGACGCAACACCGCATCGAGCAGATCGTCCGATGCCGGACCGACGGCGAACGAACTCTCCCGCAGGGAAGCGGGTTCTGCGACAAGGCCACTCGTCTCCCCTGCCTCCATCAGTAGTGACGTGATGATCTCCGGTCGCAGATCGAGGCCGAAACCGAGGAACGGCTTCTCCCGGCTTGCCTCAATGAACTGCCCGGTAATTGGCAGATCCATGGACGCGATCAGGAAGTCACCAGCTCCATACTCGTACACATGATCATCGAACACGATTCGCTTGGCACCTTGCGCCACGACAACAAAGATCGGGCTCGTGATAGCAGACGCGGGTGCCGTGGGCTCGTGCGCTGACGCGAGGTGGAGGCCATTGATGGTTACGGATTCCCGATTGGCGTGCGCGTCGATCAGCGCACGCAACTCGTCAATCATCACGCCAGACTTCATGGTGTCCATTCACTTCCTCCGCACGGACAGATCGCCGATCGAATCGTGGCGTCGATACGCCCGCCACTGCTGATCGACGATCACGCACAAGTGTGACAGACCGCAGACACGTCAGTCGGGAGTACTCACATTGCGGAATCGTATTCCTGCCGAATGGTCAGGAGCGCACAAGGCCATCGAAACACGAAGATCGAAAGCAGAAGCATCGCACCAGCGCACCACATCGCGCGTCTCTCGGGTATGATCCCCTCGACACAAGGAGAACCCACGCGTGACGCAGACGACCACCATCGCCACCCTCCGCTCCGACGAGAAGATCGCCACCTGGCTCGACGAACTCAACCGCATCGGCCCACCCGAGACACCCCGCCCCATCCCGGACGGCGACGCCCTGGCCAGCGCCCTCGACTACCTGAATGTCCCCGAGGACGACCACGCGACCGTCACGCGACTCCGCGAGACCCTGCTCGCCGATGACGCTCTCGCCGGGATCACCCAGCGCGCCGTCAACCAGCTCCTGCAGATCATGGACGTCATCGCCGACCCCGTCGACTTCCCCGTCATGCCCGACACCCTCGGCGAGCTCGCCCCCTTCTTCCATCTCTACACCTACCTCGCCGTCCTCCCCGACACCATCGCCCTGCACCAGAAGCGCGGCATCGACGACGCCACATCGCGCGCGATCATGGCCGACATCGGGCGCAACATGCTCGTCCACCGCAAGCGCCACGGCACACATGGACTCGCCGCCCCCGACTGGCTGATGCTCCATCCGCGCGGCATGATCTACGCGTTCGGTCGCTTCCAGTTCGAACGCGCCCACATCGGCGAGGATCTCGCCGCACGCCTGCAGGCGCAGGGCATCGCCGCGAATGCCGACGACATTGGCCTCTCGCTGCACATCCCCGACTTCATGGGGTCGCTCTCCAGCGACGCGTGGGACAGATCGTTCGCGGACGCACGTACCTTCTTCGCCGACCACTTCCCCGAGGAGAAGATCCGCATCGTCTGGTGCAACTCGTGGCTGCTCGATCCACAGTTGCGCGACTATCTCACGCCGACCTCGAACATCATCGACTTCCAGAACCACTTCCGCGACATTGTCCCCGGCGCGTGGAACAACCAGGGGCCACTCCGCTTCACCTTCGGTCCGGCTGATCTCCCACTCGACGACTACCCGCAGGAGACCACGCTCCAGCGCGCCGTCATCACCCACATCCGCGACGGCAAGACCTGGACCGGCGGCGTCGGCTGGGTCACGCTCTAGCGATCTCCTCTCCACATTCCGCCAAGACGAAGCCGGGTGTTCTCCCAACAAGGACACCCGGCTTCGTCTTGACGCGTCACGCCGCGCACGACTAGCATGTACCGATACTTGGTATCATGTAACAGCCGTCATGCGCGAGAGAAGCCACGTGATCGATCTGTCAGCACCCATCGCCCCGCCCGCCCTCACGCTGAAGGGCAATCCCGTCACCGGCGGGCATCGTCGCCGCGTTCACGTCCTCATGGAACAGCAGTTCTGGCTGTGGGGATGCGATGTCCGCCGCGCCGATGGCAATCTCCTGATGACCTTCAGCGCCAGCAAGACCCGCCCGCCGAGCGATGCCACCTGCAAGACGAGTCGCTACGATCTCGCGATCGCGCCCGGGCGCGTCATCAGTCTCTGGGGATTCGGCCTCGCCGTCGCCGACGACCGCCTCGGCACGCTCGTCCTGCCGCGCTACGGATTCCACCCGCGCTGCGGTGAGTGCGGCGCCGACCTCGGGGGATGCTGGGATCCGCGCGATTTCACGGAACGCTTCGCCCATCCGCGCACCTGCGACCACGAGCGCACAATGACGCTCGTTCCGGAGCTCTTCGCCTGGATCGCCCGCTACGAACGCGACGTCATCGCCACGGCGGGCATCGCCTACCGCGAGACCACGATCCGCGCCTGGCAGCGCCCGGTCGAGCCCGCGATCGCCCTCCCGGAGGCGTGGGATCAGCTCGCACGGGAAGCCCGCCACCTCGCGCGCGTCGCCCCGGAGCGCGATCGCGTCGCCTGATTGGCGCGCAGAAACAGCACGACCCCGGCTCGTCGTTGAGCCGGGGTCGTGCGTGTCGATCAGGATCGCGATCGTCGAGGACTACTCGACGGTCAGCGTTCCGACCATGCCCGCTTCCTTGTGACCCGGAACCGAGCAATAGTACTCGTAGGTACCGGCCGGCGCGTTGATGGTCACGGTGTCGGAATCGCCGCCGTTCAGGGTCTTGGTCTGGACCTTGAGCTCGTCGATCGTGAGGTCGTGCTGAAGCACGCCGCTGTTGACCACCGTCACCTGCACATCGGTGTTGGCCGGGATGGTGAGTTCCTTCTCCTGGAACGCGATGTCGATCGCGTGCACGGTGAAGGCGGAATCGCCACCAGCCGCCGCCGGGCTGGCCTCGGCACTCGCCGCCGGCGACGCCGCACCCTCGATGGTGCCGGTCGCGCCGAGCTTCAGCGCCACCAGCGTCGGGGCCGGAGCCGCACCATCCGCCGGAGCGATCGCGAACGGACCGCCCGCCGGAACGAAGAGGTAGTCACCGGAGACCGCGAACGGAGCATTGATGCCCGCCGGCGCCTGCCACTCGAAGACCGAGCTGCCGTCGTCCGTCTTGAAGCCGCGAACCACACCGTCAAGACCGGCGGTGAAGACGACGTCGTTCGCCACGGTCGCCGCCGCGTAGGCCGGCGTCGGGAGCTCGTTGTCCCAGATGATCTCGCCCGTGGCGGCATCGAGCGCCACGATCTGACCGGTACCCGTGAAGAAGTTCAGCGAGGCCGCGTCGATCGCCGAAGGCGAGTACACGGTCGCCATGTTCACGATCGGGGCGAAGACGATGCCGTCCGCAACCGCGATCGAGGTCTCGACGCCACCGAGCGTGCCCGGGAAGACTTCGACGGTCTCGCCCTCCGGCACTTCCTGCAGGTCATCGTTCTGGTGCTTGCCGACCGGCGTGCGCCAGAGCTCCTCACCGGTGTCGGCGTTCGCCGCGACGACGATGCCGTGCTTGCCGGAGGAGATCACGACCTTGGTGTCCGTGCCGTTGATCGAGACATTCGTCAGGACCGGCGTCAGGTGGTTGTCGAGGTCGAAGACATCATGCGGCTTGACGTTGATGAACCAGTCCACCGAAGCGGTATCCGGATCAATCTTCATCAGGGCGTTCGCGTAGTTGTTGTCACCAAGGCGGCTGGTGGCCGACGGATACTCTTCGGTGCCCGGATACGGCGCGGCATTCGCGATGCCGACGAAGAGCGAGCCATCCTCGACATCGATCGACGGCACGTGCCAGAGACCACCACCCGAGTTCACGCGAGCGTTGTTCCACAGGTTGTCGACTGTGGTGTCGAAGTACCAGAGGATCTTGCCGGACGACGCATCGAGCGCGAAGATGAAGCCGCGCTGACCGCCGTTGTAGAAGGCCTCCGGGGTGCCCGGGATGGTGCTGATGTAGACGGTGCTACCGTACACGAGCGGCGCCATGGTGATGCCCTCGTTGCGATAGCCCTTGATGTCCGTGCGCCACAGCTCTTCACCGGTCTCCTGCGACGCCGCAACGACGATGCCGGAACCACCGAGCGCGAAGTAGATGTTGCCGTAGCCAACGCCGACGCCGTTCGGTCCACCCGACGGCACCGCATCGTTGTACTCGGCCTCCCACAGCAGCTCGCCCGTATCCTTGTTGAAGGCATAGACGTTGCTCTGAGCGTCCTGCTGGAAGAGCACGTCATCAACAATGATCGGGTTCGAAACCAGCGCACCGAACGAGGCGCTCGTGGTGAACGGCACGCTCCAGGCGACGCCCAGGGTGGAGACCGTGGTGCTGTCGATACCCGTGGAGGTCACGTAGCGGGTACCCTTGAGGTCGAGGTTCTCCGCGGCCCAGTTCGTGTCCGAACTGGTGAATTCCGGCGGAACCGCATCGCCGAGCGGCGTCGCCGTCGGGAACTCGGCTCCGGCGGACTCCTCTTCCTGCGCGGCCGGCGTCGCGTCCTGCGCGAGCACACCGCTGGCGGAGAGCGCCCCCATCGCGACACCAGCGCCGATCACGGCACCAGCCCCAACGACCTTGCGACGCGACACTGCCACGTCCTTCACGCGATCCAGACCGAGCGCATCATTACGCACTTCGTCAACTGATGACGACATTGTTCCCTTGCTCCCTGTGTGCCGAGGTTCGTACGTCGGCAACACGATCACAACAACCGCGTGTCTATCGACGACACGCGTTCATTATGCGCCCCTGCCACAGGAATGCAAGATCTCGGCGATCGAATCCCACAATCCGAGAGAATCAGGCGCCGAGATCTGCGGATAACGCGAAAGATGCATCAAGAGTGATCAGAAATGTCCGTCACTTCGCGGACACTTGTCGAAAAAGAGACGCGTGTCGATGAATCGACATTACGCACCGACGAACGTCACGACCGCCGGATTCGGGATCGCGATCGGCTCGCCCGTCGGCGAGAGGAGACCGGTCTCGCCATCACGTGCGAGCACCCGCAGGTCATCGCCCTGCTGCGCGAGCGCGATCACCCAGCGACCGTCCGGCGAGATCGCGAAGTTGCGCGGATACGCCCCGACCTGCGTCTGATCGATGAGCGCGAGTTCCCCCGTCTCCGCATCGACACTCCAGGTGGCGATGCTGTCGAAAAGCCGATTCGAGCCGTAGACGAAACGACCATCAGCCGAGACCAGTACCTGCGCCGGATAGTTCGTGTCGGTGAAGTCCGCGGGCAACGTGGAGACCGTCTGCCGAAGCGTCAGCGTGCCGGTCGTCGCGTCCCAGGCATAGGCGCTCAGCGTCGAGTCGAGCTCGTTGATCACGTACGCCGTGGTCCCGTCGGGCGAGAACGCGATGTGGCGCGGACCAGCCCCCGGCGTCACGGCCGTCGCGACGACATCGCCCTCGCCGTCACGGAAGGTGCCGCTCGCCAGATCAAGGCGATGCGCGACAAGCTCGTCGGTCCCGAGATCCGCGACGAGCGCCCAGCCGCCATCCGGCGTCTGCACGATCGAGTGGGCGTGAGCCTCTCCCTGACGATCGCCGACGACGCTCGAGCCGTGATGCGCGGCCGTGTCCGTCGCAGCGACGAGTCCGCCGTCCTCCGCGATCGGCGCGATCGCGATCGTGGCGCTCGTGTAGTTCGCCGTCAGCACGAAGCGTCCGTCCTGCGTGACGCTCGCGTAGCACGGCGACGCCCCCTCGGAGGAGACGCGATTGATCTCTGTCAGCGCGCCCGTCACGACATCGCGACGATAGGCGATCACCTGGCCGGCATCGCCCTCCGCCGTGACGTACAGGACGCTGCCGTCGGCGTTCGCGACGATCCAGCTCGGATTGCTCGGCGTCGCAACCACCGTCAGCGGCGAGAGTGTTCCGGTCTCGGGATCGAAGTCCGCCCGATAGATCCCTTCGCCCTGCCCAAATGGCGCGTCGGTGTACGTTCCGAAATAGACCTGCATGTCGGCGATCCCTTCCCTGTCTGTCGAGCGTGCGACGACGGCCCCCGCGCCAGTGCGCGGAGGCCAGCTACTGATGGCGTGTACCGTCGAGTATACGGGGAGGAAGATCGCGTCAGACGGCGGATTCGGCGCGCAGCATTGCGATCGACGCGCCAACGATCATCGTGGCGCTGACCACGATCCACGCCGAGACGTGATCGCCGAAGAAGATCGCCGCCAGCAGGATCGCGTAGACCGGCTCGAGCGCGACAAAGCCGCTGCAGATGGTCGGCGAGAGCCGCTGCAAGGCATAGAAGTAGAGCTGATGCATCAGCGCGGTCGTCACCACGCCGAGGGCGACGAGCCACAGCCAGTCGCGACCGGTCGCTGGCGCATCTCCCAATGGAAGGAATGGCAGCAGGATGATCGCGACGACCGCATTCTGCGCGAGCGAGATCGCGACCGGCGACATCGCGCGCCCGAGCTCGGAACTCGCAAGCCCGAACACCGCGAACGCCAGGGCCGAGCCGAGTCCGAGCAGCGCCCCACCGATCGCCGACGAGCTGCCAGACGCCGTGTTTGCGAGCAGACCGACCGCAATGATGATCGCGATGCCGGCGATCACCTCCAATGGCAGCGGCGCCATTCGCGATCGGGCCGCGCGCAGCAGCACGGTGAACAGCGGAAACGTCGCGAACGTCAGCGTCGCGATGGCCACGCCCGCCAGCTGCACCGACGCGAAGAACGTCACCCAGTGGATCGCCAGGATCACGGCCGTCCCGGCCAGCACGCGCGCCGTCGTACTGCCCGGCCAGCGCAGATCGCCACGGACGATCGCGAGGATCAGCAGCGCGAGCGAGGCGAACACCGTGCGCATCGCCACGATCCAGATCGGCGACGCATCGATCCGCCCGAAGAGCGCCGCCGTCCCGAAGATCACCGCCGCGATGTTGATCGCGATCAGCCCCTGCGTCCGCCGCCCCGCCTCCGACGTCGCCGCCACCTGCACCGCTGTCACCCGTTGTCCCTCGCTCGCACCAGGTTCTTGCGCATCGCCCGGTGCGACACGTCCATTCCGATGAATGGTGCCATGTCGCTTACGCCTGCCGTGGGATGTCGGCCTTGCCATATCGCGGCATTCGTGCACGATTTCGCCGTGACCGATGTGCCCGACACGTCAAGATCCCGGCATGTCATCGAATGCGACAACATCCCGAAACGGCCCGTATACGCCGGAATCAGCGCGTTGGCCTTCAGCGCGGTGCCGGATCGGCACATTCAGGTACGACAACATCATGGAAGCGCGTAGGGACGCCACATTCTGCGACATCACCCCCTCCCCGTACCCTTTACGACAACAGTGAATATGGTAGGCTAGGAACGTCCGTACACTCTCGACAGGGCGTGTATAGTAGGAGAATACAACGCGGTTCTCCGCAGCGATTCGGACGTTCCGCCAGAAGACCTGCTCACCGGAGCAGGATGTTCCGTCCGCACACCGCACACACGCGGGTTGTGCCCATGTACACGACGCTGCATCGACGTCGCCACTAGGAGGCAGCAGCAGCGCAAGGAGGTGGCGACGTGGTCTTTCGCCGCGAAAAGCAGGCCGACTCGTTCCAACGACAGATGAGCGCCCTTCGCCAGCGACTTGGTGACGGCGCCACAACCAACCAGCAGGATGACTACGACGAGCAGCTGCCGGAGTACGACGAGACGGAATACGTCGAGGACTACGGCAACACCCCGGTCGCGAATGCGGCCGATTCGGGTGGGTACAGCTTCGGCGACTACGCCACCGGCGATGTCGTCGAGGATGAGGACTACCCCGCCGAGGACGAACAGGGACTCCTGATCCCGGAGATCCCGGTCGTCGATTCCCAGATCAGCGTCGTCGCGGCCGACACGCACTGGAAGGGCAACCTCGAGTCCGAGGGCAGCCTCCAGGTCTACGGGCGCGTCGATGGCTCGCTCACCGCGCGTGAGGACATCTGGATCGCCGATGGCGCCACGGTCGATGCCACCGTCACGGCGCGACGCGTCGTGGTCGCCGGCACGATCACGGGCAACATCACCGCCAGCGAGCGCTTCGAGGCGCTGCCGCAGGGCAAGATCAACGCCGATGTCAGCGCGCCGACCTTCGTGGTGCACGATGGCGCGAAGATCAACGGCCAGCTGAAGATGGCGCAGGCGGAGTCCACCAGCTACGCGAGCACGAGTTCGTACGATCGCGGATCGTCGCTCTCCGTGATCCAGCGCCGCCAGCGCGCGATCAACTGATCTCGCCACGACCGGATGTCATCGCGATGATCTCCGGTCTCGCTCACATCCATGCAGGAGAACCGCGCGATGACCATGCGCTCCATTGAACCGTCCCTCTTCGCCGGTCAGCGATCCGACTACGGCACCACGGCCGAGGACAACGAGTCGATCAGCATTCTCGATCGCTTCTCGAACTTCGACGGCACCTTCCATTCGTCCCGCGATCTCCGCATCGAGGGGCAGGCCAAGGGCACCATCGAGTGCCAGGGCACGCTCCATATCGCGCAGGGCGCGACGATCGACGCCAAGGTCGAGGCCGAGAACATCGTCGTCGCCGGCGATCTCGACGGCCAGATCACCTGCCGCGGTCGCCTGCAGATCCTCCCCAGCGGACGCGTCCGCGGGACGATCAACACCCAGACGCTCGTCATCCACGAGGGGGCCTTCTATGAAGGGCAGCTCGAGATGACGCCGCCAGAGCGCCAGCTTTCGTCGACTTCCGCGCGCCGCACGACGCGCCCCGGTCTCGGCAGCAGCACGACGTCGCTGAGCAGCTCGGCGAGCGCGGAGCCCGCTGCCGACGAGCCGCGCACCGACACGAGCGCCTCCACCTCCGCGTCGTCGACGCCGGCCGCGAGCGGCGGCAGCACGTTCATCCGCCGTCTTGGTGGGCAGGAGACCTCGTGGGAGGGTTCTGGCAGCACCGATCGTGACACGACGGACGAGGAATCCTAGCGCCCGACGGTGCTCGGAGAACCGGCATCGCCGTCGCGACACCAATCCGTTCGTGCGTGCGTTGAACAAGGAGATGGCGGTGCCCAAATCGCCGCCATCTCGGGCGAAACCAGGGAGCGTGGTATACTCGCACGATACTCGGCATCAGCGAATCCATGGACCAGCTGCACGATGTCGGACGCGAGCCCGCCACCACACCGACGCTCGGCATCGCGCCCACGAAACCGACGGTCAATCCGAATCGCAGTCGCGGACGAGGACAACCCACCGGATCACTCGCACTCCTGGGTCACCCCTCGCCTGAACCAGCAGGTCATGCCAACGTGAAATTATTCAACACGCCGTTCCAACGGCTCTTCCCCCCCATCACCCAACAGCTCGCCCCCGCAGGCGCTGGCTCCACCATGATGTTCGCGCGGTCCTCGGGCGGCAGCGGAAATCGTGGTGGGGGCAACGACGGCGGTGACGATTACGGCTACCTGGATGACGATCCGGATGATTACACGCCCCCGACCAGATCGCGCACGCCGCGCGCCACGGGCGGCGGTGGATCCGGGGACAGCGGCGGACGTCAGCGCACCACGCAGTTCCAGTCCGAAGAGCGCTACTGGACCGAGTACCTCCGCATCGCGCTCCCGGTCATCGGTCTGCTCCTCATGCTCGGTCTCTTCTGGTACTGGGCACAGTCGCTGATCAACGATGACGACAACACCACCGAACCGGTCGCCACCGAGACGGTTGGTCAGGCGGATCTCGAGACACCGACGGTCGAGCCGACCACGGAAGCCACCGAGGCGCCGGCCGATTCAGTCACCCCGACCGCGGAACCGACGACCCCGCCGACGGCAGCACCCACCACCGCCCCGACCGAGGAGAGCGCCGCCACGGAAGAATCCGCGAGCACTGGCGAACTCGTGGTCGGTGGGACGGCAACCGTCAACGACGATGACGTGAACCTCCGCCCCGACGCCTCCACCGCAGGCGACGCCGTCGCCGTCCTCGCGAGTGGCGACGAGCTCACCATCATCGGTGGTCCGGAGGAGGCCGAGGACTACGTCTGGTGGCAGGTCGAGACGTCCGACGGCACGCAGGGCTGGGTGGTCGAGGACTTCATCGATCCTTCCGGCAGCTAGCAATCCACACGCACGATCAACGGGGAGCGAGGTATTCGCTCCCCGTTCGTCATGCCTGCCGCATCGAAACGCCCGTGCATGCTATACTTTCAGATGGGCTTGGCAATGGCTAGGTCCATCATTTTGCACGCGTCGTGACGAGGTGCGCTGTGCCCGTGATCCCGGTGATCACGCGGTTCGTACCCCGGGTGATCGGCGCGGAAGTCCAAACAACAGGTAAGGACAGGTTTTCTCATGGCAGAGTCCACCGCGCGTAACCCGCGCGTCAGTCTGAAGGCGTTGCTCGAGGCGGGCGTTCATTTCGGTCACCAGAAGAACCGCTGGAACCCGAAGATGAAGCCGTACATCTTCACCGAGCGCAACGGCATCCACATCATCGACCTGCAGCAGACCGTGCCGCTGCTCGAGCAGGCCCACGAGTACGTGAGCGACGTGACGGCCAAGGGTGGTCACATCCTCTTCGTCGGTACCAAGAAGCAGGCGCAGGACATCATCGCGCGCGAGGCCGAGCGCAGCGGGCAGTTCTATGTCAACCGCCGCTGGCTTGGTGGCACGCTCACCAACTTCGTCACCATCCGCAACCGCCTTCGCTACCTGAAGCAGCTTCAGGCCGAAGTCGAGAGCGGCGACATCGATCTCTATCCGAAGCAGGAGGCCGCCAAGCGCCTCCAGGAGCTGGAGCGCCTCGAGCGCACCATCGGCGGCATGCGCGACATGACCTCGCTGCCGGGCGCGATCTTCATGATCGACCCGAAGCGCGAGCACCTCGCGGTGCACGAGGCGCAGCGCCTCGGCATCCCGACCATCGCCATGGTGGACACCAACTCCGACCCGAACCCGATCGACATCCCGATCCCGGCGAATGACGACGCGATCCGTTCGATCCGTCTCATCACGGCGGGCATCGCCAATGCAGCGATCGCCGGTCGCCTCGAGAACGAGAGCACCGGTGGCGAGGGCGACTTCGCGGCGGCCGTCGAGAGCGAGGATCTCTTCGCCACGGCTGCAGCCGAGGAAGCCGCCAGCAAGGGCGACGACTCCGAAGCGTAGGTTTCCAGGCGGCCTGTGGCCGATGCCAGAATCGCAACGGGCCGAAGATGATGGGTGATGGGGCAGGGCAGCTTGCCCCATCATGACGCACACGATCACGAATGTTCTGAACAAGGAGACACCGATGGCGGCAATCACCACCGAGCTGATCCGAACCCTTCGCGAGGCGACGGGCGCGGGCATCATGGATTCCAAGCGCGCGCTGGAGCAGTCCGAGGGCGACGTCAAGAAGGCCACCGAAATCCTGCGCCAGCAGGGTCTCGCCCGCGCCGGCAAGAAGTCCGACCGCGCCGCGAACGAGGGGCTGATCGACTACTACATCCACGGTCAGGGCCGCATCGGCTCGCTGATCGAGATCAACTGCGAGACCGACTTCGTCGCCCGCACCGCCGACTTCCAGGCGCTCGCGCACGACGTTGCCATGCAGGTCGCTGCGCTCGCGCCGCGCTACGTGTCCGTGGATCAGATCCCGGAGGCGGATTACGCGCAGCTCGAGAGCGACTTCGGCGATCGCGACGCCGCCATCAAGGCCGTCGTCCTCCTGGAGCAGACCTTCATCAAGGACGCCAAGAAGACCATCGGCGAGCTGATCAAGGAGTCCATCGGCAAGCTCGGCGAGAACATCGTCGTCCGCCGCTTCTCCCGCTTCGAGCTGGGCGAGGAGCTTCCGGGCGCGACGCCGGCCGAGACCGAGGCCTAACATCGCATGCACGAACCGCCGCCTCGATCTCGGGGCGGCGGTTCGGCGTATCACCCCGATTCGCGCTCACCGGAAGGATGCCAGGTCGATGGCCGCCCAGTATCGCCGAATCCTGCTCAAACTCAGCGGCGAGGCCCTCATGGGCGACGCCGCCTACGGCATTGATCCGGCGGTGACCGAGCGCGTCGCGCGGGAGATCCGCGAGGTGCACGAGCTCGGCGTCCAGATCGGCATCGTCATTGGCGGTGGCAACATCTGGCGCGGACTCGGTGCCGCCAGCAAGGGCATGGATCGCGCGACCGCCGACTACATGGGCATGCTCGCGACGGTTCTGAATGGCCTCAGCCTGCAGGATGCGCTCGAGAAGCAGCAGGTCGAGACACGCGTCATGAGCGCCATCACCATCGACGAGGTCGCCGAGCCGTACGTGCGTCGCCATGCGCTCCGCCTCATCAACGAGGGCTGCGTGGTGATTCTGGTCGCCGGCACCGGCAATCCCTACTTCACCACCGACACCGCCGCCGCACTGCGGGCACTCGAGCTCGATGTCGACATCCTGCTCATGGCGAAGAATCAGGTCGATGGCATCTATTCCGCCGATCCGCGCGTCGACGAGACGGCCGAGCGCTACACGCAGATCTCCCATCATCACGTCATCGAGCGCGATCTCAAGGTGATGGATGCCGCAGCCCTCGCCCTCTGCCGCGACCGGAATCTGCCCCTGCGCGTCTTCGATGGCACGCAAGAGGGTGCACTCCGACGCATTCTCGACGGTGAGCAGATCGGGACTTTGGTATCCTCTCCCTTAGCAACAGCGCCCCACGCCTGAATCTCGATCAGATCGATCGACCGAGGTCGGCGACTGTGCCTGAAAGGATTGACAGCATCATGATCACAGAGGTCCTCAAGGACGCAGAACAACGAATGGCCAAGGCGATCGAGGCGCTGCACAAGAACCTCGGTTCCGTGCGCACCGGGCGTGCAAATCCCGCCCTCGTCGACCGTGTGCTCGTTGAGTACTACGGGGCTCCCACGCCGCTGAATCAGCTCGCCGGTATCTCCGCTCCGGAGTCGCGCACCATCCTGATCCAGCCGTACGACGCCAGCAGCATCGGCGCCATCGAGAAGGCCCTGCGCCAATCCGAGCAGAGCTTCAACCCGAGCAACGACGGCAAGGTCATCCGCATCGCGATTCCGCCGCTGACGGAAGAGCGTCGCAAGCAGATGGTCAAGATCGTCCACTCCAATGTCGAGGACGGCAAGGTCGCCATCCGGAACATCCGCCGCGACGCCATCTCCAGCGTGCGAGACCTCCTTTCCGCGAAGGAGATCTCCGAGGACGACGAGCGCAAGGCGGGCACCGAACTCGATTCCCTGACGAAGAAGTACACGGACGAGGCAGACAAGGTCGGCAAGACCAAGGAACAGGAAGTTCTCGAGGTCTAGCATGATGCACCCTGATCGATCGACTGGCTCCGACGAGTCCGACGTGCTCGCGATCCACCCGGAGCGTGTGCCGCAGCACGTTGCCATCATCATGGATGGCAACGGCCGCTGGGCGAAGCAGCGTGGGCTCGCCCGCATCGAGGGTCATGAGCAAGGGACCGAGAACATCCGCCGCATCACGCGTGAGGCGGGGGTCCTCGGGATCAAGTACCTGACGCTCTGGGCCTTCTCCACCGAGAACTGGCGACGTCCGCGCGAGGAAGTCGACGGCATCCTCGCCATTCTCGGGCGGGCGATCGAGTCGGAGACCGAGGAGCTGAATCGCCAGGGTGCTCAGCTCCGTCACATCGGTGAACTGGATGCGCTCTCGCCCGAGCTGCAGCAGTCCATCCGGAACGCCATCGAGCTCACCAGCCACAATGATCGCCTCGTGCTGACGCTCGCCTTCAACTACGGCGGTCGGCACGAGGTGCT
>Ga0164243_10005817_pt1 | contig 18772 bp, 14 predicted proteins | sample OricompcompostOP_FD_108781 | JGI IMG/M metagenome (GOLD analysis project Ga0164243, IMG submission 108781) | Organic Plus compost microbial communities from Emeryville, California, USA - Original compost - Organic plus compost (OP) | ecosystem: Engineered > Solid waste > Mixed feedstock >... | reverse complement strand
GTGGGCGCTCGTGGTGGTCGGCGGCTGCCCGCGCTTCCTGCTCAACGCCACCAGCACGCCGTACGCCGTCACCTCCGACGTGCCGTTGCCGGCGGGCGAGCACACCGTGGGCTTCCGCCTGGTCGGGCGCGACGGCGTGCTGCTCGTGGACGGGCGGGAGGTGGCGCGCGCCGCGTTCGACCAGGGAATGGGCACCAGTGGCATCCAGATCGGTGGCGGCGGGCTCCGGATCGGGCACGATGCCGGCTTCCCGGTGAGCGACGACTACTCGCCGCCGTTCCCATGGTCGGGCGAGCTGCGCCGCGTCGTCTTCACCGGCGGGCGGTCGCTCGCCGATCTCGACGCCGCGCGTGCCGAGCTCATGGAGGCCGCATTGCGCAGCGAATGAGACACGGGCGCAGTGAGTGGCGCGCAACGGGTTCCACAATTGAATATCGTTCAGTAGTCTCGACGCCATGAGCACTGCCGAGCATGTCGACGTCCTGATCATCGGTGCCGGGCTCTCCGGGATCGGTGCGGCAGCGAAGCTGACCACCGAGCACCCCGATCGCTCCTACCTGCTGCTCGAACGGCGGCAGGCCAGCGGCGGCACCTGGGACCTCTTCCGCTACCCGGGGATCCGCTCCGACTCCGACATGTTCACCCTCGGCTACCGCTTCAAGCCGTGGACCGACGACAAGGCGCTCGCCGACGGCGCCTCGATCCTGCGCTATGTGCGTGAGACGGCCGAGGAGTACGGCGTCGACCAGCGCATCCGCTACGGCCAGCACGTGCTGGGCGCCGACTGGGACTCCGACGCGAAGCGCTGGACCGTCACCGCCGACACCGACCAGGGGCAGGTCACCTACACCTGCGACTTCCTGTGGAGCTGCAGCGGCTACTACGACTACGACTCCGGCTACACCCCCGACTTCCCCGGCCGCGACCGCTTCGAGGGGCGGATCGTGCATCCGCAGGCATGGCCCGAGGACCTCGACTACGCCGGCAAGCGGGTCGTCGTCATCGGCTCCGGCGCCACCGCGGTCACCCTCGTGCCGTCCCTGCTGCCGAAGGACGACCCGAAGGCGGCCGGTCACGTCACGATGCTGCAGCGCTCGCCGACCTACATCCTGTCGGTGCCGTCGAAGGACCCGCTGTCAGGCGCGCTGCGCAAGGTGCTCGGCCCGCAGCGGGCGTACAACGTCACGCGACTCAAGAACATCGCGCAGGCCAGCGCGCTCTACACGGTGAGCCAGAAGCAGCCGAAGCTGGTGCGTGCGGCCATCCGCCGGATGACGCGGAGGATGCTGCCCGACGGCTATCCGGTCGACGTGCACTTCAAGCCGACCTACGGACCGTGGGACCAGCGGCTGTGCCTGGTGCCCAACGGGGACCTCTTCAAGGTGCTGCGCGAGGGGCGCGCGTCGGTGGTCACCGACACCATCGAGACCTTCACCGAGAAGGGGATCCTGCTGACCTCGGGCGAGGAGCTCGAGGCAGACATCATCGTCACCGCCACCGGGCTCAACCTGCTGGCGTTCGGCGGCATCCAGCTGACGTTGGACGGCGAGAAGGTCCATCTGCCGGAGACCATGGCCTACCGGGCACTGATGCTCAGCGACGTGCCCAACTTCGCCTACACGATCGGCTACACCAACGCCTCCTGGACGCTCAAGGCCGACCTGGTGGCGGAGTTCGTCTGCCGGGTGCTCGCCCACATGGACGCCACGGGAGCCCGGGTGGTCACGCCGCCGCGCGATCCGTCGGTGGCCGAGGAGCCCTTCATGGACTTCGAGGCCGGCTATGTGCTGCGCTCCATCGACCAACTGCCCAAGCAGGGCGACGTCGAGCCGTGGAAGCTCAAGCAGAGCTACTTCCACGACGTGCGGTCGATCCGCAAGGCCGACGTCGCCGACGGCGTCTTGCGCTTCAGCTGAATGGCTCCGGGCGCCGGCGGGCCGCCTGGGGTCGCAGGGTGGGGGAGTTCACAGCCCGAGGATGCGGGCCCGGGGCTGTCGGTGCCGTAGCCTCGAGGGTGCTCGGTCCGACCAGTCTTGCCGCGGACCGAATGGCGCGCCGAAGGCGCGATCCCTCGAATCCGAGGCACTTCCCCGCATCCGCGGATGAGGTTGGTGAGACACCACCAACGAAGAGATCTCCTTGTCTGACCAGAGTTTCGCCGACTTCGGCGTGCCCACTGTCCTTGCTTCCGTGCTCGCCGAGCGCGGCATCACCACCCCCACCCCGATCCAGGCGGCGACGCTGCCGGACGCGCTCGCCGGTCGCGACGTGCTCGGCCGCGGACGCACCGGATCGGGCAAGACCTACGGCTTCCTGCTGCCCCTCGTGGCCCGCCTCGTCGCGAGCAACAAGCGCCCCCGCCGTGGCGCCCCGCGGGCCCTGATCCTCGCGCCGACCCGTGAGCTCGTCGGCCAGATCGAGGAGTCGCTGGCGCCGCTGGCGGCGGCCACCGACCTGAGCACGCGCACCGTCTTCGGCGGCGTGGGCCAGAACCCGCAGGTGCAGGCGCTGCGCAACGGCGTCGACATCGTGATCGCCTGCCCGGGCCGGCTCGAGGACCTCATCAACCAGGGCCACTGCAGCCTCGGCGACGTCGAGGTGACGGTGCTCGACGAGGCCGACCACATGGCCGACCTGGGCTTCCTGCCGGGCGTGCGGCGGCTGCTCGAGAAGACCCCGGCCGACAGCCAGCGGCTGCTCTTCTCCGCGACGCTCGACAAGGCCATCGACGTGCTCGTCAAGCGCTTCCTGCGCAACCCGGTCACCCACGAGGCCGACTCGGCGCAGTCGCCGGTCGCCACGATGACCCACCACGTGCTGCACCTCAACCGCGACCACCGACTCCCGGTGCTCGTCGACCTGACCTCGGCCCCCGGGCGCACGGTGGTCTTCACGCGCACGAAGTACGGCGCCAAGGGGCTCGCCCGACAGCTCAACCGCAACGGCGTTCCCGCCGTAGAGCTCCACGGCAACCTGAGCCAGAACGCGCGCACCCGCAACCTCGACGCCTTCCACGAGGGCCGCGCCACCACGCTGGTCGCCACCGACATCGCCGCTCGCGGCATCCACGTCGACGACGTGGCGCTGGTGGTGCACGCCGACCCGCCGGCCGAGCACAAGGCCTACCTGCACCGCTCCGGACGCACCGCGCGCGCCGGCGCCGAGGGCGCGGTCATCACCTTGATGACCGACGAGCAGGTCAAGGACGTCCGCGACCTCACCAAGGCCGCCGGCATCAAGCCGACCATCACCCGCATCGACGGCGCCGCCCACCCGGTGCTCCGCGAGCTCGCCCCGGGCGACCGCTCCGCGCCGGGTGCGATCGTCTTCGAGCAGCCGCAGCAGTCCGCGAGGACAGGCGGTCAGTCGGCCGGCCGCTCCGGGGGCGGTCAGGCGAAGTCCGGAGGCCGACGTCGTCGTCGGGGTGGCTCCGGCGGTTCCGGCGGCTCGGGTGCGGGGAAGAGCGGCTCCACTCCCACCTCCTCCCAAGGTGGCCAGGGGCGCAAGCAGGGCTCGACCGGCGGCGGCAACCGCAAGCCCGCGGGGCGACGTACGTCGGGAGGCCGGTCCGGCGGCGGGCGCAGTCACAGCGCCGCCTCCTTCAGCTCCGGCCGCTGATTTGTTCACCCTGGGAGCGCGACACGCCGTACGTCGACCATCGAACGCAGCTCGGCTCGCTGGCGGGGGCCGGGGTGCGCGCTGTGGATGAGCGGGTGCGTGAAGGACGGCTGGGCGGCAGAGTCCTGGCATGTCCGAGACCGGGGTGCCGAGCGAGCAGTGGCACCGGATCCACCCGCCGCCACGACTCTCGGCGCCACGTCTGGTCCGTCCGACGCGGATCGATCCCAGCGGCCTCACCGGGCCGACCCGGTCCCAGAGTCGCGGGCCGCGGTGGCGGCGCACGGGCGTCGGCCTCTTCCTGCCGACAACGGTGCAGGGCGACCAGCCCGCGCAGCGCATCCTGGAGGCGACGGGTCTGCTGCCCGGCGCCTGCGCAGTCACCGGGTGGGCGAGCCTGCATCTGGCGGGGGCGCGGTGGTTCGAGGGAGTCGACGAGCGCAACCGCGAGCTACCGGTCCAACTGCGGGTCGGCCCGCGGCGGCGCGCCGCCCGGAGTCCGGGCATCAGCGTCGACCGCCGGCGGGTGCTCCCTGGTGAAGTGGTGCAACGCCACGGCATCGTGTGCCTCAACGTGCATCGCTCGCTCTTCGACGAGGTCGTGCGGCGAAGCGACCTCCGGGCCGCGGTCGTGGCGATCGAGATGGTCTTCTTCGCCGAGCTGACGACTCGGCGTCGGTTCGACGCCTGGTTGGCGACACTTCCCCGCACGCCGGGGCTTCCCCTGGTCCGAGCCGCCCTGGCGCTGGCCGGGGAGGGGGCGGCGTCTCCGCCGGAGACCCTTCTTCGTCTGGCCTGGGAGTCGGACGCCAGGCTCCCTCCACCTCTCTGCAACGTCGAGGTCTACAGCGAGCGCGGGCACTTCCTCGGGCGACCCGACCTGATCCTCCCTGAGCTCGCGGTCGTCGGTGAATACAACGGCGCACACCATCTGCAGGTGCGCGAGCACAGCCGCGACCTCATCCGCGTCGACACCTTTCGTGACCACGGCCTCGAGGTGGCGACGGTGGTCGGAGGCGAGCTTCGCCGTACCGAGCTGGTCGTCGAGCGGCTGCTGGCCGCCGTACGCCGCGCGCAGCGATCGACGACCGAGCCCCGTTGGGTGCTGCACGGTCCCGCAGGCCCTCCGCCGGACCTGGAGGCGCGTTTCGCGTCGCAGGTACGCAGGCTCGGCAGGAAACGCGGCGCGGCTGTGCTGGCCGACGCGCCGACCCGTGCCCTGGCGCCTGCCTTCGATGTGCGCCCTGGGTCGTGAATCGGTTCGGCAACGACCCTCAGCGCACATCCAAGCGGGTGCGTGGACCGGCGTACGGCGTGTCGACCGGGCAGGCTCGAGCGCTCAGCCGGTCTCGATGCGGAACGGGTGCGCCGGGTAGGTGCCGAGCACGGTGAGCTCGGTGGTGAAGAAGGAGAGCTCCTCCAGGGCCCGGGCGAGGGCGGGCTCCTCGGGGTGGCCCTCGACGTCGGCAAGGAAGACGGTGGCGGTGAACTCACCGTCGACCATGTAGGACTCGAGCTTGGTCATGTTGATGCCGTTGGTGGCGAAGCCGCCGAGCGCCTTGTAGAGCGCCGCGGGCAGGTTGCGCACGCGGAAGACGAACGTGGTCACGACGAGCTCGTCGGAGACCGGCGGCACGGCGGCCTCCCGGGCCAGCATCACGAACCGCGTGGTGTTGTGGGCGGCGTCCTCGACGTTGCGCGCGAGCGGCACCAGGCCGTAGACCTCGCCGGCGAGCGGCGGGGCGAGGGCGGCGACGCTCTTGTCGCCGAACTCGGCGACCTCGCGCGCGGAGCCGGCGGTGTCACCGGCGATCACCGGGCGCAGTCCGTACTCCGCGATGACCCGACGGCACTGACCGAGCGCGTGCACGTGGCTGCGCACCGACGTCAGGTCGGCGGCCGTGGCGCCGGGCAGGGCGAGCAGGTCGAAGTGGATGGGCAGGAAGAACTCGCCGACGATGTGCAGCCCCGAGGTGGGCAGGTAGTGGTGGATGTCGGCCACCCGGCCGGCGATCGAGTTGTCGATCGGGATCATCGCCAGATCCGCGGTGCCGTCCTGCACGGCGGTGAAGGCGTCTTCGAACGAGGCGCAGGGCAGCGGCTCGAGGTCGGGGCGGACTTCACGGCAGGCGATGTCGGAGTTGGCCCCCGGCTCGCCCTGATAGGCGATCTTCCCTGTGCTCACCGCCCCATCGTCCCAGCAGCAGGGATCCATGTCTCAGCGGGGGAGACGATGGGTACCCTCGACAGAGGCGTCATCGGGCGCCCCCACGCACGATCTCGAGGTCCTCCGATGTCCTTCCCCGCACCCATCACCGTTGTCTCCGGGTCCTCCGCGCCGACCGCCCCGCTGGTCGTCCTCTGTCACGGCATCGGCGAGGACGAGACGATGTTCGACCACGTCGTCCCGCACGTGCCGGACGAGTTCCAGGTGCTGCAGATGCGCGGCCCGGTGACCGCCGGACGCGGCCACAACTGGTTCGAGCGTCGCGCCGGCCGCATCCACCAGCCCTCCCTCGACGAGGTGATGGACTGGTTCGAGGCGTGGCTCGACGAGGTGGCGCCGCCGGACCGGCCGGTGTTCGTGGTCGGGTTCAGCGCCGGCTCCGCCTTCGCCGGCGCCCTGCTCCTCCGCCGCCCGGAGCGGTACGCCGGAGCCGCGGTCCTCTCCGGGGCTCTGCCTCTCGACAACATGCCTTCACTCGCGACTCCCGGGCGGCTCACCGGGAAGCCGGTGTTCTTGACCATCAGTGCGCAGGACCGGATCATCCGCGAGGAATACACGCGCGGCACCTGGCGCTACCTCGTCTCCGAGTCCGGCGCGGGCGTGACCGCCCGGGTCGACCCCGGCGAGCACGAGGTCACCGATGCCACCGCCGCCGCTCTCGGCGCCTGGCTGCGCGACGTCCTGGCGACCCCGGCCCCGACGGTCGACGACGCCGGCTGGACCGCTTTGCCGCAGGGCCTGCCGGCGCGGCCGGGCAACCGCCCGCTGGTCACGTGGGCGCCGCCGCACCAGCAGTGGAGCGACCAGTCCGGCGACGACCTGCGCGAGGAGCTGGTGGCACGGGTGCGCGACCTGGCCGGGGTCGAGCTCGTCGAGGTGAGTGACGACGTACCGGGGCAGGTGTCGGTGCGCACCGCGGGCGGAGAGTTCGCCCGCCTCACGCCGCTGCACGACACCTCGGTGCGGGTGCGGCTGCCCGTGACGTTGGCCCGCGAGGTGGTGGCTCAGGGGTGGGGGCAGGCGTTGCCGCAGCGCTCTGCCGGGGTGAAGCTGCTGGTCTACGGTCCGCGCAACAAGCACGAGCTCGACGTCGTGGCAGGCATCCTCGCGGAGGCGCACCGCTTCGCCGGCAGCTGATCGGTCCGGTCAGCGGGCGTCGGGGGTGGCCTCTCCGGTCATGCGGGCGATCCGGCCGCCGATGGCCCGGGTGACGGCTGCCTCGTAGTGGCTGACGAGGGCGGCGGTGGTGATCGGCTTGATCGACTCCACGGCGCGCAGCAGGTCCTCGGGCTTGGCGCCGGAGGCGCGGAAGGCCGGCCAGACGAGCTCATGAAACAGCGCGTTGAGCGACTCCGCGATGGCGGTGGCGTGCTCGGTGAAGATCTCGCGGGCCGCCTCGGCGGCCTCCTTCGGGTAGCCGAACTGGATGAGGACGAGGCTGGCGTCGAGATGGGCGACCGTCACGTCGAAGCGGTCGTCCTGCTCGCGTGGCGCGATCGCCTCCAAGGCGACCAGCACCTCGATCTCCTCGTCGGTGAGCATCCGACCCGCGCGCTCGTCGAGCTCCTCGCGCGACATCGGCTCGGGCTGCTCGGCGGTCCAGGGCGCGAGCAGGGTGCGGTGCAGCGAGATCGCCTCGGGGGTCGCGTCGTCGGGCACGCGGGCGACGTACTTCTCGATGGCGGCGAGCGTGAAGCCGTGGGCCTGCAGCTCGCGGACCAGTTCGAGCCGGGCGACGTGCACGGGGGTGTAGAAGCCCTGACGCCCTCGCTTCAACGGCGTCGGCACCAGCCCGCGGGTGGTGTAGAAGCGCACGTTGCGCACGCTCATCCCGACCCGCTCGCAGACCTCCTCGAGGGTGAGGAGGTCGCCCTCGACGTGCTCCTCGGTCGTCGTCATAGCTCCTCGATTCCCTGCCGGTGGGCGTGACTCACGACACACCCTTGCCATCACTGACAGTCATGGTGTCACAATCTGAGGGTGCGGCCTCACGCCGCTCCCACGCATCGACTCCAAGGACGGTCATGGCAGAAGCATTCGTGTACGACCACATTCGCACTCCGCGGGGCAAGGGCAAGAGCTCCGGCTCCCTGCACGAGGTCAAGCCGGTCGACCTCGCCGTCGGGCTCATCGAGGAGCTCTCGACGCGCAACCCGAGCCTGGACACCGAGCGGATCGACGACGTCGTGCTCGGCGTGGTCTCCCCGATCGGGGACCAGGGTGGCGACATCGCCAAGACCGCCGCGCTGAAGGCCGGCCTGCCGGAGACGACCGCCGGCGTACAGCTCAACCGCTTCTGCGCCTCCGGCCTCGAGGCCGTCAACCAGGCCGCGTCGCGTGTGCGCGGCGGCTTCGAGCAGCTGCTCATCGCCGGCGGCGTGGAGTCGATGAGCCGGGTGCCGATGGGCTCCGACGGCGGCGCCTGGGCCAGCGACCCCGACACCGCGCTCAAGACCGGCTTCGTGCCGCAGGGCATCGGGGCCGACCTGATCGCCACCATCGAGGGATGGGGCCGGGAGGACGTCGACGCGTTCGCTGCGCAGTCCAACCAGCGGGCCGCCGCGGCGTGGGAGAACGGTTACTTCAAGGACTCCGTGGTGCCGGTGCGTGACGAGAACGGCCTGATCATCCTCGACCACGACGAGCTGATCCGGCCCAACACCACGGTGGAGAGCCTCAGCGCGCTCAAGCCCTCCTTCGCCGGCATCGGCAAGGACGCCGGGTTCGACGACGTGGCGCTGGAGAAGTACCACTGGATCGAGAAGATCGACCACGTCCACCACGCCGGCAACTCCTCTGGCATCGTCGACGGCTCCGCGATGGTGCTCATCGGCAGCGAGCAGGTCGGCACCGACCTCGGCCTGCGCCCCCGCGCGCGGATCATCTCCGCGGCCGTCTCCGGCGCCGACCCGACGATCATGCTCACCGGCCCCGCGCCCGCCGCCCGCAAGGCGCTCGCGCTGGCCGGCCTCGAGGTCAAGGACATCGACCTCTTCGAGATCAACGAGGCGTTCGCTGCCGTCGCCATGCGCTTCATGCGCGACATGGGCATCACCGACGAGATCACCAATGTCAACGGTGGGGCGATCGCCATGGGCCACCCGCTCGGCGCTACCGGTGCGATGATCCTCGGCACTCTCATCGACGAGCTCGAGCGGCGCGAGCTCAAGCGCGGACTCGCCACGCTCTGCGTCGGCGGCGGCATGGGGATCGCGACGATCGTCGAGCTCGTGTGAGCGGGCCTGAGCTTGCGAAGGCCCGCTGATGGTGGTTGAGCAAGCGATCGCGACCGAGGCACGAGGTCGCGAAGAGCGCGTCGAAACCCGGTGAGCCGAGAGCGAAGGACGAGTGGTCTCGACCCCTCGACAGGCTCAGGGCGGCGCAGCTCGACCACCGGTCTCGACCCCTCGACAGGCTCAGGGCGGCGCAGCTCACCACCGGTCTCGACAGGCTCGACCGCCGACGTACCCACAGACTTTGAACAAGGAAGACAACCATGACTGACACCCAGACCGCGGTCCGTTACGACCGGGATGCCGACGGCATCGTCACCCTCACGCTCGACGACCCGACGGCGAGCGCCAACACGATGAACCAGCTCTACCAGGACTCGATGGAGGCGGCGGTCGACCGGCTCTACGCCGAGGTCGACGACGTCACCGGTGTGGTGATCGCCTCGGCGAAGAAGACGTTCTTCGCCGGCGGCAACCTGAAGAACATGGTCACCTCGACCAAGGACGACGCGCAGGCCGTCTTCGACATGGCCGAGAAGGTCAAGGCCGGGCTGCGTCGCCTCGAGCTCTTCCCGCGCCCGGTGGTCGCGGCGATCAACGGCGCCGCCCTCGGTGGTGGCTTCGAGATCTGCCTGGCCTGCAACCACCGCATCGCGTGGGACGACAACTCGGTGCAGATCGGTCTGCCCGAGGCCTCGCTCGGCCTGCTGCCCGGCGGTGGCGGCGTCACTCGCGTGGTCCGCATGCTCGGCATCCAGAGCGCACTGATGGACGTGTTGCTCCAGGGCCCCCGTTTCAAGCCGGCCGCCGCGAAGGAGAAGGGGCTCGTCGACGCGCTCGTCGGCTCCGTCGACGAGCTGATCCCGGCCGCGAAGGCGTGGATCAAGGAGCACACCGAGGACGAGGCGTCCACCAAGGCCGCCGCGGCCAACCCGTGGGACCGCCCCGGCTACAAGATGCCCGGCGGCACCCCGAGCCACCCGGCGCTGGCGGGCTTCCTGCCGGCCTTCCCGGCGCTGCTGCGCAAGCAGCTGAAGGGCGCCGACTTCCCGGCCCAGAAGGCGATCCTCTCGGCCGCGGTCGAGGGCGCCCAGGTCGACTTCGACACCGCCTCGCGGATCGAGTCCCGCTACCTCACCAAGCTGATCGTCAACCAGCAGTCGAAGAACATGATCCAGGCGTTCTTCTTCGACCTGCAGGCGATCGGGGCCGGCTCGCTGCGTCCGTCGGGTCCGCCGAAGTACCGCGCTACCAAGGTCGGCGTGCTCGGTGCCGGCATGATGGGCGCGGGCATCGCCTACGTGTGCGCGCAGGCCGGCATGGAGGTCGTGCTCAAGGATGTCGAGCTCGCCAACGCCGAGAAGGGCAAGGCCTACAGCGAGGGCCTGCTCGACAAGGCGATCGCCAAGGGCCGCAGCACCGAGGAGAAGAAGGCGGCCCTGCTCGGACGGATCACGCCGACCGCTGACCCGGCCGACCTGGCGGGCTGCGACCTGGTCATCGAGGCGGTCTTCGAGGACGTCGCGCTGAAGCAGCAGGTCTTCGGCGAGATCATCGAGCACGTCGCGCCCGACGCGTTGCTCTGCTCCAACACCTCGACGCTGCCGATCACCGAGCTCGCCTCCGGGGTGAAGCGCCCGGCCGACTTCATCGGTCTGCACTTCTTCTCGCCGGTCGACAAGATGCCGCTCGTGGAGATCATCCGCGGCAAGGAGACCTCCGACGAGGCGCTGGCGAAGGCGTACGACGTGGTGCAGCAGATCCGCAAGACCCCGATCGTGGTCAACGACAGCCGCGGCTTCTACACCTCGCGCGTCATCGGCGTGCAGATCAACGAGGGCCTGGCGATGCTGGGCGAGGGTCAGCGTCCGATGTCGATCGAGCGCGCCGCCACCTCGGCGGGCTTCCCGGTGGGTCCGCTCCAGATCAGCGACGAGCTCAACATGGAGCTGATGGCCAAGATCCGCAAGGCCACCGCGGACGCGGCCGCCCGCGACGGCGTGGAGCTGGAGGCCGACCCGGCTGGCGACGTGGTCACCAAGATGATCGAGCTCGGCCGCCCGTCGCGCCTGAAGGGTGCCGGCTTCTACAACTACGAGGACGGCCGTCGCACCAACCTCTGGGAGGGCATCGGCGAGGCGTTCCCGGTCGCCGAGGAGCAGATCCCGATCCAGGACATGCGCGACCGGATGATGTTCGCCGAGGCGCTGGAGACCGCGAAGTGCTTCGAGGAGGGTGTGATCACCTCCTCGGTCGCGGCCAACATCGGCTCGATCATGGGCATCGGCTTCCCGGCCAACACCGGTGGCGCCGCGCAGTTCATGACCGGCTACGTCGGCGCCGACGGTGAGATCGGGCTCGGCGCCTTCATCAAGCGGGCCGACGAGCTCGCCGACAAGTACGGCGACCGGTTCCGGCCCACCGCGTGGCTGCGGGAGCGCGCCGAGAGCGGCGAGGGCCTGCCGGCCTGAGTGTCGCCCTTCGGTGGTCGAGCTTGTCGAGACCGGGTCTCGACAAGCTCGACCACCGGGTTGTGGCTCGACCACCGGGTTGTGGCTCGACCACCGGGTTGTGGCTCGACCACCGGGTTGTGGCTCGACCACCGGTGGGGCTCGACCCCCCGGGCCGGGATGGCCCACTAGGTTGAGTGCATGACGGATGGACTGCGGGTGCTGGTGACCGGCGCGGGCTCGGGCCTCGGCGCGGCGCTCGCCGACGCGTGGGAGGCGCGCGGGGCGCGGGTGCTGGCCACCGACCGCGACCCCGCCGGGCTGACCGGGCGGAGGTACGCCGACACCCACGACGTCACCGACGCCGCGGACTGGGCCCGCGTGCGGCACCGCGTGGCCGAGGAGTGGGGCGGCCTCGACGTGCTGGTCAACAACGCAGGCGTGCCGGGCGGTGGCCGGCTCGACGTCGCCGAGGTCGACGAGTGGCGGTGGCTGTTCGAGATCAACCTGTTCGGGATGGTCAGCGGGCTGCGGGAGTTCGTGCCGGTGTTCAAGAGTCAGGGCAGCGGCCTGATCGTCAACGTGGCTTCGCTCGCCGGCCTGGTGCATCCCGCGGGGATGGCCTCCTACAACGCGGTGAAGGCAGCCGTGGTGGCGTTGACCGAGACCGCCGGTCACGAGCTCGCGGGCCATGGGGTGCGCGCGACGGTCGTCTGCCCGAGCTACTTCCGCACCAACCTGATGGAGCGGATGCAGGGAGCCGACACCGGGCTCGCCGAGGTCATGCGCGGCCTCGTCACCGGGGCTCCGCTAGGCGCGGCCGAGATCGCCGAGGCGGTGCTGGAGGGAGTCGATCGTGGCGAGGAGCTGATCGTCCCGGACCCGGCGGCGAGGGACGCCGTACTCCTCAAGCAGCGGAAGCGGGCCGACTACGACGCGGTGATGCGGCGGCAGGCCGCGAAGCTCGATGGGCTCTCTGGGGGTCAGTTCGGCGGAACCGCCACACGAACCCCGCCCGGTGCCCCACACTGAGGGACGTTGGGCACAGGGCCCGGCCGGCAGGGTCGACAGGAGTTCGCATGGGGCAGGTGGTCCTGGTCCGTCACGGGCAGGCGCACGTGGGCCCGACCGGAGCCGAGGAGCTCGCCCCGCTGGGTTGGGAGCAGTCCCGGCTGCTGGGTCGGGCGCTGCGCGACCGCGGCATCGTCCCGACGCTCGTGGCGAGCGGCACCGCGCGCTGTCACCTGGAGTCGCTCGAGGCGGTCGGAGATGCCGCGGGCTGGGCCGACGTGCCGGCGGTGCTCGACAGCGGTTGGGACGAGTTCGACCACGACGTGCTGGTGCAGCGCCTCCCCGCGCTCGCCGGTGACACGGAGCCATCACCGGCCCAGCTGCAGGCTTGGTTCGAGCGGGCAACCGAGCAGTGGACCAGCGGCGCCGACGGTCCGGGGGAGTCCTTCCGCGACTTCATGACTCGGGTCGGCACCGCGCTCTCGGAGCTGCTCGCGATGACCGGCCCCCGCGACACCGCGGTCGTGGTGACCTCCGGGGGCCCGATCGCCGTGATCGCGGCGACCCTGCTGCTCCCCGACGCCGGCGGCGAGCTGTGGCGTCGGCTCAACGGGGTGGTGGTGCACGGCTCCTCCAGCACCGTCTCGATCGGCCCGCGCGGCGCGGCGCTGGTCAGCTTCAACGAGCATGCGCACCTACAGTCGGGGCGATGAGCGAGACGGACGATCGGCTACGCCGCGGTGCGGCCGCGGCCTGCTGGGTGCTTGCCGGCGGGTGCTTCGCGCTGGTGTCGTTCGTGCCGTGGGCGGTCTCCGGGCCGCTCTCGCGGTCGAGCCTGGTCGACCTGGCCGGGCTGGTGCGTTCGGGCGTGCTCACCACGCTGCCCGGGTGGGTTCCCGGAATCGCCGCGGTGATGCCGTTGCTCGGTGCCGCGATCGTGGCGCTGGCGGTGCCCGCGGCGGCGCGGTGGATCCGGCCGGTGCTGCTGGTGGCGGCGGGCCTGTTGTGGTGGGGCCTCACGCGTGAGGTGACCGGCGCCGACGTCGGTCGTTGGTCCTACGGGCCCTGGCTGGGCATGTCTGGCGTGGTGCTCGGGGCAGCGGCGTTCTGGGTGGAACCGAGAAGGAGACGGCAATCGTGAGATTCTGCACCATGTGCGGGCACCCGCGACAGGCGGACGACGCATATTGCGGCAACTGCGGGGCAGCGTCGCCGCCCAGCGCAGCACCCGTGGCGCCGCTCACCGCCCCGCCGAGCCCAGCACCCGTGGCGCCGCTCACCGCGCCGCCCGAGTCGCCGATGCCGGCCGCGCCCGGCGCTGCGACGACCGGCCACTCCGTCGGGGTGCTCGACCAGCAGCCGGTGTCGCCGGCACGCGGCAGGAGGACCGGTGTCTGGGTCGGTCTCGTCCTCGCGCTGGTGGCGTTGGGCCTGGGCGGCTTCGCGGTGTGGAAGGTCTTCTTCGCCACCTCCACCGGCGCCGACGATCCGGAGGAGGCGGTGCGCGAGGTCCTCGCGGCGGCCGAGGATCAAGATCCGGTGGCCGCGCTCGGCATGGTCAACCCGGCCGAGAGCCGCGGCGCCGACGAGGTGTGGGAGGCGCTGCACGAGCGACTCGACCGGGCGGGCGTGACGACGTCCGACGGGGTGTTCAGCGCTGCGGCGATCTCCTTCGAGGACGTCGACCTGGAGGTCGAGGAGGTCAGCGACCACGCCGCGAAGGTGCACCTGCGCGGGGGCACCGTGGAGGTGAGTCTGCGTGCCGACGAGTTCCCCGAGGCGCTCGACGGGCTTGCCGCGGCGGCGCGTGACGAGCTCGGTGACACCTGGTCCGAGAGTCACGAGATCGCCGCCATCGCCGATTCGATGCGGGCCTATGACTGGGAGCGCGACGAGGAGATCCGCACCGGTCTGTTCGTGATGGCCGTCGAGGTCGACGGCCGCTGGTATGTCTCACCCACCGCGACCGCCGCCGAGTACCTCTCCTACGACATCTTCGGGCGCGGCGGTGACTGGTCGGCGTACGACGACGCTGACGACCGTGACCCGGTGGGCTCGGACTCACCCGAGGAAGCGCTCGGGTCGCTGGCCGAAGCGGCCGACGGCAGTGACCTGCCGAGGCTGCTCGACGCGCTGCCCGCGGGTCAAGGCGACCTGCTGAGGCCGTTCGTGGGCCTCGTCGAGGACGAGCTGCGCCGTTACGAAGCCGGCTTCTCCGTCGACCTGCGCGCGGCGGACGTGCGCGCCGGCGACGAATCCGACGGCCTGGTGCGCCTCGACATCGATCGCATCGATCTCGGCCTGACCGGCATCGAGGGCGGGGACCCGTATCGCATCGCAGTCGGGCTCGACGGCAGCTGCGGCTGGGCCGAGTCCTACGAGGGCTACCGCAGCGAGGAGTGCGTGCCGACCTGGCTCACGCAGGTCAGCGGGATCGACAACGCGTTCGTGATGGTGCGCGAGGACGACGGCGTCTGGCAGGTCGACCCCTTCGCCACGGCGCTGGCGTGGCTCGACGAGCTCGCCAGCAACGTGCCCGACGAGGAGCTCGACAGCCTCGTGCAGGCCATCGACGCGGGCGACGTCGACGATTGGTGGGAGATGCGGATGGGGCAGGGAGCGTCATGACGCAGGGGACGCCGCCGTCGCGGCCCAGGAAGCGGACGGGGCCACTCGTCGCCGGCGCGCTGCTCGTGCTGCTGGCCTTCGGGCTGGCCGGCTTCACGGTGTGGCAGGTGTTCTTCTCCGCCGAGGGTGGTGCCGAGAGCCCGGAGGCCGCCGTCACGGAGCTGTTCGAGGCGGGTGCGGAGCAGGACGGCGTAGCAGCCCTCCGGTTGCTCAACCCTGACGAGGTGCGTGGCGCCGACGAGGTCTGGGAGTCGGTGCAGGAGCGCATGGACGACGCGGAGATGGTCGAGGACGGCGAGGTCACCGGCACCCACATCGCCGTGGAGGATGTCGACGTCGAGGTCGAGGAGCTCAGCGACCACGCCGCCAAGGTGACCGTCACCGGCGGCATTGTCGCGGTCACGGTCGACGTCGACCAACTGCCCCCGCGGCTGGCCGACCTGGCGGAGGGCGCCGCGGGCGAGCAGGGGTCGACGTACACCGAGGAGATGCAGCTCGTCGAGATCCGTGAGCTCCTCGACCTGCCCGCCGACCCGTTCCTGATCGCCATCGAGGACGACGGGCGCTGGTTCGTCTCCCCGACCGCCACGGTGGCCGAATACGTCGCGCTGGCGACCACGGGCCACGGCGGCGACTGGTCGGCCTACGAGGCAGGCCTCGAGCGCGACCCGGCCACGGCGGCCGAGCCCGAGGAGGCGTTGTCGGTGCTGGCGGACTCCTTCGCGCTCGACGACCTCCATGGCTTCGCCGACGCGCTCCCGCCTGGGCAGGCCGCGGTGCTGCGCCCCTACCTCGGCTTCCTCGAGGACGCGCTGCTCGATGAGGGGCTGCCCGAGCTGCGGGCCTCCTTCGATGGCGCCGACGTCGCCGCGGGCGCGGAGCGCGACGGACTGGTCCGCCTCGACCTCGAGCAGGTGCGGTTCGACCTGGCCGCCGTGGGCAGCACCGGCGGCAGCGCGGCCGGCCTGGACGGCATGTGCGGCTGGGCCGAGAGCATCAGCGGACAGCGAGTGGAGGGGTGTCTACCCGAGGAGGTCGCCCGCGCCACCGGTGAGGACAACGTCTTCGTGATGGTGCGCGAGACGGCCGGCGGTTGGCAGCTGGACCCGCTCGCCACCGTCATCGCCTGGTCCGACGCCGCCGTGCGCCACATCTCGAGTGAAGACCTGGAGGCGTTGCTCCAGCTCGTGGCGTGACCTGGGCGCTCAGCCGGGTCCCGGGTTCGCGGCCGGCGGCCGGTGGTGTGCGAAACTGCCCGCCGTGACCGACCAGCGGGCGAAGCGCGGAGACATCCAGGGCCTACGGGCCCTCGCCGTCGGACTGGTCGTCGTGGCCCACGCCGGCGTGCCTGGTGTCGACGGCGGCTTCGTCGGCGTCGACGTCTTCTTCGTGCTCTCCGGCTTCCTGATCACCGGGCTGCTGCTCAAGGAGGGAGAGCGCACCGGCCGGGTGAGCATCGCGGGCTTCTACGCCCGCCGCGCTAGGCGCATCCTCCCTGCCGCCACCTTGGTGCTGCTGGCCGTGCTGGCCTGGGCGGCCTGGCAGGAGCCGGTGACCCGGCTCGAGTCGATCCGATCCGACACCTTGTGGTCGGCGGTGTTCCTGGCCAACTTCCACTTCGCCGCGATCGGCACCGACTACTTCGCCGCCGGCGAGGAGTCGCCGCTGCAGCACTACTGGTCGTTGGCGGTCGAGGAGCAGTTCTACCTGGTCTGGCCGCTGCTCGTGCTCGCGCTGCTGCTCCTGCGGGCGCGCCGCCGGGTGCTCTTCGGCGCGCTCGCCGGGCTCACCGCGGCGTCGCTGGCGTGGTCGATCTGGCTCACCCACAGCTCGCCCATCGAGGCATACTTCTCCTCGCCGGCCCGGGCCCACGAGCTGGGTGTGGGGGCGCTGCTGGCGATGGCGACGCCGTACCTCTCCGGGTTGACCGACCGGGTTCGCGATCTGCTCGTCGTGCTCGGACTGGCGATGGTCGCGGTCGCGACCCTGACCTTCGACGAGACGACGGCCTTCCCCTCCTACAACGCGCTGCTGCCGGTGCTCGGCACGGCGGCGCTCGTCGCGGCGGGCTGCGGCCGAGAGGCGCGGCTCTCCCGGCTGCTCGGCCGCCAACCGCTGCGCTACCTCGGTGACCTCTCGTTCTCGATCTACCTCTGGCACTGGCCGGTGCTGATCCTCGGGGCGCGGCACGTCGACGGCTGGGTGGGTACGTCGGCACTGCTGGCGATCACGCTGGTGCTGTCGTCGCTCAGCTATCACTTCGTGGAGCAGCCCTTCCAGACGGGCCGGGTGCCGCGGCTGCGGGGCCTGCGGTTCCTGGCGCTGTGGCCCGTCTCGCTGGCCATGGTGCTGCTGGGCGCCCAGCTCGCGACCAGCTATGGGGAGGCGGAGCTGGAGCGCAGCCGCGAGCAGGCCGCGGCCTACTACGAGAAGCACCCCGAGGCGCTGCAGCGGGCGCGGCCGCGTCAGGTCGAGCAGGCGCTGCGCGATGCCCTCGCGCTGGCTGACGAGGGGGCACCGGTGCCGCCGAGCCTGGACAACCTCGAGCGCTTGGGCCGTGACATCTGGCAGGGCCCCTTCAAGGACTGCTACGCCTCCTTCCCCGACACCGACCACGAGATCTGCTCAGCCGGGGCCGAGGGCGCCGACCGCGTCGTGGTGGTCCTCGGCGACTCGCATGCCGGCATGTGGGCTCCGGCGGTGGCCGAGGTGGGTGAGCGCGCCGGCTTCGAGGTGCGGCTGGTCATGAAGGTGGGCTGCGCGGTCTACGACGTGCCGCAACGCAACCGCGGAACCTCCTACCCCGAGTGCCCCGAGTTCCGGGAATGGGCGTTGGAGCAGGTCGGCGAGATCGCGCCGGACGCCATCGTGGTCGCCCATCGGGGCCTGCTGGAGGTCGAGGGCGCCACCGACGAGGAGCGGGAGGACCGCTGGCGTGACGGCGTCGCCGCCACCGTGGCGGAGCTGCTCGAGATCACGCCGGAGGTGAAGGTGCTGGGCGACATCCCGACCGCGCCGCAGGATCCCCGCGACTGCCTGAGCGCCGCGGACGCGGCACTCGAGGACTGCGTGGTGCCCGAGGAGGGCGCCGAGATCCGCTCCAACCCGATCACGCAGGACGCCGTCGAGGAGGTCGGCGCCGACTTCGTCGACAGCACGTCGCTGATCTGCCAGGAGGGCCGGTGTCCGATGGTCGTCGGCAGCACGGTCACCTATCGCGACAAGGCACACCTGACCCTGTCGTGGACCGAGGTCGTCTCCCGCAGGCTCGGCGAGCTGCTCGACCTGGGCCTCAGATCAGCCTCTTGAAGATCGACAGCGGGGCGTGCGCCATGACCGGGCGCATCGCCGCCCATGGCCAAGCCGGGACGTAGGCCGAGGCCTTCTCCTTCTCGATGGCCGAGACCATCGCCCGGACGCCCTTCCCGGTCGAGACGAGCAGCGGGTTGCGCTGCTCGGCGCGGTCGTTCATCTCCGACTCGATGTAGCCCGGATAGAGCACGGTCACCTTGATCGGCTTCCCATGCAGCTCGGTGCGCAGGCCCTCGGCGAGGTGGGCGACCCCGGCCTTCGTCGCGGCGTACGTCGTCATCGACTTCGGCATG
>Ga0164243_10005816_pt1 | contig 18772 bp, 13 predicted proteins | sample OricompcompostOP_FD_108781 | JGI IMG/M metagenome (GOLD analysis project Ga0164243, IMG submission 108781) | Organic Plus compost microbial communities from Emeryville, California, USA - Original compost - Organic plus compost (OP) | ecosystem: Engineered > Solid waste > Mixed feedstock >... | reverse complement strand
CATAGCGCCAGCCCTCGAGATAAAGTCCGCTCACGGCGTGCAATTGCAGGTGACGCCCGCGTTCGAACGCGGCGAGCGTGCCGATCGAGCGCGCTTCCGCCGTGCCAATCCGATAGAGCGGCAGCAGCAGCAATTCGAGCCGCGTCGGCTTGCCGTCGTCCACGTCGGCAACGACGCCGGCGACAAATCCCTGCGCATGGTCGACCGCAAGATCGAGCAGCATGCGCAGGTCGGCATGGCTGCGGGCGTCCCAGAGGGACAGGAAGCGGTCACCCTTGAGCTCACGGCCGAACATGTCGCAGACACGGGTACCCGCGAGGCGGAACACCGTCTCCTCGGCCGGCTCGCGGTTGATCATGAAGCTGTCGCTCAAAAGGCTGCGTATCGCGCCGGGATCGATTTCGCTGCGATTGGGCGCGCGCCGAACGCCGCGTCGCGCCGTCCAGTAGGCGTACATCTCGCGGCTGGCGGGGTGTTTCATGGGTATTCTCCGAACGGCTCGCTCTGACGCGCACGTGTTTCGAAATTGGACACATGACGGCGCGATCGGCGCCGATGCCGGTGATGGAGCAGGGGACGTGCCGGGAAGGAGCCCGCGAGTACCGGTGGACTTTTAACTCGCCGTTAATGTTAACCGACCGTTACGGTTTCGCGCGGACATGCCGTTGCGTAAGCAGAGGGAGAGGTCGGCCGGCATTCTTGGGTCGGCGAACTGGACTAAACAGGGAGGCTTGGGGCGTGACCTGCGTCCGTAAGGGCGCCGCTACGCCGGGCCGGAAAGGGGAGGGCATGGACCCTCCCTTTTTCTTTCCTTTTCCTTCCGCTGGGTTTGGCCCGTTGGGATGCCGACCGCCCCAATGGTACCTCGATGATGCAATGAAGGGCATGCTTTCGCCGGGAATCGCTGTATGAACGTCGGCATGAGCGTCTTCACCAGGCCGAACGAGCCGGTCTTCAACGTCCCCTCCGTGCTGATTGTACTGATTGCCGTCATGGCGGTCATCCAGGTCGGACGGGAATACTTTTTGACCGCCGACCAGGACCTCGATCTGCTGGTCCGGTTTGCATTTATTCCGGCGCGTTTCGACCCGGCTTTCCTGCGCAGCGGCGGATTTCCCGGCGGTCTTGGCGCGCAGATCTGGACCTGGGTTACCTATTCTTTCCTGCACGGCGACTGGATGCATCTCGGCGTCAACTGCATCTGGCTGCTGCCGTTTGGCGCCGCGGTCGCACGGCGCCTCGGGAACGCGCGTTTCCTGCTGCTCTTTGCGGTGACGGCGGCCGGCGGCGCGCTGGCGCATCTCGTCACTCACCTTGGCCAGATCTATCCGATGATCGGAGCGTCGGGCGCGGTGTCCGGTATGATGGCTGCGGCGATGCGGTTCGCTTTCCAGCGGGGTGGGCCGCTGGAATCGTGGCGACGGCCTGACCCGAGATCCTACACCGTTGCAGCGGAACCGTTGATGCAAGCTCTACGCAATCCGCGCGTGCTGATTTTCATCGCGGTTTGGTTTGTCCTGAATCTTATCTTTGGCATCGGATCGAAAATTGTTCCGGGCTCGGAAGCGGACATCGCGTGGCAAGCCCATGTCGGCGGGTTTTTAGTCGGGCTCTTGCTGTTTCCGTTATTCGATCCGGTTCTTCCGCGTCATGACGGCGAAACATCCGATGCGGCCTGAGCGCGCATGCATTCATATCGCACCGCAAGAGCCACTTTTTAGCCTCGATCCGAGCAAACCCTTTCACCTGTTAGTAGCCGATCGCTGAAACGATGAGAGGTCGCTGCGTGTTCGCGGCGCCATCGATCGACGAGAAAAATGTGGCAGTGCTGATGCGCTGACCATGCGCGTCGCACGGAAAATGCCGGCGCGAGCCGGTCAATCGGGAGGCACTCCTCATGACCGTCAAGGCAATACTCGCCCGCAAGGGCACCGACGTCGCCACCATCGAACCAAATGCGACGTTGTCGACCGCCGTACTCATGCTCGCACAGCATCGGATCGGTGCGCTGGTTGTGACCGGTGCAGACCGCCGTGTTGTCGGCATCGTCTCGGAGCGCGACATCGTGCGCGCGTTGGCCGAATTGGGCTCGCAAGCACTCGAACGCGCTGTTGCCGAGGTGATGACACGCAAGGTCGTGACTTGCAGCGAACGCGACACCGTGTGCGATCTCATGGAGCAGATGACGGAAGGAAAATTCCGCCATGTGCCTGTCCTCGAGCAAAACCGGCTTGTCGGTATTGTATCGATCGGCGACGTGGTGCGGTTGCGCGTCGAGGAAATGGAACACGACACGGCGGCGCTGCAGGAGTACATCCGCACGGCCTGAATGTGGAGACCTGGCGCGCTTAAGCCAACGCCTCGGCCGCCTCACGAATGGCCTCGATGGATTTCTCGGTAGCCTGTGCGCCGAGTTCGATGGCTTCCTGCGCGCGGTGGAAATCGAAAAAGCCGACGTCGCCGAGGCGAGGTGCGATGATGACGTCCGGCGGATCGCCGGCGAGCCGCGCACGCGTGATGCGGTCCTGCATCACGTTAAAGGCGTCGACCATCACGGTCCCGAGGCTCGGTTTGCCCGGCGTGCCCGCAAACTTGCGCCGTAACATGCGCCCCGCGACGCCACGCAGCCCGCGTGCCGGTTCGCCGGCATCGTCGTCATTCTCGGCCGCCGGTACAACGTCGTCGACGTCGTTGTTCTGAATCACGGTGCCGCGAAAAGCATTGAGGTTGACGGCAATCACCAGACGCGCCCCGCAGGCCCGCGCGGCCGAGACCGGGACCGGATTAACGACGGCGCCATCCATCAGCCAGCGCCCGCCGATCTGTACCGGCGGAAATACGCCAGGCAGGGCATAGGATGCGGACATCGCTTCGGAGAGGAGACCGCGCGTGAGCCATATTTCGTGGCCGGTGCCGATCTCGGTTGCGATGGCCGTCAGTTTGATCGGCAGATCTTCAATGCGCAGGCCGCCGAGTTCGCCAGTGAGGCTGTCGGCAAGCCGCGTACCGCCGATCAAGCCCGACCCGACGATGCTGAAATCAAGGTATGAAAATATCCGTCGGCGGGTCAGCGTGCGCGCCCACTCCTCGAACTTGTCGAGCCGCCCGGCTGCATAAAGTCCGCCAGACACAGCCCCGATCGACGTACCGGCGATGATTTGCGCTTCGATGCCGTGTTTCTGCAGCACGCGCAGTACGCCGATATGGGCAAACCCGCGCGCCGCGCCACCGCCAAGCGCGAGGCCGATAGAGGGTTGTCTGGAGGGGACGGGCTCGATCGGCGTTGGCGCCATGTCCGGCGGCTGGACGTCCGGCGGCTGGGCTTGTTGATCCTGGATCTGGCGATTGTTGCGTCTGACGAATTCAAGCACGTCAAGAACCCCTCGCGAGCCGCGGACCAGCATCGTGCAGGCCGCCAGACACGGCAAGAGCGACCAGCTTTCTTGGTAAAGGCAGGTAGGCGGAGACTGTGACCAAGATGCGACGGAAAACAGTGAGACAGCGTGGACTTAATGTATTCGCCAATCTATTGGTTCCGCCTCTTGCGGCAGCCGCGAGGCGAGCGACGGCCAATCGGTGTGCCGGCGCGTTCAGGTGGAGGATGATCAGACATGACCAAGGCCGTCCGCATCCATGCGCATGGGGGACCGGAGGTGCTTCGCTACGAAGACATCGAATTGCTGCCACCGGGACCTGGCGAAGTGCGGTTGCGCCACACCGCGATCGGAATCAACTTCTCGGACGTTAATGTGCGCCGCGGCGGCTTTTATCTCAACAAGACCTGGCCGTTTCCTCTTGTTCTGGGCAATGAAGCCGCGGGGGTGGTCGAAAGCGTCGGCTCCGATGTCGATAATGTGAAACCGGGCGATCGAGTCGTCTATGCGGCAATGCACGGCGAATTCTTCGACGATACCGGCGCTTATTCGGAACAGCGCAACGTCTTCGCCGATCGGCTGGTGCAAATTCCGGCAGGCGTGAGTGATCAGCAGGCGGCTGCGATCATGCTCAAAGGCCTGACCGCCTCGCTGATCATCAACATGATGTACAAGCCCAAACCGGGCGACACCGTGCTTATCCACACCGCCGCCTCCGGCGTCGGCATCATCCTGTCCCAATGGTCCAAGCACCTGGGTGCCACGGTGATTGGGACTGTCGGCTCGCCACAAAAGGCGGAGGTCGCACGGGCCCACGGCTGTGATCACACAATTCTCTACCGCGATGTCGATTTCGTGCATGCGGTTGCGACGATCATGCCGGGCGGGGTGTCGGTGGTCTATGACGGCGTGGGGAAGGATACGTTCGAGCGATCAATCGCTTGCACGAAACCCTTCGGAACCATGGTGAACTACGGGAATGCTTCCGGCCACGTCCCGCCGCTTGACCTTCTGAAACTGGCGCCAAAGTCGATCACCATCAGCCGGCCCGGCTTTTCCAGCTATGCGCGAGATATCCCGCGTATGCGCGCCGGCGCGGCCGAACTCTTCGATCTGGTCAAGCAGGGCGTTATCACCATTGAAGTCGGGCGGACCTACCCGCTGAAAGACGCAGCGGACGCCCATCGCGATCTTGAGGGGCGAAAATCGCCCGGGTCGATCCTGTTGGTGCCGTAGGGGACGGGACTGGAGCGCGTTCGCGGGACCGCGACTGTTAACTTCGGTGCCGGTTTGGCTTGAATTTGCCTAGATTTGGCCTGACAAATCCGAGTCATGATGGGGATGCGGGGTGCGGCGCGGCTGGTCCGCGGAGGTCTGGGGATTGTCGTGGCGGTGGCGGCCGTGGTGGTGTGCGCGCCTGCCTACGCCCAGTTCGGCAGTTCGCTGTTCGGCTCGGCTCCGGCCCAGCAATTCGCGCCGTCGACGGGGCCGTCGGCTATTCCGTCCGGTAGCGGCGGGAGTTCAGTTGTGGCGCCGGCGGGCCGCCCGCCGCAGATGGCGCCCTCGGCTCAGGCCGTGCAGCAGCAAATTCCTTCGTCTCAGGTCTCGCTTGCCCTTTCGGCGCGCTTCGGCCGCGACCTCGGCCCGATCACATCCGGCCTGATGTGGCGGGTCTATCCGGCCAAGCCGGACGCGTCGCGGGCCTATAAGCCGATCAAGGAAGATCGATCTCCCAATCCGGTTTTCATCCTGCCGGCCGGCAATTACGTTGTTCATGTCAGCTTTGGACTCGCGAGCGCGGCAAAAGCCGTGTCGTTGCGTACGGAAACCGTGCGAGAAGTGTTCGATCTTGCGGCGGGCGGCATCCGCCTCGAAGGCCGCGTCGCTGATGTCCGGATCGCGGCCGGACAGATCAGCTTTGACATTTATCGCGGCAGTCAATTCGACACCGGCGATCGCCAGCCGCTGATCACGGGAATGGGATCCGGCGAGGTCGCCGTCCTGCCGGAAGGCACCTACTACATCGTTTCGAACTACGGCGACAGCAATGCGGTGGTGCGCTCGGATATAAGGGTGCAGGCCGGCAAGCTGACCGATGTGTCGGTGAGTCATCGCGCGGCGGCCATCACGCTGAAACTCGCGGCGAAGGACGGCGGCGACGCGCTGGCGAATACGGAGTGGACGGTGCTGACGCCCGGCGGCGACGTCGTCAAGGAATCGATCGGCGCCTTTCCCAAGGTAATCCTCGCCGAAGGCGAATATCGCGCGATCGCCCGCAACGAGGGCCGCACCTACGAGCGCAATTTCAAGGTCACCACCGGCGTCGACGGCGAAATCGAAGTGCTTGCGCGCTAACGCGCACTATCTGTTCACATCATCCGCTTGCGGCTAATCAATATCTAACGCGAGCTAAGCGTTGGCGAATGCTGCGCAATCATTGACATAAATCTGTCATCTTACCGGTCGTCGCAATTGCGGACCGGCTGTTCGCATTGCCACTTAAGTTGCCTTTAACAGCGTACCGCTACGGCAGACAAATGCGCGGACCAACACGCGCGTGGAATACCGGCGGACGGACATGACGGCGGCTAGAAAAATTACTCCTCAACACGTGTCTCGGGCCGAGGCGCGCGTTCTGCAATTACACTGGAAGGGTGCGATCAAAGCGGGCGGAACGCTGCCGATGTTCGAGGACATCGTGCTTGGCGGTCTCGGCCGAATGGCGGATCGTCTGATGCTGGTGGGCGATCCTGCATCGCCTGACGCGCGTATCTTGCAGGCGGGCCGCGCGACAACGGACTGGATCGGCTGGGACGTTGGCGGTACGCGGCTTGCCGACTTCCCGCCGGATTGCATCGCGCCGATGCGGCTTGCGATCGGAGAAGCGCTGCGCTCGCATCAGCCGGTCACATCGGTCGCCTATCGCGTACGCAACGGCGTTGTCGAAAGTTATGAACTTCTATTGCTGCCGACGGCGTGCCGCTGGGGACCGCCGATGGTGGTGGTCTATGTGCATGCATGCGGGTCGCGTTATGACCTGGTGGAAGGAATTTTCAAGGCAACCGGCGACGGCATCCTGGCGTTGGCCGCCATCCGCGATCCATCGGGGGTGCCGCGGGACCTGCAGATCGTGGCCTTTAACGAAGCCGCTGCGCGGATGCTGGGGGTCGATCGCGAGAAGCTGTTGTGGCGCAACTTTTCTACTGTCGAAGTCGGGTTCGACGGCACGAAAGCATTTGGCCGCCTGCTGAAGGCTAGCCAGACCGGTGAGCCGGACAGTTTCGAACTCACTTTGCCGGAGACATGCGGAGCATCGCATCTCAAGGTCAGCATTTCCCCCGTAAACGACCTGTTGTCGGTGACCTTGACGGATGTCGCGGAGCTGAAGCGGCGCGAAGCGTCGATGAAACTATTGTTCGACAGCAATCCGATGCCGATGTGGCTGTACGATCCGGTGTCACTGAAGTTTCTCGCCGTCAATGACGCAGCGATCGCGAACTACGGTTACACGCGCGAGGAGTTTGAAGCCAAAACGCTACACGACATCTGGCCGCGCGACGAATGGGAGCTGCAGGCCGATATCGCGCGCAACGTGCACGACGTCCATGAGTCGGAACGAAGCCTGCGTCATATCAAGCGTAACGGCGTTGAACTGGAAGTCCTGACCTATGCGCGCCGACTCACTTTTGGCGGGCGGCCTGCCATCCTGGTGGCAGTAGTCGACGTCACGGAGCGCCGGCAGGCCGAAGCGCGGATCGCCCATATGGCGCATCATGATGCGCTCACCGGGTTGCCGAACCGGGTTCGGTTTCAGGAGCGGCTTGATGAAATTCTTGCCGGCCTTAAGGAGAGCGGCAAGAAGGCTGCCGTGCTCTACCTCGATCTCGATCGCTTCAAATTCGTCAATGACAGCCTCGGGCATCCGGTCGGCGACCAGTTGCTCAAGGCGGTGGCGGGGCGGCTGCGCGAAGCGGCGCGCTCGTCGGACACGGTGGCGCGGCTGGGCGGCGATGAATTTGCCGTCGTGCTATCGAATGTGTCGGGGCCGGAGGAGGTCGGCCGGATTGCCGGCAAGCTCGTGGACTCGCTGTCCGAACGCTATCGTATTCAGGACCATGACGTCGTATCGGGCGTCAGCATCGGCATCGTCATGGCGCCGGATGATGGAAGCACCCACGAAATTCTGCTGCGCAACGCGGATCTCGGACTTTATCGCGCGAAGGCCGAAGGCCGCGGGCGTTATCATTTCTTCGAAGCCGAGATGGAGCGCCGCGCCAAGCTGCGCCGCAGCCTCGAACTCGATTTGCGCAAGGCATTCGAATACGGCGAATTCGAGTTGTACTATCAGCCGCTGGTCAATACGGCGACACAGGGCGTCAGCGGGTGCGAAGCGTTGCTGCGCTGGCGGCACCCGGAACGCGGCATGATCGCGCCGTCCGATTTCATTCCGCTGGCGGAGGAGATCGGTCTCATCGTGCCGCTCGGCGAGTGGGTGTTGCGACAGGCCTGTGCGGACGCCGTGCGATGGCCGGACGCCACCAAGGTCGCCGTCAACCTCTCGCCGGTGCAATTCCGCACCAAGGGCCTGCTGAACGCGGTGGTGTCCGCGCTGGCTCATGCCGGTCTGCCGGCGCATCGGCTGGAACTCGAAATCACCGAATCGGTTCTGCTCGCGGAAACCACAGCGAACCTCACGACACTGCATCAATTGCGCGATCTTGGTGTGCGCATTTCACTTGACGATTTTGGCACCGGCTACTCATCGTTGAGCTATCTGCGCACGTTCCCCTTCGACAAGATCAAGATCGACCAATCGTTCGTGCGTGAACTGGCGGAGCGGCCGGACTCGATGGCGATCGTGCGTGCGGTGACCGGACTTGGCGCGAGCCTTGGCGTTGCCACGACAGCCGAAGGTGTTGAGACTGAAGAGCAGCTTGCTCATCTGCGCGGGGAGGGCTGCACCGAGGTGCAAGGCTATCTGCTCAGTCCGCCGAAACCCGCCCGCGATATCGCTGAATTTTTGCAGGCGCAGGCGCCTATAACAGCTAAAGTTGCATGAGCGATGCACGCCGTCGCTTCTTCTTCCTCCCACGACGACGACTGTCTGCATAAAAAATCACATACGATTTGGTATCACAGTAGGTAGCACGGGCCCGCGCGACTCGCGTCACGTCTTCCACACTGCTTAAATCGGCGCGGCGGTCCTTATTCGCATGCGCCGGGAACTTTTTATCTGTTCCCGAGTTGGTCAATGTTAGCCAAGGCGGGAATGCAAGCGGTATGTTTCTTGACGAAATCGATTTTCGGTCCGATGCGATTTTGCTTGATGTTGACGGGACTCTCCTCGATATCGCACCGACCCCTTTCGACGTCAAAGTGCCGCCCGAGTTGGTGCGGGCGCTCTCCGAACTCGCCGAATTGACCGATGGAGCGCTTGCGTTTGTAAGCGGTCGCCCCATTGAGGACATCGACCGCCTGTTCAATCCATTGCGTATCGCTGTGATAGGCGGCCATGGAGCCGAAATGCGCGTTCCCGGCTTGCCGCGCAACATCCGTTTCGGGCGGGAGATCGATAACAAAACGCGCGCATTGCTCGCCGCCGTCGCGGCGCAGGCGGACGGCGTGATTTTGGAAGACAAGGGTTATTCGCTCGCGCTCCATTATCGGCTGGCGCCAGAACAAGCCGACGCCGTGCGCACCGCAATGGGTCTCGCTTATGCGGAGTATCCATCTGCTGGGGTCGAGCTTTTGCCAGGCAAGGATGTTATCGAACTGAAATCCACACGACTGAGTAAAGGCAGCGGTATACGCGAACTCATGCTGCATTCGCCGTTTCGCGGTCGCAGACCGATATTTATCGGGGATGACATCACCGATGAAACGGGTTTTGCTGCGTTGCCGGAGTTTGGTGGACTAGGGTTCTCAGTGGGGCGTGAAATGACCGGCTTGGCGGGATGGTTTCAGACACCAGCGGACGTCAGACAATGGATATGCAAACTCGTCTTGAGGGGCGATCTGGAGACGCGGACCGCGCAGTGACGGACTACGGACTGGATCTCGCGGTAATTGGCAATGGTGCGACCGCGGCGCTGGTTAATCCTGGCGCGCGGATCATGTGGTGGTGTTTTCCCCGGTTCGACAGCAATCCCGTATTCAGCCGTTTGCTGGCCGGAAACGAGGAAAAGGGCTTCTGCGATGTCGTGCTGGCCGATCTCGCACACGTCGATTCGGAATACGTTCGCAACACCGCGATCGTGAGAACAGTGTTGACCGACACCCACGGCGGAGCCGTGCGCGTCACGGATTTCGCTCCACGGTTTCGTCAATACGGCCGCATCATTCGGCCGCCTCAGCTCTTTCGCATTATTGAACCACTGGCCGGTCTGCCGCGGATTGCCGTCCGGGTCCGCCCGACCCATAGTTACGGCATCCCGATCACCCAGCGCGCGATGGGAAGTCACCATATTCGCTACACCGGCGGCGAGACGTCCTTTCGCCTGACCACTGACGTGCCGATGTCGTACATCGATCGTGAAACGTCGTTCGTGCTGACGCGGCCGATGCACATGATCTTCGGCCCGGACATTCCTTTTGAAGGCACGCTCGCTGAAACGTGCCGGGATCTCTGCGAACGCACGCAATTGTATTGGCATGAATGGGTCCGCCGGCTGGCGATTTCCTATGATTGGCAAGATCGCATCATTCGCGCGGCAATCACGCTCAAGCTCAGCAGTTTCGAGGACACCGGCGCAATCATCGCAGCGCATACGACATCAATACCGGAAGCGCCCGGAACCGGACGCACATGGGACTATCGCTACTGCTGGCTGCGGGATTCCTATTTCGTGGTGCGCGCGCTCAATCGTCTGGGCGCAACGCGCACGATGGAAGAATTCATCGAATATATTCTCAGCATCACGTCGGCGCCGTCCGACGAACTGCGTCCTGTCTATAGCGTTGTGTCGAGCGATCCGCTGGAGGAGCGGACTGAACTCAACCTTGCCGGCTATCGCGGCGATGGCCCGGTCCGCGTCGGCAATGAGGCCGCGGTCCAGGATCAGCATGATGCGTATGGCAGTATCATTCTTGCGTCCGCGCCGTCGTTTTTCGACCAGCGGTTGCCAAAAATGGGAAGCAAAGACCTCTTTTTCCGGCTTGAAGCATTTGGCCACAAGGCTGCCTCCGTGGCGATGACGCCCGACGCCGGGATTTGGGAGTTTCGCGGCCGCAAACGCATTCACACGCACTCCGCAGCGATGTGCTGGGCCGGATGCCAGCGGCTGGGAGCGATCGCAAGGCACCTCGGACTTCACGATCGGGCGCAGTACTGGAACACGACAGCCGACAAGATCGGTACGGAACTGCTTGAGCGCGCGTGGAATCCGAAATGCAATGCCTTCACAGCGGCACTCGGAACGGATGATCTCGACGCCAGCGTCTTGCTCCTCCCCGAGCTTGGCCTGATCGAGCCGGATGATCCGAGATTCGTCGCTACGGTCGACGCCATGATGCTGCATCTCAAGCGTGACTATCACGTGATGCGGTATGTCGGGGAGGACGATTTCGGATTTCCAGAAACGGCTTTCCTGATCTGCCGGTTCTGGCTCGTCGATGCCTTGTGGATGATCGGACGCAAGTCGGAGGCCCGCGATCAGTTCCTCGACGCGCTCAAGCTCGGAAACCGTTATGGGCTGCTGTCCGAAGACGTCCACCCCGTGACGAACGCCATGTGGGGAAACTTTCCGCAGACTTACTCGATGGCCGGACTCATTTTGGCGGCGATGAAATTGTCGCGCAGCTGGGAGGATCGCTATTGGCGCAGTTAGTGATCGTGTCAAATCGGGTGCCACATCCGAGCGGCAGCCGAGAGCGGGCCGGCGGTCTGGAGGTCGGCATTCGTGCAGCCCTGCGGCGCCGGCAGGGCCTGTGGTTCGGCTGGAGCGGCAAAGTGACCTCCCAGGCGAAGGTCGAAACTCGCGACACCGTGCATCGGGACGTCCGTTACGTCGTGACCGATATCGCCGAAAGCGACTACAAGGAGTTCTACAGCGGTTTTGCCAATCGTGTGTTGTGGCCGATCTTCCACTATCGGCTTGACCTTGCCGAATTCTCGCGTCGCGACCTCAGCGGCTACATGCGGGTCAACGAACACTTCGCGAGCGAACTCCATAAAATTATCGGTCCGGATGATGTCATCTGGGTCCATGACTACCATTTCATGCCGCTCGCGAGCGCGCTCCGCGAGCGGGGCCATCGAAACCGTATCGGCTTCTTTCTTCACATCCCATGCCCTCCGCCGGAGATTCTAATCGCATTGCCGCACCACGAAGTGCTGCTGCGCAAGCTGTGCGATTACGACCTCGTGGGCTTCCAGACCGGCGACGATGCGATGAATTTTTCGCGCTACCTGACCCGCGAGTGGGGATTGCACAGCCGCGATTTCCGCTTTTCGGTTGGCGACCGCAAGGTGCAAGTGGGGGCATTTCCGATCGGCGTGGAAACGGCGACACTCGCGCGCCTGGCACCGCGTGCGGCGCGGCAGCCTTTCGTGCGGCAGGTCGTCGGCAGCCTCTCCAACCGCACGATGATCATCGGCGTCGATCGCCTGGATTATTCCAAGGGCATCACTCAGAGGATGGAGGCGTTCGAGCGCTTCCTGGCCGCCAATCCCGCCTGGCGCGGATGCGTGACATACTTGCAAATCACGCCGAAGAGCCGGAGCAACATCCCGGAATATGCCAACATGGGCGAACAGGTCGGCGCGATGACGGGCCATATCAACGGCAGTTATGGCGAGGCCGACTGGACACCAATCCGCTACGTCAATCGCACTTATACACGATCGACGCTTGTCGGGCTCTACCGTCATGCGCGTGCTGCGCTCGTGACTCCGCTGCGTGACGGCATGAATCTCGTCGCGAAGGAATATGTCGCGTCCCAGGATCCGGAAGATCCGGGCGTCCTCATTCTCTCGCACTTCGCGGGCGCAGCGCGGGAACTCACGGCAGCTTTGCTGGTCAATCCGTTTGACATCGACGGCGTCGGCTCGGCGATTGCGAAAGCGCTGGCGATGTCACTCGAAGAGCGTCGTCAGCGCCACGAAGCCAATTATCGCGTGATCGCAGCCAATGACGTGGAGCAATGGGCGCATCGCTTCCTGGATGACCTCACGCGGCCCGTGCCGACGCTGCGCGAGCCCGAACCCGTCGGCGGGGAATTTCCGTACCGTACCTTGCTGCCCCGTTAAGCCGGCACGTTCTCCGTCGGCTTTGAAGCGGCTATGCGTTTGACATCCGGAGCGACGGCTTCGTTCGCGAGCATCTTTAGCGCATCATCAAGCGACATCACTTGCTGCTTCTCGCTACCGAGCCGGCGTATCGAGACCATGCGCTCGGCCGCTTCCTTTTTTCCGACGACCAGGAGAACGGGCACCTTCGCCAGTGAGTGCTCGCGCACCTTGTAATTGATCTTTTCGTTGCGAAGGTCCGTTTCGACGCGAAGGCCGTGGGCCCGGGCGGCGGCGGCGACGTCACGCGCATAGTCATCCGCGTCCGAGGTGATGGTGGCGACGACGGCCTGTATCGGCGACAGCCATAGCGGGAAATGTCCGGCATAGTGCTCGATCAGGATGCCGGTGAAGCGCTCCAGCGAGCCGAACATGGCGCGGTGTAGCATCACGGGCGTGACCTTGTCCGAATGCTCGTCGATGTAGAACGCGCCGAGGCGGCCGGGCAGGTTGAGGTCGACCTGGATTGTGCCGCACTGCCAGTCGCGGCCGATCGCGTCGCGCAGCACGTATTCAAGCTTCGGTCCGTAGAACGCGCCTTCACCCTTGTTGAGCGTCCACGGCCGGCCGGAGGATTCGAGCGCCTGCATCAAGGCGTGCTCGGCCTTGTCCCACACCGCATCGTCGCCGATCCGCTTTTCAGGCCGGTCGGAGAACTTGATGCGCACGTCCGGGAAGCCGAAGTCCTCGTAGATCGCGAGAATCAGGTCGTTCATCGCCAGAACTTCGTCCGCGATCTGGTGCTCGGTGATGAACACATGCGCATCGTCCTGCGTGAATGCGCGCACCCGCATCAGCCCGTGAAGCGCGCCCGAAGGTTCGAAGCGGTGCACCTTGCCGAACTCGGCAATCTTCAGCGGCAGGTCGCGATACGATTTCAGGCCGTTCTTGAAGATCTGGACGTGACCCGGGCAATTCATCGGCTTCACGGCATAGACACGAGAATCCTCCTCGCGCTGTTGCGTGAGAAAGATCATGTCCGAATAGGTCGGGATGTGGCCGGTTGTCTCCCACAGCACCTTGTCCATGAGTTGCGGTGAGTTGACCTCCATGTAACCCGCCTGCGTCTGGCGGCGGCGGATGTAATTCTCGAGCGCCTGGAACAGTGTCCAGCCTTTCGGATGCCAGAACACGGAGCCCGGGGCCTCTTCCTGGAAATGGAACAGGTCCATTTCGCGGCCGAGCCGGCGGTGGTCGCGCTTCTCCGCTTCTTCGAGCTGTTTGAGATAGGCGTCGAGTTCTTCCTTCTTCGCAAATGCCGTGCCGTAGATGCGTGTCAGCATCGGATTGCGCGCGTCACCGCGCCAGTAGGCCCCTGCCGCCTTCATCAGCTTGAAGGCGTCGCCGATCTTGCCCGTCGACGTCATGTGCGGGCCGCGGCACAGGTCGAACCACTCGCCCTGTTTATAGATATTGATCTTCTGATCTTCCGGGATCGCGTCGACCAGTTCGACCTTGAAGTTCTCGCCCTTGTCGCGGAACACACGCTTGGCTTCGTCGCGCGACCAGACTTCCTTGGTGAAAGGTTTGTCGCGCGCGATGATCTCGCGCATCTTCTTTTCGATCGCGGGGAAATCTTCCGGCGTGAACGGCTGGTTCCGGTAGAAGTCGTAATAAAATCCGCTGTCGATTACCGGGCCGATGGTCACCTGCGTACCGGGCCACAGCGTCTGCACCGCCTCGGCCAGGACGTGCGCGGCATCGTGGCGGATGAGTTCCAGCGCGCGCGGATCGTCGCGGCCAATGAATTCGATCTTGGCGTCCTGGTCGATCGGCTGGCTGAGGTCGGCCAGCTTGCCGTCAAGCGCCATCGCAACCGTACGCTTCGCGAGCGAGGGCGAAATGCCCTTGGCGATATCCAGGCCCGTGATGTTTTTGGAGAATTCCCGGCGTGCGCCATCGGGAAAGGTCAAGGCGACCATGCCTTGTTCGGCCATAGTTCACTCCTTTGCTCACTCGCTGCCTACGAATGCAGGTAAGCGCATTTGGTTTGGGATTGCTGGCAACCGGCCCGCAACCTCCGGAAACTGCTCGTTAGAGCATGGAAGTAAAAGTTTCAATCTCCTAGGGTAAGTATCGGGGTACGGGGATGCAATGGGCCGGGAATGAATTTGATGTCAGTTGGCCGATTTAGGCTGAGAATCGTTCTTCTTGCGGTCGTTTTCATCCTTGGTAATTCGGTTGGAGTTGTTGCCGCCAAATCCGCCGGAAGGTCGGAACCCTCGTTCGACCTCGCGCCGATGGTTTTTTTCCTTGCCACCGGCGAGCCGGATAGCTGCGGGCCCGGCTGCAACGTATGGATCGCGGCCGAGGGCATGTTCGATCCCGGCGCCACCGCGCGCTTCAAGACATTTTTGCGATCCGTGAAAAACACAACCCCGCCGATCTTTTTTGATTCGACGGGCGGAGCCTTGAGTGAAGCGCTGTCCATCGGACGCATTTTGCGCGAACGAAATATGACGGCGGGGATTGGGCGGACGTTTCCCACCGCATGCATCGGATGGGACAATCCCTCCTGCCTGAAGCTCAAGAGTTTACCCGGCGAAGTACCGGCCGCGCTCAGTACGGTCTGGGCGAATTGCCATTCTGCCTGCGTTTATGCGCTGATTGGGGCAAAGACCCGGCGTATTTCGCCGGATTCGCAACTCGGTATCCACGCCCCTGTGCATGTGGCAATTCATCGCGACGGTCGCGTTCTGGTCGGGCCGGAACTCCTCACGGCAAAAGCCGCCAGGCGGAGCTACGAGAGCGTGGAAAATCAGTTGTCGCGTTATGTAGCCGATATGGGTGTACCAGCCGCACTCGTGGGAGCGGCCTCGCACGTGCCGCATGAAAAACTTCGCATTCTTACGCCGCAGGAGATCATCAGCTTCGGTATCGGCACGGTCGACTTCAGCGAAAGCCGATGGTCGTATATCAATGCGCCTCGACTGCCGCCGCAGGCCATCAAGATCACACCGAACATTGCCGGCGGGAAAAGAACCCGCCTCCGGCTGCTATGCGAAAACGAAATTTCCATGCGCTTCAACCTCGAGCGCATGTACACTGGCCTCGTGTCAAATCTGCGCGTTGTGACGGCGCAGCGCGTTTTCCCACTTTGGCGAAAGCAATCTTTCGGGGGCAGGGACGGTTCGGTCGACACATTCAGCGGTTCAATTCCCGTTGATGTCCTTGAAGCTCAGGCACAACTCGGCCTATTGGCGCTGATCGAAAGTATCGGACGACCGGGAACCGAGATCGTGCGGACGTACAGGCTGCCGACCGCCGGCCTTGAGTCTGCAATCACGGCCTTGCGGGCCTCCTGCCGACGGGCATTGTGAGCCACGCATCACATGAAGTGCATATGCCCTGAAAAAAGCGTCTTTGCCCGATGATGGTGAAACGGCGCACAGCAGAAAATGTAACATAGGAAAACGGGCTGCAACCCGGTAGGGTAGGGCCATGGTTTTAAGGCTCCCGACGAGTTGGCGGATAGCAGGTCTCGCAGTTGCGCTGTGCGGCCTGATCTTGCCGGCTTTTGCCACTGAAGTGCCGGGCTCCTTGGGCAAGCAGGCGCCGATACTCAGTCAGCGTCCCATGGACGTGTATGTCGCCACCGGCGCGGCGGATGCGTGTGGGCCGGGCTGCAGCGAGTGGATCGCCGTCGATGGCCGCTTCGATCCAGGGGCCGGGAAGCGGTTTCGCGATTTTTTGAACGCGTCGCCGCGGCGTCGCACACTCCCGGTGTTTTTTCATTCGCCGGGCGGCGTGCTGGCTTCCGCGATCGAAATCGCGCTTGCATTGCGCGAAAATCGGATGACGGTCGGTGTCGCGCGTACCATTCAGCCTGGATGCACGGTGTTGCGGGTTGCGGGCGGCAACTGCGACATGCTGGTGAAGTCGGGGAATGACGTTCCCTCACAATTTTCGTTTGACGGCGCGCAATGCCATTCCGCCTGTGTGTACGCTCTTATAGGCGGGGTCACGCGCAGAATTGCGCCTGGGGTAAGGGTTGGTATCCACTCTCCCAAAGTCGACGAGCAGGCGTGGAAACAATTCGCCGACCGGCATCCTGGCGTGCGCCGGCTGACCAGCGAGGAGCGGAGTCAAAGCCTGTGGCGCTTCGTGATGGCGCTCGGTATCGATCCGGACCTGGTCGATGCTGCCAGCAAGGTGAGCCACAATTCGATCCATATCCTCAGCCGGGAAGAGATCGTGCGCTATGGCATCGAGAGCACCGACCGTTTTGAAACGCGGTGGATGCTGCGCGGCGCTCCGGATGGGTCAGCCAATCTGATCAAGGCCGTTACGTCGGGTGATGATCATGCGACCGCGATCGCGCAACTCGCGTGTTCTGACTTATTTGGGTACCGCCTGACGCTGTTTCGGGCCTTGCCGAAGGACCAATTTGCATTGCCGCCACCGGCGCAGCTCATGGCCGGGGATGCCAAAATCTCGCTATTGCCCGGCGTCGCGAAATCCATTGCCTATTGGACCGCGGCAGCGCGTCCGGATGAAATGCAGAAACTGGCGGCGGTTCCCCAGATCGATATCGCGCTCGTCTATGCCCGTGGCCCAGAAACCGCAGTCGGCATCAAAATGTCGACGGCGGGGCTCGGGGCCGCGCTAACTGAATTGCAAAACCACTGCAGCCAGCGCAAGCTCAACGCGTCGGCCGGGAAACCGCCTGCCGACTGATGCGGGTCTGTCTGATGTTGCGGCGGCGCCGATTTGTCAGGTTTTTTGCAGGGATAGCCGCCACCATTGGATTGGTTGGCGCGATCGGGCTTGATTCGCTGTCCGTTCAAGCTGCACCCTCCGAACTGCACCGGCGGCCCGTGCGCACCGGCCGAACGGTTGCGCCGCTCACCCCGTTGACCATTTACATCGCGACCGGCGATGACGATGCGTGTGGGGCCAACTGCAACGAATGGATCGCCGCCGAAGGGGCATTCGATCCGGGATCGTCGGCGCGGCTGAAAAAGTTCCTTGCGCAACATAACTCCCGCAAGCTGCCGATCTTCTTCGATTCGCCGGGAGGCGTGGTCGCGCAAGCGCTCGCCATCGGGCACATCCTGCGTGATCGGGAGATGACGGCGGGTGTGGCCCGAACGGTGTCGGCGGATTGCGCGGTGTTGAGCCGCAGGGCCTGCGACAAGCTCAAGCGCTCGGGCAAGACGCTCAAGGCCGATCTCGTGACGGTGCGGGCGCAATGCAACTCCGCCTGCGTCTATGCGCTGGCGGGGGCAAAGGTGCGGCAAGTGCTGCCGGGCGCGCATCTCGGGATTCACGCCGACAAACTGGTGCGGATTTATAATGATGGCCGGATGATTGCGCCGACGCGCGCGCAACTTTCGCCGCGCGAACGGATCCGCATCGCTGACGACCGCAAGCGCCTCAAGAGCTACATCGTCGAGATGGGATTGAGCGGCGAACTGATTGATGCGGCGACCGCCATCTCACACGATCGCATTCATCAGCTCACACCGGATGAAGTGGCGCGTTACGGCATCGACAGCAACACGTTCCAGGAAACGCGCTGGATGATTTCGGAAGTCTCCGGCCAGCGTCCTTCGGTGTTGAAATACATCACGGAGGGCAAGGGCTCGCCCGTGCGTGAGTATCGCAGCAGCATGGTCAGGCTTTCATGCGCCGGTCCTCACACCATTCGTGTCGATTATGTGCGCGGCCTTGCGTCGTTCGAGATCGGAAAGCCGGCTGAGATAGCGATCACGTCGGGGGATCGGCGCTACCCGCTCACCCGCGTGGCGGGAATTACCGGTGCGGCGGTGACCGATCAGAGTGAAGTGCAGAGCGGCTCCGTGCCATTTGAATTCTTTGAGGATGCGCAACAAAGCGAAGCCATTGTTTTGACCGAAAACGAGCCGCGCGCTGGCGATGCGCCGGAGGAGCGGATGACCAAGCTTTCCACCGGCGGGCTGTCGCGTGCCCTTGGCACGTTACAGCCGCATTGCGGAGGGCCGGGCCGCGGCGCTTCGCTGGCTACTCCCCGGCCGGATCGGGATTAGTGCTGCGCCAGCGTGCGTAGCGCCACGGCATATACCACCGCGCTCCCGCCGGAACCTTGCGCGGCACGAAGTCCAGCCCGCGTGTTCCCAACGGGTGGCACCTG
>Ga0164243_10005815_pt1 | contig 18773 bp, 13 predicted proteins | sample OricompcompostOP_FD_108781 | JGI IMG/M metagenome (GOLD analysis project Ga0164243, IMG submission 108781) | Organic Plus compost microbial communities from Emeryville, California, USA - Original compost - Organic plus compost (OP) | ecosystem: Engineered > Solid waste > Mixed feedstock >... | reverse complement strand
CGATGGGCAGCTGGATGACATTGTGGATATCGTACGCGAAACCGGAATCAGCGGAATTGTGGCTACCAATACCACCATAGGCCGTGAAGGATTGCGCACGGCACGGCATGCCGCGGAGACGGGAGGGTTGAGCGGTGTACCGCTGACGAAGCGTTCCACCGAAGTGATCCGCTACCTTTCATCACGCTCAGGAAATACGCTTCCCATCATTGGTGTGGGTGGTATCCATTCGCCGGAGGATGCCCTGGAAAAGCTGGATGCGGGTGCTGCACTGGTGCAATTGTACACGGGGTTTATTTATGAAGGGCCGGGGTTAATAAAACGTATCTGCAAAAAAATAGCCCACAGACCTTCATAGTCTGCGGGCTACACTACGTTTTAAGCCAATAGCCTACTGCAACGCATCCAAGCGCGCCTGTAATTCATCTATTTTTGCCTGGTCTTCTTTAATCTCGTAATACCTTTTCAGGTTCGTAAGCGCCACTTGGGATTTCCCGTCTATTTCCACTGCTTTTTGGAGATAGGGAAGTGCCGTGTCAAAAATATCATACGCTTTCTTAATTTCCGCATCGTATTCCGCCTGCGGAAGGTTTGCATTGTTCGTTTTATTGAAATGGTCGATACCTTTGTTGAGGATCAGCCCGCCCAGGTTAATGTTGGCATCAAGGTAATTCGGGTCAATTTCCAGCGCTTTTTTGTAAGACGCTTCTGCCTTTTCGATGTCTCCGGTTTCGCTGTAAGCAATTCCCAGGTAATAATGCAGGTTTTTATTGTCCGGATCTTTGGAAATCTGGTCGGTAATTGCATTGATGGTCTTTTCATCGTTACCGGCCATCAGGTTAAGCTCAATGTATTGAGTGGCCATTTCACCGTCTTCGGGATATTTTTGGGTACCCACTTCCGCATATTTGATCGCGTTGGTCGTATCACCCTTCATCAGATAAAGCCGTGATACGTCGAGTATGATCTGACGGTTGTTGGAAAAACTGTCGACAGGAACGAGCTCCTCGTATTTGGCCAATGCCTTTTCATAGTCCTGCGCATTTACGGCCGCCATTCCGGAGTAGTAAAGGAGAGTCGTATCGCCGGGAAGGTAAGTAAGCCCCTTGTCAAACGCTTGGTATGCGCCCATAAAATCCTGACTATCCCACAATTTTGCTCCCTTGTTCAATTCATATTGAGCCAGGATGGAGCCAAGGATATTGAGGTTCTGTTCATTTTCCTTTTCGGTGTCAAGGCTAAGGGCCTTTTCCCGCGCCTCTACCGCTTTCTGCACGAATTGTTCTGCCGCGTCGGTGGAATCTACCAACGCCAAATCGGCGTTTACCAGTGCGTAGTAGGTCCACGTTTCGGGAAGGTTCATGGTTTTTTCATGTTCAATGGCTTTCTCCAGCGCCTCTTTGGCCGTATTCAGATCGCTCATTCCCAACGACGCGTTACCGACAGACTTCACCTCATTGAACTTATCATAACTTGCCTTTGCTTTTCTTAGATTGCTGGTTTGAGAGAACGCCGCCGACGAGGCCAGCACCAGTGTACCTAATAAAATGGATTTCACTTTCATGGTCTTTTATTGTGTGAGTTGATTTAAAATGCTATTTACCCGTTCCTTCTGAATCACGTCGCCCGCCTGATCATACAGTACGGCGAGGGATTTCAAGGCTCTGACCTCCGATGGCATTATTTGGTTTGCTCTTAACAAATAATCCTGCGCTTTGTTTTTCGTTTCCTCGTTGTCAGGATCAGCGATATATTCCCGTAAGTATATCAAACCCAATTCAAGGTTGCCCTCAAAGTTATTAGCATCGAGGCTAATTACCTGCTCATAAAATGCTTTTGCCACAGCATTGTTACCTTCCATCTCGTTGGCGTACCCTGCGATGTAATTCAGGTTTACATTTTCGGGCTCGTGGGCAATGGCTTCATCCACTAATGGTACGATGGCCGAATACGCTTCGTTGGCAAGGTAGGTATTGATGAGGGTAAAGAGGATCTCCTTGTCATTAGGAAACTGTTCCCGACCGGTGAGCAGTGTGTTGAGCACGGACCGGGTGTCCCCTTGTTTTTTGTAAAGGTTAGCCAGTTCAAGAATATACGCGGGAGCGGAGGTTTCGCGTTGTGCGATGAAGGCCTGGTAACGTTTGATGGCGTCTTCCGTTGATCCGATTTTCGCGCTCAGTACCGCCAGGTTATGCTTGACATCAATTGCTGACCGGCTGATGGAATCGACTTTGTGGTATTGATGAAAGGCTTCCTCATAGTTGGCGTTGGCTACGGCCCGGTTGGCTTTAATCAGATAGGCGTTGGCCAGCGACCGCTTAATATAGTTGATTTCCGGTCCGTGTTCAACGCTGACGGGCCGGTTAGTGAGCCGTTTCAGTGCCCGCAAACCCAGATCCGCCGGATCGGCCGTGTATTTCTGCGTACGGTTCGAATCGACCACAGCCAGTGTACTATATACCAATCCGTGCAACAACACATTTCGGAAATTCAGCGAGTCGCGTTTGGTTTTATAAGCTTCATCCGAAAACTTCCGGGCCGCTTCCAGGTACTTAAATTCCTTGGTTTTCGTATAAAGGGCAAAGTTGTTGTTGCCCTCCTTAAGATTCGACTGCGCGGAAGCGGGGAATGCGCCGGCTGTCAGCAGACATATTGCTGCTAACGCCATTCCTGCCTTATTCCTCCGGTTGTGCAGGTTCATCCGTTTTGCCGTTGTTTTCATTATTATCGATCGGTTCCTGATTTTCATCGTTTGCCTCATCTTCATGTTCCACCTTGGTCACAGACGCTATTTCGTCATCATTTTTCAGACTGATTAGTCGTACACCCTGAGTCGCCCGTCCCATTACCCGCAATTCACTGACCGCTATGCGGATAACAATGCCCGACTTGTTGATAATCATCAGATCGTCATTGTCGGTTACGTCTTTGATGGCGACCAGTTTGCCGGTTTTTTCGGTGATGTTGATGGTTTTTACACCCTTTCCACCCCGGTTTGTTACCCGGTAGTCTTCGATGTCGGTACGCTTTCCGTATCCTTTTTCGGACACCACCAATACCGTAGTCTCCGGATTATTAACACTAATCATGCCAACTACCTCATCCTCGGGTCCGGCAAGGGTTACACCGCGCACGCCTGTGGCCGTGCGTCCCATGGGACGTACGGTGGATTCGTTGAAACGGATGGCCCTACCGGAGCGCAGCGCCATAACGATTTCGCTGTTTCCATCGGTCAGGCAGGCTTCCAGCAGCTGGTCGCCGTCTGCGATGTTGATGGCGTTAATGCCATTGGCACGCGGGCGGGAATAGGCTTCCAGCGAGGTTTTTTTGATGGTGCCCCGTTTGGTACACATTATGATGAAATTGCTGGAAAGGTATTCCGCGTCTTTAAGGTTTTTTACTTTGATATAGGCTTTAATCTTTTCTTCTTTCGGGATGTTGATAATGTTCTGGATGGCCCGTCCACGCGAAGTACGGGTGCCCTCAGGAATTTCAAACGCCCGAAGCCAGAAGCAGCGTCCTGCTTCTGTGAAGAAAAGCATGTAGTTGTGTGCCGAGGCTATGATGATATGTTCGGTAAAATCTTCATCGCGGGTGGTGCTGCCCAGGGAGCCTTTCCCGCCGCGACCCTGGCGACGATATTCTGTCAGCGGAGTACGTTTCACATAGCTTTCGTGGGAGATGGTGATAACGATCTCTTCATCTTCGATGAAATCTTCCATGCGCATGTCTTCCGCAGAATGGACGATGGTAGAGCGGCGCTCATCACCGTATTTATCCTTCACCTCCAGCAGTTCATCCTTGATGATCTTCATACGCAGGCCCTCATCTTCCAGGACGGAGCGTAAGTAGTCGATGGTTTTCATCAACTCGGCATATTCTTCTTTGATTTTGTCACGCTCCAGTCCGGTGAGCCGGCGGAGGGTCATGTCAAGGATGGCGCGTGCCTGAATATCGCTCAGGCCGAATTTTTCCATCAATCCCACGCGGGCATCTTCCGGAGTTTCCGACGCACGTATCAGCTGGATAACCTCGTCCAGATGGTCCAGCGCGATGAGCAACCCTTCCAGGATGTGCGCTCTTTTTTCGGCCTCGGCAAGTTCAAACTTCGTACGGCGGACGACCACTTCATGGCGATGCTCTACGAAGTGGTAGATCATATCCTTCAGATTGAGCAACATGGGGCGGCCGTTGACGAGCGCAATGTTATTTACACTGAACGAGGTCTGTAAGGCGGTATGTTTATACAGGTTGTTGAGCACGATGGATGCATTTGCATCCCGCTTGATGTCGTAAACGATACGCATCCCATGCCGGTCTGACTCATCCCGGATTTCGGATATTCCTTCCAGTTTTTTCTCGTTGACAAGGTCGGCCGTCCGTTTGATCATTTCCGACTTATTCACCTGGTAGGGGATTTCGGTCACGATAATTTGTTCGCGTCCGGTTTTCGTTGTTTCTATTTCCGCTTTGGCGCGCATCACCACGCGGCCGCGGCCCGTTTGGCAAGCCTCCTGTACACCGGCGTATCCGTAGATGATTCCTCCGGTAGGGAAGTCTGGTCCCTTGATATACTGCATCAATTCAGGGATCTCGATATCCCGGTTATCGATATAGGCCACGATGCCGTCCACCACCTCGGACAGGTTATGGGGCGCCATGTTAGTGGCCATACCGACGGCGATTCCCGATGCCCCGTTTACCAACAGGTTGGGAATGCGGGTAGGCAGTACGGTAGGCTCTTCGATGGAGTCATCGAAGTTAAGCTGGTAGTCGATGGTGTCTTTATTGATATCCGAGAGCAGCTCTTCGGCTATTTTTTTTAGCCTAGCCTCGGTATAACGCATGGCTGCCGGGGGGTCACCGTCTATAGAGCCGTAATTTCCCTGTCCGTCCACCAGCGGATACCGGAGGCTCCATTCCTGCGCCATCCGCACCATGGTGTCGTACACGGAAGAGTCCCCGTGTGGGTGGTATTTACCCAGTACATCACCCACGATACGGGCCGATTTTTTGTACGGTTTACCGCTGGTAACGCCCAGCTCCTGCATACCGAAAAGTACCCTCCGATGTACGGGTTTCAATCCATCGCGCACATCGGGCAATGCGCGGGAGACGATGACAGACATTGAGTAGTCAATGTATGCCGACTTCATTTGGTCCTCGATGTTGATGGGGATGACCCGGTCGTTTGCCGGAACAAGGTTGTTCTCGTTTTCTGTTTCTTCAGCCATTATACGTTTTCAGTTCTCTAAAAATCACTGCGCGTAAACAGAGATAAGCGGGTTAGCTTATTGCGCATGCGAAAATAAGAAATTTTCAGGTGAATATATAATGTTTTTTGGGACGCCTGGCCGGCTCCCACGGGCGGCTGTTTGGCATGTAACCATGATTTTTGTAGTTTTGTGCCCTAATCTTTTTGCAATCCACCGTTATTTACCGTAAATGCTTATGGAAGTGTATAATACGACGCACCTATCTACAACGATTTATCAATGGACACATGAAACGTTGATCCGCTGGGGAGTGCCGGATAGGCAGGCCGACGTGGTTACTCTTTTTGTGCTGTTGGGCGTACTGCTTGTTTTTTTGGGTTTTGTAGATTTCATTGTCCGCAAGGTACTGGTTAATCTCCTTACGGCGATTGCCAAAAAGTCGGCGACCCAATTTGATGATCACCTGGTGCGGAACCGGGCATTGAACTATTTTGCGCGATTGATACCACTGGTGATCGCTATCCAGTTTGTTCCGGTTGTGTTTTCCGGTTTTCCGGAATGGATTCAGCCTGTACGTACGTTTATTGATATTTTGCTGCTGATCGGGTGGGTGATGCTGCTCCGTGCCCTGTTCCGGTCGGTACGGGATCATTTGCGCACCAAAAAAGGCTTTCAGGACAAGCCCTTGGATAGCTACCTGCAGGTTGTCAATATCTTCATGTTTTTCATTGCAGGGATCATCATCTTCTCAATGGTCACCGGGAAGTCGCCCTGGGCATTTCTGGGCGCATTAGGTGCCGCATCAGCCATCCTTATGTTGGTGTTTAAAGATACAATTCTTGGGTTTGTGGCTAGCATCCAGGTTTCCACCAATGACATGGTGCGGGTGGGGGATTGGATTGAAATGCCGAAGTATGGTGCCGACGGCGACGTCATAGAGATCAATCTGAATACGGTAAAAGTGCAGAATTGGGATAAGACAATCACTACGATTCCGACCTACTACCTGATTACTGATTCGTTCAAGAATTGGCGTGGAATGCAAAATGCCGGCGGCCGCCGGATAAAGCGGTCTATCAACATTAAGATTTCTTCCATCCGCTATTTAAGCGGGGAAGAGATTGAGCGTTTATCCACCATCCAGTTGCTGGCGCCTTATATTCATGAGCGTCAGGCTGAGATTGACCGGTATAACGAAGACACTAAGGCGGATCGGTCTATGCCGGTGAACGGGCGTAATATGACGAACGTTGGGTTATTCCGGCAGTACATCAACCGGTATGTGCAGCAGCATCCGCAAATCCGCAAAGATATGACGATGTTGGTACGGCAACTGCAGCCTACGGAGCATGGTCTGCCCATTGAGTTGTACATGTTTGTTGCGGACGTCCGATGGGCGATGTATGAAAATATCATGTCGGATATTTTCGATCATCTGTTGGCGGCGATCAAATACTTTCAGTTGGAGGTATTTGAGGCACCGGCATCTGATGACATTCGAAGCCTCCGTTTGTCGGCCGCGGAGATGACTACCGATCGCGGGCATCGTTGATTACCCGCATTACTTCGTCGACCATGGTTTTGGCAACGTCGCGCATTTTTTCGTTTCCTCCGAAATCGGCGTCCAGGGTAACTTCTTTACTCTTTTCCTTATAGTTGTACTGAAGGTAAAACCGCGGGGTGTTGCCTGCGGCCGTCCCGTCGTGCGAGGTCATGTCATCGGGCAGGTTCCAGAATCCCAGTTGCGTAGCTTTTCCGTGCAGGTATTGCAGGTCGTCCCGACGAAGCCTGACGGTATCCGTTACCAGGGAGTCTCTTGTGTTCAGGTAACGATAAATTCCGGTCGACGAGTCGAATTGGTTGACCAGCTCGTCGCCCTCTCCGTATTTCAACACGATCGATTCAAAGTCGGAAAATCGGAAAGGTGCATTTTTAAACATCTGGCTGTAATAGAAAAAGCAGTACAGCAGAAAAGGGACGATGATACAAACGGCAAGAAAAATTTTTTTACTTCGGTCGCTCATGATATTCGTTTAGCGGAGCAAAGGTATGGAAAATTGTCCGATCATGCACGAGACGCTGTTAGTCCAGCAATCCGGCGCGTTTCAGCAAGGCTTCCGGTTCCGGTTTGCGCCCGCGGAATTGGATATACAATTCCATGGGATCTACCGTTCCGCCGCTACTGAGCAGCTCTTTAAACCGGGCGGCCGTTTCCGGATTAAAGATGCCGGTTTCCCGGAAATACGAGAAGGCATCGGCGTCCAGCACCTCCGCCCATTTGTAGGAATAATAGCCGGACGAATAGCCGCCGGCGAAAATGTGTGAAAAGGATACGCTTTGTGCGGTGCCCGGCACGTCGGGATACAATTGGGTTTCCTGAATGGTTTCCTTTTCGAACCGTTCGATGGGTGTGTCGGTGTCCAGCTTGCCGGTGTGATACGCCATATCCAGCAATCCAAAGCCCAGTTGTCTAAGCGTTTGGTACCCTTCCATGAAGTTGGCTGCTGCTACAATCTTATCCATTTCGGCCTCGGGCAGGGCTTCTCCGGTCTGGTAATGACGGGCGAAGGAACGCAGGAACTCTTTTTCGTAGCAATAATTTTCCATAAATTGAGAGGGAAGTTCAACAAAGTCCCAATAGACGTTGGTGCCGGAGAGGCTTTCAAACGCCGTGTCGGCGAGGATTCCGTGCAGGGCGTGTCCGAATTCATGGAACAGCGTGGTAACCTCGGTGAAGGTAAGCAGCGACGGCGTATCGCCCACCGGGCGGGCGAAGTTGCAGACGATGGAGATGTGAGGGCGCACCTGTAAGTCGCCGTCTTTCCACTGTCCGCGGTACGCTGTCATCCAGGCGCCGGCCCGTTTACCTTCCCGCGGATGCCAGTCGGTATATAATAGCGCTTTATGTAGTCCGTTTTCCAGCACTTCGTAGACCTCCACTTCGGGATGGTATTTGGGAATGTCCGTCCGGAGCTCAAACGTCAGTCCGTATAGGCGGTGAGCCGCATCGAAGGCTGCATACAGTACCTGATTCAGCGGAAAAAAGGGCTTGAGTACTTCGTCGGAGAGGTCGAATTTCGCCGCACGCAGTTTTTCGGCGTAATACGCGTGGTCATAGGGCATCAGATCGTGGATGCCGTCTTTTTCCGCGAGCGTTTTGAGCTCCGCGATTTCGCGCTGTGCATACGGCTTTGCTTTTGTCAGTAGGTCGTTTAGGAAATCCAGGACGATAGCCGGCGAAGCCGCCATACGCTCCTGCAGCACAAAGTCAGCATGGGTGCCGAACCCCAGCAACCGGGCGCGTTCACCGCGCAGCGATACGATATCGCGCACGATCCCCTCGTTATTGTATTCGTTGGGTTTGAGGGCCCGCGTAGCCGAGGCGAGGTAAAGCTCACGACGAAGGTCGCGGTTTGCGGCGTATTTCATAAACGGCACGTAACTGGGGAGATGGAGGGTAAATACCCATCCGTCCTGCCGACGTTTTTCCGCTTCTGCTTTTGCGGCATCCAGAATTGAATCCGGCAGTCCCGCCAATTGCTCTTTATCCCTGACGTGCAACTGGTATGCATTCGTTTCTTGCAACACGTTCTGTGAAAATTTCATGGTCAGCGACGCCAGTTGTTTGTCAATTTCGCGGAGGCGTTCTTTCTCGGAGGCGGTTAACAGGGCACCGTTGCGTGTAAACCCTTTATATGTTTTATCCAGCAGACGGGCTTCTTCAGGCGTGAGCGTCATGCTGCCCGCATTGTCATGTACATGTTTTACGCGGGCAAACAGGCCTTCGTTTAGCATGATGTCATTGCTGTATTCAGCAAGGATCGGCGACAGTTCCTGTGCCAATTGCTGGATCTCATCGTTTGTTTCTGCGGAATCCAGGTTAAAGAATGTAGCAGATGCAATATTGAGCCGTTTTCCGGTACGCTCCAGCGCGGCGATGGTGTTTCCGAAATCCGCTGGTGCGGGATTGTTGACAAGGGCATCCACCTCCTTTTTGGCTTCTTTTATGAGTTGGAGGATGGCGGGCCGGAAATGTTCCGGTTTCAGCGAGTCAAAGGGAACACTGTCGAAGGGCGTGTTGAAGGGTATTAATAACGGATTACTCATGGTCCAAAAGTACCAAAATTTTATGATCTTCTTGGTACGCCCCGAACGGCCTGAGCCATGAGCGGGTTTTCAGGCCAGGCGTGCTTGGGATAGCGCCGTTTCAGTTCCTTCCGTACTTCAAAATACGTGGTCTGCCAGAAACTGTGCAAATCTGTTGTCACTTGCACCGGTTTGAATCCGGGCGATAACAGGTGCATAGTTACGGCGGTTTTTCCGTCGTTTACTTTCGGCGTGTCCAGCAGTCCGAATACTTCCTGCAGACGTACGGCCAATACAGGAGCTTCGCCGAAGGGAGAATACTGGAGTTTTATGGAAGAACCGCTGGGAACATCCATCCGGGGCGGAGCGAGCAGGTCCAGCAACTGTTGCTGCGGGTAGTCCAGGCTGTGGTGCAGGATGGCATGCAGGTCTAATTTTTTCAGATCGTCGGCCTTCCTGACATCTTGAAGGTAGGGGGAGAGCCACATTTCGGGTCGGCGGAGCAAGTATTCCGTGGATACATCGGGCCAGCCGGCCTCGGGGTGCCAATGCCGCAGGCTAAGTACACGGTTCTGCCATTGTGATACCGCTTCGGTGAAGTTCAGCAGCTGTTGACCCTCGCTGCGTACCGCTTCGCAGAGCACTTTGATGACGGCGTCCGCGTCGGGCGCCGGTAGCGGCGATGACGCTACGGTTATAGAGCCGATACGACGGTCGGTGGAGGCTACTATTACGCCTTTCTGGCTGTCCCAGGCAATCCGTTCGGATTGCTCAACAAACGGCGACAGATCCGTCGGGTCGACCGCCGAGGCAAGGAACACTTTGCCTAAGCCATCACGTGCGTCCAGCAGGGCAATGGCGAGCCAGGGCTCCTGCGACAGGGGGTCGTCAGGAGACACTACCGCCCGTTTACCGTTGGCGAGTTGATACGTGCCTTTTCCATCATTCCGGGTTCTGGCGATCCGCTCAGGATAAGCATGAGCCAAAAGCAGGCCTGTCGCTGACGTGGTCACCGGCTCATTATCTTCTACCGCACCCAGTAATTTCCGGTAGGATCGTGCAAGTTTTTCGATGTTTTCGAGACGCCTATTGGATCCGTATCCGTCTCGGTGCTTGCGAAGGGCTTCGATACGGTAGGTTATGTCGGCTCCCGCGTCGCGTCCCAGCGGATCGCGTTCTTCCAGCAACGCAGCGACATCGGTCGCCAAGCCGGCATACCCGAGCCGTTTTCCTTCGAGCAGCATATGAGCGATACGGGGATGGCATGGGAGTGTGTGAATTGCCTTCCCATGGGGGGTAATTTTGTTTCGATTGAGTGCTCCCAGTTTGTGCAGCAACTCGTATGCGTGGGTTACGGAAGTCGTGGGTGGCGGTGTAAGCCAGTCCAACCGACCGAGGTCAGGAACGCCCCATTGGGCCACGTCAAGCACAAGGGAAGAGAGGTCTGCTTCTGCGATCTCCGGCGTACGGAAGGGTGCCAGACGTTGATGAGTGGCGGTTGTCCACAGCCGATAACATGTCCCCGGACCAAGCCGACCGGCCCTGCCGGCACGTTGCTCGGCGGCGTCCTGCGAAATACGAGTTGTTTTTAGGCGCGATAGGCCGGAAGGGGCGTCGAACAATAACGTGCGGGTATATCCACAGTCAACAACCACCGAAATGCCTTCGATGGTTAGGCTTGTTTCTGCAATGGACGTGGCCAGCACGACTTTCCGTCGGCCGTTACGGTTGGGTTGAATGGCCGCAACCTGTTCGGCCAGGGAGAGCTGTCCATATAACGGATGTACAGCGGCACCTGTGGCATTGGCGAGAAGCAGTTGTTCACACGTGCGGATTTCTGCTTCGCCGGGTAAGAAGACCAGTATGTCGCCCTGTTTATCGCGCAAGGCGCGGATTACCATATGCGCACAAGCCTGCGGCAGGTCGCGTAGCTCCGGTTCATCGGTATGGATAATATCGATAGGGTACATCCGGCCTTTGCTTACCACAACCGGGGCGGACAGACGGTTGGCCAGTTGATCGGTATCCAAGGTGGCTGACATAATCAGCAACCGTAGATCGGGGCGTAGTATGGACTGGCTTTCCCGGCACAGCACCATGGAGAGATCTGTGTGGAGGCGCCGCTCATGAAATTCGTCAAAGATGACCGCTCCCACACCTTCCAATGCGTTGTCGTGGTGCAGCATGCGGGTGAGAATTCCTTCGGTAACCACTTCGATGCGGGTGAGCCGTGACGTCTGGTTTTCAAACCGTACCCGGTAGCCTATGGTTTCGCCGGCTTTTTCACCCAGGAGTGACGCCATGCGGTGGGCAATGCTACTGGCTGCGAGGCGACGTGGTTCCAGCATGACGATTTTTCTTCCCTGCAGCCAGGGCTCATCCAGCAGGGCGAGGGGAAGAACGGTGCTTTTTCCTGCTCCCGGCGGCGTGCTGATTATGAGGGTGTTTTGTTCGTTTAACAATTGCCGAACCCGTGGAATGGCGTCAGCGATGGGAAGATCAACAGTTGAAGGATCAAAACGTACGGTCATTGTGAGCAAAGATAGTAAAAGGATATATTTGCAAATGTCCAAATCGCAGCCCCTCCATTCTGTTGTTTTCCGTGATACGCGACTGGCGACCCTTTCTGAATCCCATGTGTTGGCTGCTGCCGAACGCGGCGTATGGATAAGTTCCCGGGTGGTAGATGCCGTAACGCCCATTGGGCTTGCCATTGATGCAGGCACATTTAGTTGTTTGCTTGCAGATGGCAGCGAAACGACCGTGTGTGTGGAGCAGGAAAGTGGGCAATTGCATGTGTCAAGCGGCCGGCCTGGTCCGGAAGGCAGGCTTACGTGGGCGGAAGCTACGGTATTAATTGCATTGCTTCGCCGACAGGAGTTGGGTGTTTTTTTCTTGCCCGCAGTCAGGTATCAAAAGCTGCAGCAGGCTGCGGCCGCTTACGGATTGGAATGCGAACCAAACCTGGACCGTTACCTGGTGCCGACGTTTATCGATGGGCAGCTGACCATTCAGTCGCGACTGCGGGGACTTCTGCCGCTCACCTCGCCAAAGCTCGGCTTATTAGTAGAGCAAACGGAACGCATCGGACGATGGCCGGGCGGTCTAGAGCCATTGCATCGGGATATAGTACTGGTTTTAAGCCGACATAGACACTATCGACATACCGTCGTAGAAGTTATCGAGGCAGAGCGTACTAAATCCGGCGATATAAAGTCTCCCTTTAAACGAATTGAGCCTCTTAAACTCCTTTCCGAATCGGAAGAGGCTGAACAGTGGAAGTTGTTCGGCGCGATTGCGCAGCTCCAGCAGATAGGAACCGGTGATCGGATGGCGTCCGATCTTTCTGCTCTGCGGACCGTCGTCGAGAACAACTCGGCTTATCCGTTGTATTACCACGATGAGGATTTGTCGGCCAATTTTTCTTCTAAATCGTTGGTGCCGATGACGGTAGAGTTGTTGCAGGAATCCATTTGTTTATCTGTCCGGACTGAGGGGATATTTTATGCCATTACAGGTCGGCTTACTTGGGGACAGACCACCTATGCGATACACGAACTTCCACTTAAATTAGGGTGTTTTATTCTATTGAAGAATAGGTTTTTACTGGTGGATACTGCATTGCATCTATTGCTTATCAAGCTGCTGCATGAGCAGGGAGGAAAACTGCTTATCCATGCCGGAAAATACCGCGAATTTCAGGAACAACTGTTGGACAGGGTGTCTGACAGCATTCGCGTGGAATATTCCGATCTCCCCTACGGCAGCGCGGAGCAATTAACGGAGGGTGGCTTTACCGCGCAGCCGGAGCGGTTGATATACCTGTCTGATTTCGGGCCGCATGTGATGATTATACCCGTTGTGCGGTATGGCGATACCGAGGTGGCAATCCGGACAGAAAAACAGCTAAAAGGCACCGATGCCAGGGGAAACGAGTTTTTGATACCCCGCAATGACCTGTTTGAAGAAGCATTCATCGCGTTGCTTATTAAACAGCATCCCCATCTCGCTGAACAGCTGGATAATTCACTGTACTATTTTTTCCTGCACAGAACGTGTTTCCTTGATGAGCAATGGTTTCTGCCCGTTTTTGATGAGTGGTGTCAACTGGGTATACAGGTGTTTGGGTTTAAGGAATTGAATGGTAATAAGTTAAATCCACATAAGGTCGCTATTTCCATCCAGATTATCAGCGGTATAGACTGGTTCAACGCGAACCATGAAGTACGCTTCGGGAAGCAGAAGGCTTCCCTGAAGAAAATTCAGGCTGCGTTGCGCAACAAGCGTAACTATGTGGTGCTGGATGATGGGACACAGGGGATCTTACCCCAGGAATGGCTGGAGAAATTTGCAACGTATTTTGAGGCCGGTGAAGTGGTGGACGATCATATCATCCGTTATGCCAGGAATAATTTTGAGACGGTAAGTGAACTTTATGACACTGCGCTGCTGGATGAGGAATCCAGCAAAGAGATTACCAGGTTACGGGAAGGCCTCAGCCGCATCGGAGAGGTTCCGCCCATGGACCCACCTCCATCGTTGAGGACGCGCTTGCGGCCGTACCAGCGTCAGGGATTGGGCTGGCTTTGTTTTCTGGACAGCTTGCGCATGGGAGGTATACTGGCAGATGAGATGGGATTGGGAAAGACCGTGCAAGTCATTGCCTTTATGTTGCAGCAACGGGAAAGCGGTAAACGCGGCACTGACCTGGTGGTTTTGCCGGCCACACTGATTTTTAACTGGCAGCAGGAGCTGGCGACGCTGGCACCGACATTACGCGTGTTGACGTTGTACGGTTCTGACCGGCCAAAGTCAACAGCGGCCATCAATGGATTTGATGTAGTGCTGACTTCCTATGCGACACTGTTGAATGATATCCGCTTTTTAAAGGAAGTCGCGTTCAATTACATTTATCTGGATGAGTCCCAAAACATCAAAAATCCGGATTCCCAGCGATACAAGGCGGCGCGGCTATTACAGGCACATAACCGGATAGCCATCAGTGGTACGCCCTTTGAAAACAGCTCGTTTGACCTGTATGGTCAGTTGTCGTTTGTATGCCCGGGATTGTTGGGGGATAAGCGGTATTTCCGCGATGTATATGGCAAACCGATCGATCAATTCAAAGATAAAAAACGGCGGAAAGAGCTTCAACGGAAGATACAGCCCTTTATCCTTCGGCGTACCAAGGCAGAGGTGGCGGCTGAACTGCCGGAGAAGGTGACGGGTGTACTCTATTGTGAAATGGATGAACAGCAACGTGGAATATATAATGCGTACGAGAAGGAATTCCGGGATTTCATTTGTGCACTATCCGGTGACGAGCTTGATAAGCGTTCCATGCATGTGCTCCGTGGTCTTACCCGCCTCCGGCAGATCTGCAATTCGCCTGCGCTACTTCCCGACGGCATGCTGAACAGGGCGGTATCGGCTAAGCTGGATGTATTGAAGGAGCAGGTCAGAGATAAATCGCCGTACCATAAAATCGTCATTTTCTCTCAGTTTGTATCCATGCTGAACCTTATCGGAGTCATGTTGGAGGATCTGGATGTTCCCTACGTCAGCCTTACGGGTAGCACCCGGTTTCGGCAGGGAGTGGTTGATTCATTTCAAGAAGATCCCCGTGTCCGCGTATTTCTGGTAAGTCTGAAGGCAGGCGGGACGGGGTTGAACCTGACCGCCGCCGAGTTGGTGTATCTGGTGGACCCGTGGTGGAATCCGGCAACGGAAAATCAGGCTATAGATCGGGTACACCGTATCGGTCAACGCAATAAAGTGACCGCGTATCGTCTGGTAACCCCTGGTACTGTGGAAGAGAAAGTTATGCAGTTGCAGGATACGAAAAGGGAACTGGGCCGGGCATTGATCGCGGGTAGGGAACAACTGCTGGGTTTGTTGCAGGAGAAATTTTGATAAACGACATTTTATCCTTACTTTTGGAAAAAATGTCGCACATGGCAACAATGAGTAAAAAAGAAACGAAGGTTTACTGGAATGTGGAATCGCTTTTGGGGGGAAGAGATGTGCTCGGAATGGCCATCACGACGGAATTCGATCTGATTACCCTGAGTAACGAAGGATTAAAGCGTGCCTCGCTTGACGCCCTTATTTCTTTTCTGGGGGTGTCTAGAAAGCCGTTCGTGGAAGGTATTCTGGACATGTCGGTTAAAACCATTGAGCGTAAGCGGACCGATGACCGGCTGGACCGTCACACGTCGTCTCATATCATTGAAATCGCAAAGGTGGTGGAACATGCCGTAGCGGTTTTTGAAGACGACGATAAGGTACGGGACTGGCTGGCAACGCCCAACCGGTCGATGAACGGTATGCGTCCGTTGGAACTCTTCCATATGCCTACCGGGTTGGCATTGGTCAATACGGTGCTGGGCCGGATAGAGGAAGGGGTTTATTCGTAATGCTTCTGTACCGCATTGCCAAATCAAAGCAGCGGGCTACCGATCTATCGGGGATGGGGGCCTATACCTATGGTGGACGTTGGAATAGCCCCGGTACATACATGCTGTACACCAGTGAAAACAGTTCGCTGGCCTATCTCGAAAACCTGGTTCATTTCGACTCGGACATTATTCCCCCCAAACTCTACATAACCGGCATTGAAGTACATACAGAACCGGCGTTGCTTTACACGCCACCCGAACCGGTTTACCCCAAGCAATGGACCCGCTTAGGACACCTCGAAAACAAGCGGCTGGGAGACCGATGGATGCAGGAAGCTCGTTACCTGGGTGTACGGGTTCGGTCTGCCGTCAATCCCAAAGAATACAATTGTTTATTGAATCCGATATTTCCCCGTTATCACGATTTGGTAACGGTGGTTTCCGTGGAAGAACTTCCGGTAGACAGTCGGCTGATCCGCATTAAGATGGGATAGCCATCCGACCATTTTCTATCCGATCTGCGCGAAAGATCAAGAGGAACAGCACAGCCAACACCAATGCATATCCTGAAAATGTAAACCAGATAGCGGACCAATCACGCGCGCCTTGAGCGTCGGTAAACCGGTCTACCACCCAGCCGCTTCCGTACCCGCCGATAATAGCCCCAAAGCCATTGGTCATAATCATAAAAAGTCCCTGTGCGCTGGACCGGATTTTGGGTTCCGCAACTTTTTCAACGAACAGTGAACCTGAGATATTAAAGAAATCAAATGCCATTCCATAAATGATCATAGACAGGATCAACAGATACAGCTTGTCGTCAGGATTTCCCAAGCCGAACAGCGCGAAACGGAGTACCCAGGCGAGGATACTGAAAAGGATGACATTGCGTATACCGAACCGGGTGAGAAAGAAGGGTATCAGTAGGATAAAGCACGTTTCGGAAATCTGCGAGATAGACAGCAACAGATTGGGGTGCCGGACGCCGAACGAGTCCGGGTAGGTCGCCCGGAAGTCATCCAGAAAAGGTCCACCGAATGCATTGGTAATCTGAAGTGCTGCCCCTAACAACAGCGAAAACACAAAAAACAGCGCTGTATTCTTCTTTTTGAACAGGACGATGGCGTCCAATCCCAATGAGGACACGATGGATCGCCTTCGTGTTTCGTCGAGATAAGGGGGAGAGGCCGGGACCGTAAACGCATAACATCCCAGAAAAATTCCTGCGCCGGCCGAAATATAGAGCTGAAAGGGACTCTTAGTCCATCCGAGTAGGTCGACGGTCCACATGGCGACAATGAAGCCGATGGTACCCCATACCCGGATGGGAGGGAATGTTTTTACGACATCAAACCCCCGGCGCGACAGAACATTGTAGCATACGGAATTGGAAAGGGCCAGGGTAGGCATGTAAAACAGGGAGTTAATCAGCAGGAAACTGTAAAAAAGCTCAAATTCGGTGACCTGCGTGGCGGCAATCAAGGCACCGGCGGCGATAAAATGCGAAAGGGCATAAACCCGTTCGGCATTCACCCAGCGGTCGGCTACGATGCCCAGTAGTCCAGGCATAAAGACCGAGGCAATACCCATCGTTGAATAAACCGAGCCGATCTGCAAGCCTGAAAAATGCAGCTGGCTACCCATATAGCCTCCCAGGGAAATCAGCCAGGAGCCCCAGATGAAAAACTGGACGAAATTCATCAAGGTAAGGCGGGCTTTTATCGACATAGCGAACGATTAAGAGGATTTTCTACGCGTAATTTCGTCGCGGATGCGGGCCGCTTTTTCATACATCTCTTCGGCCAGCGCCTTAGAAAGGGTTTCCTGCAGCTGTTCGTCACTCATTGATGCGAAGGACGATGTGTCTTTAGATGCCATCGCTTCCGGCGCACCGGAAGCCGAGGGTTCTATATTTTCAAGAAAGACAAAATCGTTACCCTCGATGACAATTCCGGCGGATGCCAGAATAAATTCATAGGTATATACCGGTGCCTTGAAGCGCACGGCCAACGCGATGGCATCGGATGTACGCGCATCGATTTCGGTTTGCTTGTTACCGTCGTTGAAGAGGATTTTGGCGTAAAAAATACCATCGACGAGGTTATAAATAATCACTTCGTCGATTCGGATATGATAAGTTTCGGCAAAGGTCTTAAACAGGTCGTGGGTTAAAGGCCGGCTGGGGGTCATTTTTTCAATTTCGATGGCGATGGCCTGTGCCTCAAAGCCACCGATGATGATGGGTAGCCGTCGGCGGCCGGAAACTTCCCCCAATACCAATGCGTACGCCCCCGACTGGGTTTGGCTATAAGATAACCCCACGATATCTAACTTTATCTTCTTCATACACTATTCCCGTACGGGAGAAACAAAGATGCGAATAGTTATTTAAAATCCAGCGGCATACCCCCGCTTTCAGGGCATAAAGTTAGCTCCAATCAGGGGAAAAACCAAACAATTACGCGGCTTTATAGGCGTTGACGGCGGTAGTAGGCCAGGCAGCACCACAAAGTATTGCCCACTATGCCGCAATCGCCCATGTTGAAACGAGTGTTTCCGGCCTTGATGCCATCAGACAAAGCTATGCGGAAAAGCAAACCATCACGGGGGGTTGCGCCATCGCTGATTTTATGATAGATTTGCCGCCTACGAGACCCTATTACGATGGCAACGGAACGTTTACAGCAATTGACAGCCTTCCTTCAGGAGAATCCGGAAGATCCATTCCTGAAATATGCGATCGCCACTGAATACCTGAAATTGGGAAATACGGCAGAGGCGCTTCGGTATTACGAGGATTTAAAGGAGAATCACCCAGCCTACGTGGGGACGTATTATCATCTCGGGAAGCTTTATGAGGTACTAGACCGAAAAGAAGAGGCAATTGCCGTGTATGAAAAAGGCATGGAAGTCGCGAACGTCAAAAGGGATCGGCATGCTTTGTCTGAACTAAAGGCGGCATATCATGCCGCCAGGGGAGATGGCGATGATGATGACTACGAATAGGCCGTTATGCTTTCTCCATGCAAAGTTCTCTGAGTTTATGTACGACAAAGTCGATCTCTTCACGGGT
>Ga0164243_10005814_pt1 | contig 18775 bp, 20 predicted proteins | sample OricompcompostOP_FD_108781 | JGI IMG/M metagenome (GOLD analysis project Ga0164243, IMG submission 108781) | Organic Plus compost microbial communities from Emeryville, California, USA - Original compost - Organic plus compost (OP) | ecosystem: Engineered > Solid waste > Mixed feedstock >... | reverse complement strand
GGCGGACTTCGTCACCGAGGCCGCGCGTCACCTCATGGAGGCCGGCGGCAAGCGCTTCCGGCCGCTCCTGGTGCTGCTCGCCGCAGAGGCCGGCGACCGGGCCGACTCCGACGAGGTGATCACGGCGGCCTGCGTCGTCGAGCTGACCCACCTCGCCTCGCTCTACCACGACGACGTGATGGACGAGGCCGACCTGCGCCGCGGCGCCGACTCCGCCAACGCCCGCTGGGACAACCACGTCGCGATCCTCACCGGCGACTGGCTCTTCTCGAAGTCGTCCGAGCTCACCGCCGAGCTCGGTGCCGACGCGGTGCGGATCCAGGCGCAGACCTTCTCGCGGTTGGTGGAGGGGCAGATCCTGGAGACCGTGAAGCCGGGCCCCGGCGTGTCCGCGCTCGACCACTACCTGCGGGTGGTGGCCGGCAAGACCGGGTCGCTCATCGCCACCTCCGCGCTCTACGGCGCCCGCTTCGGCGGCGCCTCGCGCGAGGTCGAGGAGGCGCTGGCCGCCTACGGCGAGATGGTCGGCTCGGCGTTCCAGCTCTCCGACGACATCCTCGACATCGCGTCCGAGACCGACGAGTCCGGCAAGACCCCGGGCACCGACCTGCGCGAGGGCGTGCTGACCCTGCCGGTGCTCATGGCCCTGGAGTCCGAGGACCCCGCCGACGCCCGCCTGCACGAGCTGCTCCGCGGCGACCTCGCCGACGACGCCCGGCTGGAGGAGACCCTCGCCCTGCTCCGCGCGCACCCCGCCATGGAGCAGGCCCGCAGCTACGTCGTCGCCCGCTCGGCCGAGGCCAAGGCCCTGCTCGCCGCCCTCCCCGCCGGCCCCGTGCGTGACGCGCTCGAGGCCTTCGCTGACGCCGTCGCCGTCCGCTCCGCCTGACCTCCCCCCAATTCCCCGCTCGGGCGGGGAATTGCCTGCTTGGTGTGCGTAGCCACGCACACCAAGCAGGCAATTTGGTGACACAGTCCGGCCCGGACCCCGTACGGCGCCGCTCGCGTGCCGACGTACCGGGCGGTGTTCGAGATCACGTGGGACCGGTGCTGCGCAGGCGCGTGAAACGTGTTCCACTGCGGGATGGGCCGCTGCGTCCGTGCGCGCCCGGACCGTTCGATGAGGAGACAACGATGCCCGAAGCCGTGATCGTCAGCGCCGTGCGCACCCCGATCGGTACGTCCTACAAGGGGACGCTGCGCGAGATGCTCCCCGAGGAGCTCGCGACCCTCGTCGTCGGTGAGGCCGTGAAGCGCTCCGGGCTCAACCCCGAGGAGTTCGGCGACGTCATCCTGGCCGAGTCGACCGCCGGCGGCGGCGACATCGCCCGCTACGCCGCGGTGGCCAACGGCATGCTCTCGGTGCCGGGGCAGGCCGTGCAGCGCTGGTGCGCCGGCAGCCTCACCAGCATCGGCAACGCCGCGGCTCAGGTGCGCTCCGGCATGGAGACCGCGATCATCGCCGGTGGCACCCACTCCTACTCGATGAACCCGACGATCACCTCGCGCTTCCCCAACGGCGAGGAGAAGACCGGCATGCGCCCGTCGTTCCCCTACTACGAGACCGACGAGTACGGCCGCGCCACCGACGACGTGATCGTCAACGTGGGCTTCAACATCGCCAAGGAGCGGGGCATCACCCGTGAGGAGATGGACGCCTGGGCGTTCCGCTCCCACCAGCGCGCGATCGCCGCGATCGACGCGGGCCAGTTCGACGACGAGATCGTGCCGGTCCAGGCGCGGCTCGAGGGCGAGGTCGTCGACTTCGCCGTCGACGAGCACCCGCGACGCGGCGGCAGCCTGGAGAAGCTCGCCTCCCTCAAGCCGGTGCGCGACATCGACGGCTTCACCATCACCGCCGGCAACTCCTCCGGCGTCAACGACGCGGCCTCGGCGCTCGCGATCGTGAGCGACGAGTTGGCCGCCGCGCGCGGACTCACCCCGCTTGCCCGCATCCGCGCCTGGGGTGCGGTCGGCGTGCAGCCCCACCTGTGCGGTGTCGGCGGCGTCGACGCGATCCCGCTGGTGCTCAAGCGCGCCGGCCTCAGCGTCTCCGACGTCGACCTGTGGGAGATCAACGAGGCGTTCGCCTCCGTGCCGATCGCCGCGGTCAAGGAGCTCGGCATCGACGAGGACAAGGTGAACCCGTGGGGCTCCGGCTGCTCGCTCGGCCACCCGATCTCCGCCTCCGGTGGCCGCATGGTCGCCACCCTCGCCCACGAGCTCAAGCGCCGCGGCGGCGGCATCGCGGTCGCCTCGATGTGTGCCGCTGGTGGCCAGGGCGGTGCAGTGGTCATCGAGGCCGTCTGACGCGCCGACGTACCTGACGTCCTGCGTCCCGGAAGCTCAGGCGACCGGGGCGCAGGACGTCGTCGTCTCTTGCGCCGTCACGCAGCCAGGAACGTCGCCAGCCCGACGAAGAGCAGGCCGGTCGTCGCCAGCGCGGCCAGCGTCAGGATCGCCAACGGTCGGTTCAGCATCATCGCGCCTCCTCGCAGGGGTACGTCGTCACTCACCCATCGGCGTACGCCCGCGGCTCTTGAGGAGTCGGCGCGGTTGCGTGGGGCCGGGTGGGCAGGGGGGGTGGGTGGGCGGGTCTGATGGGGAGCACGCCTCGCAGGACATTGAGCACGACGTCCTGCGGTGTGGCTGCCGTATCGACCGGGGTGCAGGACGTTGCGCACGACGTCCTGCGGTGTGGTTGCCGTTCCGACCGCCTCGCAGGACGTTGCGCGGGACGTCCTGCCACGTGGCCCCCGCAGCAACCCAACCGCAGGACATCCCGGACAACCGACCGCAGGACGTGCCGCAACCGACCGCACGACGCGGCGGAGGCGGCGCAGGTCACACGAGGTGACCGGTCCAATGACTGGAAAGTAGCCCGGGGTGCTTGCTCGAGGCTGGGATGCTGGCCGGAGACGTTTGGACCCGAGCAGATGAGGCTGTGCCCCGTGACCGAGATCGACCTGTCGAACCAGACCATCGCCGTGCTGGGTGGCACCGGCCCCCAGGGGCGCGGGCTGGCCCGCCGTTTCGCGCAGGGCGGCCTCAACGTCGTCATCGGGTCCCGCACGGCGGAGAAGGCGCAGGCCACCGCCGCCGAGCTCGCGGAGGCGACGGGCGGCCGGGTCTCCGGCGCCGACAATGCCGGTGCGGCCGCGCAGGGCGACATCGTGCTCGTGGTCGTGCCGTGGGACGGTCACGGCGAGCTCGTGAAGAGCCTGGCCACGGAGCTGGCCGGCAAGATCGTCGTCGACTGCGTCAACCCGCTCGGGTTCGACAAGCAGGGCGCCTACGCGCTCCAGGTCGAGGAGGGTTCCGCGACGCAGCAGGCCGCCGGGCTGCTCCCCGACAGCCGCGTCGTCGGCGCGTTCCACAACGTCAGCGCCGTGCTCTTGGAGGACCCCGAGGTGACCGACCTCGGCACCGACGTGCTCGTGCTCGGCGACGACCGTGAGGCAACCGACACCGTCCAAGCCCTGGCCGATGTCATTCCGGGCGTCCGGGGCATTTACGGTGGACGTATCCGCAATGCGCATCAGGTCGAGGCGCTCACCGCCAACCTGATCAGCATGAACCGGCGTTACAAGGCACACGCCGGCGTGCGCGTCACCGACGTCTGACGTCCGGAGCGACCGCAGCCGGCTCGGGCACGAGGAGGCAGGCGATGGTCGAGGAGATCAAGGCGTGGGACATCGACGTCCGCGACACCATGATCCGGATCGCACGGGAGTGTGCCGAGGCTGACGGCCAGGCGCCCCTCGACGAGGCGGCCCGGATGCGGATGCGCAACAACGGCCTCACCGGCTCCCGGCTGTGGCTGGAGGGCAAGGTCGGCTTCGCGCTCCGTCACCAGGCGGCGCTGGACCTTGCCGTGGTCCCCGAGCACCGCGGCCAGGGGATCGGCGGCGCGCTCGCCGAGGCCTCGCTGGACGGCGTCACCTCGGCCTGGTCGCATGGTGATCATCCGGCCGCGGCCCGGCTCGCGGAGCGGCACGGCTTCACGCGTGCCCGGGAGATGTGGGTCATGCGTCGTCCGGTCACCGACCTGCCGGAGCCGATCGCCGGCGTCGAGATCCGCTCCTGGACGCCCGACGACCGCGACGAGCTCCTCCGGGTCAACGCCGAGGCGTTCCGGACCCACCCCGAGCAGGGCGACATGGACGAGCAGAACCTCGCCGATCGCATGGCCGAGCCGTGGTTCGACCCGCGCGGCCTGCTCATCGTCGCCGAGGGCGACCGGATCCTCGGCTTCCACTGGACCAAGCGCCACACCGGCGAGGTCGGCGAGGTGTACGTCGTCGCCACCGATCCGACGGCCCAGGGCCGCGGCCTGGGGCGTGCGTTGACGGTCGCCGGCCTGCATCACCTGCGCACCGTGCTCGACGACGACGCCCAGATCATCCTCTATGTGGAGAGCGACAACCGCCGCGCGGTCGCGCTCTACGAGGGGCTCGGCTTCACCCACGCGCCCGAGGACACCCACGTCCAGTACCGCCGCTGACCGCTCGGCGAGGCGCCGAGCGGGGCAGAACTCGCGGTTGGGCGGGACAGAACCCGCGGTTCGGTGGCGTAGAACCCGCGGTTGGGCGGGGCAGAACCCGCGGTTCGGCGGGCGCCGGGCCTCGCCCTCAGGCGTCGGCGCGACCGGCGCGATCGGCGCGATCGGCGCGATCGGCGCGATCGGCGCGATCGGACTCCGCGTTGTCGCTGACCGGCACGACGAAGCGGTAGCCGACGTTGCGGACCGTGCCGATGAGCGTCTCGTGCTCGGGACCGAGCTTGGCGCGCAGGCGGCGCACGTGCACATCGACGGTGCGCGTGCCGCCGAAGTAGTCGTAGCCCCAGACCTCCTGCAGCAGCTGCTGGCGGGAGAAGACCCGGCCCGGATGCTGCGCGAGGTACTTCAGGAGCTCGAACTCCTTGAACGTCAGGTCGAGCGGCCGCCCACCGAGTCGTGCGGTGTAGGTCGCCTCGTCGACCACCACGTCACCGCTGCGGATGACCGACGCCTCGGGGTCGTCGTGCTGCGAGAGCCGGGCGATGGCGAGGCGGATGCGTGCGTCGAGCTCTGCCGGGCCGCACGTGTGGAGCACCAGGTCGTCCATCCCCCAGTCGAGCGCCACCACCGGGAGGCCGCCCTCACCGAGCACCAGGATCACCGGCACCTCGGAGCCGGTGGTGCGGATCAGCTTGCACAGGTCGCGCGCCGGCGCGAGGTCGCGGCGGCCGTCAACGAGCACCAGGTCACACTCCGGTGCATTGACCAGCGCGGCTCCCTCGGCGGGGAGGATCTTCACCTGATGGCCCAGCAGGCCGAGCGCGGGCAGCACCTCGGCGGAGGGCTGTAGGGCGCTCGTGAGCAGCAGCAGCGTGGCCATGGACCCTCCTTCCAGCCGGAAGCGTTGTGAGGAAGGATATCGCCCATGATCCCTGGGAAGTCGGTCACGGTGCGTTACTGGGCAGCGGCCAAGGCCGCAGCGGGGGTGGCCGAGGAGGTCGTGGAGCTGTCGGCCGAGGCCACTGTGGGGGAGCTGAGTGACGCCGTACGACGGCGCCACGGGGCGGAACTCGACCGGGTGATCGCGGTGTGCTCGGTGCTCGTCGACGGTGTGCAGGCGGGCAGCGCGGACCCGGCGTCGGTGGCGCTTCCCGACGGCGCCACCGTGGAGTTCCTGCCGCCGTTCGCCGGTGGCTGAGGGCGCCTCGATCAGTCGATCGCCCGGCCGAGTGCCTGGACGACCTGCGCCTTCGTCGGCGCCCCGGAGGCGCGCGCGACCTCGGTGCCGCGTGCGTCGAGCACGATCGTGGTCGGGGTGCGGAGGATGTTGAGCTCGCGGACCAGCTCCAGGTGGGCCTCGGCGTCGATCTCGGTGTGCGCCACCCCGGGCACCACCTCGCTCACCTCGGCGAGCGTACGTCGGGTGGCCCGGCAGGGCGCGCAGAAGGCGCTGGAGAACTGCACGAGCGTGGCTCGCTCGCCGACCGCGTAGTCGGCGAGCGGCGGCGCGGGCGCGACTGTGTCGTGATCGGGGCCGACCACGGGACCGGAGCGGGAGGCGGCGAAGCGGCCGTTGCGTCGGCGCAGCACGAGGGCGAGCACGACGAACAGCGCGAGTGCGCCGACCAGGACGACCATGGCAGGAGAACAGGGGGCACAGGCCGGGCTATTCCCCAACGGCCCCGGGCGCTGCGATCTCGACGGCGGAGACGCGTGACCTATTGCGCGCTCGTCGGTTGGGTGATGGTGACGGCCCCGAGCTGTCCCGCCGACGGCTGGGCACGCCCGGGCCAGCCCGCCCCGACGGAGGAACCCTTGATCCTGGACACCCGCAACTTCAGCCACTTCTCGAAGCGGATCGCGCAGACCCCGCGGCTGTTCACCAACTACCCGCACGTCTTCTACGACCTCGTCGCCTCGCTCACCCCGCTGCGCGGGGACGAGATGACCTTCCGGCTGCGCAACGGCTACACGATCGTGAGCCCGAACGTCGACGGCGCGCGGTTCCCGATCTACGAGATCTTCGCCGACGACGCCTATCACCTCGACACGATGCTCGCCGGGCTGCCCGACGACGTGCGTGTGCTCGACCTCGGTGGTCAGATCGGCTGCTTCTCCCTGGCCGTCGCGCTGCATCGGCCGCAGGCGCGGATCCACGTCTACGAGGCCTCGCCGACCAGCGCCTCCTACGTGCGCCGCAACGTCGGCGCCAACGACCTGGGTGACCGGATCACCGTGCACGCGAAGGCGATGTCGGGCGAGGAGGGCACCTTCACCTTCGTCGACAGCGGCACGGCGAGTGGCCACAACGGGCTGACCGCGCCCGAGGGTCTGGGGCAGGAGGTCACGGTGCCGAGCACCACGTTCGACGCGGCGGTCAAGGAGATGGACGGCCGTGTCGAGGTGGTCAAGGCCGACGTCGAGGGCGCCGAGTACGACATCATCTTGACGTCCGACCCGGCGTCGTGGGCGACCGTGCAGCGGGTCGTCATGGAGTACCACCCGGTCGAGGGTCACTCCCTGCAGGAGCTCCTCGACTTCTTCGCGTCCGTGGGGCTGCGGCCCGGCGAGCACGACCCCGGCACCCGTGCGGGGCTCGGTGTCATCTGGCTCTCCCGCGATGTCTGAGCAGCGCTCCGACCGGCCCCGGATCGCATCGGGCCAGCCGCTGGTCTTCAGCCACATCCCGAAGACCGCCGGCACCTCGCTGCGCGCGGCGCTCACCGAGGCGCTGCGGCCGCAGCACGTGGTGGACGCGCTCGACCTGAGCCTGGTGGGCGGCTACGACAACGTCGACGGCGTCGACCAGAGCGTGCAGGACATGTTCCACTTCACGCCCGACACGCTGCCGGCAGACGCCGAGCTCGTGCACGGCCATCTCGCTCCGGGCACCACGATGGCGCGCTACCCCGACGGCCACTTCCTCACGGTGTTGCGCGACCCGCGGCTGCGCCTGCTCTCGCAGTGGATCCACAGCCGCTCCCTGAGCGACTTCGACCTGCGCCACTACCGCCGCGAGGGCACCGCCTTCCGCGTGGCGCGCCTGCCGTTGCGGGCCTACCTCGACCACGCCAAGCTCGCACCCAACGTCGACAACACGATCACCCGCTTCCTCGCCTGGCCGCACCCGCTGCTGCGGCAGGACGACTTCATCGATCCCGAGCACGACGAGGAGCTGCTCGCGGCCGCGCGCGCCCGGCTCGACCGCTTCGACCACGTGGGTCTCGTCGAGGACCCGGCCGTCATGCAGCGCATCTCGACGTGGCTGGGTGTCGAGGTCGCGCCGGTGCGCGAGAACGAGCGCACCGGCGTACCCAGGCGGCGACGTACCGACATCCGACGTGAGCTCGACCCCGCCGCCCTGGTCAGACTCGACCATCGCACCCGCCTGGACCGTCGGCTGTGGTGGTCGGTCGCCGAGCGGGTGCTCGACGATCCGCAGGCCGTGTGGGACGCCGGCTGGTCGCGAGCGCTCGCCCGCTACGAGAAGGCGATGACGCAACCGGTGACCGGTCGGCCGGTCCGCCGGGCGGTCGAGTCTGTCTACGACGCCGGCTATCGCCTGCTGCGGGGGCGCGGGTTCTGATGGCGGTCTCCGGGGCGCCGATGCGGTCGGCGGAGCGGTCGCGCGGGCGGTCGGTGCGGTCCGTCATCGGTACGTCGGCAGGCTCGCGGAGAGGCTAGGGTCACCGGACGTGCGCATCGCTTTCCTCGGCAACGGGATGACGGGCTACCTGCACGCGCAGTACCGCGAGCTCGCCGCCCTCGGCCACGACCTCCTCGTCGTGCAGCCCGGCCGACCCGAGCTTGCGGTCGGCGCGATGCACGACACCGCGTTCTCCGGGCTCGGCACCGAGGAGTTCGCCACCTACGTCGGCTGGGAACAGCTCGACGCCGACCGGCTGTGGCGGATGCTCACCGACTTCGCGCCCGATGCCGTGGTGATGACGTCGTGGAACTTCTCCGACGCCTACCGCACCGCGATGAGGCGTCTGCGGCCGCCGGTGGTGCGGATCCTGGTGATGGACAACCTGTGGCGCGCCGCCCCCAAGCAGTGGGCGGGCCGCCTCGCTCACCGGTGGTACCTCGACCCGCTCGTCGACGCCGTCATGGTGCCCAGCGACCGCACCGAGTTCTATGCCCGACGCCTCGGCTTCGCCGCGGCCGACGTGATCCGCGGGTCGCTCTCGGCCGACACCACCCTCTTCAGCTCGCCACCGCGCGACGGTGCGGAGCTCTCCGGCCGGCGCACCTTCCTGTACGTCGGCAGGCTCGTCGACCACAAGGGTGCGGATCTGCTCGCCGCGGCCTACGCGCGCTATCGCGAGCTGGTGGCCGAGCCATGGGCACTGCAGGTCGTGGGAATGGGGCCGCTGGAACCGTTGCTGCGCGAGGTCCCGGGAGTGGAGCTGCTCGGCTTTCGGCAACCGCCGGAGGTGGCGCAGCTGATGCGCGAGGTCTCCTGCTACGTGCTGCCGTCGCATATCGAGCCCTACGGTGTCGTGGTGCATGAAGCGGCGGCGTCAGGACTGCCCGTGCTCTGCTCCGACTTCGCCGGCGCGGCGGCCGGGATGGTGCAGGACGGGCAGAACGGATGGGTCGTGCCGGCCTCCGACGTGGAGGCATGGGCGCAGGCGATGGCGCGGATGAGCGCATTGCCGGCCGAGCGGCTCGCCGACATGTCGCGGGTGTCGGTCGCGATCGCGCAACGGCTCAGCCCACGAGGCTGGGCGGTCAATCTCGCCGAGGAGATCGCGCGGCGACACGATGCGGGCGGCGGCCGCCTGGGGCGCCGGCGCCCCGGTCGGCGCAAGGATCGGCGGCGGAGCCCCGCCGGACGTCCTGCGTTGGGGTCGTCGGAGGCGCCGGATGGCAGGACGTCCCGCGAGGGAGACGCATGATCTCCCGCAACGAGAAGGCGATCTCTCGCGACGAGAGGGCGAGGCGCTCGCACGAGTGCCGACGTACCAGGGAAGGAGAGCAGTGGCAGCGACCGTGATCGTCGAGCCCGATCCGGGCGGGCACCGCTTCCAGGCGGTGGCCAACGTGGCCCGGGTAGCGGCGCGCACCGGTGAGGTGGTGCTGCTGACCTCGTCCGTGGGCGCGAAGGACGACGCGTTCGCGACGCTCCTGGGCGATCTGGACGTGGAACTCGTGGTGGAGCAGCCCTTCGACGAGATCCGCCCGCCGACGCGGTTGATGGCGCGCGCGGTCGCCGAGGCCGCCCGGAGGCACGACGTGGCCAAGGCGATCGTCATGGATGCCGACCAGGCGCTGAAGCGGTGGTGGTGGGTGGCACGCCAGGAGTTCCGCGGGTTGCGCCCACGTCCGTTCGTCATCTTCATGCTCACGCGCTATCCGGCGAAGCTGACCCTCCGTGACACCTTCGGCTGGAAGCTGCGCGTCTCCAAGGCGGGCTTGGCGATCGCGGCGCGCCTGACGGGCACGTTGGACTACGCGGTCGGGTTCGCCGGTCGCGACGACATGTCCGAGGGATGGATCGTCAAGCGAGCGCGCGACCCGGAGGTCTGCCTCGCCCACTCGCGGGACCGCAAGGCGATCCGGGAGCAGTTCGGACTGCCGCAGGAGCGCCGACTCGTCGGCATCTTCGGGGTCATCGAGGAGCGCAAGAACGCGCCGATGGTGCTTGATGCGCTCGACCACGCCGGCCTGCACGACGTCGACCTCGTGCTCGGCGGTGGCATCTGGAAGGAGGTCTGGGCGTGGATCGACGCGCTGCCACCCGAGCGACGCAAGCGCGTGATCACCCACGACGGCTTCCTCACCGATCTGGAGATGGACCAGCTCGTCGCCGCCGTCGACTGCTGCCCGATCGCGCTCACCAACAACGGTCCCTCGGGGATCATGGGCAAGGCGCTGGCCGCGGACGTGCCGGTCGTGACGGCCGGCTCCACCGTCAGGGCGCGCGAGGTCGCGGCCACCGACGGCGGCGTGGCCTGTGAGCTCACGGTGCCGGCCCTGGGCGCCGCCATCCGCGACGTACTCTCCTGGGCTCCCGACCGGCCCCGGCGCAATGCGGTCCCGCCAGCCACCCCCGAGGCCTTCGCCGAGCGGCTCCTCGCCCTACGCTGAGGCAGCCCGGCCATCGCGCCAGCGCACCCGAGCCACGGCTCGACGTACGAACGCGCAGGCTCGCCGCGAACGCGCGCAAGTTCGCCGCGAACGCGAGAAAGCTCGCCGCGAACGCGCGCAGGCTCGCCGCGAACCAGCGCAAGTTCGCCGCGAACCAGCGCAAGTTCGGCGCGTATGCGCGCTAGTTCGGCGGGCGGGTGGCCTCGACCGCCATCTGGGCGCCGCCCTCGTCGACCCGTTGGTCGAGACCGGCGAGCTCGGGGTGGTCGCTCGCCCCGAGCTCGCAGCGCACGACGTCGCGGAAGCCGGCCCGCTCGAGCTCGGCCTTGAGGGTGTCGAAGTCGTAGACGTAGCCCTCGTGGTGGCCGAAGGAGGCGATCGGGATGCGCACCCAGTCGAGCGGGTGCTCCACGGTGAGCCCCATCTCCTCGTAGACCTTCGCCTCCGGGTCGCCGGCGGGGGCCTTGCCGGCGAGGTAGTTGTCCACGTGGGCGCGCAGGTCGGGGGTGACCATGCGTACGACGCCGCCCGGACGCAGGCAGCGGAAGGTCTCGGCGAACATCGCCCGCCCGGCCGCGAGCGGAAGGTGCTCCACGACGTTGTCGGAGTACACGTGCGAGACCGACCCGTCTTCCAGGGGCCAGCGAGTGGTGGCGTCGAGGTAGTTGCGGGTCAGCGCGCCGACGTTGGTCACGACCCACCCGTCGCGCTTGCCGATGCCGCCGATCTCGAGCTTGATCGGACGCCTGGCGGTGTCGAACGTGCGGGTGGCCCGCCGCTTCGCCATCGGTGTGTTGACGGCGAGGACCAAGGTGCGCGCGACGGCGCGGAGGCGTGGGTTCACGCGCGGCACGGTACCGCCCGTAGCCTCCGGCGTCATGCGGAGTTGAGAATTCGACGACCCCGGCCCGGGGTCACGACGAGACGACGAGTGAGGCCAAGAGACGTGTCCGGCAGCAGGTTCGTGGGGATGGCCCAGCACGCCCTCGCGCGGCGCGGGTTCGAGGTGCGCCGCCATCACGCCGCGCGTCGCCAGCGGATGCTCGCCCGCCACGGCGTCGACCTGGTGCTCGACGTCGGTGCCGCGCGCGGCGGCTTCGGCAGCCAACTGCGCGCCTTCGGCTACACCGGGCGCATCGTCTCCTTCGAGCCGCTCGCCGACGCCTACGCCGACCTCTCCCGCACCGTCGCCGCCGACCCGGCCTGGCAGGCCCACCATCTCGCCCTCGGCTCCGAGGCGGGCGCCGCCACCATCAACGTGGCCTCCAACTCCGACTCCAGCTCCCTCCTCCCGATGCTCGACGCCCACCGCGCGGCGGCACCCCAGGTCGGGTACGTCGACACGCAGGAGGTCCGCCTGGCGCGGCTCGACGATCTGGCGGGGGAGGCGCTCGCCGCGAGCGCGGCGGCGTACCTGAAGATCGACACCCAGGGCTTCGAGCGCGAGGTCCTCGCCGGCGCCCCGGCGACGTTGGAGCAGGTGGTGGGGCTGCAGCTCGAGCTCTCCTTCGTGCCGCTCTACGGAGGCGGCATGACGGTCGACGAGGCGGTCGCCTGGGCCTATGCACAGGGCTTCCACCTGGTGGGCATCGAGCAGGGCTACGCCGCGCCCACTGGCGAGATCCTCCAGGTGGACGGAGTGTTCTGGCGGTGAGCGTGGCGGCGGTGATGCGTGGGCAGGCGCAGCAGGTGCGTCGGCTGGTGCCGGCGCGAGCGGTGCCGTGGCTGGTGCGTCGCCGGGTCGAGCGGTTGTGGTCCGATCCCGCCTACCGGGCGGCGATCGAGCGGCAGATGCGGGTGCTGTTGGAGCGCACCGAGCGGGCGCCCGAGATCCCGGACCTGGCTCGCCGCTATGCCGAGCACTCGATGGCGCGCCGCTACCTGCGCTGGCACCCGCGAGCACTCACCCGGCAGCGGGTGCAGGGCGTGGAGTGGCTGACGACGAGACGGGATCCGGCGCGCGGCACCGTGTTGAACTTCCTGCACCACCACCACTACGAGGGGATGTTCGCCTCGCTGGCCCGCGTCGGTGTCGACATGGACATCCTCGCGCTGGCGGACGCGCTGGCACCTGGTGTGCCCGCCGAACTCCGGCAGCACATGCGGCTCATCGGCAGCGGCGGTCACCTGATCCCCACGACCGAGGGGAGCGCGGCGGTCAAGGAGCGCCTGCTGCAGGGCAGGATCGTGGCCATCGCGTCGGACGTGCCGAGCCGGACCGTCGTGGAGTTCCTGGGTCGCCGCGTGCTCGGCTCGTCGGGGGCCGCCCGTCTCGCTGTGGCCACCGAGAGTCCCGCGGTGGTGGTGACACCGGTGCGGGAGGCCGGCGGCGGTCACTACCTCCAGGTGCATCCTCCGCTGGAGCCGAGCGACTTCGCCACCCCGGAGGAGCTGCTCGCCGCAATGCTCCGCATGCACGAGGTGGCGGTGCTCGCGTGGCCGGAGGCGCTCGAGAACCCGGTCTCGCGCTGGGGACAGCTGGACGAGGCGCCCGCCGGCTCGTGAAGAAGATGCTCCAGAGCGCCCTCGCGCGCTCGATCGGGTTCATCCCGCAAGGTGTGGCCACGCTGCTCATCAGCTACGTGGTGATCGATCGCTACGGCGTCGACGCGTTCTCCTCCTACGCGATGATCGCCTCCGTCATGCTGCTGATCCCCCTCAACGGGCTGGGGATCGGTGCGTCGGTGACCCAGGCGGTCGCCGCGCACGGCCCCACCTCCGACTTCTCCCTGCGCACCGGGCGTACGGCGTCCCGTGCGATGGGCGTCTCGATGCTGTTCCTCGTCGTGGTCTCGCTGGCGCTGGGGGCGTGGGGGCTGTGGCCGCGGCTGCTGGGCGACGCGGCCGGCGCGAACTCCTGGACCGTGGTCGCGATGATCCTCTTCGGGCTCAGCTTCGTGCCGGGGCTGGGCCCCAACGTGCTGCTCGGTGCGGAGCGCAATCACGTGGCGATCCTCGGGCAGTCGGCGCAAGCGCCGATCGCGCTGCTGCTGGTCGGCCTGCTGGTGCTGGCCGACGGCGATGCGGCTCTGGTGATCGTGGTGCCTGCCGCAGCCCTGCTGGGCGTCAACCTGCTGACGATGGCCCTGAGCGCGCGGCTGACCGGCTTCCCCTGGGGCCGGATCCTGCGTGAGGTCGGCTCCCGGCGCCGGCATCCGGGCGAGCGCATCCGTTCGCTGTCGGGGCCGATGATGGTGACGTCGTTGTGTGTGCCGATCGCGTTCCTCTGCGACCGGATCATCCTCAGCCACGTTTCGACCACCCAGGCGGTCGCGGAATACACGTTGGTCATCCAGATCTTCGCACCGGTGACGGGGTTGATCGTCGCGGCCGCGCAACCACTGTGGCCGATGTACACCCGGGCGCGGGCCCAGGGTGGCCACGGTCCGCGGCTCGGGCTGGTGCTCGGCGTCTTCGCGGCCGGGACGGTGGCGACCTGCGCGGTGCTGGTCGTGGTCGCCGACCCGGTCGGCCGCGCGGTCTCCGGCGGCGAGATCGAGCTCGGGCTGCTGCTGCCGGTGCTGACCGCACTGGTCATGTGCCTGCAGGCGGTCGCCTATCCGCTCGGCATGAGCCTCATGGATCCCGCGGGGGCGCGGTTCGTCGCCACCTGCGCGGTCATCACCCTGCCCGCCAACATCACGGTGTCGGTGCTGCTCTCCCGCGAGCTCGGCGCCCCGGGGCCGTTGATCTCGCTGCTCCTCGTGAGCACCTGTGTGCAGGTCGTTCCCACCGCGCTGTATGCGCGCCGACGGATACGCTCAGGGGCGTCCGTTGCCCTGTCGTGACACCGACGCGCGGCTGCCGCGCGACCGAGCAGAAGGAGATGTGGCGTGCCGCTGACCACCTCGGAGGGCTACTCGTTCAGCCAGCTGGTCTTCTCTGACCTGGAGCGCTATCGCCCCGGTCAGAGGCCGAGCTGGCCACGGGTGCTGATGCGCTGTCTCTCCAATCCGGGCATGGTCGCCTCCGTCGTGCTGCGTGCCCAGCAGAAGGCGTACGCCGCGGGACGGGTGCGGCTGGCCTTCCTCCTGCGCAGCATCGGGTCGTTCTTGGTCAGCGCCGACTTCGTGCCCGGAATGGACGTCGGCCCGGGACTCCTCATGCCGCACCCGCAGGGAGTGGTGATCGGCAACGGCCTGCGGGTCGGCGCCAACGTCACGTTCGGCGGCGGAGTCACCGCCGGCGTGAAGCAGCCCGACGTCGATCCCCGCGAGGAAGGTCAGGGCTTCCCGACCATCTGCGACGGCGCGATCGTGCTGGCCAACGCGGTGCTCGCCGGCCCCGTCACGGTCGGCTCCTACGCGCAGGTCGGCGCCAACTCCGTGGTGCTCTCCGACGTGCCGGAGTGCGCGGTCGTCTTCGGCGTCCCCGCCCGCAAGATCGCCATGCGCCAGCCGGTGCTCCCCGGCTCCTACGAGGAGGTCACCGGCGCCTGACCAGCCAGAAGCTCGCCGTCGAGCCGCCAGAAACTCACCGTCGAGCTGCCAAAAACTTGCCGTCGAGCTGCCAATAGCTTCGCGCCGAGCCGCCAGAAACTCGCCGTCGAGTGATCGCGTCCCCAGCCGGCCGGCGGAAGGTGAGGCTCGTCGTACCCCCTCGGGGAGCGCTCAGCAGTCGGGGCAGGGCTCACGTGTGTCGAGCGCCGGGTCGTGGCGCGCGACGAAGCCGGCCACGTCGGCGGAGTGGATCTGCTTGCTGTGGGCGCTGACCTTGGCGACCGGCCAGTCCCACCAGCAGATCCGCAGCAGCGCCTCGCGGATCGGCTCCTCGAAGCGGTAGCGGATGACCTTCGCCGGGTTGCCGCCGACGATGGCGTACGGCGGCACGTCCTTGACGACGACGGCGCGGGCGGCGACCACCGCGCCGGCGCCGATCGTGACGCCGGAGTTGATCATCGCCTGGAACGCCACAAAGGCGTTGGGCCCGATCACGACCGGACCGTTGCTGTAGAGCGCGTCGGGCACGTCCACCCAGTTGCCGTGCTCGTCGATCTCGGTGTTGACCGTGCTCACCCATTCCATGCGGTGCTGCCCGCCGGGGATGATGATCGTCGAGTAGTGGATGCCGGCGTAGCGGCCGACCTTCACGACCCCGTTCTCGCCGGGGTAGGTCTCCAAGACCCGCATGGTGGGATACGACGGGTAGGCGGCTTCGAGGCCCGGGATGCCTTCGGGGCTGTCGAAGTAGGTGTATTGCTGCCCCTCGACCCAGAAGCGCACCTTCTTGCGCAGCTTCTCGCGGAGCTTGGCGCGGAACCCCTTCGGCTGTGGCCACTGCATCTCGACCTTCACACCGCCGGACACTAGTGGGTCGTGGCGGGATGCCGCGTCACTTCGACACGATTGCCTCGTTGAGGCGGCCAGACGCCGAATGCGTGACCGGACACCGATTTGCGTGCTGCCACGATGTGCGGCACCACCGTTGAGAGCGAGGAGCCACCCCCGATGAGCACCACATCCGCGGACGTCGAGCGCACGGTCGTCGACTTCCTCACGCGCCTGGAGAAGCTCCCGGAGGGATTCGACCCCGCCACCCCGCTCTACGCCGACGGCGTCGGCCTCGATTCGCTCGAGACCGCCGAGCTCTCCGCGCTGCTGGAGGACGAGCTCGGCTCCGACCCGTTCAGCACCGGCGACCTGCCCCAGACGCTGGCCGAGATCCAGGCGTTCTACGCGGGCGTCTGAACCGCCTTGATCGAGCTCCTGCGGCGCGCCGCCGCCACGGACCCGGGTCGCCTCGCCCTGGTCACCGACTCCGTCGAGTTGACGTACGCCGACCTCGTGCGTCGCGCTGAAGACCTGGCGGCCACGCTCCACGCGGCTACTCCAACGCTGGCAGAGACGGCGAGCGCGGCGGCGACGGAGGCGGGCGATGCCGACGAACCGCATGCACGACAGCGCGGTGGGGGCGCCCTGCGCTTCGCGATCGACTCCGTCGAAGCCGATCTGGTGGTGCCGGCGCTTGCCGCTGCCGCGGCAGTGGGGGCCGAAGCCTGTGTCTTCCCGCCCGACGGTCCCGAACAGGTGGAGCGCCTCCTGAGCCGGTTCGGGCAGAGCCACGTGCTCCGCGGGGCTCCGTCGACCTCCGTGGCGACGGCGCCCGCTGGTGGGGACCCGAGCAGCTCGTGGGCTTCGCTCGCCGCCGCCGCGGGTGCGCGTGATCGGTCGGCGAGCGCAGGCGGCCGGCCCGCGCCCGGCCAGCCCACGCCCGGCCAGCCCGCGCCCGGCCAGCCCACGCCCGGCCGGCCCGCGCCCGAAGCTGTCCTCCCGACGCGACCGCACCTGGTGCTGACTACCGGCACGACCGGGGAGCCGCGCGGAGTACGCCACGACTGGGCGCGCCTGATCCGGTCGACGGCTCGGGTGTCGATGATCGACGCAGCCGATCCCGGCGAGCGGTGGCTTTTGGCCTACGGGCTGCACCAGTTCGCGGGACTCCAGGTGCTGCTGCATGTATTCGCGGCGGGAGCGACACTGGTGGCGCCCGCACCCAGGCGACCGCGCGAGGGGCTGGCCGCCATGCGCAGGCACGCGGTCACCCACGCCAGCGCGACCCCCACCTACTGGCGCTTCCTGTTGGCCGAGATGCGCGCCGACGGCGGCCCGGCGCCGGCCCTGCGGCAGGTCACCCTCGGCGGCGAGGCGGCGCCCGGCCCGGTGCTCGACCAGCTCCGGGCCGCCTTCCCCGACGCTGCTGTCTCCCACGTCTACGCGGCGAGCGAGTTCGGGGCCACCAACTCGACGAAAGACGGGCTGCCCGGGCTGCCTGCCGACGTACTCGACCGTGGAGAGGACGCCGACGTCGCGATGAAGGTCGTCGACGGCGAGCTGTGGGTGCGTTCGCGGATCGGCATGCTGGGCTACCACGGCGAGGAGCCGGTGGCGGCCGACGAATGGCGCCCGACCGGGGACCTGGTGGAGCGGGTCGGCGACCGGCTGCTCTTCCGCGGGCGAGTCAGCGAGATCATCAACGTGGGTGGGGTGAAGGTGCATCCACTGCCGATCGAGGAGGCTGTCGCGGCGGTGCCCGGGGTGCAGGTCGCCCGGGTCTTCGGGCGGCCCAACGCGATGACCGGCGCGATCGTCGCGGTGGAGATCGTGCCGGCGCCCGGCGCCGACGCCGACGAGGTGAAGGCCGCCGTACGCGCGGCCTGTGCGGAGCTGCCCGCGGCCGCCCGGCCGCGCAGCATCAAGATCGTCGCCGAGGTGTCGACGGCAGGCGGCAAGATCGTCAGGAGGCAGGCGTGAGTGCGGCAACCGGAGTGATGGCGGAGGAGTGCGGCCGATGAGTCAGCGAGTGGTGGTCATCACCGGGGGAAGCCGGGGCCTGGGCGCCGGGCTCGTGGAGTCCTACCTGGCGTCGGGCGACCTGGTCGCCACCTGCGCACGCAGCATCACCCCTGAGGTGGAGGCGTGGCTGGCCGACCCGGCCCTGGAGGGGCGAGTGCTCTTCGAGTCCGCCGACCTCTCGAAGGCGTCCGACGCCGACCGCTTCGTGAAGCGCGTCGTCGCCGAGTGGGGTCGCATCGACGTGCTGATCAACAACGCCGGCGTCGCCCGCGACGGCATCCTAGGCATGTTCTCCGACGACGACATCGACACCGTCATCGACCTCAACGTCAAGGGCACTCTCTATGTCACCCGTGCCGTCAGCCGCCGGATGCTTGCTCGGCGCAGCGGCACCATCGTCAACATCTCCTCGGTCGTCGGACGCTCCGGATACCGTGGGCTGGCCGCCTACTCGGCCTCCAAAGCCGCGCTCGACGGGATGACCCGTGCCCTGGCCCGTGAACTCGGGTCGCGCGGCATCACCGTCAACGCGATCGCCTCCGGCTACCTGCGCACCGAGATGAGCCATGGGCTCGACGAGGAGCAGCTCCAGCAGATCGTGCGCCGTACGCCGGCCGGCAGGTTGGGAGAGCCCGACGACATAGCGCGCGCCTGCCAGTTCCTCACCGACCCGCGCAACTCCTACGTCACCGGCACGGTGATGGTGGTCGACGGCGGGCTGACCGGATGAGCGCGCGGACTCCTCACGCCGACGGCCCGGCCACTGCCCAGCAGGCGCCGTTGCAGCTGCCGCTGCGAGTGCTGGTGAAGGGCGCGTCCACGGTCAACTGGACATCCTGGATGGGCGGCCCGCGCACCGACTTCACCTTCCCGCGGGTCATCGAGGAGC
>Ga0164243_10005813_pt1 | contig 18779 bp, 19 predicted proteins | sample OricompcompostOP_FD_108781 | JGI IMG/M metagenome (GOLD analysis project Ga0164243, IMG submission 108781) | Organic Plus compost microbial communities from Emeryville, California, USA - Original compost - Organic plus compost (OP) | ecosystem: Engineered > Solid waste > Mixed feedstock >... | reverse complement strand
TTACCTTGATCTCCACTGCTTGCTCCTGAGTCAACATTGTCGGTGGCCAAAAAGCCACCATCATTGCCCAAGTGGGTCAGGTTCACTCCGACGGGGTGGGTCAGTATCACACCGGCGCTAACATCAAAGCGTGGGTCGTGCTGAATCCCGAGGCCGCGCGTGCCGCCGCGCGTGAATCGGATCGGCGCTATCAGGCCGGAGAACCTTTGTCGCAAATCGACGGCATGCCCGTCGGCATCAAGGATTTGATCGAAACCAAAGACATGCCCACGCAAATGGGCAGCCCGGCTTACGAGGGTAGCTTTCCCAAGCGCGACAGTGCGCTCGTGCGGGCGCTACGCGATGCGGGCGCGATTATTTTGGGTAAGACGGTCACCACGGCGTTGGGCTTTCTGGACCCAGGACCCACGACAAACGCTTTCGATCCGCAACGCACGCCCGGCGGATCGTCCAGCGGGTCGGGTGCCGCCGTCGGCGCGAAGATGGTGCCGGTTGCCATCGGTTCGCAGTTGGTGGGCTCGGTGCTGCGTCCGGCGAGTTTTAATGCCAACTGGGCGCTCAAGCCCACGTTCGGCGGCATCAACCGGGGCGAACGCCTGGGATACAGCCAATCGCACGTTGGCATTCACGCCGGATGCGCCGAGGACATGTGGGCCACCACCATGGAAATCGTGACGCGAGTCGGCGGTGACCCCGGACACCCAGGCGTATACGGCGAGCTCACCGCGCCGCCGCCGCAGCGCCCCAAGCGCCTGGCCGTGCTGGAAACGGAAGGTTGGCCGCGCCTGGATAGCGCATCGCGCGAGGCGTTCGAAAGTCTGCTCGAACGGCTGCAGACCGCCGGCGTGCAAATCATCCGTCGTGCGGACCTGAGCCTCCTGGACTTGCTAGAGCAATCCATCGCCACGGCGACCGCGAACATGCTGCGACTGATTTCATGGGAACAGCGCTGGTCGCTGGAGAACCTGGTCGAGCAACACCCGGGGACGCTGGGACCCAGCCTGATCCGTCAGCTGGAAAGCGGACGCAACGTGACGCTGGAAACCTTCCGCGAGGACTTGGCGCTGCGCGATCTGGCGCGTCAACGCATGGAAGCGCTTGCGCCGTATTGCGATGCCCTGATCAGTCCGGCGTCTTGCGGCCCGGCGCCACGTTTCGACGTGGCAAAGCAGACGGCATTTCCCACGGGTGACGTGTCGTTCAGTTGCGTGTCGTCGTATCTCGGCACGCCCGCGGTGGCCGCGCCCTTGCTGGCGGTCGAAGGCATGCCGTTCGGCGTTCAGATCATGGGACAGGCTCATGAGGATGAACGTGTGACCGCGTATGCGCGTTGGATGGCAGAGGCTGCGCGTCACGCGAATCAGGTGTGATGGTTCGCGGCTAATCCGTCCAGGCAGGTCGCTGCTAATTCAGCGGCCTGCTGGTGCTCGGTGGAGGGCCCGTTCCAGTGGTTGTGGATGACGATGCCCCGCAAGCAGCACTGATAACCCCCGCCCGAGCATTCCTGATGGCGAAGTAAAAGCGTACTTTGCTATTAAGCTTGAGGCATTCAGTGCTGATTATTGCGTTGCTGCCATTCGATGAGCCGCTTGATGCCTTCTGCCATGGGAACACTCGGCGACCAGCCCAGCAGACGCTTCGCTTTTTCGTTGCTGAAGCTGTTTCGCGAAACTTTTGCCGAACGCACCCGTGCGGGGTCTTCGATAAAGGTGACGGGTGCCTCATTCTGGCAAGCACGTTTGACCGCCTGCAGCAGATCGCCGTAGCTGGTTGGCACGCCGGACGCGATATTGATGCTCTCTCCAGAGAGTTCGCTCGCCATCGCCATGAGCTGCGCGCGGGCGACGTCTCCCGCGTACACATAATCGTGAACTTCATGCTCATCGGCGCTGATGACTAGCGGCTCGCCGTCGCGAATTTTCCGGTACGCGTCCAGAATAATCTGCACAGCGACTCCGCGATCGTGCTGTCGCTCTCCGTAGACGCTGGAGACCCGCAACGCGACGTAATCCAAGCCGAAGCGCTCCTTGTAGAAGGCAAGCAGATGTTCGGAAACTACCTTTGTGGAGCCATACAGTGCATAAGCGGGCGGTACACCGTGACCCTGAAAGGGCATATCTTCCGTGATGACGCCGTCTATCGTACTGCCATACACCGAAATAGAGGACGAATAAACGACTTTTGGAACGCCGCGCCAATGGCATGCCTGCAGCAAGTTCATCATCCCGCGGACATTGACGTCCATTCCGGTGGATAAATTGTCGGATAGGGGACGCGTGATGAAAAATGCAGTGTGGAAAACGCCATCAACGCCATCGAGTGCGTCGTAAAGCTCATTGACCCGCAGTATGTCGCCTCGCACCGCGTACACCTGCTCATGACTGAGCAGATCGTGGACTTTGCTTTTGTCGCCGATCGAGCTGTTGTCGAACAACACAATCCTTTTGGCGCCTGCTTCAAGCAGCTGCCCTGCAATATGAGAGGCGAGCAGTCCAAAGCCGCCAGTGATGAGAAAACACTTGTCTTTGATCACTGCAGGGTCCTTATCGAAGTTGCTAATATTGGGTCCAGACCGAGGCACTTTGCGACGTGATGCGCATTACAAGTTGGCGGATGCCCTATGTGGCGAAGAAAGCCTTCGCCGAACATCCGTCTCGGCCATAGACACCCAGAGTCAGCGTGCGTAGTCCCGAGCCGGCAGGCGGACAAACAGTACGCTGCTTCTTTCGCTTTGCTGCTGGCAGAAATTAAGTCAGACCCTCTTTGACAAAACGGTTGCTCAGCGTGCCCAGCCCGGTCAATGTGACATCGACCTGGTCTCCAGGCTGCAGATTAGGCGAATGGCCGTCTGTACCCATCCAGATGATGTCGCCCGGATAGAGCGTGAGGTAACGGCTCATGGTGCTGATGAATTCCTCAATGCCGAACAGCATATCCGCGGTTTCAAAGCGCGTGGACTCTGTCCCATTGACGGACACCACGGTTTGCATGGATGCCACATCGGCCTCCGTGGAAATCCAAGGGCCCATGGGTTTGAACGTATCGGCGTTCTTGGCACGCCAGAACGTACGGTCGGAGGTCTGCCAGTTACGCTCACTCACGTCGTTGCCGATGGTGTAGCCAAGGATGCAGTCTTTGACCTCGGCAACGGAGATATTGCGGACTTTCCTGCCAATGACCACCACCAGCTCGCCTTCGTAATGCACGCGCGTGGCATCGGCGGGCATGATGACGTCCTCGCCGTGCGCGATCAGCGCGTTATTGGCGCGATAGCCGACATCGGGCTTTTTCGGAATGGACATGCCTTCTGTGCTGATGTGCTTGATGTAGTTCAAGCCCACGCAATAGAAAGTTGGCGGGACGACAGGCACTTCGATCTTGACGTCGTCTAGACGCAGGCGCGTGGCGGTCGTCTCATAGCCCTGAAAGGGGCAGCCGTCTACCGCCGTGATGCGGTCATTTTCGTCCAGGATGCCATAGCGTGTCTTGCCTTCCAAGGTGTAGCGTAACCATCTCATTGCATTTGCTCCTTATGCGTCCATGGCAAAAATGATGTCTTCGACCGATAGCTCGCTGATGAGCCATTGTCCGTCGTGGCGTTCCAGGTTGACGCGCAGGTCACGGATGGATTCGATGCCCTTGAGCGGTAGCGGACCTGTGACAGCGGCACCGGGATCGTGACGCACGATCAGCATGTAGCCGCGAACCGCGCATCGTTGATCGTCCCGCATCTCGCAGACCAGATTGGTGATCAGGTGAGCGATGCGCATGGTGGGCGAGCGCGTAGCCAGCGCCGTCTTGGCTTGCTCTGGGCCGGTCAGGACCTTGCCCTGGCGACGCCAGATGCCCTGCGGGGCGATCAGTGCGGCCAAGGCGTCGTATTGCCGTTCGTCCAGATGCCGGAAGAACAGCATCACCTGGTTTTCGCAGATTTTCATTTCAGTCGACATGAGTGAGTTCCTGTCGGGGGGTTGTCGGGGCGGCAAGCACCGAGCCGTCGATCTCGGCAACGGTAGCGGTTGCGCACAATTGCATGGTGCGTATCAGTTCATCGCGTAGGATCGTCAGCGCACGATCAACGCCCGCGTAGCCGCCGGCCATCACGCCATACAGCGTGGCGCGTCCCAGTAGCACGCCATGGGCGCCGAGGGCACGCGCTTTGAATACATCGCTGCCCCGCCGGACACCGCCATCGAGCAACACGGGTATGCGGCCATTGACGGCGCGCACGATATGGGGCAGCGCATCAAGCGTGGCCACGCACGTGTCCAACTGGCGTCCGCCGTGGTTCGATACCACCAAGGCGTCGATGCCGACATCGACAATGGCGTCGACATCAGCAGGATTCACCACGCCTTTGACGATCAGCTTACGCGGCCAGCGCTCCCGCAAGGCGCGTAGTGCGTTCAGGTCGAACGAGGGGTCGTAGTTGCGTCCTGCCACCCCCTGCATCTTGGTTTTGTCGGTCGCCAGTGACGCCAGGCCTTGCAGACTGGGCATCACGGGTGGTTGGCGCAACAACATGTTCAACGACCAGAATGGCTTGCGGAGAAATTGACCGATGTTGCGATGCGTGAGCTTCATGGGAAAGCTCAGCCCATTGGCGAGATCGCGTTCGCGCTTGCCACCGACAGGCAGGTCCACGGTGATGACCAGGCCTTCGTAATCGGCCGCAAGGGCACGGTCGATGAGCGCATGCAGGCGATCTTTATCCTGCAGGATATAGGCCTGGAACCAGTGACGGCCCGGAGCCTGATTGGCGATCTCCTCGATAGAGGCCGTGGCCGAGGTGGACAGCGTGTACGGGATGCCGTGGGCGGCGGCGGCTCGCGCGAGGTCGATATCCCCCCCACGCCAGCCAAATCCAACCGCGCCGGTTGGGCCGATCGCCATGGGCATGCCCATCGCCTGGGCGAACAGCTCGGTGGAAAGATCCACGCGGGCGACGTCGCGCAGCACCCTGGGACTCAGACGCACCCGTTGAAAAGCGCTGCTGTTATCGGCCAGGGTGACTTCGTCTTCGGCGCCGCCGTCATAGAAATCGAATACGCCACGCGGCAGCCGTCGCCTGGCCGCCGCGCGCAGGCGTTCGATGGAGTAGCAGTCATTCAGATTCGAACGCATTTGATGCTGTATCCGCAATGCTTGGTCGGCCCATGCTGACGCAGCGGGCTCGACGTGGGTTAGATGCGCGATCAATACAGTTCTGGGAAGTACTTGTCGGCCATGACCTGGCATCGCTTAATGAGGCGATGTTCGTCGGGGCCATAGTCGGCCACGGCGTTATGGATGGTGCCCATGTTGTCCCACATGAGCACATCGCCCTCGGTCCAGCAGTGGCGATACCGGTACTTTTCCTGTAGCTGGTGCTGGAACAGGAATTCCAGGACTTCGTTGCTGCGGTCGTCGGGCAGCTCGTTGATACGCATGGAATAGCCCGGGTTGGCATAGAGCACTTTGCGCCCGGTGATGGGATGCGTAAGGAACACCGGATGCGAGACAGGTGGCTTGCGCTTGCGCTGCTCTTCGGTCAGCGGCGGACGCGTGCTGCCTTTCTCGCGGCGCATCATTTCCCAGAACTTGTTGAAGTCGTGGGTGATGGTCATGTCGTCGAGTTCCTGCTTGAGGTCCTCGGGCAGCCCCTCATAGGCGGCATGCATGTTGCAGAACTCTGTGTTGCCCAGGGGTTCACCATTGCGCCTGGGGATCTTGATGCCATAGAGGACGTTGCTGAAAGCGATCGTCTTGCTATAGGACATGTCGGTATGCCAGTCCTGGCCGGCATCGCTCAGGCCGATGGGCTTGCCGTCTTCCTTGATGTTCGAGAGGATCATGACCTCGGGGTAGTCGGGGTCATGGAACATATTGGCGACGTTGATCTCGAGGGTGCCGAAGTTTTCAGCGTAGTCGCGCAGTTGTTTGGCGGTGAGGGTCTGACCGGGAAAGCTGATGACACCGTAGTTGCCCAGGGCTTGTTCGATGGCGCGATAGCGCTCTTCGGTCAGCGGCTGCGACAGGTCGATGTCATGGATGGTGGCACCCATGCCGCCGCTTTTGGGTTCGATCTTCATGGTTGTCTTATTGAGCAGAAGATACCGGGCTGCCAAAGGCGGCGCTGGTGCCACCGTCCACCGGAATAAGCGTTCCGGTGATGTAGTTGGCGCCCGGAGAGAGCAATAGCTTGATCGCGGCCACCACATCCGCAGGCTGGGCGACGCGCCCCAAGGGAGAGACCCCCGACGCTTTGTATGGCAAGCCGCTGTCCGGCTTAAGGGCAGCCTGAATCATGGGCGTGTCGACCGTTGCGGGAGCAACGGCGTTGACCAAGATATGTTCGTGACCGAGTTCTACCGCCATGACGCGCACGAGGCGTGACAAGGCGGCCTTGCTAGCGGCGTATGCGCCGCCGCCGACTTTGGGCCGTAACGAAGCGATGGAGCCGAGCATGACGATCTTTGACGGATTGTCGGCGCGCGCGCTGGCCTGCAACAGCGGTCTTGCGTACTTCGCGCAGAGCCAGGGCCCGCGGGTATTGACGCGAAAGACGGCGTCGAAGTCCTCCGTGGACATATCCAGCAGGCTCCCCATGCGCAGTATGCCGGCAGAGCAAACGAGCGCGTCAATGGCGGGCGCCGATCGGCCGATTTTTTCAAATGCGGCGGCGACCGACTGTTCGTCGCCGACATCGCAAGCGATCGTGGTCAGTTGCCCGTCCACGGCGTCTTGCGTGTTGCGATCCAGCGCGAATACGCGGTATCCGTCAGCCAGAAGGTGTTGGGCGCAGGCCTGCCCGATACCCGAGGCGGCTCCCGTGACGACGACGGTGGGCTGTGTCGTGCCGGTAGAAGTCTTATCCGTCATGGTTTAAGCCTTATCCCAATGCACCATGGGAGCCCCGGCGATCGGCGAGCGGAAGCTGGCGATCTTATCCATCTTCAATGAACCAACGTACACTGTCTTGAGGTCTTCGCCGCCGAAGGTAACACTCGTGGGGAAGTCGATGCACCTGCCCTCCGGGTCTTCGAATATGGTGTGGCTTTGACCGTCGGGCTTGACCACCACCAAGGCATTGCGCGTGATCTCGGTGACCCAAAGGTTACCTTCTTGGTCGAATGCGAAGCCGTCCACTTTGGCACCTTCGAATAAAGGCCATGGACCGAATTTCTCGCGATTGCTGAGGTCGCCGTTGGCGGCGACCTGGTAGCGGGTGATGCCGCCGCCCGTGGTCTCGGCGACGTAAAGATATTCGCACTTTTCGTCCAGGCGGACTTCGTTGGTGAACAGAATTCCGTCTGCCACACAGCGCACGCCCGTTTCGTCAGCCAGGAAAACGTAGCCGTCCGGGATCTGGCTGTTAAGGGCTGCGGAGCGCGGCTCGGTCGAAGTCGATACGGTGACCCACAGGCGATCCATGTGATCCACATAGACGAAGTTCACCGCGCCTAGCGGCTTGCCATCGAGTTCGCGGATGACCACTTCTTTATTGCCTTCGCGGTCGATCCGGTAGACGAGGCGAGCTTCGATATCGGCCACGAAAAAATCGCCCTTGGAGGTCATGGCAACGCCGTTCGGCGTGCCTTCCTTTGGTCCCAGCAGACGCTGCGTGCCGTCCGGCGCCAGGTGCGTCAGAGAGCCGCGGTTGTCCGCGATCCAGAGATGGCCATTGCTCTCAGCGATGATGCACTCGGGGCGGCTCAGGCCTTTGCCCAGATATGTCACCGCGTTTTTATCTACTGTGAAGTTATCGATTACGCTCATTTGTCTTCAACCTCCTTGGGAATCTTATAGACCGAGATATGCGCTCTGGACCGAACTGTCGTTGAGCAACTCGCTGGCCGGCATCAGGCGCACGATGCGACCGTGTTCGAGCACTGCGCCGGTGTGCGCCATTTCCAGGGCATCGCCAATGTTTTGCTCCACTAGAATCATGGGGATGCCTGTCGATGCGGAGAGCTTCTTGACCAGATCGAATACGGTCTCGACCATCAATGGCGACAGGCCTAGCGAAGGTTCGTCCAGCATCAGCAGTTTCGGACAGCTCATGACGCCGCGCGCGATCGCGCACATGGTGCGTTCCCCGCCCGACAGGCTGCCCGCCAACTGATTCATGCGCGTGCCGAGCTTGGGGAACAGGTCCAGTACCGCTTCCATGGATTGACCCATTTTGGCCCTGGCCTTGCTGGCGTACGCGCCGAGCTCCAGGTTTTCCCGCACGGTCATGAAGGGGAAGAGACGCCCGCCTTCGGGCACCAGCACAATACCCCGGGCGACGATCTCGTGAGGCGCGCAGCCGCGGATGGACTCTCCTTCGAATGCGATTTCGCCCTGGGTGCAATCGGTAAGCCCGGCAATGGTCGACAGCAGCGTGGTCTTGCCGGCGCCATTAGCGCCGACCATGGCGAGGATTTCCCCTTGCTTCAGGGAAAGACTGATGCCGTCGAGCACGTGCGCGTCACCGTAGCCGGCGTTAACGTTTGCCAACTGAAGAATGGTGGTCATTTTGCGCGGCCCCCAATGTATGCCCGAACGACCGCTTCGTTGTTCAGGACTTCGTTGGGCGTGCCGGAGGCGAGGTGAGCGCCATGATCAAGCACGACGGTTCGATGAGCCAGCGTGCGCACGACTTTCAAGTTGTGTTCAATCACGATAAACGTCATGCCTTGCTGATTCAGTGTCTTGAATAGGTCCAGGGCGCGGTCGATTTCCGTCGCGTTCAGCCCCGCCATGACTTCGTCTAGCAGGATGACTTTAGGCTCGGTTGCCAAGGCGCGGGCCACCTCCAGGCGGCGACGATCGCTCAGCGTCAGTAGATGCGCGGGCGTGTCCATCTTGCCGTGCAGACCGACGCTGACCAGGGAGTGATACGCCTTGTCCCTGGCGACCTTGGGCGAGGCATGTTTTTGCAGCGCGCCCAACGTGGCGTTCTCCAGCGCGGTGAGCCCGAGGAACGGCTTGGCGATTTGGAAGGTGCGGCCCATGCCCAGACGTGCGCGGCGATGAGGGGGTAGGGCATTGACCGAGGCGCCTTCAAACAAGACTTCGCCCGAGGTCGGTTGATGCTGGCCCGTCAGCAGGTTGAACAGCGTACTTTTCCCCGCCCCGTTAGGGCCGATGAGCGCGAGAATCTCGCCCGCCTGGACAGCGATGTCCACGCCGTCGACTGCGGTAAGACCGGCAAAACGTTTGACGAGCTGTTTGCCTTGCAGAATGGGGGTCATGGCTGGCTCCCAAAATGCTTGCGCAGTGCGCCCACGATGCCATGCTTGAGGAACAGGGCCGCCAGTATCATCACGGCACCCACCACGATCAGCGTCATGCCGGGGCGATAGTCACTGAGATATCCGCGCAGATAAGTCTCTAAAGGCACGATCGCCACGGCGCCGACCATCGGTCCGAAGAGCGTGCCCGCGCCGCCAATGAGCGCAAGCAACGCGAACTTGACGCCTGTTTCGGCCAGCGTGAAAACAGTGGGCGGGTCGATCATGCGGATGTACATGGCGAATAGGCCGCCACCGAAAGCCGTCAAGGCCGCCGACAGCGCCATGGCGACGCACTTAGTCCATGTCACATTAATGCCAATAGCCGCAGCGGCCTCTTCGTCTTCCCGCACCGCGACGAGATAGTGGCCGGTTCTGCAGTTGGTGAAGATATGGGTTGCCAGCAGCACCAACACCATATACCCCAGCATCAGCAGCGCATAGCTGGAACGGTCCACGAAAATAAGGTTTTCCCATGCGGGTTTAAAGGGGATGGCCAAGCCGGCGGGCCCACCGGTCAGGTCGTCGAAGTAATTCGCGAGGGCGTAGAAAACCTCGTTGATCGCCATCGTGGCGATGGCGAAGAAGGGGCCTTTGAGGCGGAAGGTGGGCCAGGAGATCAGCACGCTAATGACGGCCGCCACGGCTGCCGCGGGCAGCAGCGTCAAGAGCGGCGTGGCTTGCTGATTGAAGTAGAGGCTGCCCACGATATAGGCTCCTAGCCCAAAAAAAGCCCCGTGACCGAGCGAAAACTGCCCGCCATAGCCGCCAATGATGTTCCATGCGCCGGCCAGGCCGGCGAACAGGAACGTATAGGTCAGGATATTCAGCGCATAGGGATCGCCGGACCATAAAGCGATGAGGCCGGCGCTGATGAGCGCGAGCAACACGATAAGGGCAATGGGGCCGAGCCGCAGTCGCGCCTTCTGTTGAGGTTTGGATAACACTTGTGTCGTCATGTCAGATCTCAATGCTGCGGCCGCAGTCCCACTTCTTCTGCGCCAACCTGGCCAAACAGGCCGGAGGGACGTAGAACAAGCACCACCACGAACAGTACGAACCAGATGGCTTGCTTGAGTGCCGGGTCGATGTAATAGCCAGCGAAACTCTCGACAATACCCACCAGCAGACCGCCAAAATAGGCGCCCGCCACGCTGCCGAGTCCGCCCAGAACCACAACCGCGAACGCGGCGAGAATGAAATTGCCGCCAATGTAGGGAGACAAGCTATACGCCGGTGCGAGCAGCACCCCGCCCAACCCCGCGATCGCCGCACCCGTGGCGAAGGTGAAGCTGAACACCCGTTTTGCATTCACGCCCATCAACTGAGCGGAGGTGCGGTCCTGAGTGATGGCGCGCACGGCTTTACCCGGCATGGTCTTGCGCAGGAATATCGCGGTACCGACGGCGAGCAAGGTGGCAATGGCAAAGATCAGCAGCCGATCAAGCCCGACGTACAGTTCGCCGATTTCCACAGGGATACCCATGGAGCTCGGCACCGTATAGGTTTCGCCACGAGTCAGGGCCAGAACAGCGTTCTCCAGCAGAATCAGCAACCCGAACGTCGCGAAAATCTGCATGTTGGGCTGACTGTGCAGCGGCGCCATGATGAAACGATGCAGTGCGTATCCCACCACAGAAAGCGCCGGTGCGACGATCACGACCGAGGCGTAGGCTGGGATGCCCAGATAGGTGACACAGAGATATGTGCCATACATGCCCAGCATCACCAGCTCGCCGTGCGCAAAATTAATCATGCGCAGCACGCCAAAGATCATGTTTAGTCCCAGGCTGATCAGGGCGTACACGCCGCCGAGTAACACGCCAGTGACCAATACGGATAAAGCCTCGTGCATGGCTGGTCCTTATTGGGCTTTTGGCGCGGCGGTCGTGGCAGGCGTTTCGCGAGCGTCGATGGGGTAGGTCGTCGCCAGGCCGCCGTTTTGCCACTGCACCATGGTGGGGCGCGCGCGCTCATTCTGCATTTTGTCGCTGAACTTGACGCCATAGCCGGTTGCGGTCGAGCTGATAGGCAGGTCCATGCTAGCCGCGGCCTTGCGCACGGCTTCGGGGCTGGTGGATTTGGCCTTTTTTAGGACATCGGCGAGGATTTTGACGCCGGTGTAGGCGGTCATGCTTTGCGGCGCGATCGGGTCCGTGCCGTACTTGGCGCGGTACTTTTGCAGGTAGTCTTGCGCACCCGGTGCGTACTTGGCGCTCATCTGCGGATGCGGATAGCTGATGACGTAGGTGCCTTCCAGGCCGTCCTTGCCGATTGCCTCGAGCGTCTCTTTGGTGTCGCCCGTGGCCACGGTGACTCGCGCGCCCGGTTTGAAGCCCTGTGTGCGAGCGCTGCGCAGCAGCAGATTCGTGTCGGGAACATAGCCCGTGTTGATCCAAACATCCGGGCTGGCGCGTTTGGCACGCAAGATGGCGTCATTCAGATCGATCGCGCGGAAGTTATGCTTGCCGGTTCCCACGACTGTCGCGCCGGCCTTGGTGAGCAATTCTTGTTGGCGTTTGGCAATCGAGGTGCCGAAGATGGAGTCCTCGTGCTCGATCCAGACCTTAATGTCGGAGAGGGGTTTGCCCAGAGACGGAGCGACCACGTCGCGAATGGCTTCCACGGAGACATCGGCGAAGGTCAGGGCATTGGGGCCGCTGCGGATGTAATTGGGCAGATTGCGTTCGGTGAGGTCTTCGCCCAGCGCGTTGGTGTCCCAGTACAGCTTGTTGAAACGCATCGCGGCATCGCTGGCGCTATTGGCCACGGCGCTGGAGTAAGTGCCGATGAATAGGTCAACGCCATCTTGCGTGGCCAGCTTCTCGACCGCGGCAATGCCTTGCTGAGGCGTCTGGGCGTCACCGCGTAGCAGCTCGACCTGTTTGCCATGAATGCCGCCGGCGGCATTGATTTCATCGATGGCCAGTTGATAGCCCCGGGCCAGCTCATCGCCGTACAAGGCCAAGGGACCGCTATATGGGTTAATAGCCCCGACCTTCAACGACGCGGCGTAAGGGGCGGTCATGTGGGCGGCCAGAGTCAATGCGGCTAATGCTATTGCTTTATTCACGGTGTCTCCAATGCGATTTATGTTGTGCCTACCAAGGGCGCCCATTATATGGATCGACTTCTCGCATGTCTGTGTTCGCCGAGAAAATGTGCGTTTCTCAAAAAAGAACATTACGTGTTGTGCCTGTGGATTCGCAGCGCGAAATGCTAGTGATCCGCAGATAGGCTCGCGGCTAGTCGCATGCATGTTCAGTGTTTCCAAAACGTGAATCATCTGTTGTGCGACAGTGTCTATCTAGAGACCCTTTAAGTGGATAGAATCCAGCGCTCGAATAAAGCCTAAGCAAAGGAGACTAGATATGGGGCGGGGACTTTTGGGAATCTGTATAGCGGCAGCGGCGCTGATGGTGACGGGCGCACATGCTTCGTCTTATCCGGACAGGCCAATCAGGCTCGTCGTGCCTTTTCCCGCCGGTAGCGCAACCGACGGGTTCGCACGCTTTCTTGCAGAGCAAGTGGCACCCCGGTTGGGCCAGAACTTGGTCGTCACCAACAAAGCCGGGGCGCAGGGCGCTATAGGCGCGACCGAGGTGGCTCGCGCGACGCCTGATGGGTATACGCTTCTCGTTGGCACTAACTCGACACAAGCGGCGAATCTGTATCTGTCCCAGTCGTTAAGCTATGACCCGAGAAAGGACTTCGCGCCGATCACGCAATTGGCCATTAGCCCGCTCGTTCTGGTCGTCGCGGAGAGCTCGCCCAGTTCGGACTTCAAGTCCTTCGTGGAACAAGCTCGTAGTCGGCCTGGTGAGCTGAATTACGGAACGGGTAATACCGGCAGCCAGATCGCCACCCATATGCTGAATGAGCAAGCGGGAATTAAGGCAGTTGGCGTGAATTTCCCTGGCTCTCCGCAGGCGTTGACCGAACTGCTTGGTGGACGGCTACAGTATTTGATTACGGACGTTTCGGTGGCGCGCCCGCATATTGAGGCCGGCAAGCTGCGTCCGCTAGGGGTCACCACGTCGGTACGCGTGCCATCGATCGGCAATGTGCCTACGCTAGCCGAGGCCGGGCTGCCCGGCTACAACTATTCATCGTCCTGGATTGGTCTGTACGCGCCCGCAGGAACGCCACAGCCGGTGTTGGAAAAGCTCAATAAAGCCTTTGTCGACGCGCTCAACGATGAAGCGACCCAGCGCTTTGTCAGTGACCGTGGCTTGGTTCCGATGCCGCGCACCATTGCGGATTTCGAGGCATATACAAAGCAAGAGCAGGCCGACTGGAAGACGATGGTCGAGGCCGCGGGCCTTAAGAAATAAGGCTTGATAGGCTTGCGCGGGCGTTCCTTGGGAGGAACGCCGCGACAGGCCCGCTACTTATGGGAAGTGACTATGCTGCATGAGATGCGAATCTATCGGGCCATGCCGGGCAAGTTGCCGGCATTGCACAGGCGCTTTGAGGAGTACACCGTCAAGATACTCGAGAAACATGGCATTCGTCCCATCGGTTTCTGGACGACGGTGATCGGCGAATCCAGCCAGGACATCACGTGGATGATTGAGTGGGAGAGCCTGGCTGAAAGGGAAGAGAAATGGCGCGCCCTGTCGCAAGATCCTGAATGGATCGCCATCAAGGAAAAGACCGAGGCTGATGGCGCCTTGATCGAGTTCCAACGCAATATGATTCTCGCACCGACTCCTTACTCGCCGGCGAGATAGCGCACTATCGCGCGCGTGCTCAACGCGACTCGCAAGCTTGAAACCGCCGATGCCCGATCTAATCGGACATCGGCTTTTGAGTGAGCCGGCCGCACATGCGGCCAGGGGTAACGTCCGGCGCCTATTCGGGCTTGACGTTGCCTTGTTTGATCACATTGGCCCAGCGTTCTTTGTCGGCCACCAGAAACTGACGAAACGCTTCAGGCGAATCGCCAATGACCTGAGCGCCAAGTTTGTTCAACTGCGCCTTGACTTGCGGATCCGACAGCGCCGCGACGGCGGCTTTATTGAGCTTGTTGACAATCTCCGGCGGGGTGCCGGCTGGCGCCAGCATGCCGACAAAGGGCGCGCCCTCCTCGAAGCCTTTCAGACCTTGACTCTCCAGCGTGGGCACACCGGGGAAATCCGGATGGGGCTCGCGAGTGCCCACGCCTAATACGCGTAGCTGTTTGTCTGCGACGTAGTTCGCGATGCCGATGCTGGGATAGAACATGAACGATATCCGACCAGCGATCATTTCCTGAAGCGCGGGGCCGTTGCCCTTGAAAGGCACGTGGGTCATCTTCAGGCCCTCCTGCACGCCCAACATTTCCGCGGCCAGGTGTGCCGACCCTCCCACCCCCGACGAGCCGAAGGTCAACTTGCCGGGGTTAGCCTTGCCATCGGCGATAAGGCTCTTGAGGTCTTGATAAGGCGACTCATGGTTGGTCACCAGCACCATGGGCAGGTTGGCGAAATTACTGATCGGTTCGAAAGCCTTGGTGGCGTCGTAGTTGTATCGGTCCGGATAGAGCAGCGGATTCACGTTGAGCGTCAACGAGGTCACTAAAACCTTATAGCCGTCCGGCGGTGAGTTCATGATGTCACTGGCGGCGATATGCGCGCTGGCGCCGGGCTTGTTCTCGACAATCACGGATTGACCCAGGTGGTCGCTCATATGTTTGGCGACCACGCGGGCGATCACGTCGGTGGGGCCGCCAGCGGAGTAGCCGAGCACCATGCGCACGGGACGATCCGGGTATTCCGCCTGCGCGGCCCCGCTAGCTATGCATAATAACGTCGCGGTCGTGATGGCGAGTGTTCTCATCAGTTTCATGCTGTCTCCTTTTTAGGCTGGTTTTGATAGCACCGCACGGGTGGGGGTCTATGCGTCAATACAGTTCTGGGAAGTACTTGTCGGCCATGACCTGGCATCGCTTGATGAGGCGATGTTCGTCGGGGCCATAGTCGGCCACGGCGTTATGGATGGTGCCCATGTTGTCCCACATGAGCACATCGCCCTCGGTCCAGCGGTGGCGATACCGGTACTTGTCCTGTAGCTGATGCTGGAACAGGAATTCCAGGACTTCGTTGCTGCGGTCCTCGGGCAGCTCGTTGATGCGCATGGAGTAGCCCGGGTTGGCATAGAGCACCTTGCGCCCAGTGATGGGGTGCGTGAGGAACACCGGATGCGAGACGGGCGGCTTGCGCTTGCGCTGCTCTTCGGTCAGCGGCGGACGCGTGCTGCCTTTCTCGCGTCGCATCATTTCCCAGAATTTGTTGAAGTCATGGGTGATGGTCATGCCCTCGAGTTCCTGCTTGAGGTCCTCGGGCAGCCCCTCATAGGCGGCATGCATGTTACAGAACTCTGTGTTGCCCAGGGGTTCACCATTGCGCCGGGGGATCTTGATGCCATAGAGGACGTTGCTGAAAGCGATCGTCTTGCTATAAGACATGTCCGTATGCCAGTCCTGGCCGGCATCGCTCAGGCCGATGGGCTTGCCGTCTTCCTTGATGTTCGAGAGGATCATGACCTCAGGGTAGTCGGGGTCATGGAACATATTGGCGACGTTGATCTCGAGGGTGCCAAAGTTCTCGGCGTAGTCGCGCAGTTGTTTGGCGGTCAGCGTCTGACCGGGAAAACTGATGACACCGTAGTTGCCCAGGGCTTGTTCGATGGCGCGATAGCGCTGTTCGGTCAGCGGCTGCGACAGGTCGATGTCATGGATGGTGGCGCCCATGCCGCCGTTCTTCGGTTCGATTCTCATGGTGGTTTCCTTGATAAGCATTACAGGGCCTGGCGCAGGATCGTCAGCACCTCGTCAGCGTCAGTCACGGGACGCGGGTTAACGGCGAGCCCGCGCTCGTGCATGACTTGTTTGGCAATGGCGGGCAGGTCGGCGGCGGTCAGCCCGAGCTCGGACAGGCTCATGGCCAGACCCAGTTGCTGGCCGGTCTGGGCGACCCAATCAGAAACATCTTGGTGGCCAGTCCGTGAGAGGCGATTCAGCGTCTGAAGCGCGGGCACAAGCATGTCTCGCGCGACGGTCTCGTTAAAACGCAGGGCGTGGGGCAGGAGAACACTGTTGACTTCTCCGTGCCCTACACGGTGCCGCGCACCGATGACGTGGCAAATGGCATGGTGCAGGCAGGTTTTCGTCATAGAGAGCACGACGCCCGACAGATGACCAGCCGCCATGAGTGTGGCGCGTTCATCATCAGCGTTTACGTTGTGGACGCTTAGCGCCCGCGCGAACCACTCGATCGATTCGAGCGCAATTGTGTCCGCCATTCGTGAGCGGTTACGTGAGTACATGCCCTCAAAGCAGTGAGCCAGGCCATTCATGGCCGTGGCGCGCATGCGCTGCAGAGGAATATCCCGGCTAAGATCGGGATCGATCAGCACCGTCGTGGCGGCGAGGTCCCGGTTCCAGAAAAGCATCTTGTGGGCGCCATCACGTATGCCAAAAGACGCCGTGGTTTCCGCGCCGGACGCGGTTGTGGGCAGCGCGATGATGGGGAGTTTGGGCCGTATGCGTACTGGGATGTCCACCGTCGCGGGCGGCGTAAAACGGGTAGCGTGATCTGCCAGACGGCCGCCTTCGGCCAATAGCATCGCGATCGCCTTGGCGGAATCTGACACGCTGCCGCCGCCCAGCGCAACGATGGCGTCGCGGCCCGATGTCCGCAGTTCCGCGGCCACGGTTTCGATCCATCCTGCATCCCCGTGGGCGGGCACTGACGAGTACACGCGCAGGTCCAGATCGCGTAGCGACATTCGCAGCCGTGTCCAAGCCTCCGAGTCAGCCATCCGCTGCTGCATAAGAACTATCGGTCGGGCCGAGCCCAATGCGGCGAGCTCGTCGGACAACGTCGCGGCGGCGCCGCGCGCGAATCGGACGCGCGTGCCATACAAGTGATAGTCGAAGTTGGGGAACACCATACTCAAGGCCATCGGTCAAGTTGGTGCAGATTCTAGGTAGCACGGACCCGAGTGAATACGCAGAGATGGCAAAATGATTGTTTCCGTTTCGTGAACACATTGCAGGGCTCGTGATGAACACCATTGAATGCATTGAAGTTTTCGTGGAGGTCGCCAAGGGATTGAGCTTTACCCGGGCAGCTGAGCGCTTGGGCACCAGTCGATCGGTAATCACAAAGAAGGTCGCCTGGCTCGAGGATAACTTTGAAACGCAGCTCCTGCAGCGCAATACGAAGCGGGTCAGCCTGACCGAGAGCGGCGAGATCTTGCTGCGTAACGCAGACAGCGTCACGAGGACACTGCATGACTTGAAAGATATGGTGCGCAGTTCGGTTCAGAGGCCCGAGGGGCGGATCCGGGTGGGATCGCCGCCGTCATTCGGGACGGTGCACCTGGCCCCCGCCGTTCAGTCTTTTCTCGAGGCCTATCCCGAAGTGCAGGTCTCAATGCAGCTCGACGATGGGCGCAGCGATCTGATCGCGGAGAACATGGATTTGTCGGTGCGGATCGCGCCTTACCTGCGCGACACCAGTCAGATCGCTTACAAGCTGGCGGTGGTGCCGCAGGTACTGGTCGCTACCACTGAGTATCTCGAGCGCGTCGGAACGCCGGCCCGTCCCGCTCACCTGAAAGATCACAACTGTCTGATCCATACACTGAAAGCGCCCATGGGCCAATGGCAGTTGACCGATAGCAAAGGGCAGATACACACCGTTCAGGTCAGCGGAAGCTTCAACTCCAATGTAGGCGAATCCCTACTGCATCTGGCGCGCCGTCATTACGGTATCTCCATGCATCCGCGATATATGGTCGAAGATCTGATTTCGCAGGGGCAACTGCAGATCGTCTTGCCGGAGTTCAAATGCCAGGGGTTGGATATCTATGCCGTCGTGCAGAGCAAGCGCTATTTGCCCTACAAGGTGCGCTTGTTCGTGGACCATCTGCGCACGCGCTTCCAGCACGTTAACTGGGCAAGCCCGGCGGTCGCCTAGCACGCCGACGGGCCGACGGGGTATCCGCCGCAGGGCGGTATTAGCACATACAACGCGTTGGCATTCCCCCCCGGCGAGCTCGCTTTCACGACATCTTATGTAGCGTAAGCCCCGCATAAGGGGCCTGGGCCCTAAGGATGGTACCGGTACTCGAATCCGTGCAATACAGCTCGCGGCGATCTGCACCGCCAAAGGCAATGTTCGTGGTCGACGTTCCTCGGGGGCTGCGCCAGACATGCACCGGCTCGCCGCGCGGATTCAGCAGCCATACATAACCCAGCCCAGGATTAGCCACCACAAGGTTTCCCTCGACATCCACGGCCAGCCCATCCGGGCCGCTGGGCCCATACGACGTGAAGAACTGACTCACCTTGGACACGCTGCCATCGGGCAATAGCGGCACGCGCCATACGCAGTTGCCACGAGTCACCGCCAGGTAGCCGACCAACGGCTGCACGGTACAACGCGGGAACGACCCGCTAAAAGGTTGCAAGAGGAACGCCTGGCTTTGCTGCCACTACCCCAGCATCATGCAGCTATTGCTGTGCCGACTGCT
>Ga0164243_10005811_pt1 | contig 18783 bp, 19 predicted proteins | sample OricompcompostOP_FD_108781 | JGI IMG/M metagenome (GOLD analysis project Ga0164243, IMG submission 108781) | Organic Plus compost microbial communities from Emeryville, California, USA - Original compost - Organic plus compost (OP) | ecosystem: Engineered > Solid waste > Mixed feedstock >... | reverse complement strand
TCGCCCATCTGGCCGAGCCGGCCGATGCGTTGAAGCAGAATGACCTGCATGTCGAAAACTCCTTCTGTCTATTTTATGCGTGTGGGGGAGGGGGAGGGATTGCGTCGACGGTCACTGCGATGGCGGACCGTCGGGTGGGGGCTTGAGCTTGCGCATCGGCCAGATCGCTTCCGCAAGGCCGAGCAGCGCGATCGCCAGCGAGGCGACGGTGTTCATCACGAACAGCGAGGCGTACAGCGCCCACAGCGCGAACACGCGCCAGGGTCGGCCGCGCGTCACGTAGTGCACGACGGCGAGGCCGAGCAGCACGTAGGCGAAAAACAGCGCCCCCGCGAAGCCCGCGGCCATCATGCCTGGGAGGCCGGCGAGAAACCCTGCACCGGTCGCCAGCGCGAGCAGGAGCGGTGTCACCGGCGGGTAAACGATGGCGGCAAGGTCGGGCCAGGGCCGCTCCAGCCGTCCGGACGCAAGCGTGATGCGCCCGGCGAGCCAGAGATTGAACAGGTAGCTGCCCATGCTGGAAATTGCCGATGCAGCCGGCAGCAGCGCGAGGGCAATGGCTGTCGCCTCGTCGATCTCGGCCGGGCCCAGTCTGGGCGTCGGCATCTCCGACGGTATGTTCGGTAACTCGCTGTCGACGAACGCCTGCAGCATCTCGCGCAACGCCGCGCGCAGCGCTTCCGTATCGGCGCCAAGCAGCAGCAATGTGAGCGAGGCGAAGGCGCCGGCGATCAGTGCGGCCGCGATCACGAGGCGCCCCACCGGATACCACTCCGTCGTGCCGTCGCCCGATTGGCGATGCAGCGAAGCGAGGTAAGTGAGGATGATAACGGGCAGCGCCTGGCTTACGGCGAACACCAGTGCGCCGAGCGGCGTCCCCGCGACGAGCACGAGCGTAGCGCCAGCAGCACCTGCCACCACGGCGGCGAGCGGGCCGAGGCCGAGGCCGGCGAGGAACAGCGCCAGCGGCGTCAGCAGGAAAAGCACCATGCGCATCAGCAGCGGACCCGTGGTCGCCGAAGCGAACACGACCGCCGAGACAAGCCCGGCTCCGAGCGCGATGAGCAAACGATACGACATCAAAGCAGCTGTCCCGCGAGCTTCGCGGTTAGAGACGAGAGCAGCACGCCGCCTCGTCCCAACCTCGTGCCGGCCACCGCGGCCGACACTTATATGTCTTCAACGGCGCCGGACCCGCGAGGATCCGGCGCCCGCTTTTACTTCAGCACGTAGGGCAGCAGGCCCAGGAAGCGTGCGCGCTTGATGGCGCGCGCCAGCTCGCGCTGCTTCTTCGCCGACACGGCGGTGATGCGCGAGGGCACGATCTTGCCGCGTTCGGAGACGTAGCGGCCGAGGAGGCGCACGTCCTTGTAGTCGATCTTCGGCGCATGCTGTCCCGAGAACGGGCAGGTCTTGCGACGACGGTGGAAAGGACGGCGGGCGCCGCCACCTGCGGATGCGATCTCAGCCATTGGCTATTCCTCCGTGCCCGAGCCAGAGCCTTCACGCGGGGGACGCGGAGGACGATCACCGTCGCGCGGCGGACGGGCGCGGAAGGTCGAGCCCCCCTCGCGCTGGAAGCCGCCACCCGGGCGACGGTCGCCGTCGCGATCGCCCCGGAAGCCACCACCGCCACCACCGCGGAAACCACCGCCACGGCCGCCGAAGCCGCCGCGATCGCGGTCGCCGCGCTCATCGCGGTCGCCCTTGCGCAGCATCACCGACGGCTCGGTCTCGTGCTCCTCGACCTTGATGGTGAGGAAGCGGATGATTTCCGGCGACAGGCCCATGCGGCGCTCCATCTCGGCGACAGCGGCCGGCGGAGCGTCGATGTTCAGCAGCGAGAAGTGCGCCTTGCGGCTCTTCTTGATCTTGTAGGCGAGCGACTTGACGCCCCAGTACTCGTTCTTGGTGACCTTGCCGCCACCCTGCTCGATGACGTCGGTATATTCCTTGGCGAGCGCCTCGACCTGCGTGTTCGAGACGTCCTGGCGTGCAAGGAAAACATGCTCGTAGAGCGGCATGCGGATAGCCTTTCCTTCTGTTCGTGCCGCCCCGGCGCAAAGCCCCTTATGGACCCGGAAAAGGCCCAAGCAGGTCACCCATGAGAGCGAAGACACCGGGAACCGGGCCGCTTATGGCCCTGCCGCTTGGGGTCTCCCCCTTAGCGCGGCTCCCCGTTCAGCCTCCAGCCGAAGCGAGCGAGGGCGCTTTATAGCTGAATTCTCCCGCGCCGCAAGCCACAGCGCCCCGCGGCGGCAAAGCCCGGGATGATGCGACGCGGGGGCGAGGCGGTCCTGGCCCTATCTCATTGGTCGTGATGGATGCAGCCATCGCCGCCCCACCCGTGCAGGCATTGCCGACCACCGTCTTCCTCGGATCGCATCCCTGCCCGAGGCCCACCGACATTTTCGCGTCGGCGACAGAAAGGTCATAGGGCCAGCTTATGGGCCCCGCGCAATCGCCTGCCGGCCCATCCCGTGCAAGTCGCCAGCGCACGTCTGCACCCCGCATCGTCGGGTTGGGCTGGCGGCAGTCTAAGCCGCCACGCGCCCGCGGGGATAAGCGCGGGGGAAGGCGGCCCAATCGGTCGCTTCAATGTTTCTGCTTGCCCGACCAAAGCCGCTGCGGGCGCGAGCGCTCGGCGACGTCGCGCTCGAGCATACGGCGCAACGCGCGCTCCATATCCGGCTTTAGATCTTTGGCCTCGCGGTCGAGTTCGGACCGCAAATGCTTACCAATCACTAACAGTGCCTTGCGTTGCTTCTCGTTGACCATGCCCTTTCTCGCTAAAACGGTAGCAACGTGTCCCGCTGCGTCTCGTTCCGAATTCGCCTCGGGGAACGAAGGGAACCTGGGGAACGAAGGGCAAAGCGAGCGCGCGTGCTCTACTTCTGGGGGTCAATCCTTTGGGGGCGTCGCCGCGCGAGCGCGGCCAGGCTCACGGTCGAGGATCGAGAAAATGCCGCCGCGCAAGAAGCCCGCAGCCCCACCGTCGACGAAAGCCCGCAAGGCGCCCGCCAAGCGCCGCGCCAAGACCCGAGCGCTTGCGCTCGCCGGCGCCGCCATCAGGCAGGAGCCGCTGCGCAGCGACCTGCTGGCAAGTCCGCTGGCCATGATCGAGCCCCTGCGCCGCTCGATCATCGAGCGGCAAATCGCGCTCCTCGACGCGGCCATCGCCTGGTCGCCGGCGCGCTGGATGATCCATCAGCAGGCAGCGTTCTGGGATGGGCTCGTCGCATCGGACCGCACCCCGACCCTCCCGGCCAAGCGCAAGCCTCTTCGCAAGCGCGTCAGGGCAAAATAGCGCGCGGCTCCCTCCGTCAGTCGCGGTGAGATCTGCCGTCCTGCGCGCTAGCGTCGGCGCTGCCAGTCGGCAGCGGGGATGATCTTGCATCCCTCCACCACATGCACAGCGACCGCCCGCAGCCGCTCTGGATCGCGCTGGCCGACACGCGCCGCCGCCATGATGCGCAGCGCAAGCGCACGCCGGATCCCTGCCTTCTCCGGCTCGCCGCGGACGGTGCTGTGGCTTTCGATCTCGCGCCACGCCGCATCGAGCGCGCGGCGCATGATGGCCAGAGTCTCGGGGTCGAAAGCTGAATCCGGCACGACGCACCTCCTGCGAGCGGGGCGGGAGTGGGAGCACGCCAGTCTCACAGCTTCATGACAGCCGGAAATTCCTGCCCGGACCGATGCTTATCGCCTCCCCGAACGGTTGGGAGGGGACGGCGCAGGCCGACATCCGCCCGCTTGACAGCAGCGCCCGCTGAGTGTTCTTGCGGGCGAAATTCTCCACCGCGAGCACTCTCCTCCATGGCCATCGCATTCGTTTTCCCCGGGCAAGGCAGCCAGGACGTCGGCATGGGCCGCGAGCTGGCCGCGCGCTTTGCTTCGGCACGTGAAGTCTTCGAAGAGGTGGACTCAGCGCTCGGCCAGAACCTCTCGCAGATCATGTGGGAGGGGCCGAAGGAAACGCTGACGCTCACCGAGAACGCGCAGCCGGCGCTGATGGCCGTCTCGATGGCGGTGATGCGCGTCCTCGAGCGCGAGCACGGCTTCAAGCTCGCCGACAAGGTGAAATTCGTCGCCGGCCATTCGCTCGGCGAGTATTCGGCGCTGGCCGCCGCCGGCGCCTTCTCGCTCGCCGATGCAGCGCGCCTGTTGAAGCTGCGCGGGCAGGCGATGCAGGCCGCCGTGCCGGTCGGCAAAGGCGCCATGACGGCACTCCTCGGCGTCGGCGTCGATGTGGCACGCAAGGTGGCCGAGGCTGCCGCCCAAGGCGATGTCTGCGCGGTTGCCAACGACAACGAGCCGACGCAGGTGGTCCTGTCGGGCGACAAGGCGGCCATCGACCGCGTCGCGGAGATCGGCAAGGCGCACGGCGTGCGCCGCGCAGTCCCGCTGCCCGTGTCCGCGCCCTTCCATTGCGCACTCATGCAGCCCGCGGCCGACGCCATGCGCGAAGCGCTGGACAAGGTGACCGTCAACGCGCCCGCGGTGCCGGTCATCGCCAACGTCCTCGCGGCGCCGATCAGCGATCCGGCCGAGATCAAGCAGCGCCTCGTCGAGCAGGTGACCGGCTCGGTGCGCTGGCGCGAGTGCGTGGCCTACATGGCCGCCAACGGTGTCACGGACATCTACGAGCTCGGCTCCGGCAAGGTGCTCGCCGGGCTCGCCAAGCGCATCGATTCCGCGCTCAACGCTCAAAGCGTCGGCACTCCCGCCGATATCGATGCCGCACTGGTGTCCCTATTCCGAAGCTCGCCAGACCTCGCGGCCGGGACAGGGAGCGAGCTCCGCAATGAGAAGGGACACTAGAATCACAGCTTCGCAGGTGTGATTCAGATCGAGAAATTCGCTCAGGTATCCTGATGCGATCGGTGGCGAGTTTCTCGATCATCACACTAGCGCGGCGCAACTCGTAAGGGATCTCACGATGTTCGACCTGTCAGGCAAGACGGCCCTTGTCACCGGCGCAACCGGCGGCATCGGCGGCGCCATCGCCCGTGCGCTTCACGCCCGCGGCGCCACGGTCGCCGTGTCGGGACGCCAAGCCGAGAAGCTCGAGGAGCTGGCCAAGGAATTCGGCGAGCGCGGCCACGTGCTTCCCTGCGACCTCGCCAAGCGCGATGAGGTGCAAAAGCTCATCGATCAGGCAGTCGGCAAGCTCGGACGCCTCGACATCCTCGTCAACAACGCCGGCCTCACCAAGGACAACCTGTTCATGGTGATGAAGGACGAGCAGTGGGACGAGGTGATCGCCGTCAACCTCACCTCCACCTTCATGCTCTGCCGCGCCGCCGCCCGGGCCATGTTGCGGGCGAAGCCGAACTTCGGGCGCATCATCAACATTTCCTCCGTATCCGGCGTGTTCGGCAACCCCGGGCAGGGCAACTACGCTGCCTCGAAAGCGGGCATGATCGGCATGACGAAGACGCTGGCGCGCGAGGTTGCCCCGCGCGGGATCACCGCCAACTGCATAGCGCCTGGGTTCATCACGACGCCGATGACGGCGGCACTGAACGAGAAGCAGACGGACGAGATCGCCAAGATGATCCCCGCCCAGCGCTTCGGAACGCCCGAGGAGGTGGCTGCCGGCGTGGTCTACCTGGCTTCGAACGAGGCCGGTTACATCACCGGCCAGACGCTGCATATCAACGGCGGCATGGCGATGGTCTGAGGCGCATGGTAAACGTTCGTCAGCTTAGCCTAGCGCTTGACGCGCCAGCCGAATTTGGGACGCTCTGGGGGCGGTCGATACGGCTCCTCGGCGCTGGCCAAGCCCAATGAAGTGTGTTAACGAGCCGAACGGTTTTTCGACCCTCGCCGCTCCTGCGCGAGTAAACGAAGGGCCAGGTTCGGCCGCCGCACGGAGTGCGAACAAGTGGAGTAGCGCGTCGTTTCGATACCGGCCGGCCGCATGCTTCTCTATAGAAGCAAGGGGGCCACGACCCGGTCACGGGCTAGTCCAGATCAACCGAATTTACGAACTGCCAAAAGCAACCGACGCGAGGGGAAGACTATGAGCGATGTCGCTGAGCGCGTGAAGAAGATCGTCGTGGAGCATCTGGGCGTGGAGGCCGACAAGGTCACCGAGAACGCCAGCTTCATCGACGACCTGGGCGCCGACAGTCTGGACACCGTTGAGCTCGTGATGGCCTTCGAGGAGGAGTTCGGCTGCGAAATCCCCGACGATGCGGCCGAGCACATCCTGACCGTCGGCGACGCGGTCAAGTTCCTGGAAAAGAACGCCAGCGCCGCCTGACGCCGCGTCATCTATTATCTTGACGGCGTTGCTTCCGGCCGGCGCACGTATCGGGTCCCTCGAAGCTTGACTTCGAGGCTCGAGCGGGCCGCAAGCTGGAGTGCCGGTAGCTTTCCTGTTCGCAAGGACTAGCCAAGGACTAGGATGCGTCGCGTCGTTATTACAGGTCTGGGCCTCGTTTCGCCGGTCGGTTGCGGCGTCGAGGCATCGTGGCAGGCACTGCTCGCCGGTGCCAACGGTGCGCGCCGCATCGAGGAGTTCGAGGTCGACGATCTCACCTGCCAGATCGCCTGCTTCATCCCGCGCGGCTCCAAAGCCGAGGGCAAGTTCAATCCCGACGATTGGATGGAGCCCAAGGAGCAGCGCAAGGTCGACGACTTCATCATCTATGCCATGGCGGCAGCCGAGCAGGCCATCGCTGACTCCGGCATTGCCCTCGACACGGCCGAGAAGCAGGAACGCGCTGGCGTGCTCATCGGCTCGGGCATCGGCGGACTGCCGGGCATCGCCGAGACGTCGATCCTCCTGAAGGAGAAGGGGCCGCGCCGCGTCTCCCCGTTCTTCATCCCCGGGCGCCTGATCAACCTCGCCTCCGGCTACGTCTCGATCAAGCACAAGCTCAAAGGCCCCAACCACGCCGTGGTCACCGCCTGCTCGACGGGCGCGCACGCCATTGGCGATGCGAGCCGCATCGTGGCGCTGGGCGATGCCGACGTGATGGTGGCCGGCGGCACCGAATCTCCCATCTGCCGCATCGCGGTCGCCGGCTTCGCCGCCTGCCGCGCGCTGGCGACAGCCTTCAACGATCGCCCCCAAGCCGCCTCGCGCCCCTACGACAAGGACCGCGACGGCTTCGTCATGGGCGAGGGCTCCGGCGTCGTGGTGCTGGAGGAATACGAGCACGCCAAGGCGCGCGGCGCGAAGATCTACGCCGAGGTCATCGGCTACGGCATGTCGGGCGACGCCTATCACATCACCGCCCCGGCCGAGGACGGCGATGGCGCCTACCGCTGCATGCGCGCCGCTCTGAAACGCGCCGATATCGACATCTCCGACATCGACTATGTCAACGCGCACGGCACCTCGACCATGGCCGATACCATCGAGCTTGGTGCTGTCGAGCGGCTGTTCGGCAATGCCTCCGGCAAGCTCGCCATGTCGTCAACCAAGTCGGCCACCGGGCACCTGCTCGGCGCTGCCGGCGCCATCGAGGCGATCTTTTCGATCCTCGCCATCCGCGACAACATGGTGCCGCCGACGCTCAACCTCGACAACCCGTCGGTGGAGACGGCGATCGATCTCGTGCCCCACACGGCCAAGAAGCGCGAGGTCAACACCGTGCTGTCGAACTCCTTCGGCTTCGGCGGCACCAATGCCTCGCTGATTCTGCGTCGCGTCGCCTGAGGCGCCGGTGCCACGAGGCACGGGCCACGACCTCCCGGTAGCGGAAACCTTTCCCTCTTTTGCCATATTTGGCTCTAGGGTCGGAGCAGTGTTAACTGCGATGTCGCGCGGAAGCGGCTCGTCGGGAGCCTGAGCTTGAGCACCATTCCCCCTTCGAGGCACGAGCTGCCGCCGCTTCGCCGCGGCAGCATCCGCCCACGCTCACCCGCCGAGATGCTGGAGCCGTCGCGTCCGCCCGGACCGCCGCGCGGCGCGCCGCCGCCCAACGCGCCGCGACGCGGCTCGAGCTTCATGCGCATCGTCAGCGGCTTCCTGACGCTCGTCCTCTGCCTGATGCTCGGCGCCGGCGCCCTGGCGGCGCTGCTGTACCATCGCTTCGAGGAGCCAGGCCCGCTCGCCGTCTCCCGCGTCATCACCATCCCGAAGGGCGAGGGCCGCATCGAGATCGCGGGCCGCCTCGAGAAGGAAGGGGCGATCTCCAGCCGCTGGACGTTCATCGCCAGCTACCTGTTGCGCAACGCCCTCGGCCCAAAGCCCATCGAGCTCAAGGCCGGCGACTACGAGATCAAGAAGAACGCCAGCATGGCGCAGATCATGGAGATCCTGTCGCAAGGTCGCGGTGTGCTTTCCAAGATCACCGTCCCCGAAGGGCTCACCAGCCTGCAGATCGTCGAGCGGTTGCGCCAGGAGGGCGAGCTCGTCGGCGACATCACCGAGATCCCCCCTGAGGGGTCGCTGCTGCCCGACACCTACCGATTCTCGAAGGGCATGGACCGGCGTGAGCTCATCGAGCGCATGCAGGGCGAGATGCAGCGCTTCCTCGCCACTGCCTGGGAGCGGCGCCAGCCGAGTCTCCCCATCGCGACGCCCGAGGATGCAATCATCTTCGCCTCCATCGTCGAGAAGGAGACCGGGCGTGCCGATGAGCGCGGGCGCGTCGCCGCGGTGTTCATGAACCGCCTGCGCAAGGGGATGCGCCTGCAATCGGACCCGACGGTGATTTACGGCCTTGCCGGCGGCCAGGGCACGCTCGGCCGGTCGATCACGCGTGCCGACCTCGACCAGAAGACCTCGCACAACACCTACCAGATCGCCGGACTGCCGCCGACGCCGATCTGCAACCCGGGGCGCTCGGCGATCGAGGCGACACTCAACCCGCCGTCGACCAAAGATCTCTATTTCGTCGCTGACGGCACCGGCGGGCATACGTTCTCCGACACCTTGAAGGAGCACAATGCGGCGGTGAGCGTCTGGCGCAAGGTCGAGCGCGAGCGCAAGAAGGATGAGGAGGCCGATGCCATCCCGGTGCCCGCCGCCTCAGCCGGCCCGCGCGTCATGAATGCGGCCCCGACGGCCAGGGCTGCGCCTGGCGCATCGGTGCCGCTCCCGGTCCGCAAGCCGAAGCACTGACGCGCATCGGTCGTCCCCAGCCCTCGGCATCGCCGGGGACCCGCGCCTTGTTGCCCGCGGCCGCTGCCGCTAGATTCCGCAGCGCGTTGGGTTCCCCGGCGCCGGAGCCCAACGGAGCCACAATGACGATAAGAAGCATGACCGGCTTTGCGCGCACCGAGGGCACGCTCGAGGGCGCGAGCTGGCATTGGGAGGTGCGCAGCGTCAACGGGCGCGGCCTCGATCTGCGCCTGCGTCTGCCCGCCGGCTTCGAATACCTCGAGCCGCGCGTGCGCGAGGCCGCTGGGCGACACCTGTCGCGCGGCAGCGTGAACATCACGCTCGCGGCTGAGCGCAGCACCTCCAACGCCGAGGTCCGCCTCAACGAGCGCGCCCTTTCCCAGGTCTTGCAGGCCGCCGACCGCATCCGCGATCTCACCAACGCGACGCCCCCACGCGTCGACGGCCTCATCGCCATCAAGGGCGTGCTCGACGTCATCGAAGCGCAGGAGGACCCCGAGCAGGGTGCCGCCCGCGCCGACGCCATGCTGCAATCGCTCGACACCGCACTCACCGCGCTGGTTGCCGCCCGCGCGGCCGAGGGCGCCCGCCTCGCCGCGATTCTCTCCACCCAGCTCGACGAGATCGAGCGCCTGGTCGCCGTCGTGCAGTCATCGCCGGCGCGCACGCCGCAAGCCATCGAGGCGCGGCTCAAGGAGCAGGTGCGCCGCTTGATCGAATCGGGCAACGGCGCTTTCGATGCAGCACGACTGCACCAGGAAGCCGTGCTGCTCGCCACGCGCGCCGATGTCGAGGAGGAGCTGCAGCGCCTCACCGCCCATATTGGAGCGGCGCGCGAGATGCTCGCCAGCGCCACCGCCGTTGGCCGCAAGCTCGACTTCCTGGCACAAGAGTTCAACCGCGAGGCCAATACTCTGTGCTCCAAGGCCAACGACATCGACATCACCCGCGCCGGGCTGGCGCTGAAGTCGGTGATCGACCAGCTCCGCGAGCAAGTGCAGAACATCGAGTAGTCAACGACAAGAGGACGCGTGCACCCTGCGCGCCGGAAGAAACGATGGGAGAGACGCCGACAATTGAGCGCCGCGGCCTGCTGCTCGTGCTGTCGTCGCCTTCGGGGGCAGGCAAGACGACGGTCGCGCGCCGGATGATCGACGCCGATCCCAATATCTCCATGTCGGTATCGGTCACGACGCGCAAGCCGCGCCCCGGCGAGGTAGATGGCCGCGACTACACGTTTGTCGACGAGAAGACGTTCAAGCGCATGGTCGAGAGCGACGCGCTGCTCGAATGGGCACGCGTCTTCGACAACTACTACGGGACGCCCCGCGCCCCCGTCGAGGCGGCGATCGAGCAGGGCCGCGATGTCCTGTTCGACATCGACTGGCAGGGCGCCCAGCAGCTCTCCGAGAAGATGAAGCACGACGTGGTGCGCGTGTTCATCCTGCCGCCATCGGCCGCCTCGCTCGAGCAGCGCCTGCGCGCACGCGCGCAGGATCCCGACGATGTCGTGCGTCGCCGCATGGACGCGGCGGCCGCCGAGATCAGCCATTGGCCGGAGTACGACTACGTCATCGTCAACAGCGACCTCGCGACGTCGATGGAAGGATTGAACGCCATCCTCACCGCCGAGCGCCTGCGCCGCGACCGCCTCAACGGCCTGACGGCGTTCGTCCGCGACATGCAGAGCCAGCTCTGATGCGTTGCCTTGCCGCTCTCCTCGCCGCGGCAGCAACCGTCCTCTCGACTGCACCCGCTGCTCATTGCGGCGAAGCCAGGCTGCTTGGCGATGTCGGCACGCGCGAGATCGCCGCCGCCCAGCCGGGAGAGATCCTGCGCGTGTGGCCTCAGGTCGGCGGCTCGGTCGGCAACGCGAAGGCCTATCGTATCCTCTATCGCTCGACCGGCCTCAAGGGACAGCCGATCGCCGTCTCCGGCGCCGTGTTCCTTCCAACGGGACCGAGGCCGCACCGCAAGCGCGACATCATCGCCTGGGCGCACCCGACCACCGGCGTCGTCGACCGCTGCGCGCCGACGCTGCTGCCGGACCTTGCCGGCACGGTCGCCGGCCTGGAGGAGATGCTGCACCGCGGCCTCGTCGTCGTCGCCACCGACTACGAAGGCCTCGGCACGGAGGGGATGCATCCCTACCTCATCGGCGCCAGCGAGGCGCGCAGCATCCTCGACTCCGTCCGTGCCGCCCGCAAGCTGCCTGACGCCTTCGCCAGCGACCGCTTCGCCGTCTGGGGACATTCACAGGGCGGACATGCCGCGCTGTTCGCGGGCGAGACGGCGGCGGCCTATGCACCGGAATTGAAGCTCGTCGGCGTCGCCGCTGCCGCGCCGGCGACCGACCTCGTCAAGCTGTTCAAGGCCGACCACGGTTCCATCGCCGGCGACAGTCTGACGGCCATGGCGCTCTTGTCGTGGTCGACGCTCTACGCCATTCCCACTGAGACGGTGCTGGCGCGCGGCGCAAAGCCGGCCTACGAAACCGTCGCCACGACCTGCATGCAGACCATCGCCGATCTTCTGAAGCTGGAGGACGTGGCACAGCCGCTGCAGCGTCGGTTCCTCAAGACGGATCCGACCAAGGTTCCTGTCTGGCGCGCCATCATGGAGCAGAACTCGCCAGGCCATGCTCCGGCCGGTGCTCCGGTGTTCATCGTCCAGGGGACGGACGACGAGACGGTACGGCCGCGGATCACGCGCCATTTCGCCGAACGCCTCTGCCGGCAGGGCACGCCGGTATGGATGACGTATCTGCGCGACGTCAGTCATAGCTATGCGGGCTACAAGGGCGCGCTCGCGGCGATCGCCTGGATCGCCGACCGCTTCCGCGGCCTTCCGTCCCCATCCACCTGCAAACACTGACAGCAGCCACTGCGCCTGTCACAGGATCAACGCGACCACCGTTTACCCTGCCGCCGGTTGGCAAGACACCGGCGTCGGCAAACGATAGTGTGTGTCGATCAACGCCGCCTCCATCACTGCAGCCTCTTATCGACGCGGATTGGCATGCTGTCCTTCGTCTCCCGCCTTTGCGCCATCGCCTGTCTCGCCCTGGCCCTATCGCCTGCGTCGCCCGGCGCCGCGCTGGCGCAGGAGGAGCTGGAGCTCGACGTCTCGCCTGCAGCCATACGCAAGGCGAAGCCCGGCCATGTCTTCCATATTCATCCGCAAGTTGGCGGGGCGCCTGCCAACGCCAAGGCCTTCCGCATCATCTACCGCTCTGCCAATTTGAAGGGCGAGCCGATCGCCGTCTCCGGCACCGTCATCTACCCGGCCGGGCCGGGGCCGAAGGAAGGCCGCGACGTGATCGCCTGGGCGCACTATACGACCGGCGTCTCCGGGCATTGCGCGCCGACGCTGCTGCCCAATCTCTCCGGCACCATCCCCGGCCTCGAGGACATGCTCTCGCGCGGCTACGTCGTTGTTGCCACCGACTACGAGGGCCTTGGCCTGCCGGGCGTGCACGCTTACCTCGTCGGCCTCAGCGAAGCGCGCTCGGTGCTCGATTCCGTCCGCGCCGCCCGCAACCTCTCCGGCGCCCACGCGACGAGCCGCTTCGCCGTCTGGGGCCACTCCCAGGGCGGACACGCTGCTCTGTTCACCGGCGAGATCGCAGCCGAATATGCCCCCGAGCTCAAGCTTGTCGCGCTGGCCACCGCCGCGCCTGCCACCAATCTCGTCGAACTGTTCAAGGCACAGAAGGGATCGATTGCCGGCAACAGCCTCACGGCCATGGCGTTGCTGTCCTGGTCGCGCACCTACAACCTTCCGGTCGAGAGCGTGCTCGAGGAGGGGGTCAGGCAGCGCTTCGAGAAGGTGGGCGAGAGCTGCATCCAATCGCTGTCGCAGATGCTGCAGACGTTGAAGCTCGCGCAACCCTTGAAGAAGGCCTTCCTCAAGGGCGATCCGACGGAGATCCCAGCCTGGCGGCAGCTGATGCAGGAGAACTCGCCGGGAAGCACGCCGATAGCCGTGCCGGTGTTCATCGCCCAGGGAACCGCCGACGCCAACGTGAAACCCAGCATCACCGTAGCCTTCGCCAAGTCCCTGTGCGCGGCCGGAACCCCGGTAACCCTGAAGCTGATGAAGAACGTCTCCCACAGCTTCGCCGGCGAAAAAAGCGCCTACACCGCGGTACTGTGGATGCACGATCGCTTCATCGGACGCCCAGCGCCGAACGACTGCGGCCGCTCCCGCTGAAGGCTCCGCCCAGCCCCGCCCGGCGGCCGGCTCCCCGAAGGGGAGTCGCCGGGCGAGAAAAGAAGCGCAGTCGCCGGGCGGCAAGGGAGTGAGGCATTCCGTAACTCCGGCATGCTAGCAGTCGGGCTCGATCAGTCCCGGACCTTCCCATGCTGCGCGCCGCGTTGTCTCTGCGTCTCGTCCTGCTCGTTGCGGCCCTCGGCACCAGCATCGGCGCCTTGATCATGTTCTGGCAGGGCATGACCTACGTCGTGCATGCGGCGCTGGCGCTCTATCGCGGCGATGACGGCAAGCTCATCACCGCCGCCATCATGGGCGCGACCGACATCTTCCTGTTCGGCATCGTCCTGATGATCTTCACCTACGCCATCGTCTTCGGCTTCGTGTTCAAGTTGCCGAAGCAGGACCGCCGCAAGCTGCGCGCCTGGATGCGCCCCACCGGCATGCATGAATTGAAGACCACGCTCATCAGCGCCATCCTCGTCTACCTCGTCGTCGATTTCGCGACCGACTGGGCAACCATGGGCAAGGACATCCCCTGGACGCTGCTGGTGAAGCCCATCTCCATCCTCATGTTGGCGGCAGCCTTGCGCCTCTTTGCCAACGAGCCAAATGGCGACGATGATTCGTCCTCCGACAACGGCCACGGCACGATGCCAGCGCCGTCGCCGGCTGCGGTGTCAGCCGCGCCGCAGGTGTGAGCGCTCGTAGACGAGGGCGAGACGCGCGAAATCTTTGACGGCGAGATCCTCCGCGCGCAGGTTGCCGGCGATCCCCGCCGCTTCGAGGAGCTGCTCCGGCTCGGCGACGAGCTGCTTCAGGCTCGCACGCAGCATCTTGCGCCGCTGGCCGAATGCTGCCGCCGTGACTTTTGCCAGCACGGCCGGCGAGCAGGGTGGGTTCGGCTCCTTGCGCGGGATGAATTCCACCACCGCCGATTCCACCTTTGGCGCCGGCGTGAAGGCCTCCTTCGGCACGTGGAGCACGATGCGCACCGTCGCGCGCCATTGCGCCAGCACCGACAGGCGTCCGTATGCCTTGCTTCCCGGCCCGGCCACGATGCGCTCGGCCACCTCCTTCTGGAACATCAGCACCATGCGCTCGTACCACGGCGGCCAAGGCTCGGTGTCGAGCCACCGGGTGAGCAGCAGCGTCGCCACCCCATAGGGCAGATTGGCGACGATCAGCGCCGGGCCGTGTCCCTTGCCGAGCAATTTTGGCCAGTCGGCTTCGAGCGCATCGCCGAAGTGCACGTCGAGCTTTCCGGGATAGCGCTGAACGATCATGTCGAGAGCACCGCCGGCCCGCTCGTCGCGCTCGATCGCGATGACCCGCGCGGCGCCCTCGATGAGGAGCGCGCGCGTCAGCCCGCCGGGGCCCGGCCCCACCTCGATCACGGTACGGCCCTCCAGCGAGCCCGCCGCGCGGGCGATGCGCCGCGTGAGATTGAGGTCGAGGATGAAGTTCTGCCCCAGGCTCTTCTTGGCGCGCAGCCCGAACGCTTCGATAACTTCGCGCAGCGGCGGCAGCCCATCGGGGCTCGCACCGCTGGCCTCGCGCTCTCTCGACGTCATGCTGTGCCGCGCGCCGCGGCGATGGCCGCCGCCAGCTTCAAGGCTGCGATGAGGCTCGCCGGCGAGGCCCGCCCTTGTGCGGCAATGTCGAAGGCCGTGCCGTGATCGGGCGAGGTGCGCACGAACGGCAGCCCGAGCGTGACGTTGACCCCTTCATCGAAGGCCAGCGTCTTCAGCGGGATCAGCGCCTGATCGTGGTACATGGCGATGACGGCGTCATAGGTGCGCCGCGCCGCGGCATGGAACAGCGTATCGGCCGAATGCGGGCCGGTGACCGACAAGCCCTCCGCGCGCAGATCGGCAATGGCCGGCGCGATGACGTCGATCTCCTCGCGTCCCATGCTGCCTTCCTCGCCCGCGTGCGGATTGAGGCCCGCGATCGCGATGCGGGGGGCCGCGATGCCGAAGTCGCGCTTCAACGCCGTATAGGTGGTACGCACCGTCTCGAAGATCAGCCCGCGCGTGATGGCCTTCGGCACCGCCGCGAGCGCGCAGTGCACCGTAAGCGGGACGACGCGCAGCTCGCTCGAGGCGAGCATCATCACCGGACGATAGCTCCGGCCGTAGTGGCGCTCGGCCAGCGCGGCAAGGAACTCCGTGTGTCCGGGGAAGGGAAAGTCGTCGGCGAGGACCACGTGCTTGGCGATCGGATTGGTGACGATGCCCGAGGCTTCGCCGCGCACCACTGCCGCCGTCGCCGCCTCGATGGCGCCGATGATGGCACCGCGGTTGGCCGCATCGCCGACACCGGCGCGCGCCCGCACCGCGAGCGGCGCATGCAACACGGGGAGGGCGGAGCCGAACACGTCGAGGGCTTCTCCCGCCGCCCCCACCGGAGCGACGGGAACCGAAAGGCCAAGCAGCCGTGCCCGCTCCAGCACTGCATCCTTATCGGCATAGAGGACGAAGGGCTCGAGCCCGCGCTCGTTGCGCTCGAGCCAGGCACGCAAGGTGATTTCCGGCCCGATGCCGGCCGGGTCGCCCATGCTGACGGCGAGGGGCCCCCGACGCAGCGCCTGGCTCGCCGCGCCCATGATCAGCGGTACTCGATATGGGCGTCCGTGCGCAGGTCCTTGAGGTACTTCTTGGAGAGGATCTCGAACTCTTTCTGACGCAGCTCGTTCTGCGCCGTCTCGCGCTTCGTATCCGCCGCCTTGATCACCTTGCGCCCGCACACCGCCCACAGCTCGACGCCGTTCTCGCCGATGGTGGCCGGCAGCAGCTCTTCGTCGTGCGCCGCCATCAGCAAGCTGCGCGTCGGCTCGGGCAGACTGCTCGGCCTGCGGTCGCCGAGGTTGTCGAAGCGCGCACCGGCAACGCCGCGCACCATCGTCTCCATGCTCTTGCAGCCATCGAACTTGCCGCGCAGGTTCTCCGCGTCGCTGAGGCGCTGGGCGAGACGCTTCTGGTCCTGGCCCGCAGGCACCGTCAACAGCAGTCGATGGATGCGCAACTCGACGTCGTCCTGGCCCTGCGTGGAGGCGACCATCTTGTCGACGTCGCGGTTGGCGACCGAGATCATGTGCCCGAACTTGCGGCGGATGACATCGGTCCACGACAGCGAGGCGCGGATGCGCTCGCGCATGACGGAGATGTTGGCGCCCATCTTGGAGAGATGCTCGGCGAACTGCGGCGTCGTCATCTTGTTGCGCTCGGCCATGCCGGCGAGGATGCGGTCCACCTCGTCGTCCGCGGCAACGACGCTCATCTTCTTCGCCTCCTGCAGCTTCAGGCGCTCGTCGATGAGCTCGTCCAGCGCTGCCTTGCGCGCCGTCGGCACATAGTCCTTCTCGATCTGGCTCTTGATGCTGCCGACGAACTCGCCCTGCAACTGCTTGATGCGCTGCTGCTGCTCCGCCTCGGACGTCGGCGGGTTCGCCTGCAGGCGCTTGATGGCGAAGGCCTTGAACTGGTCGTTCATGCTTGGCGACTTGAGGCGCTCTTGCAGCTTCTTCTGCACCTCGGGTGCGCCGAGCATGGCGAGGGCGACGCGCTGCTGGATCTCATAGCCCGTGATCGGCTCGTCGTTGACCAGCGCCACGATCGACTGCACCGGCCGGTCGGCCTGATCGGCCTGCGTCGCCCGGGCGGTCTGGGTGGGCTTGCCTTTGGCGCTCTGCGCCAACGCTGCATCCGGCATCCCCAGCGGCAACATCGCCAGCGCAGCGCTCATGAGAGCGAGCAGGCCGCACCAGCCGGGGACGGCGAAGCGCAGCGAGGAGGGCTCGGACGCAAGTGGCCGGGGGCGAGCTTGCTTATTCCATCTGCCAAGAGCCATGGCGGTCGCGTCTTTCAAACTCCGGGTGCCTCGCTATCGAAATCATGCCGGCGGCCCATCAAGGCCGCAACACGAGGACTTATCTCGGTAAACCTTGGCGCCCCCGTGACGCGGGTCGGCACCTTGAACCGATTCCGGGTTTAACCCGACGCGGCCATCGACGCCAGCGGCCGCCAGGCAGCCACAAGGCCCTAGTTGGGCGTTCCGGCGGACTGCTGCTCGCTGAAGTTGAAGTTCAGCGCGTCGGTGGAGTAACCAAACTCGCCCAGGTGCTTCAGCTCGAAGCGCAGCATGAAGGTCTGGCCGTCCACGAGGTCCGGGTTGACGTAGTAGTTGTCCGTATACGTCGCGGTGAGCACGAAGCACTCGTCGGCGTACCGCAGCTGGATCATGTCGGACGCGAGCTCGTCGGCGTCGATGTCGTAGCGCAGGGCCGCCGAAACGCTCCAACGATCCGTCAGGCGCAGGATCGCACTGCCGTAGACATCCTCCTGCGCCGTATCGATGCCGTTGGTCGGATCGGTGTTGAGGTAGGCGTAGACGGCGTTCATGCTCAACGGGCCGAGGTTCAGCTGGGCACCGGCGTCCTGGCGGGCGAGGGCGAAGCTCGACTGGTCGAAGCGCGACTGCGAGATGAACTGCAGGAACGTCCACGGTGCGAAGTAGGCGCCGAGCACGTAGTCGGAGCGGTCGGTCTGCAGACCGCTATCGGGCGTGAACACCGGGTTGCCGTTCACGTCGTAGCTCGGATCGGCGTACGGGTTCGTGCCGGCGAGGTGGTAGCTTTCACCGGCAAGGATCCGGGCATAGCCGCCGTTGTTGGCCTGGAAGGTGTACTGCACGCCGACGTTGGCACGCGTGCCGGTCTCGATGCGGTCATAGCCCGAGAACTTCGTCACCTCGAACAGGTTGGTGTCGTCGAAGATGAGGCTCTGCGCATCCTCGTTCGGCAGTCCGTCCTGCTTGATCGAAGCCTGGCGCGCGATGATCTGGCCGATCGGCTCGATGACGTGCGAGCCGTAGCCGGAGTTGGCAACCCATGGATAGGCAACCGTCACGCCACCGAGCGCGAGACCGCGGGCGAACGAGGTCTCCTGCAGCGGCGCATCGTGGTCGAACGGATCGAAGTAGTTGCTGATCTGATAGGCGTCGGCGCGCAACTGAGCGAACGGCGTATAGGTGATACCGATCGGGTCGGTAAGGCGACGCCGCCAGTTCAGCTCTGACACCACGCGGTTCATCTGCTGATTGGTATCGGCGAACGGAGCGAAGCTCGTCGGATCCTGGTTGCTGGAAAGGGCCATCGCATTCGTGGTCCACGTCAGCTCGCCACCGAGGATCGGATCAGAGAACACGTAGTTGTAGTCCATGATCGGGTAGGCGTACTGCTTCGTCTCCGACGTCCCCGGCGTCGTATAGCCGAGGTCGGAGAACTCGTACGCCGCCAACTGGAAGAAGTTGCGGTCGGACAAGCCGTTGAAGAAGATCTTGTTGACGCGATCGGTGAGCAGGATGTTGTCGATCTTGTAGAAGCGGCGGAACTCGTCGTCCGACTCGGTCGTCACGTCCCAGCCGAATCTCCACCAGCTACCGATATTGAACAGGCCTTTGGTCTCGAGGCTGCCGCGCCAGCCGTC
>Ga0164243_10005810_pt1 | contig 18785 bp, 18 predicted proteins | sample OricompcompostOP_FD_108781 | JGI IMG/M metagenome (GOLD analysis project Ga0164243, IMG submission 108781) | Organic Plus compost microbial communities from Emeryville, California, USA - Original compost - Organic plus compost (OP) | ecosystem: Engineered > Solid waste > Mixed feedstock >... | reverse complement strand
TCGCGGTCCCAAACCGCGCGCGCTAGCCAACTGCGCCACACCCCGAAGTGTGATAACCTGAGTATTTTAACAGATTATATTACAGTTGGCTAGGGTTTTATAAGGTGTTATTTAACGAGATTCGCCGACGTTATTAGTATTGAAATTTACACCTGCGGTATACACATCCCATTGTGCAGCTTGGTCGTTACTCAGAGCTTTGGCTTTGTCTACCCAGCTTTTTACCGTAGATTCTTTAATTTCTACTTTTTGCCCTTGCATAAGGAGTGGAGAACCAGCTTCTTGTGTTAAGTTGGTTTCAGCATACAGAATACGGCTTTGAGATAGATTAACTTTGTTATTCACCCCATACGTTTGAACAGCCTTGCGAGCCATGACACTATATGAATCACCTGGTTGAGCTATGTAGTTATAGCTAGCTTCAGATTTTTTATCGTCTTCTTTAGCGGCAGCTGTTTGTTTGTGGTCCTCGTCAGAATGAGCACTTGCCGGAGCTTGTAACACTGCCATAAGCATTAGCATTGATACTACGCTTGCCACAATCGCTATTGGCATTACAATTACAGTTTTAATATTCATTAAGAAACCCTCCTTGCCCACCACATTTTTAATGTGTCCAAACAAGTATAGCAAATGCTTATGCTATTCGTTAATAACTTTTCGTATATATTCCACATTTTTTGCCCGGCCAATCTTCTCGTCTACTTCAACCAAAAGCGCATTAAATTGAGCACGCCCCTTAAACTCTAAAATGTTTCTTGTTTGCAGGTCATCGCGCCAACGAGGCAAAACAGAGTCAAATGTCACCCCTAGTGACGAATCAAGCGATCCGCACATGCCAACGTCAGTCATATGTGCCGTGCCTTTTGGAAGCACTTGCGCATCAGCGGTTGGCACATGCCAGTGATCACCCACTACTAAACTTACACGCCCATCCAGATAGTGTCCGATGATAACCTTCTCGCTGCTGTAATCACCATGGAAATTCACGACAGTTGCCACACGGTCTACGTTCTGATTTTCCACTAAGATTTTATCTATTGCCTTTAGCGGATTTTCTATAGCCACTTCCCGCCCTACTGTACCGCCAAGCAATGATGCGATAAGTACCTTGCCTTGCAGCGTATCAGCATACTTCCATCCACGGCCCGGGCACATAGTCATGTTTGTCGGTCCAATTACTGGCTGATTATCATCTTCAAGCAAAGGTGTAAGTTCAGACTTAGTAGGTGTATGGTTACCACCTGTAAAGAAATCTATGCCGGCTTTTTGTAAGCGCTGCATGTCTGAAGGTGTCATACCCTTCCCGTCAGACACATTTTCAGCCTGCGCCACCACAAAATCTATTTGTTTTTCTTGGCGTAAACCAGGTAACAGCTGCTCAACGACAGCCATGCCCATTTCCGCCATCACATCCCCTACATACAGAATGTTCACTTTTTTGCCTTTGGTTTAAGTATTTTTGGTATTGGGTCAGAAAACCGCATTGTTTCTAGCGCATGGATTTGCTGACGGGTCACATCGTATTCATTGTAGTATACTGGCTCAACAGTATCAAAAATTGCTTGATCCCACGACAAGTCTAATTGTTGCGCAAAATCTATAACTAACTGCTTTTCTGGAGCCTCAATTTCTATAAAGGGCTTTACCCACGGCCATTCATCAAGCATAATTTCCACATTCTTATATACCCAAAGCTCCCGTCTGCTTTCCTGTTCAGACTTTTGGATCATGCCAATACTTAATAAAAACTGTGAGGCTTTTTCAAAATCGTCTACAATTACTGGCGTTTCTCTAATATCACCCATCTGGTTGCCGACACTTTGTTTTAGCATCAGCTCAACTTTATCTCCTTCGTCACGTAGGCGAACCCAAGATTTTACACTGTCAAGACGCTTATCAGGAAAGTCAAAATTGCGGCGCCTCATAAGACGCATAGGATAAACTTGTCTCGCACCCAATTTAGCCAATTTCTGTCTGAGCATATCATGACTTACCTCTAAAAATTTTGCCTCAATTTCATGTTGCATAATTAGTAAGTCAGATTATTTAGCGAATTCTACCGCACGGGTTTCGCGGATAACATTGACCTTGATAGTTCCTGGATACTGCATGCTGGATTCGATCTTGGTAGCGATATCACGAGCAAGCTTAATGGCACTCAAATCATCAATTTGGCTTGGCTTTACAAAGACCCTGACTTCACGGCCAGCACTGATGGCGTATGCTTTTTCGATACCCTTGAAGCTAGTTGCGACATTTTCAAGCTCTTTCATACGCTCCACAAAGTTTTCGGCGCTAATATTACGCGCGCCTGGACGGGCAGCACTAATAGCATCTACAGTACGTACGATTAGTGATACCACGGTTGTAGCTTCCACGTCATCGTGGTGCTGTTCAGCTGCGATCGCCACCTCTTCAGGCGCACCATACTTACGAAGCATTTCACCAGAAATATGATGGTGCTTACCTTCCATCTTGTGGGTTAGGGCCTTACCAAGGTCATGCACAAGCGCGGCGTATTTGGCAGTCTTTACATCAGCACCAAGCTCTTCTGCGATGATACCGGCAATATGCGCCATTTCAGTGCTGTGCTTGAGCACATTCTGACCGTAGCTGGTACGAAACTTTAGCTCACCAAGTAAGTGTAAAATTTCTTTCGGTATGCCGAGTACGCCAACTTCACGGGCAGCATCTTCGCCAGCGCGAACCACTTCCTTTTCAACGTTCTTTTGCGCTTTGGCTACTACTTCTTCGATACGGCCCGGATGGATACGGCCGTCTTTCATAAGCATTTCAATAGTCTGGCGGGCCACTTCGCGGCGCACTGGATCAAAGCTACTAAGCACTACGTACCCTGGAGTGTCATCTACCATAATATCTACACCGGTTGCACGTTGCAAAGCTTGGATATTACGGCCTTCTTTACCAATGATGCGTCCTTTCATTTCATCGTCTTCAAGCTTTACGCTCGTAACGGTGCGTTCGGCCGTAACTTCGCTAGCCATACGCTCCATAGCCGATACTATAACCGTTGTGGCCTTTTCTTCGGCATTTTCTTTGGCTTCATTTTGCAGCTTATTGACTAATCCTACAAGATCATTCTTAATATCCCGTTCAGTCATTTGCATCAGCTTCTCAGCTGCTTCAGCTTTAGTAAGTTTTGCGACTTTTTCTAGTTTTTCCTGTTGCTTGGTACGGATTTCGCGGATTTCATCCTTAAGACTCTCTACTTCAGCCTCGGCCTTGCGTAGTTTTTCAGTACGCTTATCAATGTCATCAAGCTTTTTATCCAAGGATTCTTCGCGTTGGATCAAGCGGTTTTCAATATCTTTGAATTCGCGGCGACGAGCTTGTTCATCTTTACGTGCTTCTTCAGCAATTTTTACCGCGTCTTCTCGAGCTGCCGTAGTAATTTTAGTAGCCTCTCGTTTTGCTTTATCGAGTTCCTTTTTAGCCTCATCCGCTGCTGAGCCGATTTTTTGTTTCGTAATGTAGTTATTTGCGCCATAGCCAACGCCTGCACCGACGAGAGCCAGTACAATAGCTACTATTTCCATGTTTTTCCTTTCTACCGAACAAGCCGAATATCAAACAATCGCTATCACTTCACTAGTTTGATAATTGCAGCTTGAAAATCGAATTGATACTTATAAATTCCGAAAATTTGGATTTGCTCCCAAAATCTGCAATTCCTAAGAGTTACTATATGCCTCTGTGGTTATTTTCACAAGCAAAAAATTGGCTAGTTACTCACGTACCGCAAAGACAATTAAACGCTCACTGTATCCTGCTGTGCCGTTTTCACGCGTGCCAGCACATGTGACGAGATTAAGCCCTTGCTTGCCTGCGATCACTGGCGTAATAGCAGCTGCCATATCAACGGCATCTTTCGGATAACTTTGCGTCTTTACTACTTTGTAACTAAAGAGCTGTCCATCACCACGCTCGACTGAAATTCGGTCACCCTCTCCGAGTTGGTCAAGCTTACTAAAGACACCCTTTAGGGTACGACCGCTAACATGCCCATCAATGAGCATAGCACCATTTTGACCAGGCTTTGCACTCTGTTGGTACCAGCCAGTGTCATAAATATTTGCGGGTGCCATTAGCTGGTTATCATCTTTTACTCCCATAGCTAATATACGCGCATTCACCCCAATCTTAGGTATACTGATGCGCCTCGGCATGTCGGGCGCTACAGTATAATCCCTGACTGCATTTGGACCAGGATCTTTCTCGTCGGGATTTTCATCGGTATATTCAGCGCTCTTTGAAGCGGCTTGGGCCCCAACTTGCTGATTCGTCTTCATGCCCATAATACTGACCGTGATACCGAATATAAATACAAACACGCCTGCAATAACCAGTATGGTTTGTGGCTGCCTCAATCGCTCAGTTAATTTTAATTTTTGCGTTTGGTCGGGCTTGGCAACTGTTTCGCGTTTTAATACATATGAGCGCTGCACCGGCCTTTCTTTAGAGGCTGATATTTCTTTACGCTGGAGACGTTTAGAACGGATAACTGAGTGACCCGTCTTTGCAGTAGACGCATGAGGTGTTTGATGAGGACGATACTGTTGTGCAGATATATACTTAACTGGGATCACCGTGAGGTCATCTACTGTCTTTTTTGGGATTGCATGCGGGCGCTTCGCCAACATTTGGCGTGACCCAACCATACTTTGATGGGTGCGCCGCGTCGGTTGATGACGGTACCGTAACCTTAAGCCAGAAATGTCTCCCCTATCACGCATTGATTTCCTAAGTTATTTTGTTTATTTTTTACTAACCGCACTATAGCGTTTTGCGATTACGAACAACATGCCAGCGCTGAAAGCAGTCAAAGCAAGCGTCAACAATGGATTGGCAGTCAATAACTGCATACCAGTATTTGGGGTAGTTGGCACATTCTGTACAGTAATTGCTGCATCATTGCCATCGCCGCCAGTATAGGTAACTTTAAATACATATCCATCTACGGTAAAGGTTGCACCTTCAGCGAGATCACTAAAAGTACCAGTAATCGCATCATTGCCATCATTATCTATGATCACAAATGTATCACCAGCTGCTGGCTTATAGTCATTCAAACGAGAAACGTTAAGTGTCGCACTGCCTAAGGCAATCGTACCTGTAACCTTAAGTTGATCGTATTCACTACATGCTGTCTTGCCAGCCAATTCAACCTCTAATGACGAGCTAGCGTTAAAGATGGTATTACCAACAGTTAAACATCCAGGACTTTGACCCGGGGCAACAGTACCACCACTTCTTACATCTAGTGCACCTACTTTACCTATACCCTTCAAGACCCCACCCTTAAATACCGTGGTATCGCCTCTTTCACCATTTACAATCACAACGTTGTTTTCAAATATGCTAAGAGCCTGGTTACTTATCGAATCTGTAATGGTTGTTGTTTTCTGACCTGGTTTTGTAATACCAGTAGCTAATTGGGAAGTGTTCGTTTTACCGGCTGCTGGCTCTACAATCACATTTCCAGCGGTACCTTCTTCAGGGACAATAGTACCGCTTCCACTTATATCACCTGTTAGCTTTAGGTCTGTGTGATTACTGGTATAAATCACCGTACCTTGCAGTTCTACATGACCAGTAAGTGTTGTTGTATAGTGAGGGTCTGCAGGATCCTGGCTACCTACATTTAGTTTTATAACTTGAATTAGCGCCCCATCTTCAAGAGTAATTTTTTCTGCAGTGTAAGTTTGGTCATTTTGGAAAGTTAACGAACTATTCCCTTTAACCAACACTTGGCCAGTTGGGCGCAAACTGTCATTGAAAACAGTTATGTCTGCATTATCGATAATGTAGGTCTCAGGTTGGGTACCTGCAAGTCCGCTAAAAATTATACTCCCTGCGCCATCATCACCATCTATAATACTATCCTTGAATTCTACAGTATTAACTACTCCTGTAATATCAATAGTATCGAGCGTAACTGTCCCAGGGCCGCTTACACGCAATGTATCTAGGTTATGTAATATTAACATGCTATTTACGCTCAAAGAGCTTCCTGCTTCAGCAGTAAATGTACCTACTCCAAGTGAGGGGTGTAAATGAACCGCTGCGTCAACCTCTACTACACCACCCGCAGACGCAGCTATCATTGAAGCATGAAGGACACCATCTATGGTGTAATGGAAAGCCCCACTCCCAGAACTGCCAACCAGAATGCCACCCAATTGGACGCTGCCCAAGTCTGCCTGTATGGTTGCGGTCCTGCCCTTTGGAAAAATAAGGCTATCATTTGTATCAGGCACCTCATTTGTATTCCAGTTACCAGCGGTACTTAACTTATTATCGCCAGCATTACCTGTCCAAGTATGAGTTGTCGCCCCTGCTGCTGCCGCCTGATTTACTGAAATACCGAAAAGTGGTGCTATGCCTAGCAATAACACCAATACGACGGCATGAAGTTTTTTCATTTTTACACCTTTGTTTTTAAACGTTTTTGTTGTTATAAATTACTACAATTTGAACTATAGATACCCCTGATATTTTTGTCAAGCCTTTTATGCTTATTTGTTGTAATCAAGCCTACATTATCGTCGATCATATTGTCGAGCAAGCATAAACAAAACGAGAGCACTACAAGAAGTAACAATAAGCGTCAGCAATGGGTTAGCGGAGAGCGTTCGTATCCCGGTGTTAGGTGCCCCTGGCACATTTGCCACACTATCCGACACATCCTCTACAATGAGCACGACATCATTGCCATCTCCGCCTATATAACTAATTTTAAATACCACGCCAGCCACTGTTACACTAGCACCCTCAGGTAAATCTTTAAATGTCCCAGTAACAGCGTCCGTGTCGTCATTATCAAGGATAGTAAATTGTCCGCCTTTGGTTGGTCTAAAATTGTCCAGCAGGGTAACGTTTAATCTTGCGCTATTGAGATTAACTGTACCGGCAACCTTAAGCTGGTCGTACTCCGCACAGACAGCGTTGCCGCCAATTTCAACATCCAGTGATGACGAATTTGCAAATACAGTATCTCCAGCATTCAAACAACCTGGACTATTGCCCGGAGCTATATGCGCATCATCTGCCATAGTTATGTTAACTACCGTACCCACACCTTTCAATGTAGCGTTCTTTTCAAGGATGACATTACGCCGTTCACCATTCACTGTTACCGTATTACCTTCATGTACATATAAATCCACATCGGGCTGATTGTCACTATATATTACATTTGCCACTACTACGCCATATTTACCGTTCGGCAGCTTGCTAGTGTTTGGTGTTGCGTTAATTATCAGATAGCGGTCAAGTTGCATTGGTTCCGAAACACCAATAAGGAAGTCCCCCGATAAAAACCCGATTACACTGATCGTACCGAGGTTTGGATTAAATACGACATCACTTTCAAGCGCTACACCTCCAGCGAGATTAGCAGCTGCTCCATTTGTTACGACTGCCTCATGTCCCACCAGATCAGTTGTTTTACCAAATAAATTACCGTTAATTGTCACAAACTTATCAATAAAAAATGAGGAGTTACCACTCAGTCGTAGCTGCGAGTTGTGTAAGTTGACTGCACCCGCACCTGGGCCAAGAGCATTTGCATGTGAGGCTTCTAGGATCGCGTCACCCACATTGATAACATTGACATCCAGCGATGAATTAGCTACCGCCAAATTTACATGTACAGCATCTAGACTTGCAGTCAATAATCTCCCGGCCTGCTCTCGCTGCAGCCTATCCGCAAAGGTAATCTTCGGCAAGTCAGATAACGGCGTTGTAGGAGTGATGGCTGCCGTACTACTGAAATCAACTGAGCCCGCATTGTAATCTACGGGCAATGAAAAAGTAATATCGCTATCAATACCCCCCTTTATGGGCGTGGATACACCGCCCGTGAACTGCATCTTATCGCCAACTGAGCCTGAAATCGTGAGGCTTTGATGATCGGCCACTTCTATGCCTCCTGCCGCACCGCCAAGTACAAAAAATGCGCCATTCGTGACGATGTTCACGCTAAAATTATTAGCCGGTCCCGGCAACACCGTTATTTTACGAATATCCGAGACAATATCTCTTGTTGCCGTATATGAACCACTGGTAGGGGCAGGAAATTCCAAACTATCCGAAGATGAAGGGATCGTATCATCCGCCCAGTTTAGCGGATTACTGAAAGCTGTGTCAGCACCACCTCCGCCATCCCAAACTTTTGTAGCCGCGGATGCGTCTACGCCATTAAAAACCATCATAAATCCAAAAACTAAAAATCCAATTACAAAATGTTTCATAGTTTTTGGATTTTTCATTTTATATATTGTTTATTTTAAAAATTACTACAATGTTGACTATAGGTACCTCTGATATTTTTGTCAACCCTCTTGTGCTTAAATGTTGTTTTTTTGCTTACTTTTTCTGCTGAGTTGTGCGGGCGGGCGATCCGTATTCCAAGGATATAATTTTATCGTTTTCGCCTGTTCTCAGTCGCTGTATACCGTTTGTCTGCCAGTTATCTCCATCATTTACGCCAACAATTGGTATATCTAAGCTATAGGCCAGTGCATCTGCAACACTGGCACCAATCCGAAGTCCCGTAAAACTTCCGGGGCCCTTGAACATCACAATCCCTTGGATATCTTGCAATTCTTTGTCTGTATTCTGTAATACCTCTGTAAGTTTTGTATGAATGGTTTCTGCAAGTTGACGATGGGCGTGCCACACTTCATATTCGAGCTGCACTTCATTATCATATAAGCCGATTTCGGCTTCAGGTTTGTCAGTGCGAAGTGTCAATATAAGCATCTATAATCCCTTTACTAAATAATCTAGTTCTTCCGGATACGTGAATTGTAACTTTCGTCCAAACTCATCTGTAGGAATAATCTGTATACGCACATGCTTCTCTGGTAATACATGCTGCACAACTTCAGCCCATTCGACCACCACAACCGCCGTTGGATCGCCAATAACTTCAGCAAGCTCATCAGCAATGGTTCCAGCGTCATCTAGACGGTAAAAATCAAAATGATGCACATACAAGCGTCCCTTGCTATATTCCCGATTAATTGTGAATGTCGGACTGGCGACCGCTTCATCACTACCTAGACCTGCTACTAAACCGCGCGTAAACGTTGTTTTGCCGCCGCCTAAGTCACTCGCAAGTTCAATAACCTCTCCGCCCTTCAATTGACTGGCAATAGCCTGCGCGATCTGTTCAGTTTCCTCTGGGCTTCGGGTATTGATAATATGTTGGCTCATCTTTACTCTGATAATACCCGATAACAACAGAGGTCGTAAACCCTTTACACAAAACTTTGGATACGGCGTATAATATAGCTTATGCTCCGTTTGAGTGGTACGCTGCTAAATAGACCGGTTTTATCATTGCGCACAGGAGGGCTCGTTGCAACCACGACAACGCCTATTATTAATCCTGACAATCTAAAGATTGAGGGCTTCTATTGTTTTGGAAACGACGATAAAAATGTCAAGGTCCTTTTATACCAAGACATCCGCGATATAATTCCACAAGGGTTTATCATCGACGACTACGGGGTGCTTGCTGACCCTCAAGAGTTAATACGATTAGAGAAAGTCATGCAACTCGGCTTTGACCCGCTCGGCAAACAGGTGGTAACGGTCAGTAAACAGAAGGTAGGGAAGGTAAGTGACTATGCCACCGAAATGGAAACCATGTATATACAGAAAATTTACGTCTCCCAATCACTGCTAAAAAGCTTTACTGGCGGAAACCTGGGTATTGAGCGAAGCCAAATCCATGAAATTACGCCCAAGAAAATTATTGTCCAAGACTTATTAAAGCGTGCGCCGGCAACCACGCCTGCCGGCATCTAGTTTTCTTCGTCTATTTCGGTCAAGGTGTCTTTAATATCACCATATCCAAACCCTTGCCGGCTTAAGTAGGCCATGAGTTTATCATTGTCTTGATATTTAGATTGTTTACGCTTACGAATAACGAGCTCTTTGAGTATGGATCTTTCGTCTGTCTCATCTTCAGCAAGCACTTGCCCGATAATTTCATTGCTAACGTGCTTTTGTTTGAGCTCAAGCTGTAAGCGTCGTTTAGATATAGGCTTGAGTAGGCGACGGTTATCCACCCAAGCACGAGCAAAGGCTTCATCATCAATCAAACCATTAATACTTAACTTGTTAAGTATTTTTTCTTGCAGGGGAGGAGGGGAGTGTTTACGGGCGAGATACGTTTCGATTTCCCATTTGGAACGCGGACGGATCGCCAAGTAGCGTAAAACCAAACCATAAATTTTGTCGTCAGCAGATAATTCCTTGTACTCTTTTAGTTCCTTTTCACTCAGGTCTTGACCTACGAATAGCTTTGTATCCAGTAGCGCCGTATCACTTAAAGAGAACGCATATTTCTCATCGACAAAAATCGAATACCGCCCTTTTAATTTCTCCTGCTGCTTAATCGCAGTAATCCTCATGAGCTATTCTTTGTTGGCGGCTTCGGTGGCTTTTTTGGCGATCTCTTCAAGGACTTTCGGATTTTCTTGCAAATACTGTTTGGCGGCTTCACGGCCTTGGCCAATCTTGGCATCCTTGTAAGCGAACCATGCGCCAGATTTTTCAACAATATTATGCTCTACGGCGAGGTCGAGCACATCACCAGATTTTGAAATTCCTTGGTTGTACATAATGTCAAACTCAGCTTGGCGGAATGGCGGCGCGATCTTATTTTTCACCACCTTCACACGCGTGCGGTTGCCAATCACTTCATCGCCTTGCTTAATCTGCGATACACGGCGAATGTCCATACGGACTGATGCGTAGAATTTCAAGGCATTACCACCAGTAGTAGTTTCTGGATTGCCAAACATTACACCAATCTTCATACGGATTTGGTTAATGAAGATTACGGTCACCTTAGAGCGGGAAATCACACCCGTAAGTTTACGGAGCGCTTGACTCATTAGCCGCGCCTGCAAGCCCATGTGGCTATCACCCATATCACCTTCAATTTCAGCGCGTGGCGTTAGTGCAGCGACAGAGTCGACTACGATCAAATCAACAGCGTTTGAACGAACCAGCGTTTCGGTAATCTCTAAAGCCTGTTCACCATTGTCTGGTTGGCTCAGCAATAGATTATCTACGTCCACACCAATACGCTTAGCATAGGCTGGATCAAGCGCATGTTCGGCATCAATAAACGCTGCAGTACCACCCTGCTTTTGGATTTCGGCGATTGCATGGAGCGTCAACGTAGTTTTACCAGAGCTTTCCGGGCCGTAAATTTCGATTATGCGGCCTTTTGGCAAACCGCCGCCCAAGGCAAGATCCAAGCTAACAGAGCCAGTCGGAATACATTCCACCTGTACATTAGTTTGTTCGCCCAATTTCATAATCGAGCCCTTGCCAAATTGTTTTTCAATAGTTTCCAGCGCTAAACCTAAGGCCTTCGCCTTACCCTCAGCCTGTGCTTTCGTAGCTTTATCATCAGCCATAATTTATACCCTCCTCAAGATACGTCTCTCTTACAGATTGTATCTGTATTATACCACGTAACTCCTTAAATTACTCTTATGCCGAGTGTCTTTTCCTCGATTCTCCATAATCATACTTCCCTCTTTATAATCCTTATGCCTTTCCTATATAATGTTTTTAAGAAATGCGCATACCAGATTTATTAGTGGAGAAATTGCTAGAGGGCACCGGCAAAGTCACTGCTGACCAGTTAAAGACGCTCCGCGAACAAGTTAAGACTGAGAAACGCCCTTTGCAAGAAATTGTCGTTAAAAACAATATTCTTTCCGAAAAAGACCTGACAAAACTATACGCTGAAGAGATTGATGTACCGTTTGTGGAGCTAAACTCCCGCGAGATTAAGCGCTCATATCTAAAACTTATTCCTGAACGTGTAGCGCACCAGTACCACGCTGTAGTGTTTGATGTTGATGAAGACGGTAACAATATGCTGGCTATGGAGGACCCTGACGACATCCAAGCTGTCAGCTTCTTACAAAAACAGCTAGGTACCAACCTGAAGCTGCATATCGCTATGGGCAGTCAAATCCAGGCCGCACTTGAACAATATCGCGGCAACATTAGCAATGAGCTAACTAAAGTCATAGAAGGCGACGAAACCGCCACCGATGAATCCGCCGAAGAAGAAGTCAGCGAAGAAGACGTTGCAGAAGACTCGCCGATTGCCCAAACCGTGAACCTTATTATCGAATACGGCGTAAAATCCGGCGCAAGCGATATCCATATTGAGCCACGGGAAAATTATGTGGTTATCCGCTACCGTATCGACGGTATCTTGCGGGAGGCAAACAAATTGCCACGCAAGGTCTTGGCGTCCCTAGTATCCCGCATAAAGATTCTGTCAAACCTAAAAATTGACGAGCACCGAGCACCACAAGACGGCCGCTTCAAGGTAGGGTTTGCCAGTCAGGTATTCGCTTTACGTGTGTCTACGCTGCCGATTGTTGACGGTGAAAAGGTGGTAATGCGTATCCTGAACGAAACAGGCAAAGCCGCCACGCTTGAAGAGCTTGGCTATTGGGGCAGCTCACTAACCAGTGTTAAACATGCTATCGTCCAGCCGCACGGCATGATCTTGGTAACTGGCCCGACTGGTTCTGGTAAATCCACCAGCCTATTCAGTGTCTTAAGTATGCTTAATAACCCAACGGTGAATATCTCGACTATTGAAGACCCTATTGAATATAAGGTTGTCGGCGCCAACCAAACACAGGTCAACCCTCAAGCGGGCATGACATTCAGTACTGGCCTTCGAGCCTTGCTCCGCCAAGATCCGAATATTATTATGGTTGGCGAGATCCGCGATGGCGAAACGGCAGGTTTAGGTGTACAGGCTGCCCTGACTGGCCACTTGGTTTTTAGTACGCTCCATACCAATAACGCCGCGACCTGTTTGCCCCGTTTGCTTGATATGAACATCGAACCGTTTTTGATTGCCTCCACCGTGCGGGTTGTAGTAGGACAACGTTTAGTGCGTCGCCTCTGCGTGGATTGCCGTGAAGCATTTGAGCCGGACCAAACCACGCTTGACGATCTAGCTAAAGCGTTCAACTTAACCGAAGCCGGTGACATGAAGCATATCCACGAGCTGGAAAAACAAGCGCTCGAGGAAGGTATTGGCAAGACCAACCCGTCAAAGACTAATAAAGCCAGCACCGCCGAACTTTCAACGAATGAAAAAGGCATAACCAAACTTTGGAAAGCCCACCAAGACGGCTGCGATAATTGCAACCATACCGGTTACAAAGGCCGTGCCGGTATTTATGAAGTGCTGGACAACACCGAAGCCATCCAGAAACTTATTGTAGCTGGCGCTACCAGCGAAGAAATTGAAGCCACAGCCATTAAAGGCGGTATGATGACTATGCAGATAGACGGCCTCATTAAAGCCCTTCGTGGCCAGACCAGTATCGAAGAAATTTTGCGCGTTACTGCCAGTGGAGAATCATAAACTATGCCTGAATTCCTCTACACTGCCCGTACCGCTACGGACACCACGCAAACTGGCACTGTTACCGCCCAAAACAAAGCAGCAGCACTCGACAGCCTAAAGGCCAAGGGCTTGCATCCATTAGTTGTAAAGCCTGCCAAAAAAGGCGGACTTCAGATGGATATCAAACTACCAGGCGGTGGCAAGGTAAAGCCAAAAGCCCTGGTAGTTTTCACCCGTCAGTTTGCAACCATGATCAGCGCTGGCGTACCAATATTAAAAGCACTCAGCACCCTCAAGGATCAAGCGGAATCTCCGGTACTTAAGATAGCCCTCGACCAAGTAACCAATGATGTGCAGGGCGGTATGTCGTTATCCGATGCTCTAACCAAGCACCCTAAAGTCTTTTCAGAAATTTACGTGAACATGGTACGTGCCGGTGAAGAAGGCGGTATCTTGGACCAAATTTTAAACCGCTTAGCCACCCAAGTGGAAAAAGACAGCACTATCAAAGGCAAATTCAAGGGCGCCATGATCTATCCCGCGGTTGTTAGCATCGTTGCCGTGATTGCCGTAATTTTCCTGATGGTCGGTGTCATACCAAAGCTAACTGCAATCTTAGTGGAAAACGGCGGTCAGCTTCCGCCACAAACTAAACTGATTATTGCTATTAGTGACACCCTTATCCATAAATGGCCGATTATCCTCGCCACTCTCGGTATTGGGCTATTCGTATTCAGGCGCTGGGCCAAGACCACAACAGGACGCAAACAACTCCACAAATTTTTCTTAAAAATGCCAATCTTCGGCAAAATTACCCTAAAGGTAAATGTAGCCCGCTTTGCCCGCACCTTCAGTTCCCTGCTTGGCGCAGGTGTATCCGTGAATGAATCACTGGAGACTACGGCAGGCGCTTTATCCAATGTCGTTATCCGTGACGCGCTAATGGATGCTAGCAAAATGATCAGAAATGGCCACACCGTGTCTGAAAGCCTGGCTGCCAGCGGCATATTGCCAGAAATCATTATCCAAATGGCTGCCGTCGGTGAAGAAACTGGTCAGCTCGATACGGTGCTTAATAAGGTGGCTGAATTCTACGAAGAAGAAGTAGACACTATTATCAATAGCCTGTCGTCAATCATCGAACCGATTCTTATTGTAGGACTCGGCACCGTCGTTGGCTTCATTGTTGCCAGCGTCCTTGGCCCAATTACTGCACTGCAAGGTTCGATTCAGTAGCTGAAGAATTTGCTTCAAGCCACTCAGTTATCTCAATAATTTCTAGGTGACTTGTTGCAATTTTAATTGCAAATAGTTCTAAGTCTTTTGGACTAGCCGTTAAAATAATGCCGTTTCTTGCTAAAAAAATACCGCACACCGTTACTGCCGTTCGCTTATTACCATCCTTAAATGGATGGTCTCCTATAATATTTCTCAGGTATACTGCCGCTTTTTCGTAGAGCGAAGGGTATTGTTCTCGCCCAAAGAGTATTTGTTTTGATGCTTGCACAACCGATTTCAGTCGATCCTCTGCACGGACACCGTGGCTGCCACCAAAATCTTCAATAACCTGAAAGTGCAGACGGAGCACCTCTTCTAGGCTTAGGCATTCTACCGTCATTTGTCTGCAAGGTTTTTTAGTGTTTCGCCGTATTTTTCTACGAAACTATCATATTCATCCATAAGTTTTTTATGTTTGTCATGGTCATTAACTAGCTCAACAGTTAATTTTAAAGTATCGCCACGCTTAGCACCTAGATGAATAAGGTCTTTTTTAGACAAAGTTACACCTTGGCTAGAACCAATTTGTATAATTTTTTGCGTCGTTTCAATCATGCTTTTATTATAACTATATTATAATAAAAGTCAAGACGCTTTTGTTTCTCCACTGCTTGCGCCATTGTTCAAACCGTAAACAATTTAAAGAAAAGACCTGCTGAACCACGACGTATCATCGCAATCGAGTAGTATCTTAAAAGCATGGCGCCCATCCATTACACCGGCCATACCATCATAGTTATACGTAAGGCCGCATCGTATCTTTTTATTTTTTTGCATCACTACCATACCGTAGCGTGGACTGTCATATGGTGCGTCAAAAAGCAGGGGCAGTGTTTCATGGTCCATGTCGTACTCGCGAGACTTTTGTAATGCATCATTCACGGCAGTAATCGTATAATTCGCTTCACTGACGCTCATATCTTGCGCAATAAACATGGTCATACTGCAGTGTCTCTTACTCTTTTCGTCACCAAATTCCGTCCACACAACAGGATTAGAGCAGCTGGTCTGTATGCCTGAAACCGACAGCCCTTGTCTTTCTAATGACGCCTTCAACGTCTCGGCACTTGCTACTAGACTCCGATGTCGTAAATTATCGACCACGATAAGCCCTATAAAGCATAGCAAGATTACTACCAGCAAAAGATCAAACATACGTCTGGTTTTTGATTGTGGCTTTCTAAAAGCTGACTTAAGAGACCCAAGAACCAGACCACTACGCATTGATTTTTTATGTTTAGGCACTTATATATTCTTCCAGTTTTCTATATTTTAGCGGTTGAAAAGCGATTTCACGACCGCTCCCTGACACATGATTATTATATACCTGCTCGTCTTCCTCCTCTTCATCTGGGATATCGCCAATCGTTGAATCACAAGCATCATCTACACCATCTTCGTCTTCATCTACTCCAGAAGGCTCAATAACAAGGCAAGGATCTTCACTGTTATCTACACCATTACCATTCCAATCATTCTCCGAAGCTGCCACGTAGATAGTTTTATATATATCCATATCTTGGTTATTTATATCTTTCCCATAAATATGCAAGGTATGAAACCCTGGATCCAATCCGCTGGGCATGGGCACGGATATATCAATGTCTCCATTATCATTAGAGGTGAACGTCCCAAGCGAAATTGGCGTGGAGTGTATTTCAGCCTGATATGACGCACCTGACTTCGTATTAGCATTGCTGCCCTTTACGGCTGCGTTAAGTGAATTTGTCTTATACAGTACATCTGTCGTCATATTTTCATCATAGAATAGAGAACGCAGTGGCCGATTCAGTTTGGGCGCATTAGCGAGCAATGGTATTGAATCATCAATAACTGGTGCAGTTACAGAGTTATTTGGTGCTGGCATCGCAGTCGTGAATGATGAAGTAGTAGCAAGTATTGCATCACGTAACTTTCTGTGACCTAGCTGGTTCGGATGATACGATTCGCTACCAATCGCCTTCTTTTGAAGGTACGGAATAGTAACGCTGTCGTTGCCAGCCGTAAGTCCGTTAGCGGCAACGTTGCCCATGCCACCTTCACAGTGTCGACTTCCGTTAAAGGCATTACTTACGTCTACAAATGCCACGCCTGCTTTATCGGCTGCCTTAGATAGGACAAGGTTGAGCCTATCTACAAAATCATTCGCAAGCTGTAACTCATTAGAATTCAGGAGCACATTTGGCATGCATGCCCCCGATGCGTTAAACATCTTTGGATATCCTATGACATATACTTTAGCTCCGACAGCTGCAGCATTCTTCAGCCTAGAAAATGTCTTATATGATTTATTAAAGATGCCGTTAATTTCGTTAGCAAGCTCTTTTCTCTCCTCATAGCTATCAAAACATGTGCCGGGCTCAAGGCATGAAGTAAGCTTCTTGGCAAAACCTACGTCATTAGCAGCAATATTAATTGTTATTATATTTGGCTTTTGGTCTATAACTTTTTGCATCTGTCGATCATATCCAGGAGACCAGTAAAAAGTAGACTCGTACGCCGAGTTATAGTATTGGTTGTCTCTAAATGGATCACTTTCATTCTGGTTGACGCCATTGGCACCAACGATGTTTACAATCTTCGCCCCAGAGCAAGCAAAAGAGGAAAATGCGTTAAGACTTGTTGCGTTGTTTATAAGGTATGGATATGACTTATTAGAAAGATGGCATTTATTCTCATAGAAATCAGTTCCTGTATCTGTAGGATATTCGTAATCGTATGCGCCTTCACCTGAGGCTATCGAATCACCTAAGGCCATGTACTTCTTAGCTCCGCTTCCTCCAATGCTCATAAGGTACTGTGTGTACAGCACAGGGCTCCCAGAATTATAGTGATAGAAAGCAATCGTATTATTGTCTAGGAATTCCCCCTTCGTAAACGTATTGTACGAAGGGATAGAAGTTGAAATAAAGCTTTTAAAATCTCTCCATGCGCAATTGCCTACAGAAGTAGTCTGTGTAATATAAGTGTATTCTCCATCACTGCAATTAGTGAGATCAAAAACTCTTAACCATTTACTTGATCCTCTGAAGGCGGTAACTGCAGCATATTTACCGTCATTGGTTATGGAAGCAGTAGTATCCATATATGATCCTGACCCATTTGCAGTACCATAATTAAGAATCATTTTTGTACTCATATTAACTCTTATCGTTGTTGCTCCAGCAGAAAATACCGCGTACTTGCCATTTTCTGAATAATTTACACTAAACGTCCCCATACTCGACCCTCCCTGATAATTGGTGAGTGTTAAGGAATCATCATAAGAAAACGTATAGTTAACTGTACCACTAGGGTTAGTTGCTTTAGTGAGATGGGGATTGTAGCGAAGCTTATAACTATTACTTGATGAATTTGTCCAATTATCTAGAACTACGTTTGGATTAGCTGTAGGTAAAATCCATTGGTACGGATCCGAGCTTCTTCCCACTATAGTGCCTGCTATGTTTTCACCTTTCGCAACTGCATAATAATCAGACACCCACCCCATGGATGTCTCGTACCAGCATCTGCTTATAGTCTGTTGGCTTTGTACACCTGGTCGAGCCGGACGAGTAATGAAGGTCTTCTGAGTGCATTCTTCCCAAGGTTTTTTGATATTTTCATTATACGTTGCTTGATCAATCGTAAATTGAGATTGCAAAGAAGGATTGGCACTGGTGTCCATCCATGTTGCAGGGAGTGGTGGATCGGCTGCAACAAACGATGGTATGACACTTAATAATAAATACGCCACATTAACTAAAGTCACAAAAATGACTAATGCTTTATATGAAATTCCCCGTGCCATGACTCCCCCTATTTATACATTCCACTGTAAAGCATAAGCATTAAGTAATCCTTAACTTTTCGTGTAATCTGAAAATTTTTATGGTTTTCCACTGTAACACAGGAGTGAGTTGTGGATATGTATTGACAGAAAAGCATGAGCAATATAGATTTAAGAAGTAACTATTAAAATTAAGTTCGCCATTAGGGGGGCACCACATAATGCGAAAAACAAATCAAAAAGGTTTTACGATCATCGAGCTTTTGGTCGTAATCGTAATCATCGGTATCTTGGTAGCAC
>Ga0164243_10005809_pt1 | contig 18785 bp, 14 predicted proteins | sample OricompcompostOP_FD_108781 | JGI IMG/M metagenome (GOLD analysis project Ga0164243, IMG submission 108781) | Organic Plus compost microbial communities from Emeryville, California, USA - Original compost - Organic plus compost (OP) | ecosystem: Engineered > Solid waste > Mixed feedstock >... | reverse complement strand
TTGACGAGGCGGCCCAGGGGGTCGGCGGCGGCTCGGGTGATCATGGACTCGTACGGCTCGCCGGGGCGGCGGGTCACCGACTCCACGGCGGTCACCACGTGGTCGGGGACCCCGGCCGCGAGGAGGTCGCCCGACGTCGTCGGGGTGTCCTCCAGGATGTCGTGCAGGACCCCGGCGATCTGCGCGTCCTCGCCGTGCTCGGCCAGCATGTCGCGTACCGCGAACACGTGCCGCCAGTACGGCTGCCCGCTTTGATCCGTCTGCCCCGCGTGCGCGCGTTCGGCCAGCGCGCTCGCCTCGTCGAGGGTGATCATCGCCTTCGCCTCCCGTCAGGAGAGTACAGCGAACTCTCAGGGCCGGCTCAGGCCCTTCATACGGCCCGGCGGCACCATCTTCGGCATGGTTCACTCCTCGGGCCGGGCGGTCGCCGTACCTGGACTGTTTCCCCTTGCGGTTCCGTGTGGTGCGTATCTTGCGATCTGCGAGCCGCCCGGCTCCGGGGAGCGGACCATGGCGCGCATCGTCGGTGCTCGTCATGACGCGGGCCGCCCTGACCCCGCGGCCGAGGTCGCCTGTGTGTTCCGTGAGCCGTTGCTGGTGCCCACGATGAGCGCGCTGGCGAACGTGGAGCTGCCGCTCGTGTACGCGCTGACGGGCGCGGCCGAGCGGCGGCAACGCGCGATGGCGGCGCTGGACCTCGCCGGCGTCGCGCGGCTGGCCGTACGGCCGCCGGAGGAAATGTCGGCGGCGGAGGCCAAGATGGTCGCGATCGCTCGGGCGCTGGTGGTGGCGCCCGAGCTGATCATCCTCGCCGAACCCGTCGCGGGGCTCGAATGGCCGGGGCGGCTCCGGGTGCTGCGCCTGCTCGACCGGCTGCACGCCATGGGCGTGACGCAGCTGGTCATCACCCGCGACCCGCGGGTGGCCGCCCGCGCCGGATACGCCCTGCTCGACCTGCCCGGCGGCAGCTCCGTACGCTGCGACGACCGTACGGAGCCGTGACGCCCCGCGGCCCGGATGCCGCGCCGATTCGGGGCCGGTGTCTTCCGTGATGTGTGCGGACCCTGGGATTCTTGGGGCGTCGGGCAGTCTGGGAGGGGAGCTGGCGTGGGCGAACAGCGGGTGCTCATCACCGGGGCCGCGGGCAAGGTCGGGCAGATGGTGCGGGCGCGCATGGTCGGGCGGCCGCTGCGGCTGCTCGACGTGGCGGCGCCGGAACCGGCGCGGGCGGCGGAGGACGTCGAGATCCGCACCGGCAGCGTCACCGATGCCGCCGTGATGCGCGACGCCTGCGCGGGCGTCGGCGCGGTCGTGCACCTGGGCGGGGTGTCCGCCGAGAACACGTGGGGCTCCGTACTGGACGTCAACATCGACGGCACCCGTACGGTCCTCGAAGCGGCCCGGCTCGCCGGGGTGACCCGCGTCCTCCTGGCGTCCAGCAACCACGCGGCCGGCTTCCGCACCCGCGGCGAGGGCGACCCGCTGCCCGCCGACGTCCCGATCCGGCCGGACACGTACTACGGCGTCAGCAAGGCGGCCATGGAGGCGCTCGGCAGCCTGTACCACGACCGGTACGGCATGGACGTCATCTGCCTGCGCATCGGCACGATGGACGAGCGGCCGGAGGACCCGCGCGCGCTGGCCACCTGGCTGTCCCCGGACGACGGCACGCGGCTGGTCGAGGCCTGCCTGAGCGCGCCGTCGCCGGGCTTCCGCATCGTATGGGGGGTCTCGCGGAACACGCGGCGCTGGTGGTCCCTCGCGGAGGGGGAGGAGCTGGGGTACCGGCCCCGGGACGACGCCGAGGCGTACGCGCCGGAGATCCTCGCGGGCGCGCAGCCCGATCCGTCGGATCCGGTGCACTTCCGGGTCGGCGGCGCCTTCTGCGACGCGCCGCTCGGCGAGCCGATGTAGCCGCCCGGGGCCGGTCCGCCTCAGCCCTTGGAGAGGATCGTGTAGTGGACCGTGGCCACGCCGGCGCCCATGCTGGCGATCTTGGAGAACGCGCCGGTGGTGAGGTCCAGGCAACGTCCGGCGACGAACGGGCCGCGGTCGTTCACCGTCACGACGACGGAGTCGCCGCTGTCGGTGTTCGTGACGCGCAGCTTCGTGCCGAACGGCAGAGTCTTGTGCGCGGCGGTCATCGCGCTCGAGTCGAACGGTTCGCCGCTGGCGGTCATCGAGCCGGCGCCGTAGTTGGAGGCCTCGCAGGTGCCGCCGCCGAGGTCGGGCTTCGGCTTGGCCTTCTTGGCCTGCAACGTCGACGAGGCGATCTCGCCGGAGTTCTTCTTGCTGGTCTGCTTCTTCGGCAGGGCCGCCCGCTGCTGGTCGCGGTCGGCGCGCGGCGGCTGCTGAGCCTCCTGCTGGGCGCGCGCCGCGTCGACCGCGGAGTTGAGCCGGGGCCCGTCGCCCCCGGTCAACGCCCACGCCGTCGTTCCGCCGCCACCCGCCACGACCGCGACGGTGGCGACGCCGACGAGCGCGCGTCGACCGGGCGTGCGTTTCAGCCAATGAGGAAGCCGGTGCTTGGGCACGAAGAATCCTTCGTTCGGGAACAGGGAAATGGGACGGCTCGCAGGTAATGGCGCCGCGGGAAAAGCGGCATGAGCCTCCGGCGAATGCGCAGCGGAGGGCCATTGATACAGGTCGCACGCCCGGGTCAGGGGGCGGCGAGCCTCCCATGTTCATCGCGGTCAACGATCATGGAAATGACCGCACAGCCAACGACTGTAAGGGACGAGCGGGGCGCGCGCGCAACTCGGACACGCCTTCAGTGGCATTTGTCACGTCGTGCGGCGGCTAAGCGTGATTACGGGTACGCGAAGTGTTAGTTATCTGCCGGTGATAGCCGGAAAGTGAATCACTAAATCCAGCTATCCGACCACATGCGGTACATCCAGTCGTTGTACGGAATGACCTCGGCCACGTACACGGGGTACATGAACCAGAAGTTGAGAATGACCAGCAGCACGTACGCGCCGGCCACGGACGCGCCCAGCGCGCGGCGTACCGGCGTGGCGTTGGACCTGCCGATCAGCAGTCCCAGCGTGAGCGTCAGCGCCAGCACCAGGAACGGCAGCGCGGGCAGCGCGTAGAAGAAGAACATCGTGCGGCTGGGGAAGAAGAACCACGGCAGGATGCCCGCCGCGACGCCCAGCACCGCGGCGCCCGCGCGCCAGTCGCGGTACATCAGCCACCACACGACCATGACGACCAGGGCGAGGATCGCCGCCCACCAGATGGCCGGGGTGCCCTGGCCGAGGATCGCCCGCGAGCACGTCTGCGCCTCGCAGCCCAGCTCACCGGCCTTCGGGCTGGTGTAGAAGTACGCGACCGGGCGGATCAGCAGCAGCCACTGCCACGGCTGCGACATGTACGGGTGGGTGTCGTGCAGGTTCGTGTGGAAGTTCAGGATCTCCGCGTGGTAGTGCCACAGGGAGCGGATGGAGTCGGGGATCCAGCCGAACGCCGAGGGGTGCTGGGGGCCCCAGTTGCGGTCCCAGCCGATGCTGGAGGCGAACCAGCTCCACCACGAGCCCACGTACACGACGAGGGCCACCGGGACGAGCGCCACGAACGCGGGGACCGCGTCGCGGAACAGCCAGCCGTCGAACCAGCGCCGTACGCCCGCCGCCCGCCGCGCCCCGAGGTCCCAGAAGACGGTGAGCAGGCCGAACGCGGCCACGTAGTAGACGCCGTCCCACTTCACGCCGCAGGCCAGGCCCAGGCACACCCCGGCCAGCACCCGCCACCAGCGCACGCCCAGCCACGGCCCGGCGCCCTGCGCCAGCGACGGCGTGATCACGTCGGCCAGCCGGGCCCGGGCGCGGTCGCGGTCGATGACCAGGCAGCCGAACGCGGCGAGGATCCAGAACATCAAGAAGATGTCGAGCAGCGCGGCGCGGCTCTGCACGAACTCAAGGCCGTCCAGCGCCAGCAGCAGCCCCGCGACGCAGCCGAGCAGCGTCGAGCGCGTCATCCGGCGCGCGATGCGGGCGATGAGCAGCACCGACAGGGTGCCGATCAGCGCCGCGGAGAACCGCCAGCCGAACGGCGTCACGCCGAAGAAGTACTCGCCGACCGCGATCATCCACTTGCCGACCTGCGGATGCACGATGAAGCTGCCGCTGTCGGTCCAGATGTTCATGTTGCCGGCGAGCAGCAGCTTGTCGGCGTTGGAGACGGTGGTGTGCTCCACGCCGAACTTCAGCAGCGCCGCCGCGTCCTTGGCGTAGTACGTCTCGTCGAAGACGATCGCGTGCGGATTCGCCAGCCGATCGAACCGCAGGACCCCGGCGAACAGGGTCACGAGCAGCGGCCCCAGCCACCCCCACAGACGACTGCCGGGCATGAAGGGAACAAACCGGTCAAGCAGCGACGGAGGCCGCGTGGAATCATCATCCCGGGCCGTCGTCCTGGCAGTGGTGAGCATCGACATCGCCGCCATCGTAGAAGAACCCCACCCCAAGGCGGGCTAACCCGGGCCGAGCGTGGCCGAATCATGACCCCGGATTAGGGCGTGTCTCGAAGCCGGGCGCCTGGCTGCGCGGCGCCCAGGCACGCACCTGGACACCGCTCGCACAGACGCCCGACTTCGAGACACACCTAGCCGCCCGGACCTCGCGCGATACTGGGGGCGTGACGGGGAGACTGATTCTGGCCGCGGCGCCGATCGGACGAGACGACGACGCGTCGCCGCGGCTGCGGGCGGCGCTGGAGGCGGCCGCGGTGGTGGCCGCGGAGGACACGCGGCGGCTGCGGCGGCTGACCGACCGGCTCGGCGTCACCGTCACGGGGCGCGTGGTGTCGTACTACGACGCCAACGAGCGGCACCGGGCGCCGGAGCTGGTCGGTGCGCTGCGCGACGGCCAGGACGTCCTCGTGATCACCGACGCCGGGATGCCGGGCGTGTCCGACCCGGGGTACCGGCTCGTCACCGCCGCCGTCGACGCCGGGATCGCGGTGACCGCGCTGCCCGGCCCCTCTGCCGTGACCACCGCGCTGGCCGTGTCGGGCCTGCCGACCGACCGGTTCTGCTTCGAGGGGTTCCTGCCGCGCAAGCAGGGCGAACGCGGCGCGCGGCTGGCCGAGCTGGCCGAGGAGAAGCGGACCATGGTGTTCTTCGAGGCGCCGCACCGGCTGGCGGCCACGCTGGGCGCGATGGCCGAGGCGTTCGGCGCGGACCGGCGCGGCGTGGCATGCCGCGAGCTGACCAAGACGTACGAGGAGATCGTCCGCGCCCCCCTCGGCGAGCTGGCCGACTGGGCCGCCGAAGGCACGCGCGGCGAGATCACCCTGGTCGTCGCGGGCGCGCCGCCCGTTGTCGCCAGCCGGGAGCCGGACGAGCTGGCCGCCGCCGTGGCCGGCCGCGAGGCCGACGGCGTGCCGCGCAAGCAGGCCATCAGCGACGTCGCCCGCGAGCGGAAAATCCCCAAACGGGTCGTCTACGACGCCGTTCACCTCGGACGGTAACCCGCACACCATCCACCGCCCCGGCTCGGCAAAGACTTTCTCACGCTCGCCCTCCTGGCGGGCAATATGCGGCGGATACGTGTTGCTCGCCCGGATCCAGGCGCACACTGTCAATAGGGAATGAGGCCGTGAGCCGAACCCAGGGGGTGTGCGATGCACGAGCCGACCATCGTCCAGGAAGTCTGGACCTACCGGTGCGCGACCTGCCTGCACGTCTGGGACGTGACGTACGAGGCCTGGCACGCGGGCGATGGGCACGGCGGTGACGTGGTCCACTACCGGCGAGCCGGTCAGCGCTGCGTCAACCCGTGGACGGAGCTGTCCTGTACGAACTGCGACGGCTTCGCCGTCACGCCGTTGCCGTCTCCGAGGACCGTCCGCCCGGCTCCTCCGCCGCCCGCTGAGCACCGTCCGACGCAGCCGTCGCTGTCCCGACTCGCTCGGGTGCACGCGTACTGACGTCCTCCGGCGCCGGGGCCGCACGGCCCCGGCCCAGCCGCCGTACGGTGGCCGACCGCGCCAGCGCGATGGCTGCGGCGATGCAGGCCAGCGGCACCGCCGGCAGGACGTACCGGTAGTCGAAGTCGGTGGTCATCGGCGGTGCGAGCAGCAGCGCAACGGACATCCCGAACGGCAGCAGGATCGAGCCCGACCGCGCCTGCGTCCCGCGTACCAGCCGCACCGCGCGGCCCCGGATGCCCGGCGCGGGCTCCGGCGCGTCGATCTCCTCGGGCCGGCGGAACCGCCCGACCACCCCGGCCGCGCCGATCACCAGGATCACGCCGAGCAGCGTGCCGCGCAGGAAGAACCAGTTCTGGTAGAAGCGCATGAACCCGGCGAACGGCTCCACGATGTTCGTCGACGCGCGGGCGCCGCCGTTGTACTGCACCATCTGCTCGGCGGCCGTGCCGTTGCCCAGCACCTGCCAGGTCGGCAGCGGCTCCTCCTTGGATCCGAACCGGTACATGCCGTACGTGTCCGGGTCCGGGTACGGCGGGTGCGTCCAGTAGAACGTCCGCAGCGTGCTGGCGCCCACGTCGTGCAGGTAGTCAAGCGGCTGGGCCATGATCGCGCGCTTGGCGAAGTCGCCGGCGACGTCGCTCTGGTCGGTGGTGAAGTTCTTCGACCACACCCGGTGCAGCGGTGAGACCTTGCCCCAGATGTAGTACTGCGGCACCGGCCGCTCGCCGGTCGGCTCGGACGTGCACAGCGGCAGCTCGTCCACCGGCGGCTTGATCTTGGCGCAGTCCGCGAACGACATCACCCGTACGTACAGGAACGACCCGTTGGACGTGGTCATCGCGAACTCGCCGTGCGCGACCGCGAACCAGCCCATGTACATGATCATCGGCAGCACGCACGCGGTCAGCGTGGCCACCAGGGTGCGCCAGTGCACCCGGCGCAGCAGCAGGTAGCCGATGAGCACGATGAGCAGCGGCAGCCCGACCGAGCGGGTCAGCGCGGAGCCGGCCACCAGCAGGCCGATGGCCACGCCGCGCTTCCACGTGATGTGCGGGTCCCACAGCGCGACCGTGACGGCGGCCAGCGCCAGGAAGCCGAACAGCGTGTCGGAGAGCACGAGGTGCTCGAGCGCGATCTGGTACGCGTCGAACAGCGCGGGCACGGCGGCCAGCGTGGCGCCCCAGCCGGGCAGGCGGTACCGGTGCCGCAGCAGCGCGTACACCAGCACGCCGCAGGCCAGGCCCATGAGGTGCTGGACGATCGTGACGACCGCGAAGCTGTGCAGCGGCTGCAGCGCCTTCAGCATCACGGAGTAACCGGACGGCCGGATGTTGTGCGGCTGCAGGTGCAACGCGGCGCCGACGTACTCGTAGGAGTCGTTGAACCACATCGCCCAGCGATAGCCGAGCATCGCGATCACACGGAGGACGAACGCCACGCCCAGGACCACGAGGAACACCCGGTGGTCGCGCCAGAACGGGCGCTTGACCTGCGTGCCGGTAACGGTGGCGGGACCACGGGTGCGCGCAGCCACCAGCGTTCCGACCTCCCTCGGCAGACATCCCGGTCACCGGCGGAGTCGGTGAGCCCCCCGGCCCTAAGAGGTTACCGACTCCGATCGACTGGAGCCACGAGATGTCCGATAACCGTCTCCGGCCTGGGGTTTCGGGCCGTTCACCGTGCCGAGCGCCACGGCCAGGCACAGCAGCGGCACGGCCGGCAGGACGTACCGGTAGTCGAACTGTGCCACCGCGGGCCCGGCGAGGAGCAGCGCCACGCCGAGGCACCACGGAAGCGCGGCCGGCCAGGTGCGGCGCACCAGGATCAGTACGGCGCCGGCCACCACGATGACCGCGAGCAGCGGGCCGGGCAGCGTCACGACGGACTGGTACGCGCGCATGAAGCCGGCGTACGGCTCCACGACGTGCGTGGTGATGCCGTCGCCGTACCGCGCGGTGCTGGCCGCCGCGTCGCCGCGGGTGCGCGCCCAGTCCTGGGACACGTGCACGGGGAAGCGGTACAGGTCGTACGTGGCCCGGTCCGGGTACACCGGGCGGCCGGGGGCGAACGTGCGCAGCGTGTCGACGGCGACGGTGCGCAGATAGCCGCCCGGGTTCGCGAGGATGGCGTGCGTCGCGAAGTCGCGCTCGGCGGCGTTCGCGCCCTTGGAGAACTTGTTGGTGAACACGCGGTTCAGCGGCGTGCCCGGGTCCCAGATGTAGTGCTGCGGCGCGGGGCGGTGGCCGGCCGGCTCGCGCGGGCACAGCGGCTTCAGCCGGTCCGGGAGGTCGGCGCAGGTCACGAACGTGGTGGTGCGGCTGTACAGGAACGCGCCGTCCGCGCCGCTCAGCGCGAACGAGCCGTACCAGGCGGCGAACCAGGCGGCGTAGCCGGCCAGCGGCACCAGGCAGGCCGTGCCGACCGCGGCCAGCGGCCGCCAGCCGACGCGGCGGGCCAGCAGGTAGCCGGCGAACACGACCAGCAGCGGCAGGCCGGCCGAGCGGGTCAGCGTGGCCAGCGCGAGCAGCAGGCCGACGACGGCGGCGCGGCGCGTACCCGGTGGTTCGCGGTGCCACAGCAGGACCGCGGCGGCCAGCACGACCAGGAACGCGAACCAGGTGTCGGACAGCACGATGTGCTCCAGCTGGATCTCATACGCGTCGAGCAGTACGGGCGCGGCGGCCAGCGCGGCCACCCAGCGGCGCACCCCGCGGCGTACCGCGATCGCGTACACCAGCGCGCCGATCGCCAGGCCCATCAGGTGCTGGCTCGCCGTCACCACCGTGAAGCTGCCGAACGGGCGCAGGACGAGCAGCCAGAACGCGTATCCGTCCGGACGGATCTCGTGCGGGTACAGGCGGCGGGCGGTGTCGACGTAGTCGAAGGAGTCGCTGAACCACAGGGCGCCGCGATAGCCGAGGGCGGTGAGCGCGCGCAGGGCCATTCCGGCCGCGAAGAACGCGGCAAAAATTGCGTGACGAGTCAGCCAACGTCGAATGACCTGGCCCCCGGTACCCGGGCTGGTCGCGGCCTGCACCGGTGGACCACACTCCCTTAACGTCCTCGAACGGCTCGTTTCCAAGTTAAGCTGTCACATACTCTGCCGCGCCCGGACCGAACCCAGCGTGCGCGTGCCCCAAGCGAATCGCACCGATCCCCGGCCGATCAGGCGGCCGTAAGGAGCGCAGACGTGGAACTCTCCGTGGTCATGCCGTGCCTCAACGAGGCGGAGACCGTCGCGACCTGTGTCCGCAAAGCCGTCGGTTTCCTTGAGGAGCACGGCGTCGAGGGCGAGGTCATCATCGCCGACAACGGCAGTACGGACGGCAGCCAGAAGCTCGCCACCGAAGCCGGCGCCCGTGTCGTGCCGATCGAGGACAAGGGGTACGGCAACGCCCTCCTCGGCGGCATCCGCGCCGCCCGCGGCGAGTACGTCATCATGGGCGACGCCGACGACAGCTACGACTTCACCGCGCTGATGCCGTTCGTGGAGAAGCTGCGCGAGGGCTACGAGCTGGTCATGGGCAACCGGTTCGCCGGCGGCATCGAGCCCGGCGCGATGCCGGCGCTGCACCGGTACCTGGGCAACCCGGTGCTGAGCTTCATCGGCCGGCTGTTCTTCCGCAGCCAGGCCGGCGACTTCCACTGCGGCCTGCGCGGCTTCCGGCGCGACAGCGCGCTGGCGCTGGACCTCCAGTCCACCGGCATGGAGTTCGCCAGCGAGATGGTCGTCAAGGCCACGCTGCACAAGCAGAAGATCACCGAGGTGCCCACCACGCTGTCGCCGGACGGCCGCAGCCGCCCGCCGCACCTGCGGAGCTGGCGCGACGGCTGGCGGCACCTGCGCTTCCTGCTGCTGTACAGCCCGCGGTGGCTGTTCCTGATCCCCGGCCTTGCGCTGATTTTGCTGGGTCTTGTGGTCGGCATTCCGGTCGGCCGCGGTCCGGTGACCATCGGCGAGATCACCTTCGACGTCGACACGCTGGTCGGCGCGTCCGCGATGGTGGTGATCGGCTTCCAGGCGGTCACGTTCGCGCTGCTGACCAAGGTGTACGCGATGGCGGAGGGCTTCCTGCCACCGGACCGCCGGGTCCGCAAGATCCTTCAGGCGTGGAGCCTGGAACGCGGCCTGATGATCGGCGGCCTGCTCGCGGTGCTCGGCCTCGTCGGCCTGATCGCGTCGCTGTCCCACTGGCAGGTGCACGGGTACGGCGAACTCGAGCCGCGTACGTCGCTGCGCCTCGTGGTCCCGTCCGCCACCGCGTTCGTGGTGAGCTTCCAGGTCATCATCGTGACGTTCTTCCTGTCCATCCTGAACATCCGCCGCAACCAGCACCCCGGCGCCGGCGAACAGCTCCCCGCGGGCCCCGAGCCCCAGACCTTCGTCGACGACGACATCGTCCCGGAACCCGAACCGGAGGAGAAGGTCGGCTCGTAAGAACCGACACCGTACGAGGCGAGGCCACGCTCCCACACGGAGCGTGCCTCGCCTCGCTTTCTGTGTGCTTCCGCCCGAAAAGGCCTCGCTTCGCGAGACTGATTTTTTGCGTGTGGGGTCGCCGTGGGTGGTTGCGGCTTGGATGCGAAGTGCGGCCAGGATGCGGGGCACTGGCTGTGCAGAGTGTTGGCGAGGGGCGTCGTGGTACTTCCAGGGCGCCGAGCCGGTCAGGGTCGCTTCGCGCGACGATGCCGCGCTTCGCAAACGGCGTCCAGACGGGCAACCACGCCGCACGCGTAAATAAATCAGTCTCGCGTAGCGAGGCCTTTTTCTTGGGGTTCTGAGAGGGGGGCCGTTTCGGTGGCGGGCGTTATGGCGGGGCGGCGGCGTGGGGGCATGCGGAGGGACTCCACCACGGAGATCGTCAGGGCCAGGCAGATCAGGGGGACGGCGGGGAGGAGGTAGCGGTAGTCGAAGGATGCGGTGAACGGGGGGACCGCTACCAGGATCAGGGCGGTGCCCCAGGGGAGCAGGGCGGTGCCGCCCAGGCGGCGCCAGAGGAGGACCATTCCCGATAGGGCGGCCGCCATGAGCATGCCGAAGAGCGTGCCGGGCAGCCAGACGTGCCGCTGGTACATGCGCAGGAACCTCGCGTACGGCTGCACCAGCGGGGTCGCGCCCGCGTCGCCCGCGTACGCGCGTGCGTCGCCCAGCGTCGTGCCGCCCGGCACCGACACGTGCGGCAGGCGCGGCTTCACGTGTGTGGGGAACGTGTACATGCGCACCGCGTACGCCGTCGGGTACGGCTCCCGCGTCCACTCGAACGTGCGGCCGAAGTCGCGGTTCACCACCCGCAGGTAGTCCATCGGCTGGGCGCGGATCGCCCGCCACGCGAAGTCGCCGGCCACCGCGTTGGTCCGCGGGTTGAAACTCCGGTAGTTCGGGCGGTTGGACAGGCCGGGCGTGGCCTTCCAGATGAACGTGGGCGAGGACGGGCGCAGGTGCGGCGCCTCCTCGGGGCACAGGTAGCGCTCGTGCGCGGGCGGCTGGATCGTCGCGCAGTTCGCGAACGCCGCCGTACGGCCGAACATGAAGATGCCCGCGCTGTTGCTGAACCCGTACACGCCCCAGGTGGCGTGGAACCACAGCGCGTACCCGGCCAGCGGCACCCCGCACGCCAGCGCGCCGGCGCCCGCGGCCTTCCAGCCCACCCGCCGGATCAGCAGGTACACCGCGAACACCGCGACCAGCGGCAGGCCGACCGACCGCGTGAGCACCGCCGCGCCGAGCGCCAGGCCCGCGACCGCGCACAGCACCCACCCGGGCCGCGGCCGCCACAGCACGGCCACCACCGCGCCGATCAGCAGCGCCTCGAACAGCGTGTCCGACAGCAGCTGGTGCTCCAGCTGGATCTGGTACGCGTCGAGCAGCACCGGCACGGTGGCCAGCGTCGCGGCCCAGCGCCGTACCCGGAACCGGCGGCGCAGCAGCACGTACATGGCCACCGCCGCGGCCAGCATCAGCACGTGCTGCACGATCACCACCGCCGCGAAGCTGTGCAGCGGTTCGAGCGCGCGCAGGAAGAAGGCGTACCCCTGTGGCCGCACCGGGTACGGCTGCGGCCGTATGGCCACGCCGAGGTAGGAGTTGGAGTCCGGGAACCACAGCGTGCCGGGATACCCGAGCACGGCGACGACCCGCAGGACGGTGGCGACCGCGAGCAGCGCGAGGAAGAGGACGTGCCGTCGCGCCAGCGCTACGTACAAACTCCCCAAGCCCCCGATCGGCCGGCTGAACGGCAATGCCTTTCGAGGCTATTGACCCGGGCGCGCAGGACGTCGGCGGTTCGGGTGAAGCGCGGACAAAGCCTGGGTGAAACCTCAGCAGCCGCACAGCGTGAACACGACCCGGACGACACGGCCGGCGGTGTCCGGATGTGACCCTTGCGCTTGGCGTAGTGGTCGGTCAGTCTCTCGCCATGAGTACCGCGAGCCCCAGTGCGCAAACCCCGATGGGGAAGATCGCCTCCGCCAGCTTTGTCGGCGCGTTCCTGGAGTGGTACGACTTCAACCTCTACGCGGTCGCGACGCCGCTGGTGTTCGCGAAGCTCTTCTTCCCGGAGAGCGACCCGCTGACGGCGAACCTGCTGTCCTTCCTCACGTTCGGCGTCGGGTTCATCTTCCGGCCGATCGGCGGCATCGTCTTCGGTCACCTCGGCGACCGTATCGGCCGCAAGGCCACCCTCGTGGGCACGTTGCTCACCATCGGCCTGGCGACGTTCTGCATGGGCCTTCTGCCGTCGTACGCGGCCATCGGCATCGCGGCGCCGCTGCTGCTCGTCGCGCTGCGCATCATCCAGGGCTTCGGCCTGGGCGGCGAGTTCGGCGGCGCGGCCACGCTGATCGCGGAGAACGCGCCGCGCGACCGGCGCGGCTTCTGGGGCAGCCTGCCGCAGATGGGCGGCCCGTGCGGCTTCCTGCTCGGCACCCTGCTGATGGGCCTGTTCAACGGTGTGCTGTCCGACGCCCAGTTCCTGTCCTGGGGCTGGCGGATCCCGTTCCTGCTCAGCATCGCGCTGATGGTCGCCGGCCTGATCATCCGGCTGAAGATCATGGAGACGCCGGCGTTCCGCGAGCTGACCGAGCGCGGCGAGCGGGCGACGTTCCCGCTGGGCCAGGTGATCCGGCAGTACCCGAAGAACCTGGTGCTGGCCATCGTGGCGCGGCTCGCCGAGGGTGGCAGCTCGCAGGTGTTCCTGGTGTTCGTCACCGCGTACCTGACCACCGCCGTGGGCATCTCCGCGGGCATCTCGGTGACCGGCGTGGCGCTGTACAACGCGGTGTCCATCGTGATCATCCCGATCTTCGGCGCGCTGTCCGACCGGTTCGGGCTGCGGAAGATCTACCTGACCGGGCTGGTCATCCTGGTGCTGTTCGCGTTCCCGTACTTCTGGCTGCTCGACAGCAAGTCCACCGCGCTGATCCTGCTGGCCATGTGCATCGCGCCGTTCGCGCAGAACGTGATGGCCAGCGTGGAGGTGCCGTTCCTGTCCGAGCTGGTCGGCACGAAGGTGCGGTACTCCGGGCTGTCGGTGATCTACCAGGCGTCGGCGATCATCGCCGGGTTCGTGCCGGCGTTCTTCACCTGGGTGCTCAGCAAGTCCGGCGGCGAGGCGTGGCCGATCGCGACGATCATGATGGGCGTCGCGCTGCTGGCGATCCTCTGTGTGATGGGCCTCACGCGGCTCAGCCATGAGGAGGTGACCGGTTACGCGCCCGCGGCGCGGGAAGATCAAGGATCATGACCGCCCGGCCCAATGTGCTCGTCTTCTTCACCGACCAGCAGCGCTGGGACACCACCGGGTTGCACGGCAACCCGCTGGGCCTGACCCCCAACCTCGACCGGGCCGGCGCGTCCGGCACGCACCTGGCGTCGTCGTTCACGTGCCAGCCGGTGTGCGGCCCGGCCCGCTCGGCGCTGCAGACCGGCCTGTACCCGACCACCACCGGCTGCTTCCGTAACGAGATCCCGCTGCCGCCCGGCCAGGCGACGCTGGCCCACCACTTCGGCGCGGCCGGCTACCGCACCGGCTACATCGGCAAGTGGCACCTGGCCGACCCGTCGATCATCGGGCCGGTGCCGCCGGAGCAGCGCGGCGGGTACGAGCACTGGCTGGCCGCCAACGTCCTGGAGTTCACCTCCGGGCCGTACGACACGGTGGTGTACGACGGCGACGGCGTGGAGCGGCGCCTGCCGGGCTACCGCGTGGACGCGCTCACCGACGCCGCCATCCGCTTCATCGCCGACGAGAGCGCCGATGACCGGCCGTTCTTCCTGTTCCTGTCGTTCCTCGAACCGCACCACCAGAACACCACCGACGACTACCCGGCGCCCGACGGTTACCGGGAGCGGTACGTGGACGGCTGGACGCCGCCCGACCTGGCCGCGCTGCGCGGCACCGCGCCGCAGCACCTGCCCGGCTACTACGGCATGGTCAAGCGCCTGGACGAGGCGTACGGCCGCATCCTCGACGCGCTGACCAGCCTCGGCATCGGCGGCGACACGATCGTGGCGTACACCGCCGACCACGGCTGCCACTTCCGCACGCGCAACGAGGAGTACAAGCGGTCGCCGCACGACGCCTCCATCCGCGTGCCCACCGTGCTGCGCGGCCCCGGCTTCGACGGCGGCGGCCGCATCACCCAGCCGGTCACCACCGTGGACCTGCCGCCCACGCTGCTCGACGCGGCCGGACTCGACGTACCGGGGGAGATGCAGGGCCGGTCGATTCTGCCGCTGCTGCGCGGCGATCCCACCGGATGGCCGGAGGAGGCGTACGTCCAGATCAGCGAGTCGCAGGTGGGCCGGGCGGTGCGCACGTCGCGCTGGCTGTACGCGGTCCGCGCCCCCGAGGCGGACGGCTGGACGCACGCGAGCGCCGACCGGTACACCGAAGACTGCCTGTACGACCTCCGCGCCGACCCCGACCAGCTCACCAACCTGATCCACTCCGCCGCCCACCGCCCGGTCGCCGACATCCTCCGAGGCCGCCTGCTCCGCCGGATGACCGAAGCCGGCGAACCAGAACCGATCATCGAACCGGCGCCGGAACGCCCGAGCGGACAACGGCGCGTGTCGGAGGCCGAGGCCTGGCTATGAACCGCGCCGAAGGCTGACGCCCTCACCGCACACTCCACCCCGACGCGCGGCACTGACGCGCCCCGGCGTCCCGCACCTTGAGCCCCCGCGAAAAGGCCTCGCTTCGCGAGACTGATTTATTAGCGCGGTGGGTCGCCGTGGGTGGCGGGTCGCCGTTTGCGCGGGACAGGTGGGATGCTCGCCGCAGGCGACGCTTTGAATCCTGGCGATAGCTCGACGGTGTGGCCAAGTCTCTGCACTCTGCGCCTGTGCAGATTCCTGGCTCGGGTGCGTTGTTGTACTTCCAGGGTTCAAGGCGTCGCCTGCGGCGGGCATCAAACCCGTGACGCGCGAAGCGAACCCTGATCGGCTCGGCGCCCTGGCGGTACCACGACGCCCCCGTGCCTGGAATCTGCAGAGACCTCGCTCTGCGCCTGCCCGCACTTCGCAAACGGCGCCCAGCCACGACGGCGGCCGCACGCGCAAAAATGAGTCTCGCGAAGCGAGGCCTTTTCGCGCGGGAGCGCGGGAGCGCGGGAGCGCGGAAGCGCGGCCTTTGGCCCGGCCGGGGGTTCGGGGCGGCGAACCGGACCACTCCCCAGGGTCGGAACCGGACCTCGGTTGGGGGCCGCCTGGTTCTTAGCGTCAGCGGTATGACGACGATGACGCTCTCCCGGCCGCGGCTGGTGACCCGACCCCTGCTGCTGGTGTTCACCGCGGACTTCTGCGGGCTGACCGCCTTCTACCTGTTGCTGTCCGTCGTACCGCAGTACGCGGGCTCCGGGCTGACCACTGGCGCCTTGATGCTGTCCACAGTCGCCGCCGAGTTCGCCATGCCGTGGCTGACCGCTCGGCTGGGGGAGCGGTCCGTGCTGGCCGGTGGGCTGGTGTTGCTGGGGGTACCGGCGCTGGCGCTGCCCGTGGCGACGACGCTGCCGGTGATCACCGTGGTGTGCCTGCTGCGCGGGGCCGGCCTGGCCGTCGTCTTCGTGGTCTGCGGGACGGTCTGCGCGCGGCTGATCCCGGCGGAGCGGCGCGGTGAGGGGCTGGGCGCGATCGGCGTCGTCGCCGGGTTACCGGCCATCGTGATGATGCCGTTCGGCGTCTGGCTGGCCGGCGTCGCCGGGTACGGCGCGGTGTTCGTGCTGTCCGCGCTGGTCGTGCTGCCGGGGCTGGCGGCGGTCGCGGCGCTGCCGCGTACCGGGGCCGTGCCGGCGTCCGGGATGGCCGCGGCCGTACGGACCGGGGCGCTGGTGCGCCCGGCGCTGGTGTTCGCGGCGACGGCGACCGCGGCGGGCGTCGTCGTCACGTTCCTGCCCGGCATGCCCGGCGCGGCCGGCCGCCCGGACCTGGCGGCGGCCGCCCTGCTGGCCCACTCGCTGTCCGCCACCGCGTGCCGCTGGTGGGCGGGCCGGTACGGGGACCGGCGCGGCGCCGCCCGCCCGCTGGCGTACGGCGTGGCGGTGGGCGTGCTGGCCCTGGTGCCGCTGGCCGCCGGGCACCCGGTGGGCCTGCTGGCCGGGGCGGTGCTGGGTGGCGCGGGGTTCGGGATGGTGCAGGCCGGGAGCCTGGCGGTGATGTACGAGCGGGCGCCGGTGTCGGCGTACGGGGTGGTCACCGCGGTGTGGAGCGTGGCCTACGACGGCGGCCTGGGGATCGGCTCGGCCGGGTTCGGGATGCTGGCGGCGGTCGCCGGCCCGCGGTCCGCGTTCGCCGTCCTGGCCGTCGTGATGCTGCTGGCACTGGCGAACAATCGGCAATCCCCGCGGCGGCCCCGCCCATGGCCTACCCTCAGGCGGCATGTCGATCGAGTGGGCCGGTCTGGGGCCTGAGCTGCTCATCGCGCTCGACCGGGACCGTCCCGAACCCCTGCGCACCCAGCTGGAGAACGCGTTACGCGAGGCCATCCGCACCGGCCGGCTCGCCTCCGGCGAGCGCCTCCCGTCCTCCCGGGCGCTGTCCCGCCAGCTCGGCACCTCCCGCGGCCTCGTCCAGGACGCCTACACCCAGCTCTACGCCGAGGGCTACCTGATCGCCCGCGGCGGCTCCGCCACCCGCGTGGCACCGCAGGCCCGCCCCGCCCGGCCCACCCCGGCCCCACGCCCGGCGGCGCCCGCCGCACCCGGCCCGCGCCCGGGCGCCGTCGACTTCGCGGCCGGCGTCCCCGACCTGGCCGCCTTCCCCCGTACGGACTGGGCCTGGGCCGTCCGCGAGGGCCTGCGGACCGCGCCGAACGCCGCCTTCGACTACGGCGACCCGCGCGGCGCCGAGGAGCTGCGCCAGGTGCTCGCCGGGTACGCGCGGCGCGTCCGGGCCGCGGCCGCCGAGGCCGACCGGATCGTCGTGTGCGCCGGGTTCGCCCAGGGCCTGGCCATCGCGTTACGGGTGCTCGTACGGGCCGGCGTGCGGCGGGTCGCGTTCGAGGACCCGGGGTACGGCGACGGCGCCACCATGGCGGCCGCCCGGTGGGCCGGCGTCGACCCGGTGCCCGTCCCCGTCGACGCCCAGGGCATCGACGTCCGCGCCCTGCACGCCTCCGACGTCCGCGCCGTCGTCGTCACCCCCGCCCACCAGTGGCCCACCGGCGTCGTGCTGTCGCCGCGCCGCCGCCAGGCCCTCGCCGCCTGGGCGGAACGGCGCGGCGCGATGATCGTCGAGGACGACTACGACGCCGAGTTCCGCTACGACCGCGACCCCGTCGGCACCCTCCAGGGCCTGGTCCCCGACCACGTCATCCTGATCGGTACGGTCAGCAAGTCCCTGGCCCCGGCGCTGCGGCTCGGCTGGATGGTCTGCCCGCCCGCGCTGGCCGCCGAGCTCGCCGGCGAGAAGCGGCTCGCCGACCGCGGCAGCCCGCTGGTCGACCAGCTCGCGCTGGCCGCGCTGATGGAGTCCGGCCGCTTCGACCGGCACCTGCGCCGCATGCGCGGCGTCTACCGCAAACGCCGCGAGGCCCTGGTGGCGGGGCTGGCCGCGCACGCGCCGGCCGTCCACCTCACCGGCCTGGCCGCCGGCTTCCACGCCGTCGCGCACCTGCCCGCGGGGGCCGGCGAGGCCGCGGTCATCGCCGCCGCCCGCACGCGCGGCGTGAGCCTGTACGGCATGAGCACGTACCGCGCCGACCGCGCGCCCGCGCCGCCGCGGCTCGTCCTGGGGTTCGGCAACCTGACCGAGTCCGCGATCCGCCGTGGCACGGCGGTGATCGGCGACGTGGTGGGTGGCGCGCGCGACTAGGCTTGGAAACATGTCGAGCCGTCACATCCTGACCGCGCCCGCCTGGCCGTACGCCAACGGGCCCCGCCACATCGGCCACGTCTCCGGGTTCGCGCTGCCCGCCGACATGTTCAGCCGGTACCAGCGGATGTCGGGGAACCAGGTGCTGATGGTCAGCGGCACCGACGAGCACGGCACGCCGATCCAGGTGCAGGCCGACGCCGAGGGCGTCTCCGCCCGCGACCTCGCGGACCGCTACAACCGGGTGATCGGCGAGGACCTGCGCGGCCTGGGCATGTCCTACGACCTGTTCACTCGTACGACCACGCGCAACCACTACGACGTCACGCAGGACATCTTCGGCACGCTGTTCAAGAACGGCTACATCTACCCCACGACCACGATGGGCGCGATCTCGCCGTCCACCGGCCGCACCCTGCCGGACCGCTACATCGAGGGCACCTGCCCCATCTGCGGGTACGACGGCGCGCGCGGCGACCAGTGCGACAACTGCGGCAACCAGCTCGACCCGGTCGACCTGATCAACCCGCGGTCGCGGATC
>Ga0164243_10005807_pt1 | contig 18790 bp, 19 predicted proteins | sample OricompcompostOP_FD_108781 | JGI IMG/M metagenome (GOLD analysis project Ga0164243, IMG submission 108781) | Organic Plus compost microbial communities from Emeryville, California, USA - Original compost - Organic plus compost (OP) | ecosystem: Engineered > Solid waste > Mixed feedstock >... | reverse complement strand
CGGCGTGGGCGACGCCCATTTCACACCTACCACGCCAGGAATCGCGCAAAGCGTCTCCACCGTGTCCAGACCAATCCCATCATCACGCAGATACAGCACCAACGGCAGGCCGTCACCTGCCTCGGCAATACGCGTGACATACTGCACCACACCTCGCGGCGCCACAAAGGGATCTGGCGGTTGATGCACCATCAATGCACTGGCGCCGGCCGCGCGGGACGCACGCGCCAACGCGATCGCATCATGCAGGCTGCGTCCCACCCCAGCCAGCAGCGGTACACGCCCCGCCACATGCTCAGCGGCCGCATGCACCATTTGTTCGGCTTCGTTGGTCGTCAGCCCGTAAAATTCGCTGGTATTTCCGTTAGCCACCAACACGTGCACCCCGGCATTGACCGCACGATCCACGATGGGCGCGAGGCGGGCGGGCGCCAACTTGTCGGCGTCGTCAAAAGGGGTAACCAGAATGCCGGAAATCCCGTTCAGGGCGGCGCGCAGCTTGCTAGGGGCCTGACTCATGATGTCTCTCATATCGTTGACGGATCCGGCCGGGCGGACGCGCGGCTGGACTCTGGTAGATTGAACACCTTTACCTTCAAGCCGTCCAATGCGAAGAGGGTATGCAGTGATACAAAAATTGAATTACCGGAAAGCTCCACATGATTCCTACCCCACTCAAATGGATTGCCAGCATATTGTTTGGCCTATTTGTCGGACGCGCGAGCTACGGCTTCATCCACCCGGCTCTATTTAGCGTATTCGGGTTCGCCACTGGCGCCGCCGACGGAACCGTGGCCGCCCCCGACACGACTGACTATGTGTTGATAGGCGCCTCGATCCTATCGTTATTGACGGCTATTGCCGTCGCCGCTTTCCTTTTGCGTAGCACGACCCTGTATCAGTTGTTTGGCAGGGGCTTCATCCCTCTCGGCATTTCACTACTACTCGGTCTGCTCGCTGCCGTGCTGATGATGGACACCGGCGCGCTCAGGGGTGAGGGAGGCAACGACGGCCGTGTCGCGCTCTTTTTCTGGTCACTGATTTTCGGGTTGCCCATGCTGATCTCCGGACTGGGCCTGACCATCGGCGGATGGGTATTGCTGCGAAAAGCCCGGAAAACCCCGCGGACAAACTGATCCAGGCACATCACAGCCATCCGGCCCTCATCGCCAATACGGATTGTTGCCGCCCGCGCAACACGACGCGTCCCTCGTCAGGGCTACTGCCCTGCGTCTCCCATCGATACGATTTGGTCTCAAAGAGCAGACTTGCGTCAAAGGAGACCGTCATGGTGTCGCATGAACTCATCGCCCACTATGGCGTACTGGTGGTGTTTCTCAACGTACTTGGCGCGTCTCTGGGCTTACCCGTGCCGGTAATGCCGACCCTCATCACGATCGGCGCCAGCTGCGCGATCGCAACACCCAGCGCGTCGGCAATGCTGCCCCAGATGGCCGTCATGCTGGCGGCCGCCGTCGCCGGTGGCGTACTGGGCGATCTGATCTGGTTTCAGGGAGGCAAGCGCTACGGTGAACGAACGCTTCATACGGTGTGCAGCCTTTCTCTTTCCCGGGAGAGCTGCATTACGCGAACCGAAAACTTCTTCAGCAGGTGGGGCGTGCGTCTGCTCATTGTTGCCCGCTTTGTTCCCGGGCTATCGCTGGTTTCTGTGCCGCTTTGCGGCGCCATGGCGGTCAGGTTTCGGTCTTTCCTGTGGCACGATTGCGCGGGTGTCGCCCTATGGGCGTCGGCCGGATTGATCATCGGGGGGATTCTTTCTTCCCAGATCGAGCGGATTTTTGCCATGCTGTCTGAATTGGGCTGGCATGCACTGCTCATCGCTGGCAGCGCCTTGGCGCTCTATGTGCTGTATCGCTATTGTCGTCGCGCCATGATGGCCAGAACGCTCAGGAAAGCGCAGATCGGCGTAGAAAGCCTGCAAGAATTCCTTGAGCATTGACCCGCGCACATTGAGTACATAATGGCCTGAGCACAACCGGGCAAGCAATCGCAGTCACGGGACTGGCCACGGCGCTATGCGTATTATTGGGGACGCACTTGCCGTTTCCTCGGGGAAACAGCAAAATAGCGGCCGTTCCAGTCCTCTCACGATCTGGCCGCGGCCCCGTTCCCATGACCGACTCCACCAGTCTGTTCAATCGTCATCGCCCCCGTTTGCAGGCGATCGCGTATCGCATGCTGGGCTCTGTCGCCGACGCGGAAGACATCGTTCAGGACGCCTGGCTACGCTGGCACGAAGCTGATCATTCGACGCTGGACAACCCCGAGGCCTGGCTGGTCACCGTCACCACGCGGCTATCCATCGATAGCCTGCGCGCGGCCAAGACCCAAAGGGAAAACTATACCGGCGTCTGGTTGCCGGAGCCGACCCTGATGGCGCCGCCGTCAACCCCAGAGGAAATCCACGAGTTTGCGGACGACGTCTCGGTGGCTTTCCTGTTCATGCTCGAGCGCTTGTCCCCCGAAGCCCGCGCGGCTTTCCTGATGCGCGAAGTCTTTGACATTGACTACGAGGATATCGCCAAGACACTGGACAAGACCGAGGCAACCTGCCGTCAACTGGTTCGGCGCGCCAAACAACAGCTGCAACAATCGCCCCCGCGCCATAAGGTATCGCGCGAAACGCATCATCGCCTGATGCTGGGTTTTGCCGACGCGATGCGGCGAGGTGATTTCCATGGGCTGTATGCCCTACTCAATGACAACGCGGAACTGATCGGCGACGGCGGCGGCAAAGTGCCCAGTTTTGCCAGCCTGGTCGGCGGCAAACGCCTGGCCCAGCTGTTTTATGCCGGTCAGCGACGCTATCGCGATACGCTGCGGGTCGAGGTCGCACTCGTCAACGGGCAATGGGCACTGCTGCGCTATATCCAGGGTGCGTTGGAATCCGTACAGTCCTATGAAACCGACGGACAGCGCATTACCCGCGTGCTCGTCCAGCGCAATCCGGACAAACTCGCACGCATCGCCGCCTCGTACTCCCCGAGCTAGCCCGCGGCACCATGGTGATCAGCGCCCGGACATTGGTGCCGTCCGGGCAACATCGTGATCCCTTTCGCCTATCTACCAGCGCAACGCCCGCCCCCCTACGATGGACCTGTTCCCTCAACCAACACAAGGACAGGTCATGCGCAATATCTTCAAGCACGGACTACTCGCGAGCGCCGCTGGCGTTCTGGTCACCACTATCGCCGTCGCCGCACCGCCCCATGGCAGCCATGGCGCCGGCGTGCCAGAACCCATCGTTACGCCGTTGATGACCAAGGCTTTGCCCGATTTCCCGGGTAAAGAGGCGTTGATGATCACGGTCGATTACCCGCCCGGCGCCGCTGATCCCATCCACCGTCACGACGCGCACGCGTTTGTCTATGTCCTGGAAGGCAGCATCGTGATGCAAGTCGAGGGCGAAAAGGAAGTCACCCTGACCCCGGGCCAGACGTATTACGAGGGCCCCAATGATCTGCACACCGTCGGACGCAATGCCAGCAAGACCAAGCCGGCAAAGTTCGTCGTGGTGTTGATCAAAGAACAAGGCGCGCCGGCGTTAATACCTGTGCAATAACCCTTCAGGCGCCACGCTCCCAGTGGCGTCGGGCGATCTCTCATATCGGGGTATACCCGAGGGTAAAGCTCGTTTTGAAAATTTTTTCAAAAGTAACGTCACAAATCCAATAGCCCGTACGTCTTAGGGATATGGAAAACACAGCCTCCCCTGACGACGGACTATCGGCCAGATCCGTCGAGAGTTCTGCGATCGCTGCATCGGGTACCGGTGCCGACTCGTTGGCCTACAGCTTCGCGACCAGCTACGCGGGCGTCGTCGCCTTTATCGCGGTGGCATCGGAAGGCAACTTTGCCAAAGCCGGCGACCGGCTCGGCATCGGCCGATCCGCCGTCAGCCGCAGCGTACAAAAGCTGGAAGACCAACTTGGAACAAGGCTGTTTCTGCGCACCACGCGCAGTACGTCCCTTACTCGCGAAGGCGAACGGTTTTACGAAAACTGTCATACAGGGGTCAAACATATCGTGCAGGCCTTGGACGACATGCGGGAACTGCGAGAAGGCCCGCCGGCAGGACATCTGCGCATCAACGCCACCACCGGCTTTGGACGAAAAATCGTGGCGCCGTTACTGAAAGGGTTTCGCACGGCCTATCCTGACATTTCCGTAGAACTGCTGTTGGATGACGGCCCGACTGATTTCACGGGTAACCGGATCGACGTCTCATTCCGTGATGGCCGCATGGAGGACAGTCAAGTCATCGCCAAACAGATCGTCCCTATGCAGATGCTGTTATGCGCCGCGCCTAGCTATATAGCAACGCATTCCATGCCCGCAGAGATAGAGGATCTTGCCCGGCATTGCTGCATCAATTTCCGACTGCCGTCGGGTCGACTCTATGACTGGGAATTCAAAGTGAATGGCCTGGCGCGCAAATTCACGCCACAATCCATGCTTTCGTTCAACGACGCTGATCTCATACTGCAAGCGGTCCTCGAAGGACAGGGAATCGCTCAAATGGCAGGCTACCAAGTAAGCGAATACCTGAGAAAGGGAACGCTCGTCCCTTGCCTGCCGCAGTACGCTCCCGATGATCGGGGGCATTATCTGTGTTATCTGAGCCGGCAGCACCTGCCTGGCCGAATTCGCGTCTTCATTGACTACATGACGGCTCAAATCCGCGCTCTGGATCTGTTGAGCGTGGACAATTTTCTGCTCAAAGGCTAAATCGGATCATTCACCGTAACGACACTGTGGATGCCCTGCCGTGTCATCTTGGCATAGGGGCATAAACGCTCGGCATTTCGCACCAGCTCTTGTGCAGCAGCCTTGTCCAGGCCTGGCAAATGCACGTGGACGTGCGCAGTCAGCGCATGCAAGCCGTCCACAGGATCTCGACCGAAGCTCACCGAGGCCTTAACCTCCACGTCGCGCAGCATCACACCTGCTTTGAGCGCCAGCAAACTCAGCACGCCATGAAAACAGGCCGCATAACCAGCGGCAAATAGCTGTTCCGGGTTTGTCCCGCCTCCGGGACCATCCAATTCAGTGGGCAGCCGCAATTCCACCTGTAAAGCACCATCGTCAGAACGAGCAACACCTGACGCCCGGCCGTGCTGTACTTCGCCCCCGTTTACGGTGACATTAGCGGTATAGACAGCTTGGAAATCGTCCCCACGATATTTATCTAATAACGTTAACGGCGGGGGTTGCAATTTACTCATACTTGTCTCATTTCGGATCTGAGGATGGAGGCGGTAACGGATGCTACCACCTCCACCGGTCTTCCAAATCGGCTTACAACGTGGCTCGCGATCGGCGAAACCACGTATCGAAATTAATCGCCCCCAGATGAGGATCGCGCACCGGTACGAGCGTGTCGTCCTCCAGCAGGGCACCGAAATAACGGGCCTGCTGGTCCGCAATGACCGGACGGGCATCTCCCGTATTGGCCAGATAACGCTCAACCAATGCGGCCATACGCACCTTTTCTGGCCCGGCGATTTCAATGGTCCCGTTCACCGGCGGTGCCAGTGTGGCGTCTGCCATCGCTCTGGCCACATCGTCCGACGCGATAGGCTGCACGTAAGCCGCGGGCAAACGAATATGATCGCCTTCAGCGCCTGACTGCACGATGCCGCCCAAGAACTCGAAAAACTGCGTGCTATGGACGATCGTGTATGGAATACCGCTGGCCTTGATTAGCTTTTCCTGGGCGATTTTTCCGCGGAAATAACCGCTTTCCGCAAGTCGATGCGTACCCACGACCGACAATGCCACGTGATGGCGAACGCCCGCCGCGGCTTCGGCGGCGAGCAGATTCCGCCCCGAAGTGGCGAAAAACTCCAGCACCGCCTTGTCTTCGAACGAAGGGGAATTCGCCACGTCCACCACGACCTGCACGCCCTCGAGCGCCTCGGCCAAGCCCTCGCCCGTTATCGTGTTCACGCCCGTGGCAGGCGACGCTGCGATGGCATTATGACCATGCTGAAGCAGGATGGCGACCAGCTTGGAACCAATTAAACCGGTACCGCCGATGACTAGGATTTTCATGATGAATGCCTTAGCTCAGATTGGCTTTATCCAAGCCGTAGGCCTTGTCGGCCGACCCCGGAACAGTCTGGAATCCAACGTTCAGACGGTTCCAGCCATTGATTGCCATGATGGCGAAACTCAATTCGGTCAGTTCTTTTTCCGAATATTGCGTACGCACGCGCTCATAGATATCGGCAGGCACGCCCTGTGCGGGCAGATGCGTCAGCACCTCCGTCCAAGCCAGCGCGGCGCGCTCACGCGGCGAAAACAAGGTAGATTCACGCCAAATGGCGACGTGGTGCAAACGCAGCTCGCGTTCGCCTTGGATCTTGGCCTGCTTGACGTGCATGTCCAAGCAAAACCCGCAACCATTGAGCTGCGACGCACGGATATCGACCAAATTGAGAATCTCGTGCTCGATAGAGCCCGACTTCACGAGCATGCCGAACTCGACGAATTTCTTGAACAACTCTGGGGATTGCGCAAACGCGTTGATACGCTGACTCATGATGATTCCCTCGATGGATTGGCGCCGCCCGCCTGGCGGCTTGAAAGCGGTCGTTGCGGCGACACCGGCAACGGACAACCCCATCGTAGGGGGGCAGGGAATCTGGCGGTAGGCCCGGCAAAGGGATCATGATGTTGATTGAAAAGCACCAATCGCTGGCCGCATTGCACGGCAACGTTTTACAGCACACGTCAGGGGCTGATTTGATAAACAAACGTCAGCAGCGTGCGTAGTGGAATGACCTCAAGCCGCCAATTATTCAATTGGTTGAATAGTCATTACAAATTTTGCCCGATTATCCAACGCAGAATAACGAATAAAGTGTCTTTAAGCCGTTACGGCATACAACCGAGGACATTTCAATATGAACACAACTTCCCCATTGCGCGTCGCCCTGGTCACCGGCGGGTCCCGCGGCATCGGCGCCGCCATCTCGGAGCGCCTGGCAGCCGACGGCTACGCGGTGGTCGTCAATTATGCTGGCCGCCAGGACGAAGCAGCACAAGTCGTAGCCCGTATCCGTGCATCAGGCGGAGAGGCCCATGCCCTGCAAGCCGACGTCAGCGACAACACCGCGGTCGAGCAGTTGTTCGACGCCATCGAGTCCCGTTACGGCGGCATCGACGTACTGGTCAACAATGCGGGCGTGATGCATCTATCGGCCATCGCGCAATTCGACGATGCTGAGTTCGATCGTCTGGTCAATATCAATCTGAAAGGCAGCTTCAACGCCATGCGCCAGGCCGCACGGCGCGTGCGTGACGGCGGACGAATCATCAATTTCTCGACCAGCGTCATCGGCCTGAGACAGGAGGGCTATGGTGTGTACGCCGCCACCAAGGCCGCCGTCGAAGCCATGACCGGCGTGCTATCCAAAGAACTGCGAGGAAAGTCGATCACGGTCAATGCCGTCGCCCCCGGCCCTACCGCGACCGACTTGTTTCTGGACGGCAAATCCCCCGAACTGATCGACCGGCTAGCCAAACTGAATCCGCTGGAGCGGCTCGGAACCCCGGAGGATATTGCCAACGTCGTATCGTTTCTTGCGAGCCCGCAGGGTTCATGGGTGAATGGACAGATACTGCGCGCTAACGGTGGCATGAATTGACGCGTTGAACATCGCTGTGGCGCCACAGCGATGTTCGTACGGCTTATTCCAGTTCGGCCCCCTTTAGCTCGGGAATCAACCAGATCGTCGCAAAGATATCAATCAGATAAATTACGGCCAATGCTGCGATGGCAACGCCGAAGGAATAATAAGAAGCCAACGCGCCGATCACTAGTGGACTGAAGCCCCCTACTCCTCGCCCGATGCTCCAAAGCACGTTCTGGGCAGTTCCACGCGCATGAGTCGGATAAAGCTCGGCCAATAGCGCGCCATATCCGCCCATCATGCCGTTGACGAAGACGCCCATCACCACTCCACCGATCAACAACGCCTCCGGAGATGTCAGGGTCGAATAAACGAACACCATGACAAGCGCGCCAATCTGATAGCCGATGAATGTAGGACGCCGCCCGATCCGATCCGCCAATTGGCCGAAAATCCAGATACCCACCAGCATCCCGATGATCGATGCGCCTGTCCACACCGCCGATTTTGCCAGACTATAGCCAAACATTTTTGACAAATAGGCCGGCATCCAGACAATGAGTCCGTAGTACCCGAAGTTCTGCACGGAACACAGAATGATCACGCCGATGCTGCGCTTGGTCGTCTCAGCATCACGGAACAATGTCTTGATCGGAAACTCGCGCTTTTTCTTTTTGGCAGAACGCAGGAATATTTCGGATTCGCCAATGACCTTGCGAATGATGAACGACCCCACTGCCGGAAAGAGCCCTACGACGAACATGCCGCGCCACCCGATGTGAGGCAAGAGCAAGGGCGTCAATACCGCCGCGCCCAACACGCCCAATTGCCACCCCATGCCCACGTACGAAGACACGCGGCCACGTTTTTCCGCAGGCCAGGCTTCGATGGCCAGTGCCATACCGATTCCGAATTCGCCGCCCAAGCCGAGGCCCGCCAGGAATCGATATGCCATCAAGTCCCAGTAGCCGACGGCCAGCGCGCAAAGCCCCGTGAATATCGCGAACATCAGGATGGTGTACGTCAACACCCTGACCCGCCCGTAGTAATCGCTGAGGATACCGAAACCGATTCCACCGAAAATCCCGCCGATCAGCGTCGCAGTCACCAAGGACCCGCTTTGCGCTTCGGTCAGCCCGAGCTCGAGTCCAATGACATTCAACATGAACCCGAGGATCAGGAGATCAAAGCCATCCATGGCATAGCCGGAGACCGCGGCGATCAATGCCCGCATCGGACTGCTGCGCCCAGTATCGTTTTGGGTATCGGCATCATGAGGCGTCTGGGCAGCACTCAAGGCCTCGGTACCCGAGGTATTGTATTGACTCATTTATTTCCTTTTTTTGCTGGCTGGCGGCACACACTAGTCCGCCAGCCCAAAGGCGAGCAGATCAGATTTTCGGAATCGGCAAAGGCTCGCCTGCTCCGGTGCGCTCTACGATGATCTTGTAATGCTCCGGCCGGCGATGCTTGGCGAAATTGAAGACGTGATTACGGAAATTCTCGACCCACGACAAATCTGCCGACGTCACAATGACCTCGTCGTCCTCGGATATGGCGCGTGCAACAATCTCACCCGTCGGCGCGACAATGACAGAGCCGCCGATCATGTGGTGTCCGTCCTCCGAACCGCACTTGGCGGCGGCGGCAATCCACATTGCGTTCTGGTAGGCGCTGGCCTGCAACGACACCAGATGAGTCGACATGCGCAAGTGCACCGGCTCATTCCAATGAATGTTGACAGACGGTGTGTTGTAGCCCAGTACCCCGACCTCGGCGCTCTGCAACGACATCACGCGCCAGGTCTCGGGCCAACGGCGATCGTTGCACAGGCACATGCCAACGCGCGTATCGAATGCCTCAAACACCGGAATACCGACGTCACCCACCTCGAAGAATTTTTTCTCCAGATGCTGGAACGGCGCATCCACCTTGTGATCAGAATGCCCCGGCAAATGGATCTTGCGATACTTTCCGATGATATTGGCATTCGCGTCGACCAGGATGCTGGTATTAAAGCGTTCGCCGCTGGGTGTCAGCTCTGCATATCCCAGATAGAACCCGACGCCCCGAGCCTTCGCAGCATCGAACAAGGGCTGCACGTCCTTGTTCGGCATGGACCGTTCAAAAAATCTTTCGACGGCCTCTTCTTCGGTCATCCAGTAACGCGGAAAGAACGTGGTCAGCGCCAGCTCTGGGAACACGACGAGCTTCGCCCCTCTGGAGGCGGCCTCGTTCAACATCTCGACGAGCCTCTTCACTACGGCGGCACGGCTATCGTTCAAATGCACCGGCCCCATCTGGGCAACGGCGATTCCCAAGTGTCTGCTATTACTCATACTTATCTCATCTAAAAAATGCACGACATTGAAAACAATCGTGCGGCACTGCGAAAAAATTTCATACCCGCGCGCTTTCGCCTATGCGGTCAAAGCAACTTTCCGGGGTTCATGATCTGGTTCGGATCGAGGGATTGCTTGAGCTGCATCATCAGATCCAGCTCAACAGACGATTTGTAGTTGCGCAACTCATCGCGCCGCAGTTGCCCGACACCGTGTTCGGCGCTGATGCTTCCATTGGCCTCATGGACGAGATCATGCACAACGCGATTGAGTTGCTTCACGGCTTTCGACATGTCAGCCGCAGGCGTATCCAGCGGCATCAGCACATTGAAATGCAGATTGCCATCACCCATATGCCCGAAATTGATGATGCAAGCGTCAGGTTTGACCTTTTTCACGGCGGCGTCCGCATCAGCGACGAATCGAGGCAACTTCGATATAGGCAGAGCAATATCGTGCTTGATAGCCTTGCCAGCCCGGACTTGCGCTTGCGAGATTCCTTCACGGATTTTCCAGAACGCCTGCCGTTGCGCAATATTGAGCCCGACGGCAGCGTCTTCGACATATCCAGCGGCCATGGCCTGCTCGAGTGTTCCTTCCAACATCTCTGCCAGACCGTTCTCATGCGTGTCGGCCAGCTCGACCAAGGCATGGAACTTATGCGCATTTTCCAACGGCCGTCTTGCATCCGTGATGTGCTGCAGGATGAGATCCACCGACGCCTGCGTCAGCATCTCGAATGCGACCAGACGATCCCCGCAGACATCGCGGCTCAATGCCAGCAAGGCCAGCAGGTTCTCCATGCTATCGCAACCGACCCAGGCCGCTACTCGCGCCACAGGCCGCGGAAACATTTTGAGTACGGCGGCAGTCACGACGCCCAGCGTCCCTTCCGATCCGATGAACAGATCTCGCAACGCGTAGCCGGTATTGTCTTTGCGTAACGCACGCAAACCATTCCAGATGCGGCCATCGGGCAGTACGACTTCCAGCCCCAGCGCCAGGTCCCGGGTATTGCCATAACGCAACACCGCAACGCCGCCGGCGTTGGTCGCGAGATTGCCTCCTATGGTGCAGCTGCCTTCTGAACCCAGGCTCAGGGGAAAATAGCGATTCACCTCCTGAGCTGCCTCTTGAACATGCGCGAGCAACACCCCTGCTTCAGCGGTGATAGTGTTATTCAGCGGGTCGACTTCTCTGATGCTCCGCAGCCGGGACGTGCTGAGAATCAATTGCGCACCGCTCTCATCGGGCGTGGCCCCGCCACTCATTCCCGTATTGCCTCCCTGAGTCACCACCGGAATGCGTGTTTCATGACAGAGGCGCATCACCTGTGCGACCTCCTGAGTACTCGCGGGTCGCACCACCGCGCAGCTGCGGCCGTGCCATTTCTTCAGCCAATCAGTGTCGTGATCGTCCTTTTGCTGCGCGTCGCTGACGAGTCCCGGCTCCCCGACGATTTCGGATAACCGCTGCAAGAACTGGGACTTGAGGTGGGGGATAGACCGGCTCATGCGCTCACCATCCCAGGCGCAGGCGTCCCAGCGCCATGGCGACGGTCGCCTGACTCGGCTCGACCACGGGCAGCCCCACGGCTTGCTGCAGCGAATCTCGATAACGCGCCATCCCGGCGCATCCCATGACCAGGACATCGGCGCGATGCTTGTCTCGCAGCGACTTGCCGGCCTCGATCATGGACTTCAAGGTCGCTTCACTGTCGGACAACTCCGCCACCGTCCGTCCAATCGCGACTTCGCCTGCCACACGATCATTGATCCCCATCGCCGCCCAGGCCCGCATATGCCGGGGAATGGACACATCCAGGATGGCGATGACGCCGAACCTTTGGCCCAGAGTCATCGCCGTCAGAGCCGACCCTTCGCTGATACCCAGCGACAAAACGCCCGGTATCTCGCGCAGCGAATGCAGCCCGGGATCGCTGAAGCACGCCGTCACGAATCCGGCAGCATCCTCTCGATGCTGCTCGGCGAACTCTCGCACCAGCACGGCAGCCAAATCAACATCGCGTTGGGTCTGAATCCCCGGCGGTCCATCCTTTAATGTCACACACTCGATCTTCGGTGCGTCATCCTGGCGCAGAATGTCCAGCGCAGCGTCAATCCCGGCGGTCACACCCGTGTTGCTATTTGGATTGATCACATAAAGCGTTTTCTTCATGGTTTGTCCTTTGGTGGCCGTCGCTTTCTCTTATCGAGCCAACGCGATTTCCTGGCGCGCGATCAGACGTGTCAATTCTTCATGATCCCGTGCGTCCAGTACGGGGCCCGGCTTGCGCACAAATGCCGAGCGGATCGCACCACGGCGGCGCAGCGTTTCCTTGCGCAGGGCCAGGCCGATGCCGTACTGGAATTCATGACGCAGCAACGGCAGATAAATATTGAAGAGATCTTCTGCAGCTTCGGGCTTCCCCTCGCTGAACAGCCGGCATACCTGGACCAGCATTTCGGGGAACGCGAACCCCGTCATCGCGCCATCGGCGCCGCGCATCATTTCCTGCGGCAGGAACAGTCCGCCGTTCCCCACCAGAATACTGATGCGGCGGCGCCCGTCCGCCTCACTGCCCTGCCGGACTTGACTCAGCTTGCGCATGCCAGGAAAGTCCTCGTGCTTGAGCATGACCACCTGTTCGAACTCATCGATCAGACGATTGATAACCGATACCGATGTATGAACGCCCGTTGCCTGCGGGAAATCCTGCAGGCAGACCGGTATGTCCCGCCCCAGCAACGTCGCGATATTGGCGTAGTAGCCATAGACCTGCTCGTCGGTCTTCAGATTAGGCACCGGGGCCACCATGACTCCCGCCGCCCCCTGATCCATTGCCTCTTTAGAGAGCCGTTCAACGTGGCGATTCGACGAATGGCTCACGCCCACCACGACCGGCACGCTGGCGTCGACGCGCTTGAGGATGCGCTGCATCACGAGAGTCGTTTCGGCTTCGCTGAGCTTGGGCGCCTCGCCCATCATGCCCAGGATGGTGAACCCGGTCACGCCTTTCTCGAGATAAAAATCGGTCAGGCTGTCAATGCTATACAGGTCAACCTCACCCTGATCATCAAACGGCGTTGCGGCAATGATGTACACACCGGCGGCCTGCTCTGTGAGGCGATGCGATTGGTTAGCCATAGTCAGAATCACTCCAAATAGTCTCGTTCAGCCCATAAAGGGCGTAGTTTCCCCACCAGGACGTCTCTGTGCGTCCTGAAATTCTTGAATCGGTGTCTTTATCGTCTAGCGGGACCGCCTATGTTCCAGCTTGCCCAGCCAGCGAGTCAGCGGCCACAGCAACACCAGATACAACAGTGCCGCGAGCACAATGGGCGACGGGTTATAAAGCAGCGCCTGAGCATCCCGGGCCGAACGCAGCAGCTCCGGCAACGCCACGACACTGGCGATGGTCGTCAACTTCAACACCTCGATACTGTTGCCCACCAGATCAGGGAGCACATTCCGAGCGGCTTGCGGAATGAGGACATAGCAAAGCGCCTGCCACCGCGCCAGCCCGGTCGAACGGGCTGCCTCCATCTGCCCTTTAGGCACGCCCTCGAGACCGGCTCGAAAGACCTCTGCGTAATAACTGGCGTTGTTCAACACAAACGCGATGACGACCGCAGTCAGCTTGTCCAGCTCCACTCCGAGAAATGGCCAACCAAAGTAGACCAGGATGAGCAGCACCAGCGGAGGAAATGCACGGAAAAAGTCGATATAGGCAATCACCGTCCATCGCAGCCATCGGCGGCTGGATTGAGTAACGATCACGGCCAACACCAGTCCCGATATCGCGCCAAGCGGAATCACGATGGCCGACAACCAGACCGTAGTCCAGAGGCCCTTCATCAAATATGGGAAAACATCCGCGTAGACGGGAAAATTAAAGAAATTCTGGATCAGGCTTTCCATATGTCACCCAGCGCTCAGCATCGAACCCAATTTCTTTCCAGCCATCTGGACAGGATCACCAGCGGCAGAAAGATGACCACGTACGACAAGGCCGCCATCATCAAAGGCGTGGGATTCCCGGACAGGCTGCTTGCGCCTTGCGCCGCATTGAGCAACTCATTCAGTGACACGACCGATCCCAACGCCGTGTTCTTCGTGATGGAAATGATGCGGTTGGTCAGCGTAGGCACGGCACGCCGCAGCGCCTGCGGCAGCACGACCCACCGCATCGCGGACCACCATGACAAGCCCGTCGATCGCGCCGCCTCCATCTGGCCGTCAGGCAATGACGAGATTCCCGCCCAGACGCTTTCTTCGGTATAAGCAGCCAGCACCAGAGAGAGCGCAAACCACGTCACGAATAATGCCGACAAGGGCAGACCTACCTCGGGCAGACCGAAATACATCACGATCAGGATCACCAGCGGCGGCAACGACCTCAACACGTCGGCAAACGCCACGATCGCCAAGGTCAGGACCCGACATTCCAACGCCCGGAGTATGGCCAGGGCCACACCCAGGACTGTGCCCGTCAGCACCACAGCCAGCCCGGTTCCCAACGTCACCGCCGCGCCGACAGCGAGTGCCGGCAAATACTGGACGGCAATATCGACGTTGAAAAACGTAAAGAAAAATCCGCTGGACGTCTGCATCAGTGAACAAGCCTATTCGCGTAGCGAGCCAGAAAGCTGCGGGTCCGTGTTTCTTTCGGATGCTCGAAGATATCGGCCGCGCTGCCTTGCTCTACCACCACCCCGCCGTCCATAAAGACGACTTTGTCCGCCACAGCATGCGCAAATGCCATTTCGTGCGTGACCACCAGCATTGTCATGCCGCTTGCCCGCAGCTCTCGCATGACGCCCAACACGTCTTCGACCAGCTCCGGATCCAGCGCACTGGTCGGTTCGTCAAACAAAATGATCTGGGGCGCGAGGGCTATGGCGCGTGCAATGCCGACACGCTGCTGCTGTCCTCCCGACAACTGCGCCGGCATGGCGCCGGCTTTATGACCCAATCCGACGCGCTCCAATGCCGACATAGCGATCTTGCGTGCTTCGTCCGCGCTGCGCTTCTGCACTTTGCACAGCGCCAGCTTGACGTTATCCAGCGCATTCAGATGGGGATAGAGATTGAACTGCTGAAACACCATCCCCACATCCTGACGCATCCGGTTGATATCCGTCTTCGGATCCAGCACGTTATGGCCGTTGGCAACGATGCGGCCAGAACTGGGGGTCTCCAGCAGATTGCAGCATCGCAACATCGTGCTTTTCCCGGATCCCGAAGGGCCGATCACGCACACGAGCTGCCCTTTATCGACCTGCAAATCTATGCCGCGCAACACCTCGGTCTGACCATACTGTTTGCGCAGACCGGAGATCTCAAGAATGGCATTGGTACCCATGACATACCTCCTCAATTCTGGTCTGCTGTTCAGGCGCACTTAGGCTGCACCGGTGTGGCGTCGTAGCCTTCCATATCGGGCACGCCAGTGCCCGGCGCGATGCGAACGGCGGCATCCTCTGCCGCAGGCTTGAAGCCGAACCACTTCTCGGCCAGCTTTGACACCGTTCCATCCTGCTTCATGCATTTCAGGACATTCGATACCTGGAGGCGTCCGTCCTGGTCATCCTTGCGAAACGCCAGTGCCCATACCAGACCGGTCTTGATGGTGTAGCTGGTCACCATGCGCGGGTTCTGCTTGGCCACCCAGGCCACCACGGTTGTGCCCGCCAGATTGAAATCCGCGCGCGATGCCTGCACCGCTTGGACTGCATCCGCATTGCCGCCATAAACGTCATAGCGAAAGCCATACTTCGCGGCATTATCGTGCGCCCAAGCCTCGTAGTTGGACCCCTTGTTCACGGCGATGACCTTACCCTTCAACTGCTCCAGTGACTCAAGGGGAGGTTCATTCTTGCGGCCGAGAAACGTGTAGTCCGTATCCAGATACCCCTCTGTAAATAGCAAGGCCTTGGCGCGCTCCGGCGTCACGGTGACCGGTGCAATCAGGAAGTCGTATCGGCGGCTGTTCAAGCCCGGCACCAGCCCTGAAAACTCCGCGGGTTCGATAGTGATTTCACGGCCCAGACGTTTTGCGATCTCTTTGCCGAGATCTACGTTGAACCCCTGGAGCCCGCCTCCCAGACTGGCCATCGCATGTGGCGCGAACGTCGCATCCACGGCTGTCCGTATAGGCGCGCTTTGCGCGGCACTCTGGCTTGCCAGGCCGACTAACAGCGAACTTCCAATCAAACAACTACCAAAAAACAGTTTCAGACCTTGCATGAACATCCCCTTGTTCTGTCAGGAATTCACCGGAATACCGGCTTGTGTGAAACTACTCAGCTGAGGTCGCGGATTTCAGCCCGATAAATTGACTGAATATTCCGCGGCCCTCTGCAGGCGCACGGCGGTTCAACACCGGATCAGGGCGGGACCTCGCGATAAATTGGCCACTGCCGCGCTCGACTTGGAGCTGATTGTTTTTGATGACACAACGCCCGCGGCTGTAGACCTCGACCGGCCAGCCCTGGATTTCCCTGCCTTCATAGGGCGTATAGCCGACACGGTCGTGCAACATCTCCGCAGAAACCACCGTCTTGCGATTCGGATCCCAAAGCACCAGGTCGGCATCCGCACCCACAGCGATCGAACCTTTTCTGGGGGCCAGACCGTACATCTGCGCGTGATTCGTCGACGTCAAGGCCACAAATTCCTCAGGCGTCAGGCGGCCTTTCATCACGCCCTCGGAAAACAGCAAGGGCAGGCGCAGCTCGATCCCCGGCACACCGTTGGCCATTTCCTTGAACGTAGTGGCGTCGCCTTTGGGCAGCTTGCCCGACTCGTCAAAACGATATGGAGCATGGTCGGAGGAATAGACATTCAATGTCCCGTCCTTGAAACCTTGCCACACGGCTTCTTGCGACGCTTTGTCTCCAGGAGGCGGGCTGCAGCAGAACTTCGCGCCCTCGAAGCCCGGCAAATCGGAGTCCTTCGCTTCGAGGAACAAGTATTGCGGGCAGCTCTCGGCATACACCTGGGCCCCTAAATGCTGCGCCTTGCGAATGATGTCCACGGTCTCGGCGCCTGCCACATGCACGATGAGCACCGGCACATTGATCAATCGCGACAAGGCGATGGCGCGATGCGTCGCCTCGGACTCCGCCAGCGGGTCGTGCGACACCGCATGAAACTTTGGCGCCGTATGGCCGCGCTCCAGCAAGCGGCGTGCGACCCAACGGATCATGTCGTGATTCTCGGCATGCAACATGACCATCGCCCCGCGCTCGCCCGCCACTGCCAGCACATCCAGCAGTTGATAATCATCGAGCTTGAGCTTGTCATAGGTCATGTAGACCTTGAACGAGGTAATGCCCGCATCGATCACAGCAGGCAAATCATGCAGCAGCGCTTGTTCATCCGGATTGGCCAGGATCAAATGAAATCCGTAGTCGATCACGGCCTTCTCTCTGGCCCGGCGCGAGTAGTCCTCCAGCACATCGGGGATACGGTCGTTTCGATGCTGCGCGGCAAAGGAAAGAATCGTGGTGGTGCCGCCAAAAGCGGCCGAAACCGTACCGGAATAAAAATCGTCCGCGCACATCACGCCCATGCCGGACAGTTGCTCGATATGCGTATGGCTGTCGATGCCGCCGGGCAGTACCCACAGTCCAGCCGCATCTACGTCCTGCTTGCCGGCAGGCAACCCCTGCGCGACTTCAACGATGACACCGTTGCGCACACCAATATCGGCGAAAAAAGTGCGGTCCGCATTGCTTATCCGCCCGTTGCGGATAGTGAGGTCGAATTCGACGGGAGACGTATCTGAAGGCTGCATCAGCGTATGGCTCAGGAAGTTCCAATTGGGAGAATTATTGGACCTCCTTTACCCTTATGCCTATTGCTTCTTTAGCCCCATTGATTAACATGAAGTTAAGGAATTTCAGCTGGCGCGGATATTTTTCTAGGGAAAACCCTTAATTAACAGCGCCGAATGCGCCCTTTGTACAATTTTGGCCACCTGCTGTTGGCATAAGTGTTAACCCTGAATTACCGCCGAAGAACCTGGACCGGCCTCGATACGCCACTCTATGAAGCTCAATATCCGACAGATCGAAGTGTTTCGAGCCGTGATGATTACCGGGTCCATTCGGGGAGCTTCCGAAATGCTGTTTGTCTCGCAGCCCGCGGTCAGCCGGCTGCTCTCGCATACCGAACAACGCATCGGTTTTCCGCTATTCAACCGGATTCGCGGACGCTTGCAGGCCACGCTGGAAGCCAAGAAACTGTTCCATGAAGTCGAGGTCGTGTACGAAGGCGTGCAACGCGTAAACGATATGGCGCGCGAACTGTTTGAGCACCAGGAAGGGATTCTCAACATTGTCGCCAGCCCGAGCCTTGGCCAGATGCTCATACCGGTCGCCATAGCGAGCTATCGGCACACACACCCGCATGTAAAGCTCACGTTCCATTATCTGAATCACAACCCGTTGACCGAACGGCTGCTGAAGCGGCAGGCAGACCTGGCCGTCACTATCCTGCCCATCAAACACCCCAGCCTGGAACAAGAAGAAATCGCGCGCGCACAATTGGTATGCATCTGCCCATACAACCATCCGCTGTCGCGCAGGGCCGTCCTGGAGATCAAAGACCTGCTGGCCTACCCGTTCATCTCATACGAAAAATCATCGCCATTTGGACGCATGGTGCAAAGCATGTTCGAGGAAAGCGAGCTGCCGCTGCGTCCCGTGGTCGAGGTAGGATCTCCCCAAAATGCGTGTGCGCTGGTCCAGGCTGGCGCAGGCATTGCCCTCGTTGATCAGTTCT
>Ga0164243_10005806_pt1 | contig 18794 bp, 17 predicted proteins | sample OricompcompostOP_FD_108781 | JGI IMG/M metagenome (GOLD analysis project Ga0164243, IMG submission 108781) | Organic Plus compost microbial communities from Emeryville, California, USA - Original compost - Organic plus compost (OP) | ecosystem: Engineered > Solid waste > Mixed feedstock >... | reverse complement strand
CACCGTCGACACCCTGCGCGACCTGCACAAGCAGCTGCCCGACGCCCAGTTGTACTTCATCACCGGCGCCGATGCGCTGGAGTCGATCCTGTCGTGGCAGGACTGGGAGGAGCTGTTCGACCTTGCCCGGTTCGTCGGCGTCAGCCGGCCCGGTTACAAGCTCGACGCCACGCACCTGGCGAAGCACCTCGAGCAGTTGCCGGCCGACACGCTCACCCTGCTGGAGATCCCGGCACTGTCGATCTCGTCGACGGAGTGCCGTACGCGGGCGGCCCAGGGACGGCCGGTCTGGTACCTGGTGCCCGACGGCGTCGTGCAGTACATCGCGAAGCGGAAGCTGTATGGTGCGCCTCGGGCGTCGTCCCCGGGGGTCTCCGCGCCGGGAGCGGAGCGAGCGGGCGGTGGGGGTGCCGCGCCGGGAGCGGAGCGAGCGGGCGGTGGGGGTGCCGCGCCGGGAGCGGAGCGAGCGGGCGGTGCCGACACCGTCCCGGAGACCGAGAGCATCGAGCGGGCGACGACCCGGAAGTGATATCGAGAGGACTTGAGTGACTGCGTCAGCTGAAGCGGTGGAGATGGCCAAGGTGGCTGCTCTTGCGGCCGCGGACAAGCTCGCCCACGACGTGACGGTGATCGACGTGTCGGAGCAGCTGGTGATCACCGACTGCTTCGTGATCGCGTCGGCGGACAACGAGCGGCAGGTCAACGCGATCGTCGACGAGGTGGAGGACAAGCTGCGCGAGGCCGGTCACAAGCCGTTGCGTCGCGAGGGCACCCGTGAGGGTCGCTGGGCGCTGCTCGACTACGCCGACATCGTGGTGCACATCCAGCACACCGACGAGCGTCGCTTCTATGCGTTGGAGAGTCTGTGGAAGGACTGCCCGACGATCGAGGTGGAAGGCATCTCGTGAGCGGTGGTCCCGACACCCATGACACCGCCGTCGAGCGTCTCACCCCGGTGGTGCGTCGCCTGATCCTGTTGCGCCACGGACAGACCGAGTACAACGCGACGAGCCGTATGCAGGGTCAACTCGACACCGATCTCTCCGACCTCGGTGTGCGGCAGGCGCATTCGGCGGCGGTTGCGCTGGCGAAGCGCCGGCCGAAGGCCATCTGGTCGTCGGATCTCAAGCGCGCCCGCGACACCGCGGAGGCGCTGGCGCAGCGCACCGGACTCACAGTGCGAACCGATGTGCGGCTGCGGGAGACCCACCTCGGTGAGTGGCAGGGTATGACCCACCGCGAGGTCGATGCGGCGATGCCGGGCGCACGAGTCGTCTGGCGCGATGATGCGACCTGGCCGCCGCCGGGCGGGGAGAGCCGGGTCGATGTCGCCAAGCGGTCGACCCCGCTGGTCGACGAGTTGATCGAGCTGTTCCCCGACTGGGGCGTCGGCGACAACCCCGAGGCGCCGGTGGTCCTGGAGGCCCACGGCGGCGTGATCGCGGCGATGACTGCTGCGCTCCTCGGGTTGCCGGTGGACAACTGGCCGGTGTTCGGCGGCCTGGCGAACACCAGTTGGGTGCAGCTGTCGGGTCACGGTGTGCCCGGCGCCGCCCCGCGCTGGCGCCTCGACGTGTGGAATGCGTCGGCCGAGGACGCCGACCCCGCCGTTCAGTGACGCACGTCGTACGGGCCGGCGGTTCCGGCGAACGCTGCGTGATGGTCCTGTCGGACTCGCTCGCCTATTACGGGCCGACGGGCGGGTTGCCGTCGGACGATCCGCGGATCTGGCCGTCGCTGGTCGGTTCCGATCTCGGGATTCCGGTGCGGCTCTTCGGCCGGATCGGATGGACCAGCCGGGACGTGTGGTGGGCGCTGACCCGGGACCCGAACATCTGGGCCACGGTCCCGCACGCCGACGTCGTCGTTCTCGCGTTCGGCGGCATGGATTCCCTGCCGTCGCCGTTGCCGACCGCGTTGCGCGAGCAGATCCGCTACGTGCGGCCGAGCCGGCTGCGCCAGCTGGTGCGCGAGGCGTACTCGTGGGTGCAGCCGCGCGGGTCGAGGCTGGGGTGGCCGCTGGCGCTGCCGCCGAAGGTGACGGTGGAGTACCTGGAGAAGATCCGCGGCGCGCTGACCCAGCTGCGGCCGGACCTGTCGATCGTCGTGTGCCTGCCGCCGACGCACGACAGCCCCTACTACGGCCACGTGCACTCCGGGCGGATTCCCACGACGGCCGCGATCGCCCGATGGGCGGACGCGCACGACCTGCCGGTGGTCGACTTCTATCCGGTCACCCGGGACGCGTTCGGCGACCCGGACACCGAGATGAACCCCGACGGCATCCACTGGGGTTTCGAGTGTCACCGGCGGATCGCCGACGAAGTGGTGCCGGTCGTCGAGGCGCTCAGGACCGGCGGGGCCGGGACGCAGGAGGCCAGGGCCGAGTAGGTCCGGGACCGCAGATGGTCCCGGAAGCGGGGTCGTTCGTGGAGAACCGATGTGATGCGGCTGCGTGGAACCGGTTAAGTTAGACGGGTGCCTGTCGTCGTCGTCACAGATTCGTCGTCTCGGCTGCCGGAGTCGGTGGCCGCGCACTACGGGATCCGTCAGGTGCCACTGCACGTGTCGTATGACGACAAGGACTACCGCGAGGGCATCGACCCCATCCCGGAGAACCTGTCCTCGACTCCCGGGGTGACGACGTCGGGCGCCAATCCTGCGGAGCTGACCGAGTACTTCGAATCCGCGCTCGAGGCCAGTGAGGGCGACGGTGTGGTCGCGGTTCATCTGTCCCGGAAACTGTCGGGTACGTGGAGCTCGGCGCGGCTGGCGGCGGAGAGGTTCTCCGGCCAGGTCCGCATCGTCGATTCCCGATCCGTCGGTCTCGCAGTCGGTTTCACCGCCATCGCGGCCGCACAGGCCGCAGCCGCCGGCGCCGACCGCGACCGTGTCTACGAGTCCGCGATCCGTCAGGCCGCCACCGTCGACTCCCTGCTCGCCGTGCAGCAGCTCGACAACCTGCGTCAGAGCGGCCGGATCAGTGCCGCGGGCAAGCTGTTCGGGTCGGCACTGTCGATCAAGCCGATCCTGCACATGGTCGACGGCACGCTGCAGTTGCGGGAGCGCCACCGCACCTACTCCAAGGCGCTGGACAAGATGGTCGACGCCGCGGTCGAGTGCGCCGGCGGGCGGGCGGTCACGGTCGGCATCCAGCATTGCGAGAGTCCGGTCGTCGCCGAGGAGCTCCTCGAGACCCTCCGCGGTCGATTGCGGATGGTCACCTCGGAGCTGGTCGTCGAGCTCGGGCCGATCCTCGGTCCTCATGTCGGCCCGGGAGCGGTGGGCGTCGTCATCGCCTCGCACCTCGATCCGATCGAGGGGATCGAGGCGCGCTGAGGCGTGGGGGACGGCCGTCGTGCTCTTGGCGGCGCTCGTCCGGAGGGCCGAGGACATGGCGCGACGGACATCCCCGGAATCCGAGGCGAAGCTGATCATCGCCCGCTGCGATGACGACCCGGAGAAGGAGTTGCCGGCGGGGTCGGCGCCAGATGAGCGGACTGCCGGCGAGATCGCCGATCGGATCGGTCCGACCGGGTCGAATGCCGGACCGAGAGATTCACCGTTCGCGACCTGCCGGGGGACGGCGTGACGTCGAGAACGTCGCGCCTCGTGGCGACCGGTTCGAGAGACGGTGAATTGTCCGTTGCGTCCCAACGGAATTTCACTGCTCCGGACGCGATCTTCGCCGAGCGTCTGAACCCGGTGGCGTCTGTCGTCGACCACGTGCCCGAGCGCGGCTCGCGGATCGGAGTGGACGTGGACGTGCTGGAGTTGCCGCTACCGTGGGCCGATCCGGTGGCGCTCGACGGCACCCGTCTGCCCGACTGACTCCCGGCTGTTCACAACCCCGCACCGTCCCCAGATATCCCGGGGCCCGCTCCACCGGGCCGGTGCGGGGCGGTCCGCGGGCCTATCGTCGTGCGGCATGAGCGCAGCAGGGCGACCCAACCCACTGGACCGTCTCGGACCGGTCGATATGCCCGTGCGGCCGTGCGACGGAGAATCGGCCCGGGAGCCGGAATCGTCTGAAGGTGTCGCCAACGGCTCGGGCGCAGGGCCGGCCGACGAGGCCGATCACCCGGGCTGGGGGATCGGCGCGATGCCCACCTGGCTGGCACCCGAACCCGGCAGAGAAGACCGGTCGACGCACCACCGGTCGGAGGGGCCGCGGTCGGCGGAGCCGGCACGTGGTGGGATCGGGCGCCGGCGTAGCCGATTCGACGACGTCCTCGACGCGGATGACGAAGAACGGGAAGGATTCTGGGACGATGAGGACCCGGTGCCCCGTCGGCGGTTCGCGATCGCGCCGCCCGGAGCCCTCGCACTCATCGCGGTCGGGGTGATCGCCTGTGCTGTGGCTGCTTTCGGACTCTTCCGGGGATCGGACCCCGCGCCTGTCGTGGATTTCGGTGCACCCGCGGGTGGTTCGGCCTCGGCGGCACCGGGTGCGACGACGGTTCCGGGTGCCACGACGGAACCGAGCGGCCCGTCCTCGCCGCAACCGGGTACGACGCCGGGCGAGATCGTGGTGAGCGTCGTCGGCCTGGTCAACGACGCCGGCCTCGTGCGGTTGCCGTCCGGCGCGCGGGTCGCCGACGCGATCGAGAAGGCCGGTGGCACGCGCAAGGGCGCAGATCTGTTGTCACTCAACCTCGCTCAGGTCCTTCGCGACGGTGATCAGATCCTGGTCGGATATGCGGGCGGTCAAGGCCAGATGTCGTTGAAGAGCGCGGTCGTCGGTGCGTCGGGGAGCAGTGGTGGGTCCACGGAGCCGGCAGGGGCTCCGGACGGCCCCGCGGCGGAGGCGGGTTCGCGGGACGGCGGCGGGAAGGTCAATCTGAACACCGCCACCGAGGCAGAGCTCGACACGCTGCCCGGCATCGGCCCGGTGACCGCGAAGGCGATCATCGACTGGCGGCAGCGCAACGGACGCTTCACCTCTGTCGATCAACTCGCCGAGGTCGACGGCATCGGCGCAGCACGGCTGGCCAAACTGCGCGACCGCGTGACGGTCTGAGCGATGGACTTCCGGCTTCTCGTGCCGGCGGTGGTGGTGTGGGCGTCGACGATATGTGGACTGGTGGCCCCGCTCGGCGTCACCATCGGTCTCGCGGCCGCCTCCGGCACGGTCGCCGTCGTGCTCGGAATCGCCTGTGCGCGTGGTCGAATGCCCTGGGACATCGTCGGTCTCGGGATCATCGCGACAGGTCTCGCGTGCGCGTGCGCGGCGTCGATGGCGATTCGGCAGGACGCGCGGGCCGACCACCCGCTCGCACACCTCTCGGGAAAACAGACCGTCGTGATGACCTTGCGCGGTGACCCGACGCCCACAGGCCCTGCGCGACAGGGACGCATCAGGGTGCGGGTGGACGTCGAGCAGATCGGTCGGTATCCGGTGTCGTCGGCCGCGGCGGAGCTGCGTGGTTCGGCACAGGCGTGGTCGGGGTTGCTCCCCGGACAGCGGGTGACCGCCGTCGTGCGGGTGCGTCCGCCGCCGGATCGCTCGTTGCTCGTCGCGTCACTGACCGCGCAGGCACCGAAGCCGGTCGGCGGGCCTCCCGCGTACCAGCACGCGGCCGGCGCGATTCGGCAGCGCCTGCACCTCGTGGCGGCCCGTGCGTTGGGGCCGGAAGCCGCGGGTCTGCTTCCCGGGCTCGTCCTCGGTGACGAGTCCGGCCTCGACGAGGACCTGCGTGACGATTTCCGCGCGGCGGGGCTCAGTCATCTGACGGCGGTGTCGGGAGCCAACTTCGCGATCGTCTGCGGGGCCGCACTACTGCTCGTCCGGAGCATCGGGGTGGGGCCGCGATCGTCGGCGGTGATCGGCTTGGTGGTGATCGCCGGTTTCACGATGCTGGTGCGACCGACCCCCAGCGTCGTTCGTGCCGCCCTCATGGGCGGGGTCGGGGTCATGGCGTTGTTCGCCTCCCGGCGGGCGCAGTCGTTTCCGGCTCTCGGTGCCGCGGTCATCGGCGGGCTGCTGTGGTGGCCGGAACTGGCCCTGCAGCCCGGCTTCGCGCTGTCGGTGGCGGCGACGTGCGGGATCGTGCTGTGGGCGCCCCGCATCCGGGACCGATTAAGACGCTGGCGATGTCCGGCGGGTCTCGCCGAGGCGGTCGCGATGGCGGTGACCGCCCAGATCGTCACCGCGCCGATCCTGGTGCTGGTGACGGGGCGGATCTCGGTCGTGGGCGTCGTCGCGAACCTGCTCGTCGCCCCGGTGGTCGCGGTCATCAGCGTCCTCGGGACGGTGGCCGCGCTCATCGGCGCGATCGGTCCGCCCGACGGAGTGTGTGCGGGTATCGCCGAGTTGCTCGTCCGAGCCCTCGGCCCGGAACTGTGGTGGATGGTCTGGTGCGCTCGGACCCTCGGTGGAGTCGGGTGGGCGAGTGTGGACGTGCCGTGGCCGGGCTGATCCGGACGCCTGGACCGGGAGGCGCCCCGGAAGAACACCCACGAAGGCTGAGCGGATGACGATATGTCGCCGGCGGCGTGCTGGAGGGTGCATCCCGGCGAGGAAGCGACGGGGACTCTCCCCTCGGTCTCATGTGCGTCGCTGTCCGCCCCATCTGGCACGATGAGCACGTGACCGATCGCCTGCACCTGCTTCTCGGAGACGACGACTTCCTGACCGGCCGGGTGATCTCGAAGGTCGTCGAGGAGACGTCCAGGGAAGCCGGGACCCAGGTCCCGGTGACCCGCGTGCGCGCCGGTGACGTCAGCGAGGGCGAGCTCGCCGAGCTGCTGAGCCCGTCGCTGTTCGCGGAGGAACGCATCGTCGTGGTCGAGGCCGCTGCCGAAGCGGGCAAGGAGCCGGCGGCGCTCATCACCGCTACCGCGAAGTCACTGCCCGACGGGATCACCCTGATGGTGATCCACACCGGCGGCGGTCGCGCGAAGTCGATGGTGGCTGCGCTGAAGAAGGCCGGTGCCGTCGAACACGAGACCGCGACACCGAAGTGGCCGTCGGACCGGATGACCTTCGTCCGCAACGAATTCCGGTCTCTCGGGGTCAAGGCGAGCGCAGACGTCGTCGAACAGGTCGTGGAGTCGGTGGGTTCTGAACTCCGGGAGCTCGCCGCCGCGTGTGCTCAGCTCGTCGCCGACACCGGCGGCAAGGTCACCGTCGAGACGGTGCAGCTCTACTACCAGGGCCGGCCGGAGGTGACCGGCTTCGAGATCGCCGACAAGGCCGTCAACGGGGACCGCGCCGGCGCGTTGGAGGCCCTCGAGTGGGCCATGCACCACGGCGTGCCGCGCGTGCTGCTGGCCGACGCGCTCGCCGAGGCGGTCCACTCGATCGCGCGTGTCCGGCCGATGGGCGGCATCGATCCGTACAGCGCGGCGTCGGAGCTGGGCATGCCCCCGAACCGCGTCAAGAGCGTCCAGGCCAAGGCCAAGGCGTGGGACTCCGAATCGATCGCGCGCGCCATCGGTGTGGTCGCCAAGCTCAACGGCGACGTAAAGGGGCAGGCGGCCGACGCCGACTACGCGCTCGCGCACGCGGTCGCCGCGGTGGCCGAACTGCGGCCGGACGGGCGACGGAGACTGTAGGGGAGCGGCGGGACCGGAGCACGGGCGCCGCGCTGCGTCGTCGCCTGCTCGGCCGGTGGCCGGGTCGGTGAACCCCGGCTCGTCGTCGCAATCACGCCGACCCCACCGACGACGATCACCCCGGCAACCGCGTGGATGCTGCCGGGGTGAACGCGAGTATGAACATGTGACGGCGCGGCGTGCCGTGGTCGGCCCGAGGGCCGAGGGGTGTCAGCCGAGCTTGTTGACCGCGAGCGCGATGGCCGACTTCTTGTTGGCGGCCTGGTTGGCGTGGATGACGCCCTTGCTGGCGGCCTTGTCCAGCTTGCGGCTGGCGAAGCGGCCGAGCTCGATGGCCTTGTCCTTGTCACCGGCGTCGACGGCCTCACGGAAGTGGCGGATCGAGGTACGCAGCTCCGACTTCACCGACTGGTTGCGCTGCCGGTTCTTCTCGTTGGTGCGGTTGCGCTTGATCTGGGACTTGATGTTCGCCACGCGTGTTACCTCTGTCGTTGCTGGTGGATATGTCTGTCTGTTCGGTTCGGGCGGCGCGCCGGCAGACCCGGGCTCACCCGCGCGGCGATCGGCTCGTGAAGCAACTTCACGGCGTCACCGCAACAGCGGACAACATTACCAGCCGGGTTCATCGAGCCCAAAATCCGGCGGGGCGCCCGAGGACGCCGATAAGAATCATCGTGCGCAAAAGTCTAGGCTCGAGACATCATGTCCGTTGTCTATGTACACATCGGTCTGCCCAAGACCGGTACCACGCACCTGCAGGATCGGCTCTGGCGCAACCGCGACCTGGCGTTACAGACGTCCGGTCTGCTGTACCCGGGCAACGTCATCTCCGATCACTTCCACGCCGCGGTCCATCTGCAGCCCGAGCGCTATCTGGACTGGGCCGATCCGGCGTTCGCCGGCGTCTGGCCGACGCTCGTCAAACAGATGAGGGCCTGGCCCCAGACCTCGCTGATCTCGCACGAGCTGTTCTCCACCGCCACGTCCGAGCACATCGAGAAACTCCTCGACGATCTGTCCTTCGCCGACGAGGTGCACGTGATCGCCACGGTGCGCGATCTCGCCCGCCAGCTGCCGTCGGTGTGGCAGGAGAACGTCAAGAACCAGCGTCGCGCGTCGTTCGACGAGTTCGTCGACTCGGTGGCGTTCGCCGCGGAATCCAACGCCGTCGGCGGCGCCGACCCCGATCGGGTGGGTGAACCCGTCGTCGAGGACGAGCCGTTCTGGGAGTTCCAGGACCACGTCGGCATCCTGTCGCGCTGGGCGCGGTTCGTCGGGCCAGAGCGGGTGCACGTCGTGACCGTGCCGCGCACCCGGACGAAGGGCGACGGTCTGTGGGAGCGGTTCCTCGCCGCGATGAACGTCGACCCCGCGCCCCTCACCATCCCGGTGCCCAGCCTGAACAGCTCGCTGTCGGCGGCGCAGGCGGAATTCCTGCGTCACCTCAACCAGCGGCTGCAGCCCGACACCATCGAGTGGCGGCGCTACGAGCGCATCATCAAGGGGCAGGTGATCGGCGAGATCCTCTTCGAGGCCGAATCCGGCCCGCCGCAGGGGCTGAGCGTCAAGCACCGGCAGTGGGCCGCCGGCCTGGCCACGGAGATGGTGGAGGCCATCCGCGACGCGGGCTACGACGTGACCGGCGATCTCGCCGACCTCCGCGTGTCCGCAGACGGGGCCGACGACGACGTGCCGATGCCGACCGACGGCCAGGTCCTCGACGTCGCGCTCGACACCATGGCCGAGATGATCCTCGCCGCTCCGTTGCCGAAGGTCGGGCCGCCGCTGAAGACGCGGGCCGCCAACGTCGTGCGCCGGGTGCGCCGCCGGGCGCTCGCGGTGCGGCGTTCGGCCTGAACGCAACGGTGGGGCAGTGGTGTGTACGACATGTCTGCCGACAATCGTGCCGATTCCGCCGACATGGGGCACCATGACAATTTATGACCCCCGCATCGACAAGCGCGCCCGCCAAGAAGGCGGCGCGTAAGGCCGCATCCGCGAAGACCAGCTCGTCGAGCACATCAGGGAAGTCGACGTCGACGCGCTCGGGTACGGCCAAGGGTGCGGGATCGGGCAGGTCGGCGAAGTCGGGCGCCGACAGTTTCACCGGTAACTTCGCGGGGTACTCAAAAGGCCCTTACGGCAAGGCATATGACGAGATGTTCGATGCGTCGGGCGAGGTCCGCCCGCCGTACCGGGGCATCTACAAGGCCTTCGCCGACGAGGAGCAGTCCGACGTCGTGGAGGCGCGCGTCGAGGCGCTCGGGCGTGCCTACCTCGACCAGGGCGTCACGTTCTCGTTGTCGGGCCAGGAACGTCCGTTCCCGTTGGACATTGTGCCGCGCGTGATTTCGGCCGCCGAGTGGAACAAGCTCGAGGCCGGCATCACCCAGCGCGTGCAGGCGCTCGAGTTGTTCCTCGACGACATCTACGGCGAGCAGGAGATCCTGCGCGACGGGGTGCTGCCCAAACGTCTCGTCCACTCGTGCGAGCACTTCCATCGGCAGGCCGCAAACATCAGGCCGCCCAACGGTGTTCGCATCCACGTCGCCGGCATCGACCTGATCCGCGACGAGAACGGCGACTTCCGGGTGCTCGAGGACAACCTGCGTTCGCCGTCGGGTGTTTCCTACGTCCTCGAGAACCGTCGCGCGATGTCGCGCGTGTTCCCGGACCTGTTCGCCAAGCACCGGGTGCGCGCGGTCGCCGACTACCCGAGTCACCTGCTGCGTGCGCTCCGTGCGTCGGCGGCCTTCAACGAGGCCGACCCGACCGTCGTCGTGCTGACCCCGGGTGTCGCGAACTCGGCGTACTTCGAGCACTCGCTGCTCGCACGCCTGATGGGCGTCGAGCTCGTCGAGGGGCGAGACCTCTTCTGCCGCGACAACGTGGTCTACATGCGGACCACCGAGGGCGAGCAGCGCGTCGACGTCATCTACCGGCGCATCGACGACGACTTCCTCGATCCGCTGCAGTTCCGGCCGGATTCGATGCTCGGCGTCGCCGGCCTGCTGAACGCGGCCCGCGCCGGCAACGTGGTCATCTCCAGCGCCGTCGGCAACGGCGTGGGCGACGACAAGCTCATCTACACCTACGTGCCCGAGATCATCGAGTACTACCTCGGCGAGAAACCGAGCCTGCAGAACGTCGACACCCTGCGCTGCTGGTTGCCCGACGAATGCGAGGAGGTCCTCGACCGCATCGACGAGCTCGTCGTCAAACCCGTCGAGGGATCGGGCGGATACGGGATCGTGTTCGGGCCCGAGTCCACGAAGGCCGAACTCGACGCGCTGGCGCGCAAGGTGCGCAACGACCCGCGCGGATGGATCGCCCAGCCGGTCGTGCAGCTGTCGACGGTGCCCACCAAGGTCGACGACGTGATCCGGCCGCGGCATGTGGACCTGCGACCGTTCGCGGTCAACGACGGCGAGAAGGTGTGGGTGCTGCCCGGCGGCCTCACCCGCGTCGCGTTGCCCGAGGGATCGCTCGTCGTGAACTCCAGCCAGGGCGGCGGCTCCAAGGACACCTGGGTGCTCGCCGGCCGCAGCTCCGCGGCCGAGCGCGAGCTGTCCGGCACCAAGGTGGTCACCTCCAGCGGGGTCGCGGCGGCCCGCCCCGCGGACAGCGCGCCCGATCCGGTCCACACCCAGACCCAGCAGCAACAGCAACAGCAACAGGGCGCCGACGAACACGTGCAGGGTGGTGATGCCCGATGATGCTGGCGCGCAACGCCGAATCGCTCTACTGGATCGGCCGCTACGTCGAGCGGGCCGACGACATGGCCCGCATCCTCGACGTCGCGATCCACCAGCTGCTCGAGGACACCACCGTCGACGTCGACCAGCAGGCCCGCCTCGTGATCCAGGTGCTGGGCCTCGTCGCGCCCGACACCGACTCCGAGCTCGACGTCTGGTCGCTCACCGAACGCGTCGCCTATGACGCCGACACCCGGGGGTCGATCGTCGACCTGATCCGCGCGGCGCGTGAAAATGCGCGTGGCGCACGGGAAGTCACGTCCAGCGAGTTGTGGGAGTGCCTGAACACCACCTACAACGGACTCGACGCGGCCGAACGCCGGGCGCGCCGCCTCGGCCCGCACGAGTTCCTCTCGTACATCAAGAACCGCGCCGCGATGTTCGCCGGACTCGCCGACGCCACGCTCAGCCACGACGACGGCTACCGGTACCTGCTGCTCGGGCGCTCGGTGGAGCGCGTGGACATGACGATCCGCATGCTGCTGTCGCGCGCGGGCGATCGCACGTCGTCCCCGGCGTGGGTCAACGTGCTGGTCTCCGCGGGCGGGCACGACACCTTCCTGCGCACCTACCGCGGCGTGCTCGACGCGGAGAACATCGTCGAGTTCATGCTCCTCGACCGGCTGTTCCCGCGGTCGATCTTCCACGCGCTCAGCGTCGCCGAACACAATCTCGGCCAGCTCGAGAAGGGGTCGAGCCGCGTCGGTGCCCGTGCGGAGGCGCAGCGCCTGCTCGGTCGGGCCCGGAGCTCGCTGGAGTTCCTCGAACCCGGGGAGCTGCTCGACGGCCTGCAGGACCGCCTCGTCGACCTGCAGGACACCTGCCGCGCGGTCAACGAGGCGGTCACCAACCAGTACTTCCATGTGTCGCCGTACGTCGCGTGGGCCGACGCGCGGGTCAGCGATGGCCATGTGATCGAGGAGAGTGAACTGTGAGCTGGCGTCTACGCGTCGTCCATTCCACGGGGTTCGCGTACGACGGCCCGGTGACGTCGTCGTACAACGAGGCCCGACTCACACCGCGCAGTGACGCCCGCCAGAACGTCATCGTCAACCGTGTGGAGACGGTGCCCGCCACGCGTGCCTACCGCTACACCGACTACTGGGGCACCGCGGTCACCGCCTTCGACCTCCACGCGCCGCACGACGAGCTCGAGGTGACGGGCATGTCGGTGGTGGAGACCGAGCCCGGGCCGCGCGTGCCCGAGGACGAGCTGGCCACGTGGGACGACCTCAACAGCGAAGAGGTCAAGGACCGCTACGACGAGATGCTGTCGTACACCGAGTACGTCCCGAGGAACCGGCAGCTCATCGCGGCGGCCAAGCGGGTGGCCAAGGGGCTGACCCCGGAGGAGACGGTCGAGGCGGTCGCCCGGTACGTCCACGAGGAGATGGAGTACGTGCCGGGTACGACCGGCGTGCACACCACCGCCGTCGACGCCTGGAACGAGCGCAAGGGCGTCTGCCAGGACTACGCGCATCTGACGCTGGTGATGCTCCGCGGGCTGGGGATCCCGGCGCGATACGTCTCCGGGTACCTGCACCCGAGGCCCGACGCCAAGATCGACAAGACCGTCCAGGGCCAGAGTCACGCGTGGATCGAGGCGTGGACCGGCGGCTGGTGGGACATCGACCCCACGAACAACACGCCGATCACCGAACAGCACGTGTCGGTGGGCATCGGTCGCGACTACGCCGACGTGTCGCCGCTGAAAGGCGTCTACACCGGTGGCAAGGCCAAGGACCTCGACGTGATCGTGGAGATCACGCGACTGGCCTAGTCTCGGGGTCGGCCCTCAGCGCCAGCCGTACCGCGCCCGCAGCTCGACGGCGATCGCGTCGAACCGCTTGCGGTCGAGGATGGCGCCCTCGCGGCGGATGCCGTCGGCGTCGACGACCAGGACGCGGTCGAGGCGGACGAAGCTCGGCCGGTTCTGCGAGTCCCACGTGCCCGTCCCGATGGCGAGCCAGTTGGCGTCGTCGCGGTGGTGGTCCTTGCTGGAGAGCATGAGTCCGAGGACGTCGTCGGCGGTCTCGGCGTTGGCGTCGCGGCCGACCACGAGCACCGGGCGATCCTTGCCCTGATCGGGGTCGTCCTCGTAGGCGACCCAGGTCCACACGATCTCGCCGGGGTCGGCGTCGCCGTCGAGGTCGGGGGTGTAGCTGATCGTGCGGGCGACGTCTGCGGTCGGACGCAGACGTGGCTCGAAGCGGCGTGTCGTCACGCGCCCGATTCTCGCATCAGGAACTCGTCCACGGCGTCGGCGGTCAGCGCCGGCGTCGGCTTCCTCTTCGGGTTGAGGTCGTGGCCGACCTTCTCGACCTCGACGATGCGCGTCGGCGCGGGGATCAGTGCGATCGCCTCGGCCATCTCCGCGGAGGTGCCGAACGGGTCGGTGCTGCCGTGCACGACGAGGGTCGGCACGGTGATCGAGGGCAGGTGCTCGGTGCGCAGCCGGTCGGGCTTGCCCGGCGGGTGCAGCGGATAGGACGTCAGCAGCAGGCCGTCGGCGAGTGCGGAACCGTCCTCGGCGACCGCCGTCGACGCCTGCCGCCCGCCGTAGGAGTGCCCGCCGACGAACAGCGGGCCGTCGGACTCGACCCGGAAGAACGCGCAGGCCGCGCGGATGCCGTCGCGGTCGGCGGGCGAGGTCGACGGACTCGGCGGCCCCTTCGGGCGGCGCCGGCGGTAGGGGAGGTCGATGCGCGCGACGACGTACCCGCGGGCCGAGAGCTCGTCGGCGAGCGCCCGCATGATGACGGTGTCGCGGTTGCCGCCCGCGCCGTGCGCGAGGACGATCGTCGCGCGCGGCGTACCGGCCGGGTGGTGCACGGCGGCGGCGACGTCGTCGGTCTCGACGATCGAGACGGCCACCTCGGGACTGTTCGGTGAGTCGGCTGACACGGCTGTCACGGTAGCGCCTCGGCGCGAGCGGCGGCGCTCATGAGAACATGGTGGTCAACGCCCGTGTCCGTCCTACCCCGTGTCGTCCCAGAGGAGTAGTTCCCATTCCCAGCTTCGCCGACAAGACCTTCACCGACCCGGCGCGTATCCGGAACTTCTGCATCATCGCCCACATCGACCACGGCAAGTCGACGTTGGCGGACCGGATGCTGCAGCTCACCGGTGTCGTGGAGGAGCGCCAGATGCGCGCGCAGTACCTCGACCGCATGGACATCGAGCGCGAGCGCGGCATCACCATCAAGGCCCAGAACGTCCGTCTTCCCTGGCAGGTGGACGGTGAGGACTACGTCCTGCACCTCATCGACACCCCCGGGCACGTCGACTTCACCTACGAGGTCTCGCGCGCCCTGGAGGCGTGTGAGGGCGCGATCCTGCTCGTCGACGCCGCGCAGGGCATCGAGGCGCAGACGCTCGCCAACCTGTACCTGGCGATGGAGAACGACCTCACCATCATCCCGGTGCTGAACAAGATCGACCTGCCCGCGGCCGATCCCGACCGCTACGCCGCCGAGCTCGCCCACATCGTGGGCTGTGAGCCGGAGGACGTGCTGCGGGTGTCGGGCAAGACCGGCGTCGGCGTGCGCGAACTGCTCGACGAGGTGATCCGCCTCGTGCCGCCGCCCGTCGGCGATCCCGACGCCCCGCTGCGCGCGATGATCTTCGACTCCGTCTACGACACCTACCGCGGCGTGGTCACCTACATCCGCGTCGTCGACGGCAAGATCGTGCCGCGCGAGAAGATCCAGATGATGTCTACCGGCGCCACCCACGAGCTGCTCGAGGTGGGCATCGTCTCGCCGGAACCGAAGGCGTCCGCCGGCCTCGGCGTGGGCGAGGTCGGTTACCTCATCACCGGCGTGAAGGACGTGCGCCAGTCGAAGGTCGGCGACACCGTCACCAGCGCCCGCAACGGCGCGAGCGAAGCGCTCACCGGCTACCGCGAGCCGCGGCCGATGGTCTACTCCGGCCTCTACCCGGTGGACGGCTCGGATTACCCGGTGCTGCGCGAGGCACTGGAGAAGCTGCAGCTCAACGACGCCGCGCTCACCTTCGAGCCGGAGACCTCGGTGGCCCTCGGCTTCGGCTTCCGCTGCGGCTTCCTCGGTCTGCTGCACATGGAGATCACCCGCGAGCGACTCGAGCGGGAGTTCAACCTCGATCTCATCTCGACCGCGCCCAACGTGGTCTACCGCGTGGTGATGGACGACGGCTCCGAGCACATCGTCACCAACCCGTCCGACTGGCCCGAGGGCAAGACCCGTCACATCTACGAGCCCGTCGTGAAGACCACCATCATCGCGCCGAGCGAGTTCATCGGCGCGATCATGGAACTCTGCCAGTCGCGGCGCGGCGACCTCGGCGGCATGGACTACCTGTCGGAGACCCGCGTCGAGCTGCGGTACACGATGCCGCTGGCCGAGATCATCTTCGACTTCTTCGACTCGCTGAAGTCGCGTACCCGCGGCTACGCCAGCCTCGACTACGAGGAGGCCGGCGAGCAGGAGGCCGACCTGGTCAAGGTCGACATCCTGCTGCAGGGCGAGGCCGTCGACGCGTTCAGCGCGATCGTCCACAAGGACGCCGCCTACGCCTACGGCAACAAGATGGCGCTCAAGCTCAAGGAGCTCATCCCGCGCCAGCAGTTCGAGGTGCCGGTGCAGGCGGCGATCGGCTCGAAGATCATCGCGCGCGAGAACATCCGCGCGATCCGCAAGGACGTGCTCGCCAAGTGCTACGGCGGTGACATCAGCCGAAAGCGCAAGCTGCTCGAGAAGCAGAAGGAAGGCAAGAAGCGGATGAAGACGATCGGCCGCGTCGACGTCCCGCAGGAGGCCTTCGTGGCGGCACTGTCCACAGATGCGATGGGCGACAAGCCAAAAGGGAAGTGATGGCGAGAGGGGACGGCATGGCAGGGCAGGACGGCTCGACCAATCCGGTACTGGCACACAGCGATCTGCCCTACGGACTACCCGACTTCGCGTCGATCTCCGACGACGACTTCCTGCCCGCGTTCACCGCGGCCATGGAATCGCACCTCGCCGAGGTCGAGGCCATCGCGGCGAACGAGGACCCGCCGACCTTCGGCAACACCGTCGAGGCGCTGGAGTTGTCCGGGCGTGACCTCGCGCGCGCGTCGGGCATCTTCTTCAACCTCGTCGGCCCCGACACCAACCCGAGGCGCAACGAGATCTCCCAGGAGCTCTCGACGCGGCTGACCGGCCACGCGAACACCATCGCGATGCATCCGGTGCTGTTCGCGCGCATCAAGGACCTCGCCGAGCGCGCGGACGAGCTCGACCTGACCGAGCCGCAGCGCCGCCTCCTCGACAAGCGGTACCGCGAGGCGGTGCGCGCGGGCGCCGGACTCGGCGAGGCCGAGCAGGAGGAGATGCGCGCGATCGCGTCCCGCCTCGCCTATCTCACGACGACGTTCTCGCAGAAGATCCTCGACGACACCAACGACTCGGCGGTGTTCGTCGCCGACGAGTCCGACCTCGACGGGCTGTCCGCGGGGCAGATCGCCGCCGCGCGACGGGCCGCGGCAGAGGCCGGGCACGAGACCGGGTATCTGATCGCCCTGGAACTGCCCACGAGTCAGTCGGTGCTCGCCGAACTCACGAATCCGCAGGTGCGGCAGAAGGTCTTCGACGCCTCGGTCAACCGGTGCTCCCGTGGCAACGAGCACGACACCCGCGAGCTCGTCCTCGAGATCGTGCGACTTCGGGCCCGGCGGGCCGAGCTGCTCGGCTACCGCGACCACGCGGAATACGTCATCGCCGAGCAGACCGCCCCCGACCCGTCCGCGGTCGACGACTTCCTGCGCGAGCTCAACGCGTCGGCGATGCGCGCCGGCGGCCGGGAACTGACGCGGCTCAGCGAGTTCGCCGGCGACGCCGAGATCGGTCCGGCCGACCTGACCTTCTGGCTCGAACGCGAGAAGAAGGCGACGGCAACGGTCCCGCTCGACGGATTCGCCGACTACTGCGAACTCGACACCGTGCTGACCCGCGGCGTGTTCTACGCGGCGAACAAGCTCTACGGCCTGCAGTTCGTCGAGCTGACCGGGTTGCCCGTCTACCACCCCGACGTGCGGGTGTGGGAGGTCCGCGACGACTCCGGGGTCGGCATCGGCCTGTACCTCGGCGACTACTTCGCGCGTCCGTCGAAACGCGGCGGCGCGTGGATGAACAACATCGTCGACCAGTCGAGCAAGCTCGGCGACCGGCCGATCATCGTCAACGTCCTCAACGTGCCCAAGCCCGACGAGGGACAGCCGTGCCTGCTCTCGATCGACCAGCTGACCACGCTGTTCCACGAGTTCGGGCACACCCTGCACGGGTTGCTGTCGTCGGTGGACTACCCGTCGCAGTCGGGCACGTCGGTGCCGCGCGACTTCGTCGAGTTCCCGTCGCAGGTCAACGAGATGTGGGCGCTGCACCCGGATGTGCTGGCCAACTATGCGATCCACCACCGGACCGGCGAGCCCATCCCGGCCGAACTGGCCGCCGCCGCACGGGAATCGGCGGGCACCGAGTCCGCGCACGCCACCATCGAGTACCTCGCCGCCGCGTCCCTCGACCTCGCCTGGCACCGCCTGACGCCGGCCGAGGCGCAGGCCGTCACCGATGTCGAGGCGTTCGAGGCGAAGGCACTCGCCGACGCGGGACTCAAGACCGAACTCATCCCGCCGCGCTACCGGAGCGCCTACTTCAATCACATCTTCGGCGGCGGCTACTCGGCCGGGTACTACAGCTACATCTGGTCGGAGGTGCTCGACGCCGAGACCGAGCAGTGGTTCCTCGCCGAGGGCGGCCTCGAGCGGGAGAACGGTCGACGCTTCGCCGAGGCGACCCTGTCGCGCGGTGACAGCGTCGACCCGCTGGCCGCGCACGAGAAGCTGATCGGGCGCAAGCCGCAGATCGACCCGCTGCTGCGTCGTCGGGGACTGGCGGCCTGAGACGTGAAGGCCGAACCCAGGGATCTGACGCGCTTCGCGCTGCTCAGCATCGTGACCGCCGTCGCGGTCTTCGCGCTCAAAGTCGTCGCGTGGTGGGTGACCGGATCGGTCGGCCTGCTCTCCGACGCACTGGAGTCCATCGTCAACGTCGTCGCCGCGGTCGCCGCCTTCGCGGCGCTGCGGGTGGCGGCGAAACCGCCCGACAGCGGACACAACTTCGGGCACACCAAGGCCGAGTACTTCTCCGCGGTGTTCGAGGGCGTGCTGATCGTCGTCGCGGCCGTCATCATCGTCGTCTCGGCCGTCGACCGGTTGCTGCATCCTCGCGAACTCGAGTCCGTCGGACTCGGTCTCGGGATCTCGATCGCGGCGACCGTCCTCAACGGCGCCGTCGGCCTGTTCCTCATCGCCGTCGGCCGCCGGCATCGGTCTCTCACGCTCGAGGCCGACGGCAAGCACCTGATGACCGACGTCGCCACGACGATCGGCGTCGTCATCGCGGTGTTCCTGGTCGCGTGGACCGGCTGGCTTCCCCTCGACCCGATCATCGCCATCGCGGT
>Ga0164243_10005805_pt1 | contig 18799 bp, 19 predicted proteins | sample OricompcompostOP_FD_108781 | JGI IMG/M metagenome (GOLD analysis project Ga0164243, IMG submission 108781) | Organic Plus compost microbial communities from Emeryville, California, USA - Original compost - Organic plus compost (OP) | ecosystem: Engineered > Solid waste > Mixed feedstock >... | reverse complement strand
CCTCCGTCGCGGGCGGCTTGGCTCCTCCCACATCCCGCCAGCCGTCAGGTGCCCGCCCAACGACATCGAGCCCGCCCCGAGAATCATGGGGCGGGCTCGACCTCTTCGGCGGAGACGGTGGGAGTCTCGGGCGAAACGCCCTGAACAGCAACAACACCTGCGCTTGCCGTTGTGTGTCAGTCGCATGGCAGTTGCCGGGCAGCAGCACGATCTGTTCGCAAGTGCAGACGCGAGCACAGACGACGAGCGACACCGTATGGCTCACCGACAGACCTCAAGCAGGACCCTGCCGCCGCCTGTGTTGACGGCCGCCTTCGCCGAGTACAGCGAAACCTACGCGGGGTAGGTGATTGTCGGACCGCGGGACACGACACTTCTGGGTCATATCGCGATCCCGAACTGCCGAGAATGCGAAGTCAGAGCGAGCGACTCGCCGTGTCAGGGCTAGCTCAGCGATTGGATCAGCCGCGCGGCCACTTCAGCGATGAACCGTCTGAGGTCTTCCGCGCTGCTGTGCTGCGCAACGAGACGGACCGCTCTCCCGACGTCGGCGTCGCGGTATCCGCGGTGATCGAGCCAGGCCAGAAGCTCGTCGACGGTCGCAGTTCTCGACGAGACAAGGACGTCATCATCGAACAGCGCCGGCGTCGAGGAGTCTGCTCGCGAGGTCTGTGGCGCGGGTATGGGGGGTGTAGTCGGTGGGGGAGCGCCACGCAGCCCTTTGCTCCGGTGCAGTGGCCGGTTCTCCGGGCGCAGGGTGTGAAGCTCTCGGCGAAGCTTCACGAGCACGGACTGCCCGAACCAGGTCTGTGCCCACACCCAAGCACCGTCCCGGTTCTCGGCACGCTCGCCAGTGACTGTTAGGTAGCTGAGGCCTGCTAGCGCGAGCTCACCCTCGTCCATACCGGTCGCGTCCACGGCCGATCTCGGCGGAAGCCAGCGAAGCAGGTCCGGATAAGGGAAGGTCTCGACAGTGCGGCCTTCCGCGATGGTGTAAAGCCGTTCCGCTTCGTCGCGGAGATAGTCTTGATCGAGGACGGGGCTCAGTAGCCGCCGCGGCGACGCCGCACCGACCAGTGCAGCCGCCATCGTTCCGATGGTGTCGGTGTCAGTGTGCAAGCGGGAAGCGGCGAGTTGTGCCGACTGGGCGGGGTGGTCCGGAAACGCCGACGCCAACAGAAGCGCAGCGGCGGAGGTGAGCGTGCCGCTGCCACGCACGTCTTCCTCATCCAGCCGCAGGAGACGAACCAGCTCACCGTACGCGCGGATCGCTTCCTCGCGGTCCTGTCCTGACCTGCGCAGCAACTGCCACGTGGAAGCGGCCACGTGCAGGATTTGCTCGACTTCGTCGACAGTGCTATGCCACGACCGGGAGAAGGACAGCTCGGTCTTCCGTTCCCATTGCGGCAGCCAGTAGCCGGCGAGCTCCGGTTGGCGATCGAACGCGCCCAGCGCGTCTCTGGTGGCGTCGAGCAGCCACCCGAAGCTCTTCGGCCCTGGGACTTCGCCATGGTCCAGTGCGGATGTAAGGGCGACCGCATGGAAGACGGCTCCGACGACTCCGCGCGGGTGGCCGTGGGTCACGATGGCGTTACGGATCACGTCATCAATGTGGCGCAGCGACTTCAGTTCGCGCGCCGCATACACGTGCGGTTGGATGCGCATCGCCGCGCCGTTTCCACCGGCGTTCTCCCACCCGTCGAAGAAGTTGTTGGCCCAGTTCGCCTGTTGCTTCGCCATCGCCGCAGCCGCAGCTTTGCTGGCCCGGCCGCCCCCCAGCGCATAGCTAGGCCACACCGGCAGTTCGACGCGTGCGAAAGCCTCGACGTCGAAGCCGCGGTTACCAATCGCCCGCGAGGTGGCAAGTCGGAGTTGTGTGTCGTCCGAGTAGCAGCCCTCCGGGAGCTTGACCCGCACGCCCGTCCGCCCCCCGACCATCCGGCTCCACGCCATGGGGCGGGTCAGTTCGCGTCCCTGGGTGCGTCGGCGCAGATTCTCAGCGGAGGTCAGCTCTGAGATGAACCCGAGTGCGTCCGCCCAAGCCGCCCAGAGCATGGATGCTCGGGTGCGTTCCAGCCTCCCAGTCACAGGAACACCTCGGGACGCACCTCGACCGGCACCTTCGGCACGCCGCCGATCGATGTCATGAACCCACGCACATCGTCGATGTGATCCTCTTCGGGAACGTAGATGGCCTGCAGGTCTGCGAGCGGTACGCGCCCCGGATACAGCACTTCTGCCTGTGCATGGGTGGGCCGGTCAAGCGGGGTAGAGGAGTGCCTGCGGGCGACCGATCCGTAGTAGCCGAACGGGATCGTCGGCGCGTACAGTTCGGCCAGCCCTTCGACGCCTTCACCGCGGCGGACGACGCCGTGGTAGGTGTTGTTGGTAGTGGTGAACACCACGCCCGGGTCGGTCAGAATCCGGGGGGAGAACGACAGCACCGTCCACCACAGGCCATCCTTGGGTGGGTGCCAGCCGCGGGAAGAACCGAGGAAGTCGCGGTTGACGGCACCGATCGACAGGCTGACGTAGCCAGTCCACTCCGGGTCCTTGCGCTGTGCGCAGTTCAGCAGCCGCACGCTCTCCAGCAGGTCGTCGGCGGTCAAGTCGTCGCGGCTGAGCAGAGCACCACGGGCGAAGATGCCGAGCAGTCCGCGGTTGGTAGTGAAGTGCAGCACCTCGGTGATCCCCCGCGAGGCGATGAACTCGTCGATCCCGCCGGTCACAACACGATCCGCTCGTAGGTGTCCGGGTCCAGCATGCCGACCAGGTCCGATTCTTCGCCGGCCTTGAATCCGAGAGTGACCGTCCTCCTGGCACGGCCGATGCCCATCGCGAGCAGGCGTCGCAGCGCCTCCAGCTGCGCGTCCCCGTCGCCGTCCCCATGCGGAGTGACCTGCTGGTTCAGTCCGAGGATGATCACGTGATCGAACTCCAGGCCCTTCGCAGAGTGGATAGTGGACAGCGCCACCGTCTCATCTCCGCCGGGCCACGTGGATGCACGGGTGAGTTGCACGAATGGGACATCGGCTGCGTGCAGCCCGCGCTTCAGGTAGTCGAACCACCCGCCCCCAAGGGGGTGTAGGAACGCGACCGACTCGTCCGTCAGGTTTGCTGTCGTGACGACATGTGCCAGTGCCCACGCCAGCTGCTCGCTGAACTTCCCGACCAGCAACCGCGGCTTCGGACCGCTTGCCGACGCCCGAGTGAAGTCGGGAAGTGCCCCATTATCGCCGATGGTCATCCCGTCAAGCAGGGAGCGGGCGAACGCGGCGATCTGCGCGGTGTTGCGGTAGTTGCGCTCGAGCTTCCGGCTCGCCGCGACCGTGACCCCGGCCTCCTTCCAGGTGAACGAGCGCGGGTAGATCCGCTGCGCCGCGTCCATCACGAAGGTCACGCTGTGCAGATCGGCGACGTGGGCCATTAGAGTGCGGATCTGATTCGCCGCGAAGTCCTGTGCCTCGTCCACGATGACGATGTCCCACAACTCCCTCCCAGCATCCTTAGCCTCAGCGACGATGTCATGCCAATCGTGAAGCTGACGGGCCTCCTTCTCCGCCAGGTATGGGTAGACCACCTCGTCTAGCAGCCGTCGACGCATCGGCCCATCCATGCGAGGCGAGGAACCCCGCCCATCCCGTACACACGTGACGTACGACTCCAACTCCCCAGCTGGGAACCGACCGAGCAGATACTCCACCTCGTCGGTGACGAACCGCAGCGGCAACGAGAACCCAGCCGCGAACGTCTGCAGCAGCGACATACACTCGTCCGCGTCGACAGATGAACCGGCAGGCAACTGATCGATGGCCCACTTCCCGAAGGTGCGCACCTCCAGCAGCAGCTCCCCGTCGGCGACCGCCGCGGCGAGGACGTCGTTGCCGGCAACCTGCGTCTGAGCGAGCTGGGAGATGTAACCCTCAAGCGTCTTGTTGTAGGTCAGCACCAGCACCCGCACAGGCGCGGTCAATCCGAGCCGCTGCTTACGGCTCAACCAGAGGCCGCACAGGTGGGTCAACCGCAGCAGCGCAGTGGTGGTCTTGCCGCTGCCAGCAGCTCCATTGACCACGAACACACCCGCCCGGCTCTCGAGCAGAATTGTCAACTGCTCCGCGGTCGGCGTAACCGGAGGGAGAACACGCACGGCCGCCTCCAGATGGGTCGGGGCCCAGTGTGCCGGGCTCACATGGTGGCGACGGTACCTGCTGGCCCCGCACCGAGCAAGAGATCCTTCCGCGACCTCCTGGGCCGCACAGGTAACGCGCCGGTCCGGCCGCGAGAAGGCGCACGCCGGCACGAGCGATGGGCACCGGCGAGACGAACCGGACGGGCCAAACTTCAGATATCAACTCCGGCTCGGAGCGCGGCTGTCAAGGGTGACCGCCGCAGCACGAGCAGGCCGCTCGGCGCCGCTAAACGGGTCGTGGACCACCGCGTCCGAGTTGGTGGCGGTACTGAGCGCGTCCCGCGCGATCGAGCAGTCAACTGGATCGGTCGCCGCACCGAGAACAGCGTCCTGGCAACCGTGGAGGGCGCATCCTCCTACGGAGCCGGCATCGCCGCCGCTCTGACTACTCAAGGCTTCGAGATTGCCGAGATCCGTCCTGCAGCCCGCTCGAGTTGCGCACACACCGGCAAGTCCGACGCTCTGGACGCCGAGGCGGCCGCCCGGTCTGTGCTGGGACGTGACTACAACAAACTGGCGAGTCCGCGTCGAACTGGCCAACGCACAGCGCTCCGAATGTTGTTGGCCTCCCGCTCGATCATCGATCAGCAGCGCACCGCCAACCGCAAGCTCTCAACGCCCTACTGCGCAGCATCGACCTCGACGTCGACGCCAGGAAGCCCGTCAGTGACGCACAGGTCCGGACCATCGCCGCATGGCGTTTCGCCCGAGATGCTCGGACAACGGACCCACCCACTACGCCACGAACCTGATGTCGGCGACACCGAAGTCGTCTGGGGCCCTGGATTCAAGCACTGCTGCACTCGGTCTTCGACCAGCCCGACACTGATGCCGTGCACGCCAGTTCGCGGCATCCTGGGGAGAAGCCCTAACCGACAAGCTCCCCGCCGTCGCCGCGCAGTTGGAGGACGCCCACGCCGACATCCTGGCCTTCACCGCGTTCCCGAAAGAGATCTGGCGTCAGATCTGGTCCACCAACCCAGGCGCTCGCCTCAAACCCCGAGATCCGCCGCCGTAACGGCGTCGTCGGCATCTTCCCAACAAAGATGCCATTACCCGACTCGTCAGCGCCGTGCCGGCCGAGCAACGCTACGACTGGGCCGAGCAACGCCGCTACATCGGCATCGTCGTCCTCGCCCACCCCCGAGCCAGCCGTGAACCGAGCCCCCGCCAACCAGGAACTGCTTGCGACAGACCCGCACTAACCGCCTAACCAACCCGCCGAAGCATCAAATGTCGTACACCACCCCGCTGGGCTTGACCTCGCGCCGTTTCACAACTCGACGAGACCTACGCCGGCGATGATGTCTAGCCTCAACGCGAGTCGAGCAGTATCCCCGGGTCTCAGCCACCACCGGTACGGATGCTTTGCACCTCGATCACCTCGAGCTGAGCGGACTGCGACATCGGCTCCATGTCGAACGATCCGACATGTCCAGCACCGGCCCACTCCACAGACCAGTGCGCGGTACCCGTGATCGTTACTTCGCCCCTGATCTGGACCTCTGCGGCTTGGAAGCCGCAAGTCGGGGACGGTTGCGCGCCGTAGGACGCGGCATACACGGTCCCGGAGGCGTTGGGGCCGCTGCAGGTCGTCGTCACCACGCCTTGCGGGGTGGTCATGGTCCAGTCGATCCGTTCCAGGGTGGCGGTCGCGGTCACGCTGACGGTGCTGACGCTGGCTGTGGCGGTGTTGGGGCCGGTGGTGCTGGGGCCGGGGTCTGCGACCCAGAGCCAGATCGGCAGACCGACTACGGTGCGCCATCCGGTGCCCTCCGGGTCGCCACCGGTGACGCCGATCTGCCCCATGCCGAGCCCCATCGAGGCCACAGCCTGCCTGGCAACGGTCTCGGGAGAAGGGCCGGCCCCGGGCATCGCCGCGATCCACTTGTAGGTGTAGGTGCAGGCGCCGCCCTCTGAGCAGGCTCCGCCGGTGGCGTCGGAGACGTTGACGCAGCTGACGATGACGCCGTCCTCATGACCTTCCCAGCGTGGGTCTTCCTTCGGCGGTTGCGGCGAGAGCGGCTTGACGTAGCAAGAGCCGTCCCAGACGCCGGCTGCGGTACTGCACGGGATCTCCTCGCCGGCGAAGGTACAGACACGTACCTCGCCGCCGCCCGTGTCCCCGCTGCCCGGGTCGGGCTCGTAACCCCAGTCCTCCCACCCCGGCGGGCAGTAGACCGTCTCGTACACAACGCCGTTGTCTTGGATGACCTGGACGTAGCCAGGAGGCATGGGGCACTCCGCCGCCACAGCAGAACTAGAGCCGCTAGTGAGCGCGACTCCGGTCCCACCGAGCACGACGAGCAGGACTAGCAGTACCCGCCGCCACATCCCGTGGACTGCCCTCAGCATTCAGTGTCCAAGTGCTGTGTCTCGGCAACGAAGGACCAGCCCAGCGTGCTCTCCGGCTGACCCATCACGGTGGCCTCCACGAGGAAGGGAGTGGTCGAGACCTGGGAACCCTCGAGCGGCTCACCGTCTGCGGTGTAGGTCGTGACCCCGCTTGGGTCGACGCAGATGTCGAAGGAGACCCTGTCGAGCCCGTTGCCGTCGGCATCCTCGACCCAGTCGGTGACCGTGAGTGTCTTCACCACCGTCTCGCCTTCGGAGTAGTAGCCAGACGCCTCGGCAGCCTCGAGGGTGGCTATCCAGCGAGCCGTGAGCTCGTCAGAGCCCTGGTAGTACGGCAGGACCTCTTCGCGCCAACTCTCGTAGCGGTTGTTCGCTACTTCGCTTCCGACGGCGTAGCGGTCGTGGACGAACTGGGAGGCGGCGTCGATCTGCTGCTGCTGGTAGTCGACCGTGGTCTCGGTCTCGGCCGGGCTCGGATCGGTGGTGGCCGGGTCCGTCGTGGCGGTCGCCGTGTCGGTCTCGGGTCCGGGCCCGGGGTCGGAGTCGCACGCGGTAAGCGCGAGCATCATCCCTGCGCAGGCGAGCAGTGCGCTGACGGCGGGACGGTGTTGGGTTCTCATCAGTTCGGCTCCTTAGCTCGCCTCTTGTCGAGCTGCAACGACGTGGTCGAGCAGTGCGTTGGTCTCAGGCTCGGGGTCGACGTCAAGCTCGGTCAACCGGTTGGTAAGCGCGTCCACAAGCTCGGCCGCGGCCACGTGCTCACCGATCTGCAGTCGCGCGGTGATCGCGTACCGCCACAGGCGCTCGTGGTCGGTGCTGGCCCGCAGGCCGGCGTCAGCCGCCTCAGCGGCCAGGCGCGGCTTGCCCTCCAGCAGTGCCCGGCGGGCGGTCTCGCACGCCACGTCGACGATGCTGGCGACCATGTGGGCGCCGAGCGTGTCGGACCACAGGTAGCGGTTGGCTCGCACCCGTCCGACCCCGTCGCGCACCTGGCTGAACGGTGCGCCGCGCACCAGCAGCAGCGCGCGACGCAGGTCAGCTAGCGGTGTGTGGCTGGGATCTGGCCCGTGCAGGCGCGTGAACTCCTCCCAGTCGCTGCTGACGTCGGTCAGGTGGTAGGTGGTGGTGCCGGAGCCGCTGCTGTGCCCCTCCAACCGGGCAGTGCCCTCCGGGGTCGTTCCGAGCAGTCGGCGGGTCCGTGAGATCGCTGAGTGCCTGGTGGCGGGCTTGACGGTCTGGTTGGGCCACAGGGCCGCGGTGAGCTGCTCGGCGGTGGCGCCGTCGTGCAGGCTCAGGTAGGCGGTCATCTCCACGGCGGCGTGCAGGTGGCCGATGGTGCCCGATAGCACCGAGGTGTCGGCTCCGACCAGCTCGACCGGGCCGAGTATCCGCACGTGTGGGGCGGTGTGTTCGGCCTCCGCTCCCCCGGCAGGTTCGTCGATGTTGGTGAGCGGTTCGGTGGGGTCGGGCGCGGGTAGTGCGTCGACGTCGGGCTCGCGCGCCTGGGCCAGGGTGGTGGTCCAGGCCGGTCCGGGGACGTGATTGACGTCGAGGACGGTCAGGATCTGGTTGTACTCAGCCGGGTCGAGGTGCTGGACGTGGATCGGCATCCCTGAGGGCTGCAACGTGGCCTCCAGGGTGTCCGCCTGCAGTTCGATTGCCGCCTTCCCGCACCCGGCGTCGATGGTCACGAACGCCACGCCCGCCGTCTCTGCGTCTACGAGCCGCTGCAGCTGCTTCGTCTGCGCCTGGTCCAGAGCGGTGGGCAGGAACACCACCTCCGGGGGCCAGCGCACCACCGCGGGGTCCTGACCGGAGGTTTGCTCGTGCCCGGCGATGCGGGCCAGGGCGTGCTCGACGGTGTCCAGGTGCAGCATCCGGGGTGAGGTCAGTGCTGCGGCGAGGTCGGCGTGCTCGCCCACCACGGTCACCTGGAGGTCATCTGCCCACTCACTGGTGGTGAGTTCCAGCAGCAGCGCTGCTAGGACGCCGCGAGTCCGCATGGGGTCGCCGCGCAGGTCCAGGTGCCGCATCCGCTCGAGGTCCAGCAGCAGGTGGGTGGCCTGGTCGCCTAGACCCAGTCCGACCAGGGCGGGGTAGGCAGCAGGAACGTCGCCTGCGTCGGTCCGGCTGTAGACGTGCTCGGCGAGGTCGTCGTTGGTGATGGACCAGATACGTTGGTCATCCGATCCCAGCCAGGGGTGGGGAAGTGCGGCAGGGTGCTCGAGGTACACCTGCATCTCGGTGCCGTCTCCGGCGTAGCGCACGAACAGGATCGGCGGTGCTGGTTCACCTGCGGCGTGTGCGTGGGCTGCTAGGTCCCGCAGCGCGATGTTGATGCTCTCACGGCCGATGGGGTCGGCGATCGCGCGCAGCTCTTGCTCGAACATCTCGGTGGCTGGTTCGGGGACCGGTAGGCGACTGCCCGGCGGGCTGGTGCGGCTGACGTGTCGTCGCCGGGCCAACACCGCGGCGACCACCGAGGCAGCCAGGAGTGCTCCGAGACCTCCTGCGGTCTGCAGCTTGGACGGCACCCATCGGGTGTCCTCGTCTGTGCCCGTCTCCTGGCCGGTCTCGGCTTCGACCACCTGGGTGGGTTCGGCGGTGGCGGGCTGGGTCGCGGGCTCGAGCGGAATCGGTGTCGGCTCTGCCGGTGGCTCGACCTCGGTCTGCTCCTGGGGCTCAGGTGTGGCCGGGTCGGTGGCTTGAGGCTGGTCAGCGGGCTCGGCAGCGACGGCTCCAGGGATGATGACCTGCCAGCCGGGCCGGATCAGGTCGGGGTCGGTGAGCCGCTCGCCTCCGGGCTGTTCGAGCTCGGCGTTGGCCTGGACGATCTCGGGGTAGCGGTCGCCGTCGCCGAGATGCGTCTCGGCGAGGTCGTACAGGGTGTCGCCCTGCTCGACGGTTACCCGCAGGTCTTGCGTAGCGGGGTCGGCGGCCGCCGGCTGCGCGGTCTGCGGAAGCTGGAGTTGCCACCCTGGCTCGATCCAGTGCGAGTCGGTCAGCGCGCCCCCGCCAGGCTGCGGTGTGTCGTAGTTCAGGGCTGCGATCTCGTGCCAGCGGTGGCCATCGCCCAGGTGCGTGGCGGCCAGGTCCCACAGCGTGTCGCCGGGCTGGACCTCGATAACGGCGTCCGTCTGCTCCTGCTGCGGGTCGCCGTTGGCGGGCGTGTCAACCGGCTCGTCGACCTGGTGCTCACTCGGCGTAGCGGGAAGCTGGGAGAGGGTCAGTGTCTGCGGTGCGGCGTCCGAGGACGCGGGGGAGGCGATCGCGGCGCTGGTGCCACCGGCCATACCTAGCGCGATGGCGGCCAACAGGACGGCCGCCAGTCGTTGCTGGGCACCCAGCGCCGGCAGCGTGGGGGCGCGGACCCCGCGCAACATGGAGGCGGCCTCGACGATCACAGCGAGGGTGAAGGTGGCCCAGGCGACCCACCCGGCCACGATGAGAGCACCGACCAGGAAGTCGCCGCTGAGCGGATTGCGCAGCAGTAGCTGAATCTGCTCCCACGTCGGCAGCTCCGAAGGCAGCAACTCGGCCCCTACGACGCTCAGCCCCAGGGGTATGCCGATGATGAGGGCGAGCAGGATCAGTGCCGACCCCAGGGCTCGGATCGTCCTCATGGTTGCGCCCCTCCGGTCGCGATGCGCACCGACGCGGTGCCGGTGCCTTGCACGGTCGTGACCCCGATCAGGCTCAGGAACGCCGTCGGCTTGGTACACGTCGCGATGACCGTCACGCTCTGCCCGTCGATAACAACGCTGCCGCTCATGCCCGACGCCGCGAGCACCGCCATCCCGGCCTCCTGGGCCTCGGCGGTGGAGACCCCGATCTGGCCGACGGACATAGCCGCCCCGGTGTCGAGCTGGGTAGCGGCAGCGTGCGCGGCCTGAGCGGCCACGTCGTTGGCCTGCGAGACAGCGTTGAGCTTGGCGCCGGCGTCGACGACAAGACCGACCATCAGCAGCAATGCGACGCCCAGCACCACCACCATCGGGGTGATCGCTCCCCGCTCGGGATCGCCCGCGAGTCGAGACCGGATCCAGGCCCTCATGACCGCTCCCGGTAGGTGTCGATGATGCGGCTGGCGGTGCCCGTCAAGGTGCTGGAGCCCGGGACGCCCGGGATCAGCAGGTCATCCAGGCGGACCGTGCAACTGATCGAGACGTTGACCTGGGCGGGTGTTCCGGCTGGTGCGGCGAAGCCACTGGTGTCGACGTCGACGGTCAGCTGAGTGCAGTTCAGATCTTGGGCGGCTAGCAGGTCCGCCGCGGCGGCGCTGGCCTCGTTCTGCGCCTGGGTGCTGGTGCGGGCGATGCTGGCGATGCGGGCCACGTCGTGGGCGATCTGGTCGACGGCGTTGTTCGCCATACCCACGCGGCCGGCGCCGATGATGACACTCAGGATCAGTACCAGTGGGACCGCCCAGATCACCATCTCCACGCTGAGCGAGCCCCGCTCACGCTCCTGCCGGTTCACGGGGTGCTCCACGCCTCGATGGCACTGGTGGAGCTCTGCGTGACCAGCGGCAGCGTCAGGCCAGGCACGATGCTGGGCGCCCGCCCGCTGACCGTGACCGTGACTTGGGTAGCGGAGCGATCAACAGTCACCGTGGTGCCAGACAAGGAACCGACCTGGGCGACGAAGGCGGTCGCAGCGGCGTACCCGACCTCGTCAGTGGCGTTTTCAGCGCTTGCTGCGGCGCTGCCCTCGGCCGCGGCGTGCAGGGCAACCTCTCGCGCGTTGACCCACAACCCCACCTGGATGATCGTGAACAGTGCCAGCAGCAGCACCGGCATGAGGATCACCAGCTCGACGCTCATCGACCCGCGCTCGGGTCCGAGCCGGCCCAACCGTTCTCGGAGATGCCGCATGTGATCCTCCTTCCCCAGGGTTGTCGATCCCGGTAGGCCGGGTGGGTCAGAAGATGCCCGCGGAGCGCTCGTTGATCACGTTGGTGATCAGCAGTGCCAGGCCGACCGCGACAGCGATCAGGCAGACGGTGATGATGACCCACTCGACCGTGGACGCACCGCGCTCTCGGTCCTGGTTGCGCAGCTCGGTGATGTGGCTGCTGAACCAGGCGGTCAGGAACTCGATCATGGTTTCTTCTCCTTCTGTGTGGTGCCGACGTGAGCACCTCAGAGCATGGCCACGGCGGCGGGGTAGAGCATCATCAACAGGAACACCACGCCGGTCAGGGTCATGGCTGCGGTCAAGCGTTCGGACTGCTTGTTGGCCTCGGCCTGTTCGGCGGCGAGCTGGGCATCGCGCAGCGTGCGGGCACGCTCTCGCAAGGTCTCGATGACCTGCCCACCGGCGCTGGTCAGGCGCATGATGTCGGCGATATCGCCCAGCTCGGGAACCGCCCACTCATCCCTGAGCTCCACCAGCGCCTGGGAGGGCGTGATGCCCGACCAGGCCGCCTGCTGAAGCACCTCGGCAATGCGGTGGAAGGTGGGGTTGCCAGAGATGCGAGCCGAGCGAACCATCGACTCGTTCGCCGCGTCGCCAGCGGTTCTGGCGATCGCGACCAGGTCCATGAACGCGGAGGCGGCCGCGGCCGCCTCCGCGCGTGCCTTGCTCGCCTGCTCCCTCAGCAGCAGGTCCGGCAGAAGCCAGCCCAGCACCCCCAGCGCCAGCGAGGCCGCCCCCGGGAGCAGGTAGCCGACTCCCACACCGCCCAGGGAGAGCACCATCCCCGCCAGCGGGGCTACTACCAGCCCGGCTGCGGAGGCGATAAGCCGCTCACCCAGCAGGGTGCTGCGTGCCTTGCCCACGATGGCCAAGTCCGCTGCGGTGGTCAGCGTCAACGCGGTGATGCGGCCCTCGAGCAGCGGCTGAGCTCGGGCACCCAACCGTTGCTCCAGCGGCGCGCCCGGCGGCAGGTCCGGGATCGGAGTCGGGGCGCTGTTCAGCCGCTCCAGGGCGGGTTGCAGCGCGGGCCTGGAGGGCAGCAGCTGCCGGATCAGCAGGTAGCAGCCGCCGCCGACCGCCAGCCCCGCGGCGATGATCAGGAGCGTCGGGTTCATCGTGGTGCTCCCACCGCCGGGGCGGCCGGATCAGACAGGAACCGGGGCCGCGGGGGGATGGAGATGATCGAACGCATCCACCTCAAGACGGCCGCGTAGGCCAGCGCGATCCCGATGAGGACGACTTGACCTAGCGGGTCCCGGTACGGGGCGCCGAAAGGCCCGGTCACGACGAACACCAGCATCCCCAGGCTGATGATGCAGATCAGGCGTGCCGACATCTGCACCCCGGACCGGTCGGCCTCGATACGCCGCAGCACCCGGTTCTGCTCGGCCAGCGACTCCGTCAGGCCGCGCAGCGCTTGAGCCATGCCGCCACGGCGCGTCTCGGCCCCCAGCAGCAGCGTGGCCGCCACGAGGTCTGCGGTGCGGTCGTTCATCTCATCGGCCCACAGACGCAGCGCCCGATCGATGGGCTGCTGGGCCTGCAACCGCGCCACCATCCGCGTCACCTCCGGGCGGATCAGCTCAGGGGTGGAGGGCAGCGAGGAGCGGATGGCGTCCTGCAACCCCACACCGCCGACCAGCATCCCCGCCAGACCGCGCACCCAGGTCTCGATGGCCTCGCCGCGGGCCACGACCCGGGCTGAGGGCTGCTTGGCGAAGATCGGCGGCACCGTCAGCCCGATGACCGCACCCACGATCGCCATGACGGGCATCTGCAGCACCAGGCCCAGCACCAGCCCAGCAACTGCCCCGATCACGGCGTTACGGACGTCGGCTCGAGCTCCACGCAGGATCGCGCGCCAGTCCCGCGTCGACTTCGGCGAGGTGGGGGAGTGGTCGGTGCTGGTCAGTGCGTAGACAGCCAGCAGCAGGCCCGCGGCGACGAGCACACCCAGCAGTGCACCGATGAGCACCCTCATGGCCGCTCTCCCAGCGGGTGCGGGCCCCAGCTGCCGCTAGTGGTGAGCAGGGTCTGGTCAAAGCCCTCACGGACCAGGTCATCGATGAAGGTCGGCATCACCCCGGTCGGGATCGCGCGACCGTCGGGTCCCGGCATGAACAGCTCGTTGACCGCATACGGGACGCTCGCGGCCGCGTCAGGTGCGGTGACCTCTAGCACCTGACTGATGAAGCGGTAGCGGCGTCGAGTCTGCGGGTCGTAGCTGGACTCCAAGAAGATGATCAGGTCGATGTGCTGGAAGACCTGCCGGTAGGCGTATGCCTCGGTCACCGAGGCATCCTCAACTGCGCAGGTGACCAACCGCTCCACGACGTCGCGGGCGGAGTTGGCGTGGATGGTGGAGAACGAGCCGTTGCCCATCTGCATGGCCTTGAACATGCCGATGACCTCTTTGCCGCGAACCTCACCCACCACGACCCGGTCGGCGTTCATGCGCAGCGAGCCGTAGATCACCTCATCGACGGTGAACTCGCCCGCCTCACCGCCTCCGGCCGCGACCTCGCCCGTGCCCGGTCGCGCCTGGAAGGAGGTCACCCGATAGTGCCGCTCGGGCATCTGGTCCAGGCGCAGCTCGTACTCGGTCTCGACCGTGACGATCGACTCCCAGGGGTCCATCTGACCGATCAGCGCCCGCAGCAACGTCGACTTGCCCGATCCCTGCCCCCGGCCGGAGACCACCACCGACTTGTGCGCCCGCACCGCCGCTGTGAGGAAATCGAACAAGACCTGATCGAGCTCGTTCAGGTCGCGGAGCCCAGCCAGATCCAGGGAGGCCAGCCGGTCCTTGCGGATCACCACCTTGGGGCGAGGGGTGATGAACGCGGCCGCCTGCAACCGCAGGTCCGGCGGCAACGACAGCGACAGCATCGGGTTGGCCTGCGTGAAGGCTCGCTCTCCCGACGCCCCGCGTCGAGCGGCGATGAAACGCAGGTACTCGATCAGCTGCTCATCGGACTCCGCGACCGGGTCAGCCCACTCGCGACGGCCGTCGGCGTAGAAGACCAGCACCTGGTCGTGCCCGGTGATCTCGACGTTCTCCACCTGTGGGTCATCGACCAGCGGCTGCAGCCGGCCCAACCCGAACAGTGCCGCCATCACAGCTCGCTTGAGCTCGGTGGCATACCCGGACGACCAGCGCGGCTGGCCCTCTCGAGCCAGCGCCTGCTGGTGCTCGAGCATGTGAGACTCCAGCAAGCTGCGCCCCAGCTCGCGCTGGCTGGCCTCATCCATCGTCAGCGTCTGATCAGACTGCTGCACCATGGCGGCGCTGACCCGCGCCGTGAGCGCGTCGACCTCACGCCAGAACGCCGGGGTGTGGGTGAGGGCGTGTGGCTGGATGTCCTCACCCGCCACCCGCGCATGCGGGCCGGTGTAACCGGTCGGAAGCGCAGACAGGTCCGGCGCCCTGCCCGGGTCCTCGGTCGGCACAGGTGCGCTGGCCAGCAGCGGCAACTCGTTGAGAGCCCTGCGCGGGCTCTGCGGGGTGGTCTGAGCGCTCACCGCACACCTCCCGCTTCCGCCCCACCGGCAAGCGCCGTGCGCCGCTGCTGGGCAGCCAGGTGCAGCCCTTCAGCCAGCGCTGTGAGCGACCGGTTCAGCGGCCGTGTGTGTGCCTTCCGCCCAGCGGGCGCCCCATCGGAGTACACCCCGGCGCTCTCGCTGTCCCAGGGCAGCGTCCCGAGCAGCCGCAGCCCGCAAGCGGTGGCGATCTCCGACTCCGAGTAGGGCCGATCCGGCCCCACCACGACCAGCCCCAGCGGACTCAGCTGCGAGTCAGCCCCGGTGTACTGCTTCTGCAGCTGCACGCTCATCTGCTGGGTGGCGTGCACTTGAGGCAGGCTGGAGCCGGCGAGCGTCACCAGCAGGTCGGCCTGGGCCAGCAACGGGCTGCGGTCCTCCGCGCCGATCCCGACACGGCCGACGTCGACAATGACGTCGATGCCTCCGCTGCTGAGCGTGTTCAGTACCGATCCGAGCTCGCCCCACAACGACCGCACGCTCGTGGCCTGGACGATGTTGGCGATGCCTGGCAGCACCATCGTGGTGGCCGAGCCCGCCGTGGATCGTTCCAGCCTCAGCGACTGCTCCAGCAGCATGTCCACGTCCAGCTTGCCTCGCAGGGCAGCCGTGGCGACCTCGACCAGACCCATCGTCGGGTGCAGCTCACCGCGCAGGTAGCCGGCCATGATGGAGCTGCCGGCGAGGTCGGCTTCGACCAGCAGGCTTGACCGTGGCCACCTCAACGCCAGCCCCAGCGCGGTGGTGGTGCAGCCCGGCGCCCCCTTCGCTGAGAGCAACGCGATGACTGCCATGCTCAGCTCACCGGGTCCAGGATCAGAGCGATGCGAGTCGTGGCTGCCATCGCTGCCAGCGCCGGCGCCTGGTCGGAGGTGACCTGGACGTTAACCAGGACACCGGTGTCCGTCGAAGCCACGTTGATGACCTGGGCCTCGATAACCGCGGGCTCGGCAACCGGCAGCTCCCCACCCTGCTGCGGGGTTGCGACGAACCGGACACTGTCGCCCGCTGACAGCCCGATGCTGGGCAGCTGTGCAGTCGTCAACGCCACCCCGACAATCGAGTCACCTGCGGCGGGCACCAGCTCCTCAGCGAAAGCGTCCGGCCCGAGCAGGGCGCCGGTGGTCAGGTCCACCGTCGCCACCTGGCCCACCACCAACCCCAGCTCGTCGTAGGGCACGACCTGCAGGTTGAGGGTGTTGACCGGCAACTCGGAGGTGGTCAGGTCCGTCGCGGTGATGACCTCCCCGCGTGCGACCTCCTCCGCCATCACCAGGACCGTCATCGTCTCGCCCGAGCGTGACAGCAGCCACGCGCCGGTGCCGCCGCCGAGGGCGATCAGCGCCACAGCCAGCGCGATCATCGCTGGCCGGCGCCGGGCACGCAGCGGACTCACCGCCGGCGGCAGCGCACCCGATCCGGTAGCCGCTCTGGACTGTCGTGCGGAGGACGCCGCGGTCGTCTCGAGCGATCCCGTCATCGTCTGTTCCTGGCTACGCCGCATGTGTCCCCATACCCCCCACAGGCCCCCCAGCAAGCAGCCCTGCCGTGCGGCGAAGGCTACCTGTCGGGTCAGCGACCTCCAAGAGAACCCCAAGACGGGCCCTCGCCGCCTTGCCGCGGACAGTGCCCTCTGGGGTGACCATCGAGTCCCACTCGGCGGCCCCTCCGGGCTGAGCCATCACCAGCTGTCGCAGCGCGTGCACGATGGCGCGGCGAGCCGTTGCGGCCTCATCGTCACGAGCCGGCTCCACCGAGGTCGCAGGCAGGGCCACACCCTGCTCGGACAGCTCCTCGGCACTGACCAGCGCCGTCCCGCCGGGTCCGTTTCCGGCGCCAGGGCTGCGCACCCAGGCGTAGAAGGTTCGCACCGCCACGCCGCGCGCCCACGCACCCAACGAAGGCCGGGGCCTCTGCGGCACCGCCACCCACCGCGGCATCGAGGCCACCATGTCCAGCGCCACCTGTGCCACCACGTCCTCTGCCTCCCAGCGACGCGAGCCGAGCATGTGCAGCACGAACCCGCGCTGCTCGGCGACCGCCGCCACGATCGCGTCGTCCGGCGCCCCGTACTGGGCCCAGCGGTCACGCTGCGACTGCGACATCAGCCCTCACCCCTTCCGGTCTTGCTCGACGCCGTCACCACGACGGAGAACCTCAACGCCGCGGCTGCGGCCTTGGCCAGCACCACCAGCACCAGCACCAGCACCAGCAGCGCCGCCGCCGCACCCCACACAGCCACGAGCACCCCGGCCAGCAGGCCCGCCACTTCTACGACTCCCGTCGTCTCGGCCAGCCAGGCGCCTGCCAGGCCCAGCACGCTGATGGCGAAGACGACCAGCAGGGCCCGCGGCGCCGCGGCGCTCACCCGGGCGCTCGAGGTCGTCAGGCGCTCCACCAGCCCTGGTGCCGGGGCGGCGCTCATGCCTGGCACCCCGTCGCCTCGAGCTCGCTGATCGCTGCGCTCACTGCCTGCCACTGCTCGCCCTGACGGTCCTGCTCGGTGATCGCTTCCACGATCTGGCGCAGCTGCTGCAGCACCCGCGCCGTCGTCGGCATCAGCACCTCCAGGGCAGCTGCACGCTCGTCCGGGTCGAGCCATTCGTCCGCCAGCACGACCTCGTTGACGACGACCCGCAGCGTTGCCTCGAGGTCCTTCGCGGGCTGGCGGACCAACTTGGCCAGGTGCTTGGCCGGCGCAGCGCGCACCCCCAGCTGCTGGGCGATCGCCGCCGCGTCGGTGCGGCCTGCCTCATCGCGCGAGTCCTGCAGCACCTGCTCCAGGTCGACCTTGTCCTCGCCGAGGGCGGCCTGCATCTCATCGAGCTTGGCCAGATCGGCGCTGACGGTCGGCTGTGACACCCCCAGCTCCTGGGCGATCTCCGCCTGCCGCATCCCCTGGTTGCGCAGCTGCGCCACCTTGGCCTGCCGAATCAGAATGTCGGCCCTTGTCGGTTTGCCGGCCGGGCGCGACTTGGCGTCGACCCCGACCACTCGCGCCGACGCGATCGGCTCCGAGCGCAGCGCCTCATAGACCCGCGGACGAGAGATGCCCGCGACCGAGGCGATCGCCTGGTGGCTCATCCCAGCCTCCGCCAGAGGTCGCCAGGCCGCCGCGCGAAGAGCATTGTCCGCGGGAAGGCTGACCCTGCACGCACCCAACTCCTGGGAGCAGTACTCCTGCCACGAGGCGTACCCCAGGGCGATCCACACCCGTCCCTGCCACGCCCGCAGCGCGAGGTCCCAGACGCTCTCCAGACCCTGGCGGATCTGATCGGTGAGGCGTCGAGCCTGCTCCTGCGACAGCGGCTCGTTCCCCTCGACCGAGAGGTCATCCACCACTTCCTGCTCGATCACGCTCACGACAACCTCCATCCCTCGTGCTCCACCGGTCGTGACGTCACAACCGTGCTCGGCACCCCTTGCCCGGACCCCCTTGCCCGTAGCGATCGAGGGCGGTGAATCGCCTCACACGACATTGCCCGCACCGTGTTTGTGCAGGTCAGCGGGCCTACGGGCAAGGTGCTCATCGCGCACCACCCGGCTCGTCACAGGCGGTCGCGGCAAGCCCGAGCGGCTCCGCCAGGTCAGCGAACAGGGTGTTGTGGGCGTGCTGTGGTGCGTGCTGCAGGTGCGAGACGTGCACCCTGTAGACCTGACCGGCCTTCCAGCTGTCACCGAGGGTGAGCCCCGCCGCGACCAGCACGGCCACGCCGCTGTGCTCGACGTGCTGGACCAGCCAGACCGCACTGGCCGTGCAGTTCGTCACGAGGTCCCCCGGCAACACCGTGGCAGCGG
>Ga0164243_10005804_pt1 | contig 18799 bp, 19 predicted proteins | sample OricompcompostOP_FD_108781 | JGI IMG/M metagenome (GOLD analysis project Ga0164243, IMG submission 108781) | Organic Plus compost microbial communities from Emeryville, California, USA - Original compost - Organic plus compost (OP) | ecosystem: Engineered > Solid waste > Mixed feedstock >... | reverse complement strand
TCGGAGGTGGTGTTCTCCAGCTGCACGCGGATTTCCTTGACGCGGGCTTCGATGTCCTTGGCATCGCCGGCGCCGTCCACGATGGTGGTGTTCTCTTTGTCCATGGTGACGCGCTTGGCGCGGCCCAGGTGCTCCAGCGACGCGCCTTCCAGATCCAGGCCCACTTCTTCGGAGATCACGGTGGCGCCGGTCAGGGTGGCGATGTCCTGCAGCATGGCTTTGCGGCGATCGCCGAAGCCCGGTGCTTTACAGGCGGCCACTTTGATGATGCCGCGCATGGTGTTCACCACCAGCGTAGCCAGGGCTTCGCCTTCGACATCTTCGGCGACGATGATCAGCGGACGCGAGGATTTGGCCACTTGCTCGAGCAGCGGCAGCAGATCGCGGATGCTGGAGATTTTCTTGTCGACCAGCAGGATGAACGGATCGTCCAGCTCGACGACCATTTTGTCCTGCTTGTTGATGAAGTAGGGGGACAGGTAGCCGCGATCGAACTGCATGCCTTCGACCACGTCCAGTTCGGTTTCCAGGCCGCTGCCTTCTTCAACCGTGATGACGCCTTCCTTGCCGACTTTTTCCATCGCCTGGGCGATGTTGTTGCCGATGTCCTCATCGCTGTTGGCGGAGATGGTGCCAACCTGGGCGATGGATTTGTTGTCGGCGCAGGGGGTGGACAGCTTTTTGATTTCCGCGACGGCGGCGGCAACGGCTTTGTCGATACCGCGTTTCAGGTCCATCGGGTTCATGCCGGCGGCAACGGATTTCAGACCTTCGTTGACGATCGCCTGAGCCAGTACGGTGGCGGTGGTGGTGCCGTCACCGGCGGTGTCGGAGGCCTTGGAAGCCACTTCCTTCACCATTTGTGCGCCCATGTTTTCGAACTTGTCTTTCAGTTCGATTTCCTTGGCCACGGAAACGCCGTCTTTGGTGACGGTCGGCGCGCCGAAGGATTTGTCGAGTACGACGTTGCGGCCTTTCGGGCCCAGGGTCACTTTCACCGCGTCGGCCAGGATGTTCACACCCTTGACCATTTTCTGGCGCGCGGCATCGCCGAATTTCACATCTTTAGCAGCCATGATTATTCCTTCCTATTCCAGATTCGACTGAGGGTGAGAGATTGAGCGCTTACTTCTCGATGACGCCGAAGATTTCGGTTTCGCTCAGGATGATCAGCTCTTCGCCGTCGACCTTGATGTTGTTGCCCGAGTACTGGCCAAAGACGACTTGATCGCCCACTTTCAGGCTCACCGGACGCAGTTCACCGCTGTCCAGCAGTTTGCCCTGGCCCACTGCGACCACTTCGCCCTGGTTCGGTTTTTCTTTGGCGGAACCCGGCAGCACGATGCCACCAGCGGATTTTGCCTCTTCTTCCTTGCGACGAACGACTACACGGTCGTATAAGGGACGAATTTTCATATCGTCATTTCTCCCATTGCTCACTGTGGTTGACGTAACTGAAGGATTTCCCGGTAACCGGAGCCCGCTACATGGGGGCAGCGGATCTGAAGTTCAAGTGCGGATTAGCACTCTCTTCAGGAGAGTGCCAATAATAATGTCCGACCGGGGCCAGTCAAGCCCTGATCAGACGCGCAAGGGGGGCGAGGAAGGGGGATCAGTCTTCGCGACGATATTCGCCGTCGATGGTGACAGGCTCGTGATCCGGGCTCTGTCCGGCGCCGGGCTCGACATAACCGGTGTAGGCCGGGCGCTGTTGGCGCGGCTCGCGCAGCCAGTGGCCGGCCGAGGTCGCTACCAGCAGCAGACCGACGGCGTCGCCGATGAAACCCGGCAGCAGCAACAGCAGGCCGCCCAACGCCAGGCGCGCGCCCGCGAACAGTTCCCGGGTCGGGGCTTCGCCCCGGTTCAGGCGCAGATTGACGCGGGCCAGCGTCTGCCAGCCCACCCGGCGCAGCACACCCATGCCCGCCAGCGCCGTGATCACGATCAGGGCCAGGGTCGGCAGCACGCCGATGGCCGCGCCGACCTTGATCAGCACCCACAGCTCGAGCACGGGGTACAGGATGAGGGGCAACAACAGGAAACGCATGGCCGGCTCCGATAACGGTAAACAAAGGTAATGGTGACGAAAGTCCGTTTTTCAACCGTGGCCGCCGTCCGTGCCGGTAAGAATCAGACCGCGGCGCGGCGCCTTGGTTTGGCAATTGCGGGGGATTGCTGCAATAATTCGCCGCTATTTCAAGCGGCGCCGACGGCGCTGTCCCATCCATCGGCGGATCAGAAAAAAGGCGGTAAACCATGGATCTGAAAGACAAAGTGGTGGTCATCACCGGCGGCGGCCAGGGCCTCGGCCGGGCCATGGCCCTGGCGCTGGCGGCCAAGGGCGCCAAGCTGGCGCTGGTCGACCTCAATCAGGCGAAGCTCGACGAGGCGGTGCAGCTGTGCAAGGCCGCGGGCGGCGATGCCCGGCCCTATATCGTCAACGTGGCCAAGGAAGAGGATGTGGTGGGCCTGTTCGATCAGGTGGTGGCGGATTTCGGCACCCTGCACGGGGTGATCAACAACGCCGGCATCCTGCGCGACGGTTTCCTGATCAAGGTGAAGGACGGCGAAATCGTCAAGAAGATGAGCCTGGCCGAATGGCAGGCGGTGATCGACGTCAACCTGACCGGCGTGTTCCTGTGCGGCCGCGAGGCGGCGGAGCGCATGATCAAGCTCGGCACCAAGGGCGTGATCCTCAATATTTCCAGCGTCTCCAAGGCCGGCAACATGGGCCAGAGCAACTATTCCGCGGCCAAGGCCGGCGTTGCCGCCATGACCGTGACCTGGGCCAAGGAACTGGCGCGCTACGGCATCCGCTCGGCCGCCATCGCGCCGGGCTTCATCGCCACCGAGATGGTCGCGGGCATGAAACCCGAGGCGCTGGAAAAAATGGCCGAAGGCATTCCCCTGCACCGGCTCGGCCAGCCCGAGGAAATCGGCCAGACCGCGGCTTATATCTTCGAGAACGACTACTTCACGGGCCGCGTCATCGAAATGGACGGCGGCATCCGCATCTGAGGCACTGCCGATGACATCCGCCATGGCGCCTGCGGAACAACGCGAACGCATCTGGCGGGTGGTGCACGGCATTCCGTCCGGCAAGGTCGCCAGTTACGGCCAGATCGCGCAGCTGGCGGGGTTGCCGCGCGCGGCGCGCCTGGTCGGGCGCGTGCTGTCGCAGTTGCCCGAGGGCAGCAAACTGCCCTGGCACCGGGTGGTCAACAGCCAGGGCCGCATCAGTTTTCCCTTCGGTTCCGAACCCTACCGCGAGCAGCGCGAGCGCCTGCTGGCGGAGGGCGTCGTGTTCAGCGGCCAGCGGGTGGCGCGCGCCTGTTTCAACTGGGATTGAGGTTTCGACCGGAACCAATCCGCTAGCGGCGGACTTCCGGCGCCGGCTGGGAGGGGCTGTCCGCCTCCTGCCACGGCGCCACCTTCCACAACAGCAGCAGGCCGGGTACGGCGACCAGCGCGCACAGCAGAAAAAACGCATACCAGTCGATGGCGGCGACGATGGCGCCGGAGCCGGCGCTGGCAACGATGCGCGGCACCGCCGCCAGCGCCGTCAGCAGCGCGAACTGGGTGGCGGCGTGGTGGCGGCTGGAGGTGCGGGCGATGAACGCGGTGAACGCCACGGTGCTCATGCCGACGCTGAGATACTCCAGCGAAACCACCGTCGCCAACACCGGCAGCTGTGGCCCGGCCTTGGCCAGCACCGCGAAGCCCAGAATGCACAGCAGCTGAAAAATGCCGAACAGCCACAACGCGCGGTTGATGCCGATCTTCAGCATCAGCATGCCGCCGAGCAGGCCGCCGGCCACCGACGGCCACAGCGCCGCGTTTTTGGCGACCAGCCCGATTTCGGTATTGCTGAAGCCGATCTGCTGATAAAAATTGGTGGAGAGCGCGGTCGCCATGTTGTCGCCGAGCTTGTACAGCACCATGAACAGAACCAGCCAGCCCAGCTCGCGCCAGCCGAGCCGTCGCACCATTTCCCGAAACGGCTCCAGCACCGCCAGGGCGATGCCGCGCCGTGGTACGGGCGTGGTATCCAGCTCCCGGATGTGCGCCGTCAGCGCCAGCCCCACCAGCATGAACAGCGCGACGATCCAGAACACCGTGGACCAGGGCATGTGATCGGACAGGATCAGCGCCAGCGATCCGGGCACGAGGCCGGCCAGGCGGTAGGCGAAGATATGAACGGCATTGCCCAGCCCCAGTTCATCGTCCGGCAGCAGCTCGCGCCGATAGGCGTCGAGCACGACATCCTGGGTGGCGCTCAGCAGCGTGGCCAGCAGGATCAGGCCCGCGATCCAGTGCAGGGCGAGGGCGGGATCGAACAGCCCCAGCAGTCCGATCACCACCAGCAGGGCCAGCTGGGTCAGCAGCATCCAGCTGCGGTGGCGGCCGAGAATCGGCAGCGAGTAGTAGTCGAGCAGCGGCGCCCACAGAAACTTCAGGATGTAGGGCAGGCCGAGCAGGGAAAACAAGGCGATGGTTTTCACCTGGATGCCCTGGTTCCACAACCAGGCCGGCACCATCTGATTGACGACGAAGAACGGCAGGCCGGAACTGAAACCGGTGAACACGCAGATCAGCATGCGGCGATTGAGCACCGCTTGGCGCCAGTGCGGCAATTTATCGAAAAACGTCATCATCCGAACCGCGCGGGACAAAAGCCGCTAGTGTTGGCAATCACCGGCGGTTTTGCAACCGGCCGCGGCGGGGCTGTTGCCGGCCTGCGACACGGTTGTCGCCGAGGCGCGCCCGTCGGCAAATAAATTGAGGTTTTGCTTTGAAACTTGGCCGATCGACACTATAAATAGTGGGTTGATCAACACCCATGCGAGTTGCACGATGACCAAGAAGACTCTTACCCCGGAGATCGTCAAGAAAATCGAGTTGTCCCTGGAGGAGCGCAAGCTCAAGCGGGACCGCAGGCAAAACTCCGAAGGTGGCACTTATTCGGGAGCGGAGCGCCGCTCGGGCCAGGATCGGCGCAAGGTTTCCGAGTAATTCCCGCCCGTCGTTCCAGACTCCTCGCTTCATCGAACGCCCACGCGAATCCGTTGCGGATTTGCGTGGTTTGCCTTTTGGGTAGATTTTGCAAGGGAAATGCGGTACAAATCCGGCGCTTTGCCTGACTGGCGACTGAGAATCGGATGACCGCCATGAACGACCGCAGCGGCGACACCACGTTGATGAACACGGATGGCTGCTCCGTGCCGGAAAACAATATCGCGCTGGGATTATTGCATCGGGGCCGGGAGTACCGGCTCTCTCCGGGCGACGCCCCGTTCGTCATCGGCCGCGACGCAGACGTGTGCGATCTGTGCATCGCCAGCGAATACGGCTCGCGCAAACACTGCGTCATCGAATATCGCGACTCGAAGTTCGTCCTGCACGATTACAGCACCAATGGCACGTATGTGCAGCTGGGGCGGGCGGATAACGTGCGAGTACACAACGAAACCATTCCGCTGATCGGGCACGGCAGTTTCAAGCCCGGCCAGAATTTCCGGCCCGACGATCCGGAACTCATCCACTTCGTCATCCGCGACCTGTCGCCGGCCTGAACCGCTGATCGAGGAGAATGCCCATGGAACCGGTCGAAATCGTCATCGCGCTGGCTCTGCTGCAATTCATTTACTTCGGCCTGCGTGTCGGCGCCGCCCGCGGCAAGTATCACGTCGAGGCGCCCGCGGTCAGCGGGCATCCGATGTTCGAGCGCTATTTCCGCGTGCACATGAATACGCTGGAGCAGCTGGTGGTGTTCGTGCCGGCGATCTGGCTGTTCGGCGCGCAGATCAGCGCGCTCTGGGCCGCCAGCATCGGTGTGGTGTTCCTGCTGGGGCGGGCCATCTATCTGCGCGATTACGTGGCCGATCCGAAAAAACGCAGCCTGGGCTTCGCGCTGTCGATGCTGCCGACGCTGGTGCTGTTGCTCGGTGGACTGGGCGGCGCGGTTTATCGCTGCCTGTCCTGATCGGCGAACCGCGCCATTCGGCGCGTTACGGCCCGGCACACGTCAATCGGTTGCGATGCGCACGGGAATCCAGCGGTTGAGGATGTGCTCGAACAGCGACTGGCTTTTCAGTTCGCGCAGCGCCTGGTTGAGCTGTTCGCGCAGTTCGGGCTGGTCCTTGGCCACGGCCCACGCCAGGAATTCCTCGGTGAGCGGCCGGTACAAACTCATCAGCGCGGCATAGCGTGGTTGCGTCGCCAGGCTCCAGCTGACGGCGGCGTCGCCGATGAAGACATCGATGCGTCGGTCCAGCAGCGCCTGCAGACACTCTTGCGCTGCGTCGCAGGCTTGCGGCTGGGCGCCGTCCAGTTGGGATTTCACATAATCCGCGGCCGCGCTGCCGCGTACGAAACCCACGCGCAACCCGGCGCTGAACAAACGGCTGGGGTTGTGCAGCTTCAGCGCGTCGTCGGTGCGGATCACGGCCATCTGCCCGGTTTCCAGATAAGGCAGGGTGAAATCGACCTGTTTTTCCCGATCCGGCGTGATGGTGAGCCCGGACATGGCGAGGTCCACTTCACCGCGCGCGAGCGCCGGCAGCAACGCCTCCGGCGCCAGCACGCGCCATTCCACCTTGCGCCCCAGCTGCGCCTCCAGAAAGCGCGCGAAATCCGCTTCCATGCCCACGATCCGCCCGTCCGCCTGGTAGGCCAGCGGCTGGATGTCGGCCGAGGTGCCCACCCGCAGCGGGGCATTGTCCGCCATTGCGGCGGCGGCGAGCAGCACGGCCGCGCACAGCGACGCGAAGAATGATTTCCACATCGTTGTTTTCGCTCCCGTTTCGCAAAATCCACTGCGCAGCACACTAGCGGTTCATGCGAGCAAAATCCAGCCGCGCTGGACGGACGGTCGAGCGCTGCCGACCCTACGTAGTTATACCTATTACTGGCATTGCCACGGCTACCTAAAATGCCTTCCCAGGTTATCGCTGAACGACGTGTACGACATTCGGTTGAGATGACGCGCAAAAGAGGTAAGGCGGCATAAGGATTTGCCGTAAGCGGATAAGTACATGATCGAATACAGCCGGCGTGACCGGGCACCTAGACTGAAAGCCACATGTGAACATTTATCGGAGGATAACCGCATGTTGGTACTGTCCAGACGTCTCGACGAAACGTTGATCATTGGCGACGACATCAAAATCACCGTGCTCGGCATCAGCGGTAATCAGGTTCGACTCGGCATTGCCGCGCCGAAGGAAGTAAGTGTGCATCGCGAAGAAGTTTACCTTCGCATCAAGGAAGAGCTGAATCAGCAGGCGGCTACCAGCGCCTGAGTATTTTGGTTGTAATCGGTTTTCAGTTGTACAGCGTTGTAGTTTGAAGCATCCGTTGCCGCACGGAGCCCTCGCGATCAACGAAAAAATAGCAGGCGGGGGCCCGGTTTCTCGGCAATGAGAGCGCACGCGGAATGGGGCTCGCGTATTCAACACACATGCATTAAAGAGAGGATCGCAAGCATGTTGGTATTATCCAGACGTCTCGGTGAAACCTTAATTATCGGCGACGAAATCAAAATCACCGTGCTCGGCATCAGTGGCAATCAGGTTCGCCTGGGGATCGCCGCGCCGAAGGAAGTGAGCGTGCACCGCGAAGAGGTTTATCGCCGCATCCAGGATGAGCTGGGACAGCAACCGGCCATCAACGATCACTGATCAGATTGGATAATCGACCGGCCCGGGCCTGACGATGGCCCAGGGGCCGGTTGCGATTTCCCGCGCGACCGGATTCACTCCTCCTCCACGGTCGGCAGACAACAGAAAAACGTAACTCCCCCCTCCGGGTTGTGCCTGCAACCGATTTCACCGCCATGAGCTTGAACGATACTCTGGCAAATCGATAACCCGATGCCCATGCCGTTGGCCTTGGTCGTGAAGAACGGCCGGAACAATTGCGCCTGAGCTTCCTCGGACAGCCCGTGGCCGCGGTCGATGACGCGAAAACAGACCTTGTGATCCTCCAGCGCGGTCTGCACCACGACACCCAATTGTTTCTGCGGTGAATCGGCCATCGCCTCCATGGCGTTGCGGATCAGATTGAGCGCCACCTGCTGGATTTGCACCACATCCACGCTCACCGGCGGCAGGCCGCCTTCGAATTCGAAGTGGATGGCCACGTCGCTGATCCGTGAATCCACCTCCGCCAGGGCGATGACTTCCTGCAGCAACTGATTGATATCCATGCTGCGCCGCCCGATGTCGGGTTTCTTCACGTAGCTGCGCAGTCGCTGGATCACTTCCGAGGCGCGCACCGCCTGGGTGTCGAGTTTATCGAGCAGCTCGGTCAGCTTGTCGTGGTCGAAGTCCGGCCGCGCCAGCATGCGTTTGCCGACGCGGGCATAATTGACCACGGCGGTCAGCGGTTGATTGACCTCGTGGGCAATGCCGGCCGCCATTTCCCCGGAGGTGCTGAGGCGCTCCATGTGGGCCATGTGTTGGCGCTGGCTTTCCAGTTCTTCCCGGGTCAGGCGCAACGCTTCCTCGTTTTCCAGCCATTCGCTGATATCGCGCAGCACCAGAACCGCGCCGCCTTCCTTGCGCGCGGCGCAGTTGATCGATACCGGCAGCAATTCGCCGTTGTGGCGGCTGATGAGTTCCATATCGCTGTGCACGGTCTGTCCGAGTCGATAGGCGCGATAGGGCAGGGTCTGTTCCTCGCCGACATCGTCGCCGCGCTCCCCTTGCAGCAAATGCAGGCTGTAAAGCCGCTCGCCGATGACATCGCCCGGCGACCAGCCCGTTATCGCCGCCGCGGCGGGGTTGAGCACGGTGACGCGCCCGTCGCGATCGAGGCCGATGATGCCTTCATTGATGGCGTTGAGAATCTGCTGGTTTTCTTCTTCCAGCTCGCTGTTGCGCCGCGCGAGTTCGGTTTCCAGCCGATGAATCTTGATATGGGTCCGCACCCGTGCGACCACTTCGTCCGCCTGGAAGGGCTTGGCGATGTAGTCGACGCCGCCCAGGCCGAAACCGTGCACCTTGGCCTGGCTGTCGCCGAGGGCGGACAGGAATATCACGGTGATCGGAGCGGTTACGGGGTCCGCCTTGAGACGACGGCAGACCTCGAAACCATCCATGCCCGGCATCATCACATCCAGCAGCACCAGCGAGGGTTTGATCACGCGGGCGATTTCCAGCGCGTTCTCGCCGTTTTTGGCGATCAGCAGCTTATAACCACAGCCCTGCAAGGTTTTGTAGAGAATTTGCAGGTTGATGGGGTTGTCGTCCACCAGCAGAATCTGGTCGCCGTAAATCTCGTTACTCAAGCTCACGCCTGGATCCTTATGAAATGCGACGTCGAAAAAAGTATGCCGCAGCCGGGCAAACCTGTCACAGTCGCCGGAAATCACTCATGGTTGTCCGGAACCATTATCCTTGTGTCGATTCCGCTCCGGCGGTCGCCGTCGAGCAGGTCCCGCAGCGCCTCGATATCGAATTCCTCCAGCTTTTGCGTCATATGGCGGGCCAGCCGGATGAATTCCGGCCCCATATCGTACAGCGGTTGCAGCGCCAGATGCATGGCTTCGATATCGCCCACCGCAACGGCCATGTGCAGTTTATCCAGCACCGCCGCCGGCACCGAGGCGATGAGGCCGCCTTCGATGTTGTAAACCGGCGGCTCGATGTTGCGCAACGGCAATTGCAGGTAACCGGCAATTTTCGCCATCAGCTCATTCACCCGCACCGGCTTGCTGATGAAGTCATCGCAGCCGTGCTCGCGCATGCGAGTGATCACTTCGGGAAAAACGCTGGCGGATACCGCAATCACGATGGTATTGCGGAGTTGTGGATCATCCTTGATGGCGCGGGTCGCGGTGAAGCCGTCCATGACCGGCATGCGCACATCCATCAACACCAGCGGCACCGGATGCTGGCGCAACTTGTCGAGGGCATCCTGGCCGTTTTCCGCTTCGATCAGGTCGATGCCGCTGGCCCGCAACATGCCTGCGATGACCTGTCGGTTGACCGGATTGTCGTCCACCACCAACACCGTCACCGGGCTGCGGCTGATATCGATGAGCTGTTGCGCAGCGAATACGGCCGGCGGCGTCGTGCTGAGCGCGGCGATCTTGAGCGGCAAATGAAAACTGAAACAGCTGCCGGCGCCGACCGCGCTTTGCACCGCCAGCTCTCCTCCCATCACTTCGCACAGGCGCTGACTGATCGGCAGGCCCAGCCCGGTACCGCCCGCGGCGTCGCCGACCTGATGGAAGGGTTGGAATATTTCCTGCTGTTTTTCCCGGGCAATGCCGCAGCCGGTATCGCACACTTCGAACAACAGCCGTGTTGCCGCCATGTGCGGTTGCACGCGCAGGGTGACATCGCCCTCGTCTGTGAACTTGACCGCGTTGCCCAGCAGATTGATCAGAATCTGCCGCAGCTTGACCTCGTCGACGCAGATGTCGGCGGGAACCTGATCATCGATTTGCAAGCGATACTGCAAGCCTTTGCTGTCGGCCCGCTCGCGCACCATGATGCTGACGCTTTCCAGCAGTTGGCGCAGGTTGCAGGCGTTCTCCTGCACTTCGATTTTTCCACTCTCGATCTTGGCCAGGTCCAGTACGTCGTTGATGAGCGTGAGCAGGTGCTGGCCGCAACTTTCGATGGCGCGCAGATTGTGCCGCTGTTCGGCTGATGTGGATTGGTCGCGAAGCAGAATCTGGGCGTATCCCAACACGCCGTTGAGCGGTGTCCGCAATTCGTGGCTGATGCTCGACAGGAACTGGCTCTTGGCATGGTTGGCATCCTCGGCGGCGATGCGCGCGGTGATCAGCTCCTGTTCCATGTGTTTGCGTTCGGTGATTTCAGTGGCGGTGCCGAGCGCGCGTTGGGGCTTGCCGTTGGCGTCGCTTTCGACGACGCGGCCGCGGCAGTTGAACCAGCGATAGCTACCCTGCGCATCCTGAAAGCGCAGTTCGAGGCTGAGATTGCCCTGGGCCAAGGCCACGTCGCCGAGGGCCCGTTGCACGGTGAACAGATCGTCGGGGTGCAGCCAGTCGAGCCAGTGTTCCGGGGTGATGGTTCGCTCCTCGGCGCTGTATCCCAGCTGTTGGAACAAGCTGCCGTGCATCGTCACCGAACGGTCGCGCAGATCCATTTCCCAGAGATGGCTGGCGGCGGCGTTGAGCGCCAGTTCAAAACTTTTTTCGCTGACCCGCAGCGCATTTTCGATCTGTTCGCGCTGTTCGATCATGCGGTTGGCATCCACGGCCAACTGCTCGAATTCGGTGAACGGCAATTGCCCGACATCGATCGAACTGGAGTATTTGCTCGCATCGGCGAAAAACGCCGCGAAACTTTGCAGGCCGCGTTGGGTATTGAGAGCGAGCCGGCGCGCAACCCAGCCCGCCAGCACCATCAGGCCGACCGCGATGAGAATGAAATAGGCGATGCGCTCGTGCACCCGCTGTTGCAGGGTGGCGCGCTGCCCGGCTATGGCGGCCTCGAGCTTGTCGAGCAGAAAGGTGGCCGCCACGTTCCAGTGCCAGCCGGGATAGGTGCGCACATAGCTGATCGCCGGTATCGCCCGGTTCGTCTGCGGGTTGAGCCAGCTGAAGCGGATGAAGTCGCCTTCGTCTTGTCGCAGCGCCGTTTGAATGCGCGGCCACAGCGGCTGGCCGGTATCGTCGAGCACCTGATTGGCGGGCTGATGCGCGGGCAGGATGGCGCCGCGATCGAACAGCAGCGCTCCGCTGTCGTCGAAGATCGTGACCATCACCTCGTCGCTGGTGGTTTTGGCGAAGCGCGCCAGCACTTCGCGCTGGGCGCTCGATACCATGTCGTCGACGTAACCGACCGCACCGAGGTAGATGTCCAGCGGTGCGTAATGACGCACATATTGCACAGTGAGATAAGAGCCCGGGCCGCTGGCGGGTTTGTTGTACCACACCTCGACCGTGCCATCGCCCTTGTCGCGCGCCAGCTGCGTCATCCGTGCGATATAGCGCAGACCGCTGGGGTCGGTGCGCTCGCTGATGTTGCGCCCCTGGTCCCGGGGATAAGCGGGCATCAATACCGCCGTGCCGTCGCTGGTATAGATGAAGTAGTGATCGTGGCCGCCGCCGAAGCGGATCGGCGCCAGCAGTTCCCGGGCGCGAATCAACAAATCCTCGCGCGATTTGTGGGGTGATTGCTGCAGCAGGCTGTCGAGCTGGGCAATGCCGTTGTCGACCTGTTGTTTCAGATGCAGCCGCTGGCGCTGGTCCAGTTGCGCGCGCTGAAACTCCATGTAGTCGATGGCGTTGAACACTTCGCGCCTGAGCAGCTGGGCGCGCCCTTCAACGTAGGCGCTGCGCAGGGTTTGGCTCTGCTCATCGAATTGACGGTACTGTTCCTTGACCCAGAGATAACCGAGCAACAGAACCGGCAGCGTAGCCATGAAGATCAGGCTGAGCAGGTAAGTGCGACTCATACTGCGTTTGCAAGCCATTGCATTCATCCTGTGGATATTGGCAAGCACGGGGTGATAGTCTATTTTCGTTATCGTTATCAATGTCCCGTGGGTGTTGTCTTCCTGACTTTTCAGCTTAGGTCAGGGGTGATGGGTGCGGTATACGTAGTTTTACGCATCGGCAGTGACGCAGGGCGGGCGGACACCGGGGGCAGGCGGAGATCGGCCGCCGCGGGGTGTCGGCAAAGAGGCGAGGAACGGACATGAATGCAACGAGCGCGCGGGTCTATGTCGTCGAAGACGACGACGCCGTCAGGGATTCCCTACAGCTGGTACTGGAGTCCGTCGGGCATTCGGTGGCGACTTATGCCAGCGCCAACGCGTTCCTGGAAGCCTACGATGCCGACATGGCCGGCTGCCTGGTGCTCGACATCCGCATGCCCGGGATGAACGGCATGGAACTGCAACGCAAGCTGAACGAGCGCAATTCCATTTTGCCGATCATTTTCGTCACCGGACACGGCGATGTGCCGATGGCCGTGGAAGCCATGCAGCAGGGCGCCGTCGACTTCGTACAAAAACCCTATCGCGAACAGGAGCTGCTGGAAAAAATCGCGCGCGCGTTCGCGCTGGACAAGGAAAACCGCGAGAGCCTGATGCAGCGCCAGGTCATTGAATCGCGTTTGCAGAGCCTCACCCCGCGCGAACTCGATGTGCTGCGCCTGATGGTCGAAGGCAAGGCCAACAAGGTCATCGCCATCGATCTGGATATCAGCCAGCGCACCGTGGAAATTCATCGGGCCCGGGTCATGGAGAAACTCGAGGCGCATTCGCTGGCGCATCTGGTGCGCATGGTCATGGCGGTGGACGCCAACCTGTTGCAGGCCCGCCCCGAGGCCGATTGATCCCTCCCCATGGACGATCCGCGTTCCGCGATCGCCAATCTGCTCGACGCCATGAAGCCGCGTCGTCTGTTGCTGTTGAGCCCGGACCCGCACGGCGAGTGGCGGCGTTGGTGTGCCGGCCACGGCGCCGCCGACATCGTGGCGCTGGCGGAAGATCCGTTGTCCGCGCTGGAAACCCTGGGACGTTTCGATATGGCCCTGGTGCTCGGCCTGCTGGAGCGGATGGAAAAAACCAAGGGTGTGGAGTTGATCGGGCGCCTGCGCAATCTGCACACCGAACATCTGTTCGTGCTGATCGGCGACGATGCGCGTTGGCGCGCCACGGATTGGTACGGGTTGGCGATGCAGCGCGTCGATCGGTTTCAGATCGACAATCAGACTTTTGTCCTTTACGGCTACGACCTGGCCGATTACAACCGTGTCCGCAGTTGGAACAATCCCAGGTATTGGGCCAATCCCGAAAACTGGAACAAATATCGGTGGTGATATGGACGCGTTGATCGAAGTGAGTATCGACTGCCCCTATTGCGGCGCATCGTTTACCACGCTGCTCGATACCAGCGGCGGCGCCTGCGATTACATCGAGGACTGCGCCGTGTGCTGTCAGCCCATCGAATTCCAGCTGTACTTTGACGAGGACAATGAACCTCGGTTGTCTGTCCGGCGCGGCGATGAATGATCTTCAGAAGAAATCGATGGCAATAAAAAAGGCACGCCGGAGCGTGCCTTTATCAAAGAATAAAAATCGCGTTACACGATTTTCTTCATGGCGGTCATGTAGCCGCGCAGGGTCTTGCCGACGATCTCGACCGGATGGTTGCGGATCTGGGCATTGATTTCGATCAGTTCGCGGTTGTCCACGCCGTTGTCCTTCACGTTCAGGCCCTTGCCGATGACATCGGTGCTGACCTTGCTCATGAAATCCTGGAGCAGCGGACGGCAGGCGTGATCGAACAGGTAGCAGCCGTATTCGGCGGTGTCTGAAATCACCACGTTCATCTCATACAATTTTTTGCGCGCGATCAGGTTGGCGATCAGCGGCGTTTCGTGCAGCGATTCGTAGTAGGCGCTTTCGGGCAGCATACCGGCGCTGGTCATGCATTCGAAGGCCAGCTCGACGCCGGCTTTCACCATGGCCACCATCAGAATGCCTTTATCGAAATAATCCTGTTCGGAGATCGCGGCGTTTTTGTCGGTGGCCGTTTTTTCGAACGCGGTTTCGCCGGTCTGTTTGCGCCAGGTCAGCAGGTTGTCGTCGTTGTTCGCCCAGTCCTGCATCATGGTGCGGGAGAATTCACCGGAAATGATGTCGTCCTGATGTTTCTCGTACAGGGAGCGCATGATGTTTTTCAGCTCTTCGGACAATTCGAAGGCTTTGATTTTTGCCGGGTTGCTGAGGCGATCCATCATGTTGGTGATGCCGCCATGTTTCAGCGCTTCCGTGACGGTTTCCCAGCCGAACTGGATCAGCTTGGAGGCATAGCCCGGCTCGATGCCTTCCTCGACCATTTTGTTGAAGCAGAGGATGGAGCCGGTTTGCAGCATGCCGCAGAGAATGGTCTGCTCGCCCATCAGGTCCGATTTCACTTCGGCGATGAAGGAGGATTGCAGAACGCCGGCGCGGTGGCCGCCGGTGGCGGCGGCGTAGGCCTTGGCGATTTCCAGGCCGTCGCCGTTGGGATCGTTTTCACCGTGCACGGCGATCAGCGTCGGAACGCCGAAGCCGCGCAGATATTCGGCGCGCACTTCCGTACCCGGGCATTTCGGCGCAACCATCACCACGGTGATGTCCTTGCGAATCTGCATGCCTTCCTCGACGATGTTGAAACCGTGCGAGTAGGCCAGGGCGGAGCCGTGCTTCATCAACGGCATGATCTGGCCGACCACCGAGGAGTGTTGTTTATCGGGGGTCAGGTTCAGAACCAGGTCCGCCTGGGGAATCAGTTCTTCATAAGTGCCGACGGGGAAGCCGTTGTCCGTGGCGTTTTTCCAGGATTGGCGTTTTTCCGCGATGGCCTCTTTGCGCAGCGTGTAGGAAATATCGAGGCCGGAGTCGCGCATGTTCAGGCCCTGGTTCAAGCCCTGGGCGCCGCAACCGACGATCACGATTTTCTTGCCTTTCAGATAATCGCAGCCGTTGGCGAACTCTTCGCGGGCCATGAACCGGCATTTGCCCAGTTCTTCGATTTGCCGGCGGAAGGGCAGGCTGTTGAAATAGTTCTGACCCATGGTGGTAGCTCCATATAGATGAACAAGGAATGGCTGCGCCCGGGGAATGCGCGACCCCCGGGATGCGGGGTATACCTGTGGACGGTCAAAAATACGCCAAATCTGCTGTTGCGTAAAATGACATATTTGCCATACAGTGTTGCGCTTTAAGCAACTGAGCAGTTTTGCCCGTACCGATGAGGGGCTATGGACACTCGTGAGCTGGAATTGTTCGTCACGCTGGCCGAAACGCTGCACTTCGGTCAGACCGGCGAACGCATGCACCTGAGCCCTTCGGCGGTCAGCCGCTGCATCAAGCGCATGGAGGACGAGCTGGGGCAGCGCCTGCTCGAGCGCGACAAACGCAGCGTGCGCCTGACGGACACCGGCGCCGCGCTGTTGTTGTACGCGCGTCAACAGCTCGGCCAGTGGCGCACGTTCGTGGAGAGCGTGCAGCCTGATTACCGGTTGCTGCGCGGTGAAATCAGCCTCTATTGTTCGGTGACCGCCACCTATAGCCTGCTGGCGCGGCTGCTGTCGAGTTTTCGCAATCGCCACCCGGCCATCGAGCTGAAAGTGCACACCGGCGACTACGTGGATGCCATCGAGCGCGCGCTGAACGGCAGCGAAGACCTGGCCATCGCCGCGTTGCCGGAGCGGTTGCCGAAAAAACTGCGCGTACAGACCCTGGCGCAATCGCCGCTGGTATTCATGGCGCCGGCGTTTCCCTGTGCGGTCAGTGAACTGCTGGCGGAACCTTCCTGGTCCTGGGATCAGGTGCCGCTGATCCTTTCCGAGCGTGGCCTGGCGCGCCAGCAGGTCGATGGCTGGTGTCGCGCCCGCGGCGTCAAACCCAATATCTATGCCCAGGTCAGCGGACATGAGGCGATCGTATCGATGGTGGGGCTTGGCCTGGGGGTGGGCGTGGCGCCGGAACTGGTCCTGGTCAACAGCCCACAGCGCGAGATGATCCGTATCCTCGATGTGCAACCGTTGCTGGCGCCGTTCACGGTCGGGTTGTGCGCGGCCGCGCAGCGGCTGGATAACCCGCTGGTCCGGGCGTTTTGGGACAGTGCGCGAACATCGTACCCGGCCGACTTTTAATTTATGATGAGGCCCCCGTTGGCAATTGCAGAAGATGGTATGAACGACGAGCAAGAGAGAGCGCGGCAGCCGGGGCAGGGTGAGATCAGTTATGAATCGCTGCTGCCGGTCGATGAGCATGAAGAGGAAGAGATCTCCGTCGACGGGCGCAAGGAGCGTCGCCGCGGTATTTATCTGCTGCCGAATCTGTTCACCACCGCGGCCCTGTTCTCGGGTTTTTATGCCGTGGTTGCCGGCATGCACAGCCACTTCGAAGTGGCGGCCATCGCCATTTTCGTGGCGATGATTTTCGATGGCATCGACGGCCGTGTCGCGCGTCTGACCAATACACAGAGCAAGTTCGGCGCCGAGTACGACAGTCTTTCCGACATGGTTTCGTTCGGCGTGGCGCCGGCGCTGGTCATGTTCAGCTGGGGATTGAACGGCCTGGGCAAATTCGGCTGGGCGGTTGCGTTCATCTATGTTGCCTGCGCGGCGTTGCGTCTGGCGCGTTTCAATACGCAGATCGACACCGCCGACAAGAATTATTTCTCCGGTCTTGCGAGTCCGGCCGCCGCCGCCGTGGTGGCGGGCACGGTATGGGTTTGCGCCCGCGCCGATTGGGTGGGGGAGGAACTGCCGGTTGCGCTGGCGCTGCTGGCCGGTTGCGTGACGGCGGTGGTCGGTTTCCTGATGATTTCCAGCGTCAAGTACCACAGCTTCAAGGGTTTTGATTTTCGCGGCAGGGTTCCGTTCGTCGTCATGATCCTGGTCGTGGTGGGTTTCGGCATTTTCATGCTGGACGAAGCCTTGGTTCTGCTGGGCGGCTTTCTGCTGTATGCCCTGTCGGGACCGGCGGCGATTCTCTATCGGAAATTCCTGGTAAAAAAATAACAGTGACGGCAGCTTTCGGTTGAGCTTCGCATTTGGCGGTAAAACGTTTTTGCGAAGTTCGGCGTCGTGCTGATCCGCGGTTCGTTCGGTTCACCGCTTCCGAAATAATATTGTTCATCTATACCGCCGCGAGCTGAAGGAAAAAACCGTTCTGCTCGCGGCGCCTGTCATTGGCTTGTATTGCAGCCTTGTGATGACAATTTCCCCCTGGACTGATTTTTTCCTGGCCAGCTCGATGTGCTGGGATTTTGCTGGTCATCACGCGCGTTTGTGCGATCCGCTTATTTGAATGCGGTCTGCTGGGCTGCTTGGTCGGCCGGCTTTGCCAGGATGTGCCGAAGATCCTCGATGAGCGGCATCCGCGTCGTGCTGCGATTGCATGTGGCTGTTTATGGGTTGCGTTGTTCGCAGTAGTGGCTGGGGCGGCGTTGCTGCAAACGGCATCGGCCGACTCAACCAATGGTGATCTTTGCCGGTCCCGGCGGGCGCGTTCGAGGCTGGCGACCCCGCGTCATACGCAGTCATTCCCCATGACTTCTTGCCCGGGTTTACCGCACTTCTGGCGGTGCTGATCTGCTTGGCTGTTTATTTCTGCAATGGGGTGCGAGTTGGCTGGTCGGCGGCAGGAGGGTTTTTGCGCTTGAGCGGCGATGTTCAGGGTTGTGCTTGTCGGCTTCGCGAACGGCTGGCCGTAATACCGTCTAACGGTCGGATGTGCTGGTTGGAACTTCGTCAGAAAAAGCCTTGTTTGGCTCACTCTTTCAACAATGTGCTGCTTAATTGAGCGGGCGAAAACTATTTCATATTTTTTCGTGGAAATAACGTTGACACCAAATTCGGCACCCCTATAATGCGCGCTCTCCCGACGGCTGAGGCCGAACGGAGAGGCAACCGAAGCGAGCGCAAGCGAAGCAAAAAAAGGTTGCAAAGAGCGAAGGGGTCTGTATAATGCGCCTCCTCGCTGAGAGACGAAAGACTCTCGCCAATCTGAACCCCGCAGCGGTTCAGAGCTGTTTAACAAGACGATCAGACAATTCGTGTGGGCGCTTGCAGGTGAGTGATCGCGAAACAAAGATCATTCAGAAGCAAGTGAACTCGTGAATTCATTTTGAATACATGTTTTTGATGCGCTTCTGAGCCAGGTTATGAGGTTTTAGGTTTAAAACCTCGCAGCAATTAAACTGAAGAGTTTGATCATGGCTCAGATTGAACGCTGGCGGCAGGCCTAACACATGCAAGTCGAGCGAACCTAGCTTGCTAGGTGAGCGGCGAACGGGTGAGTAACGCGTAGGAAT
>Ga0164243_10005801_pt1 | contig 18804 bp, 11 predicted proteins | sample OricompcompostOP_FD_108781 | JGI IMG/M metagenome (GOLD analysis project Ga0164243, IMG submission 108781) | Organic Plus compost microbial communities from Emeryville, California, USA - Original compost - Organic plus compost (OP) | ecosystem: Engineered > Solid waste > Mixed feedstock >... | reverse complement strand
CGTGTAGGCGGCGCCGTAGGCCTGGAGCGCCCAGACCTCCATCTCGCCGAAGCGCTGGCCGCCGAACTGCGCCTTGCCGCCCAGCGGCTGCTGGGTGACGAGCGAGTAGGGGCCGATCGAACGAGCGTGGATCTTGTCGTCGACCAGGTGGTGGAGCTTCAGCATGTAGATGTAGCCCACGGTCACCTTGCGGTCGAACGCCTCGCCGGTGCGGCCGTCGAACAGCGTGACCTGGCCCGACGTGTCATAGCCGGCCTTGGCCAGCATCGCCGAAACGTCCGCCTCGCGCGCGCCGTCGAACACCGGGGTGCCCATCGGGACGCCGTTGGTGAGGTTGCCGGCCAGCTCGACCACCTCCTCGGGCGAGCGGGCATCGAGCTCCGCATGATACTGCTCGCCGTAGATGTCCTTCAGCTTCTCGACCACGGCCGCGGGCGGCGGCGCCGTCTGCGGGTCAGGATTGGCGAGGCGCCATTCCTCCAGCGCGGCCTGCACCTGCTGGCCGAGGCCACGGGCGGCAAGGCCGAGATGGGTCTCGAAGATCTGGCCGACATTCATGCGGCTCGGCACGCCCAGCGGGTTGAGCACGATGTCCACATGGGTGCCGTCCTCAAGGAACGGCATGTCCTCGCACGGCAGGATGCGCGAGATGACACCCTTGTTGCCGTGACGGCCGGCCATCTTGTCGCCCGGCTGTAGCTTGCGCTTCACCGCGACGAACACCTTGACCATCTTGAGCACGCCGGGGGCCAGCTCGTCGCCGCGCTCCAGCTTCTCGCGGCGGTCTTCGAACTTCTCGTTGATGGCCTTCACGGCGGCATCATACTGTTCCTTGACCGCTTCGAGCTGGCTCTGGCGATTGTCGTCGGCCACCGCGAACTTGAACCATTCATGGCGCTCGACGCTGTCGAGCAGTTCCTCGTCGATCGCCACGCCCTTCTTCGCGCCCTTGGGAGCGGCCGAGGCGGTCTGACCCACCAGCATGTCCCGCAGGCGGTTGTAGGTCGCGCGGTTGAGGATCGCGCGCTCGTCTTCCGCGTCCTTCTTGAGGCGTTCGATCTCCTCGTTCTGGATCGCGCGGGTACGGTCGTCGATCTCGATGCCGTGGCGGTTGAACACGCGCACTTCCACCACCGTGCCGGCAACGCCGGGCGGCAGGCGGAGCGAGGTGTCGCGCACATCGCTGGCCTTCTCGCCGAAGATCGCGCGCAGGAGCTTCTCCTCCGGCGTCATCGGGCTTTCGCCCTTGGGCGTGATCTTGCCCACCAGGATGTCGCCCGGGTGCACTTCCGCGCCGATATAGACGATGCCCGCCTCGTCGAGGTTGCGCAGCGCTTCCTCGCCGACATTCGGGATGTCGCGGGTGATGTCCTCCGGCCCGAGCTTGGTGTCGCGGGCCATGACCTCGAATTCCTCGATATGGATCGAGGTGAACACGTCGTCCTTCACGATGCGTTCGGAGATCAGGATCGAGTCCTCGTAGTTGTAGCCGTTCCAGGGCATGAAGGCGACGAGGCTGTTGCGGCCCAGCGCCAGCTCGCCGAGGTCGGTCGAGGGGCCGTCCGCCAGGATGTCGCCTTCCTGCACCACGTCACCCACCTTCACCAGCGGACGCTGGTTGATGCAGGTGTTCTGGTTGGAGCGCTGGAACTTCTGCAGCGTGTAGATGTCCACGCCCGACTTGCCGGCCTCGATATCGCCCGAGGCGCGGATCACGATGCGGGTCGCGTCCACCTGGTCCACGATGCCGGCGCGCAGCGCGGCGATCGCGGCACCGGAATCGCGCGCCACCGTCTCTTCCATGCCGGTGCCCACGAAGGGGGCCTCGGCGCGGACCAGCGGCACCGCCTGGCGCTGCATGTTCGAGCCCATCAGCGCGCGGTTGGCGTCGTCGTTCTCGAGGAACGGGATCAGCGAGGCCGCGACGGAGACGAGCTGCTTGGGGCTGACGTCCATCAGCGTGATCTGCTCACGCGGGAGCATCACGAACTCGCCGTTCTCACGCGCGGAGACCAACTCCTCGACGAAGCTGCCATCCGCGTTGAGCTCGGCCGAAGCCTGGGCCACGGCGTGCTTCTGCTCCTCCATCGCGGAAAGATAGACGACGTCGCCGGTCACCTTGCCGTCCACCACCTTGCGGTAGGGGGTTTCGATGAAGCCGTATTTGTTCACCCGGCTGAACGAGGCGAGCGAGTTGATCAGGCCGATATTCGGGCCTTCCGGCGTCTCGATCGGGCAGATGCGGCCATAGTGGGTCGGGTGCACGTCGCGCACCTCGAAGCCCGCGCGCTCGCGGGTGAGGCCGCCCGGCCCGAGCGCCGAGACGCGGCGCTTGTGGGTGACTTCCGACAGCGGGTTGGTCTGGTCCATGAACTGCGAGAGCTGGCTGGAGCCGAAGAACTCGCGCACCGCGGCCACGGCGGGCTTCGCGTTGATGAGATCGTTCGGCATCACGGTGGACACGTCCACGCTCGACATGCGCTCCTTCACCGCGCGTTCCATGCGCAGCAGGCCGACGCGATACTGGTTCTCCAGCAGCTCGCCCACCGAGCGGACGCGGCGGTTGCCGAGATTGTCGATATCGTCGACCTCGCCCTTGCCGTCCTTGAGGTTCACCAGCTCCTTCACCACGGCGAGGATATCCTCCGCCCGCAGGGTGGTGACGGTGTCCTCCGCATCGAGGCCGAGGCGCATGTTGAGCTTCACGCGGCCCACGGCGGAAAGGTCGTAGCGGTCCGGATCGAAGAACAGGCCTTCGAACAGCGCTTCGGCGGTTTCCTTCGTCGGCGGCTCGCCGGGGCGCATGACCTTGTAGATCGCCTCCAGCCCCTCATCGCGGTTCTCGGCCTTGTCGACCTCCAGCGTGTTGCGGATCCAGGGGCCGGTGGTCACATGGTCGATGTCGAGCAGCTCGATCCGGTCGATCCCGGCCTTGTCGAGCACGTCGAGATTGTCGGGCGAGACCTCGTCGCCGGCCTCGATGTAGATCCGGCCGGTGGACTCGTCGATCATGTCGTTGGCGGCGTAATGGCCGAAGATCTCCTCGCTGGGGATCAGCAGGCTCTCCAGCCCGTCCTTCGCAGCCTTGTTGGCCGCGCGCGGGCTGATCTTCTGGTTGGCGGGGAAGATCTCCTCGCCCGTCTTGGCGTCGATCAGCGGGAAGCTCGGCTTCTGGCCGCGCCACTGCTCGGCGACGAAGGGGATCTTCCACCCATCGCCCTGCTTGCCGGAGACGCGCTCCCACACCACGGTGTTGTAGAAATAATGGAGAATCTGCTCGCTGTTGAGGCCGAGCGCATAAAGCAACGCGGTGACCGGCAGCTTGCGCTTGCGGTCGATGCGCACGTTCACGATGTCCTTCGCGTCGAACTCGAAATCGAGCCACGAGCCGCGATAGGGGATCACGCGGGCAGCGAAGAGGAACTTGCCCGAAGAGTGGGTCTTGCCGCGGTCATGGTCGAACAGCACGCCGGGCGAACGGTGCATCTGCGACACGATGACGCGTTCGGTGCCGTTGATGATGAAGGTGCCGTTCTCGGTCATGAGCGGCATGTCGCCCATGTAGACGTCCTGCTCCTTGATATCGAGGACGGAGCGGGTCTCGGTCTCGGTGTCGACCTCGAACACGATCAGGCGCAGCGTGACCTTCATCGGCGCGGCATAGGTGATGCCACGCTGGCGGCACTCCGTGGTGTCGTATTTCGGGTCCTCGAGCTCGTAATGCACGAAGTCCAGCTCGGCGGTGCCGGCGAAGTCGCGGATCGGGAAGACAGAGCGCAGCGTCTTCTCGAGGCCGGAGACGTAGCCCGTCTCCTTGTTCGAGCGCAGGAACTGCTCATAGCTCTCGCGCTGGACCTCGATCAGGTTCGGCATCTGCACCACTTCGTGGATGTCGCCGAAGATCTTGCGGATGCGCTTCTTCGCGCTGCCCTGGACCGTGAGGGCACCGGTGGACTTTGCCTTGCTCGCCATGGGAGGTTCTTGCCTCTTTCTGTTGTCGCTCGGCGCCTCTTCGCGCCGAAACCGTGAGAATTCGCCATGCAACGGATGGCCCCATGTCGAAACGCCGAAAGGCCGCAGGCAAATCGCCCCGATCCTGGAGCGAACCTGCAGCTTGCGTCGCGACTATGGAAAGCCAGCGCTTCCTTCCTGGGCAAACCCCCGCGCCGGGCCCGCCTTGCTCGAAGCTGTCTGACGCTGGCGGATATAGGAACGCGGGCCGTCCCTGTCAATGCGGCGGCCTCCCACTGGCGCGCCGTGGATTGACGATTCTTATCTCTTATCGTCACCCCAGCGAAAGCTGGGGTCTCAGGCAGAGCCACACAACGGCCCGAGATGCCAGCTTTCGCTGGCATGACGAAAAGCGGGCGTTTGCAATCGACATTGACTCTCCCGCCCCTTTCCGCCAAAGGCCCGCCCCGACCGATGGGCCCAGGCCTGCCGGTCATCCGTCCGAGACAGTCGGTGTGGGCAATCGGGCCCGCTTAATTTCCGGCCTAGACGGGGAACAGAGTTTCAGGCGGCGACCTTCCAGGTCCGTTGCTCCACGCGCCTCGGCGCACCTCCTTCCCCATCGGTGGACTCGCCCGGATCGCGCAAGCGGCCCGGACAAACGCAGCCGGCCGCGCAGCCCGCAAGGCACGCGGCCATAGTGAAGGAGTAAGGCATGGATCGTTCGCAAAAAGCCGAATCGGTCGCCCAGCTCAACGCAACCTTCAACGAGGCGGGCGTGGTGGTCGTCACCCGCAACCTCGGCCTGAGCGTGGCCCAGTCCACGGATCTGCGCGCGAAGATGCGGGATGCCGGCGGCTCGTACAAGGTTGCGAAGAACCGTCTTGCCAAGCTTGCCCTCAAGGACACGACCTACGAAGGTCTCGAGGAGTATCTCTCGGGCCCGACGGCACTGGCGACCTCGGTCGATCCGGTTGCCGCCGCCAAGGCGGTCGTGGACTTCGCCAAGTCGAACCCGAAGCTCGAAATCGTGGGCGGTTCGATGGGTGGGACGCTGCTCGACGAAGCAGGGGTCAAGGCGCTCGCCTCGATGCCCTCGCTCGACGAACTGCGCGCCAAGCTGGTTGGTCTGGTCAACGCCCCGGCGACGAAGATCGCCCAGCTGACCACCGCCCCGGCGGCCAAGCTCGCCCGCGTGTTCGGTGCCTATGGCGCCAAGGACGCGGCGTAAGCGGTTTTTCAAGTGAATCCACCCGCCAGGGAATGTTCCCGCCGGGCCAAGCCATCTGATTTGGAGTGAAGTGACATGGCCGATATCGCCAAGATCGTTGAAGACCTGTCGCAGCTGACCGTTCTCGAAGCTGCGGAACTCGCCAAGGCCCTCGAAGAAGCATGGGGCGTTTCCGCCGCTGCTGCCGTCGCTGTCGCCGCCCCCGCCGCCGGTGGTGGCGATGCCGGCCCGGCCGCCGAGGAGCAGACCGAGTTCGACGTGATCCTCACCGGCGACGGTGGCAAGAAGATCAACGTCATCAAGGAAGTCCGCGCCATCACCGGCCTGGGCCTGGGCGAAGCCAAGGCGCTCGTCGAAGGCGCCCCCAAGCCGATCAAGGAAGGCGTGAACAAGGCGGAAGCCGAAGAGATCAAGAAGAAGATCGAGGAAGCCGGCGGCACCGTCGAGCTCAAGTAAGCCTCGCTCTCCTTCCGGAGATCAGGAAAGGGCGGCACCGCAAGGCGCCGCCCTTTTCGCTTGGCGATTATGAAGTTTGCAAACCGCGAGATGACGAAGCGGGACGCTGCAAGAGGGGGAGGCTCGCGGAGGGGCCGCCCCTTCCGGCCCTCACTTCAGCGTCTTGATATACTCGATCACTTCCTTGCGCTTCGCCGGATCCTTGAGGCCGAAGAAGCTCATCTTCGTGCCGGGGACGGTCTTGCGCGGATCATCGAGGAAGGCGTCGAGCGTGGCGTCGTCCCAGGTGAGGCCGGACTTGGCCATTGCCGGGCTGAAGCTGAAGCCTTCGACCTCGCCCGCCTTGGTGCCGTAGATGCCCGCCAGGCTCGGCCCGATGCCCTGCTTGCCCGGCTCGACCGAGTGGCACACCTTGCACTGGGCGAAGGCGGGGGGCGGCGCGGCCGCGTCGCCGGGGGCCGCGGCCGTATCGCCGGCGGCCGGCGCTTCCGGCGCGGCTTCGCTCACGCTCGCTTCCTCGGTCGCGGTGCCGGCCGGTTCCTCGCTTCCGCCACCGCCGCACGCGCTCAGCAGCAGCGCCAGCCCGGCCATCCCCGCAAGCTTTCCCGAATCCATGCTTTCCGTCTCCATCAGATCGGATGCGCCCCAAGCACAGGTTGGCGGCGCGTGCCAAGTCCATTTCGCGCGAGGAGGCCGGCGATAGGCCCTTCCCTACCACGCCGCGCGCGCCTATCCGGGCCGGCTTTATGTCGTACACGGCCCCCTCCCTCACTCTGCGCGCCGAGCTTTCGGACACGCTGCGGCTCGCCCTGCCGCTGGCCGGATCGAACCTGATCCAGATGGCGATCCACGCGGTGGACGTGATGTTCATCGCCCGGCTGGGGGAAGAGGCGCTTGCCGCATCGACCCTGGGCGTGGCCGCCTTCGGGCTGATGGCGTGGAGCGCCAGCGGCCTGATCGCGCTCGCGCCGCTGGTGGCGGCGGAACTCGGCCGGCGGCGCCATTCGGTGCGCGAGGTCCGCCGCACCACGCGCATGGCGCTGTGGCTGTGTGTGGGGGTCTCGCTGGTGCTGACCGTGCTGTTCCAGTTCGGCCAGCCGCTGCTGCTCCTCACGGGACAGGCGCCGGTTCTTGCGGCGCGGGCGGGATCGTTCATGGCGGTGCTGTCGATAGCGATCCTGCCCATGCTGCTGGTCGGCGCGCTGCGCCAGTTCGTCGCCTCGCTCGACCGCGCGGGATACGCCACCTGGATCAACCTGCTGGGGCTGGGCACGAACATCTTCGGCAACTGGCTGCTGGTCTATGGCCATTGGGGCCTGCCCGCGCTGGGCCTGACCGGCTCCGCCCTGTCGAGCGGGATCACCTCCTGGGCGATGGTGCTGGCCTATGCCGTCGCCATAAGGATGGACCGGCGGTTGAGGCGCTATCGCATCCTCGGGCGCTGGTGGCGGCCGGAGCCGGCGCGGATGGCGGAAATCCTCCGCATCGGCGGGCCGATCGCGCTCACGATCCTGGCCGAGGCGGGCCTGTTCGGCGGCGCCGCCTTCCTGATGGGCCGGATCGGCGAGGCGGAGCTGGCCGGCCACGCGATCGCGTTGCAGATCGCCTCGCTCACTTTCCAGGTCCCGTTCGGCATCGGCCAGGCGGCGACGATCCGGGTCGGCCTGGCCTACGGCGCGCGCGACCATGCCGGGATCGGCCGCGCGGGGATGGCGAGCATCCTGTTCGGCATCGGCTTCATGGCCTTCACCGGGCTTGCCATCCTGCTGCTGCCGCAGGCGATCCTCTCCTTCTATATCGACGCGGATGCCCCCGGAAATACGGAGATGGCGCGGCACGCCACCAGCTTCCTGCTCGTGGCCGCGGTGTTCCAGCTGTTCGACGGCGCGCAGGCGGTGGCCGCCGGCGCGCTGCGCGGCCTGCAGGACACGCGGATGCCGATGGCCTATGCGCTGTTCGGCTATTGGATACCGGGGCTCGGCACCAGCCTGCTGCTCGGATTCGGCACCGGGCTGGGCGGGCTCGGCATCTGGATCGGGCTCGCGGTCGGGCTCGTCGTCGTGGCCGGGCTGATGCTGCGGCGCTGGTTCCGGCGCGAGCCGCTCGGCCTGCTGCCGGGCTAGGAAAAGCGGGGGATCGCCCGAGTTTCGTCCCAATGGATTTTTTCCTTCCGGAATCGCCTTGACGAGGCTTGCCCCTGCTCCCATATCCGCGCGGCTGGCACTCCCTGCGGGAGAGTGCCAACGCAGGAACACTCAACATTTGGAAGAGGTCATCATCATGGCATTCCGTCCGCTGCACGACCGCGTTCTGGTCCGTCGCATCGAAGCAGAAGAGAAGACGGCCGGCGGCATCATCATCCCCGACAGCGCCAAGGAAAAGCCGAGCGAGGGCGAGATCGTCGCCACCGGCACTGGCGCCCGTTCGGACGATGGCAAGGTCACCCCGCTCGACGTCAAGGCCGGCGATCGCGTGCTGTTCGGCAAGTGGTCCGGCACCGAGGTCAAGGTCGACGGCGAAGACCTGCTGATCATGAAGGAAAGCGACATCCTGGGCGTGATCGCCTGAGGCGATCCGGCCCCGCTTTCTCCAATCCACGCAATTTCTCCAGAGAGGAACAGGAACAATGGCTGCCAAGGACGTGAAGTTTTCGCGCGATGCGCGTGAACGTATCCTCAAGGGCGTCGACACGCTCGCCAATGCAGTGAAGGTCACGCTCGGCCCCAAGGGCCGTAACGTCGTGATCGACAAGAGCTTCGGCGCGCCCCGCATCACCAAGGACGGCGTTTCCGTCGCCAAGGAGATCGAGCTCAAGGACAAGTTCGAGAACATGGGCGCGCAGATGCTGCGCGAAGTCGCTTCGAAGACGAACGACCTCGCCGGCGACGGCACCACCACCGCCACCGTGCTGGCCCAGTCCATCGTGCGCGAGGGCATGAAGTCGGTCGCGGCCGGCATGAACCCGATGGACCTCAAGCGCGGCATCGACCTTGCCGTGGGCAAGGTGGTCGAGAACCTGCAGGCGCGTTCGAAGGACGTGTCCGGCTCGCAGGAGATCGCCCAGGTCGGCATCATCTCCGCCAATGGCGACAAGGAAGTGGGCGAGAAGATCGCCGAAGCCATGGAGAAGGTCGGCAAGGAAGGCGTCATCACCGTCGAGGAGGCCAAGGGCCTTCACTTCGAGCTGGACGTGGTCGAAGGCATGCAGTTCGATCGCGGCTATCTCTCGCCCTATTTCGTCACCAATCCCGAGAAGATGACCGTGGAACTGGATAATCCCTATATCCTTATCCACGAGAAGAAGCTCTCCAACCTCCAGTCCATGCTGCCGATCCTCGAAGCGGTCGTGCAATCGGGCCGCCCGCTCCTCATCATCGCCGAGGACATCGAGGGCGAGGCGCTGGCGACGCTGGTGGTCAACAAGCTGCGCGGCGGCCTCAAGGTCGCGGCGGTCAAGGCCCCGGGCTTCGGCGATCGCCGCAAGGCCATGCTGCAGGACATCGCGATCCTGACCCAGGGCGAGATGATCTCGGAAGACCTCGGCATCAAGCTCGAGAGCGTTACCGTGAGCATGCTCGGCCAGGCCAAGAAGGTCACCATCGACAAGGACAACACCACCATCGTCGACGGCGCCGGCAATGCGGAGGACATCAAGGCCCGGGTCGAGCAGATCCGCGCCCAGATCGAGACCACCACGTCGGACTACGACCGCGAGAAGCTGCAGGAACGCCTGGCGAAGCTCGCCGGCGGGGTCGCGGTGATCAAGGTCGGCGGCGCCACCGAAGTCGAGGTGAAGGAGCGCAAGGATCGCGTGGACGACGCGCTGCATGCGACCCGCGCCGCGGTGGAAGAAGGCATCGTTCCGGGCGGCGGCACCGCGCTGCTCTATGCCACCAAGGCGCTGGACGGCCTTTCGGGCGCGAATGACGACCAGGCCCGCGGCATCGACATCGTCCGCCGCGCGCTGCAGTCCCCCGTTCGCCAGATCGCCGAGAATGCCGGGCATGACGGCGCGGTGGTCGCCGGCAAGCTGATCGACGGCAATGACGAGCAGCTGGGCTTCAACGCCGCGACCGACGTTTACGAGAACCTCGTGAGCGCCGGCGTGATCGACCCGACCAAGGTCGTGCGCACCGCCCTGCAGGATGCGGCTTCGGTCGCCGGCCTGCTGATCACCACCGAAGCGGCGATCAGCGAACTGCCGGAAGACAAGCCGGCCGGCCCCGCCATGCCCGACATGGGTGGCATGGGCGGAATGGGCTTCTGATCGCGGCATCGCGGCGAAGCAAAGCCTGCCGTCAAGGCAGAATCGGGCCGGGAGAGGGGACTCTTCCGGCCCTTTTTCGTTCCCCGATTCGCCGGGAAGCGGGTGCGGCCCGTCGTGGAAAGGCTCGATTCGTCGCGCGGCGGGAGTCGCTTCGTCGCGGCTGCGGCTATCCACCCTTGCCGCTCGTGCCGTCATGGTTAAGCTTCTGGCAAATTTAGCTGAGTTATTTCCGGCGGGTATGGCGTTCAAACGAATCGGACATGTGCTTGCGGCCCTTCTCGTGGGAGCGGTTTCGCTCGTCCCGATGCGAGTGGGCGCCGAGGCGTTCGAAGCCGAATTCGACAAGGCGTTCGGCACGGAGCTGCGCGAACCCGCCAGCTTCCAGGCCACTTACCCCAGTCCGCTGGAGCAGCGGATCAGCCAGCTCGCCGCGAGCGCCAAGGGCCGCATCGGCGTGGCCGCGCTGGACCTCGCCACCGGAGAACAGGTCTCGATCCTGGGCAACCAGCGCTTCCCGATGGCCAGCACCAGCAAGATCGCCATCGCCGCGACCTTCCTCGAAGGGGTGGACCAGGGCCGCTGGAGCCTGGACGACAAATTCCCGCTGATGGTGCCGCTGGCCACCAAGCCGCTTTCCACCAAGGTCGCGCCGGTGAAGCCCGGCGCGCGCTTCACCGCGCGCGAACTGATCGAGATGATGATCACGCGCAGCAACAACCAGGCGACCGACGGGCTGCTGGCCGTGGTCGGCGGGCCGCAAGCGGTCAATGACTGGGTGCGGCGCGCCGGCATCCGGGATTTCCGGATCGATCGGGATATCGCCACCTTGGTGCGCGACGATGGCGTGGTCGATCCCGCCACTTCGATAGACCTGCGCGATTCCGCCACTCCGCTGGCCATGGTCCAGCTGCTCAAGGGCATCCATGAAGGCCGCTGGCTGAGCTCGAGCAGCCGCCTGGTGCTGCTGGGCGCGATGGAACGCTGCCTGACCGGCAAGAACCGCATCCGCGGCAACATGCCGGCCGATGTGATCGTGGCCCACAAGACCGGCTCGCTCTACAACACTTCCAGCGATGTCGGGATCATCACCACGCCCGAAGGCCGCACGATCGCCGTGGCGATCTACGTCACCGGCGGCCAGAACGACCGCGGCTACCGCATCGACCGGATCGCGACCATCGCCCGGGCCCTGTATGACGGCTATACCCAGCCCCGGATGCAGTGGGTGAACGCCACCTACGACACCGCACCCGCCGGCGGCGGGAGCTGACGCCCGGCGCTTCGGCGCCGAGTTGTCCGCCGATCACCGAGGCCCCTCTTGTCGCGCAGCGATGGGGTAAGGGACCATCCGCGAGCGAAAGACGGTCGTATCGTTTGCAAATCCCGTATCTCGTCATGCCAGCGAAAGCTGGCATCTCGGGCCTTTGCGTGTCACCGCCCGAGACCCCAGCTTGCGCTGGGGTGACGATTAAGGCCGTCAATCCACAGCGCATTCGCAAAGGATATGGTGGCCAAACAAAAAGGGCGCGGCCTTTCGGCCGCGCCCTTTCCGTTTCGAGATCCGAAGATTACTCGGCCGGGGTGGCCGTCTCGGTGGCGGTCGCCGTCTCGGTGGCGGTGGCCGTCTCGGTCGGGGTCGCCGTTTCAGTGGCGGTCGCCGTCTCGGTCGGGGTCGCTTCTTCGGTGATGGCTTCTTCGGTCGGAGCCGCTTCTTCGGTCTTCTGACAGGCCGCGAGGGTCAGAGCAGCGCCGGCAGCAGCGGCAGCGAGAACGATCTTGCGCATGAATAGTAATCCTTGAACAGCGAGTAGACTACGCACGGCATAGCGCCGCACGCAAAGCCTGCCGTCTCAAGCAGACTTCGGACGGGACAAATAATGCCCTAATCAGGGCGATGCAAGCATGTTAGCAGTTTGCGAAGGGCGGCGCCCCGCGCCGCGTCGGTTTTCCCCTGCGGCAGACGGGCCCGATCCGCCCCCTGGCGCGGCTGCCGAACGGCCCCTCGGGAGAAACGACGAATCCGGCTGACCTGCCCCGGGCGCGCTGCTACCAACGGCGCATGTCCGCCAAGCAGCATCTCTACCTCGTCGACGGTTCCGCCTATATTTTCCGCGCCTATCACCGCCTTCCGCCGCTGACGAATCCCGAAGGGACGCCGGTCGGGGCGGTCTATGGCTACACCACGATGCTGTGGAAACTCGCAGACGATCTCCACAAGGCCGACGGGCCCACGCATCTCGCGGTGATCCTGGACAAGGCGGCGCGCTCCTTCCGCAATGACATCTTCCCGCAATACAAGGCGAATCGCCCTCCGCCGCCGGAAGACCTGGTTCCTCAATTCCCCTTGATTCGCGATGCGACGCGCGCCTTCAGCCTGCCCTGCATCGAGGAAGAAGGCTTCGAGGCGGACGACCTGATCGCCAGCTATGCCCGCGCGGCCACCCGGCGCGGCTGGGATGTGACGATCGTTTCCTCCGACAAGGACCTGATGCAGCTGGTCGGCCGGTGTGCCGAGCCGGACGACGGGTTCGAAGGCGGCTGCATCGACATGCTGGACACGATGAAGAACCAGCGGATCGACGTGGCCGAAGTGGTCGAGAAGTTCGGCGTGCCGCCGGAAAAGGTGGGCGACGTGCTGGCCCTGATGGGCGATTCGGTGGACAATGTCCCCGGCATCAGGGGCATCGGGCCCAAGACGGCGACCAAGCTGATCCAGGACCATGGTGATCTGGAAAGCGCCCTGGCCGCAGCCGAGGGCATGAAGCCTTCCAAGCTGCGTGAGCGGCTGCTGGAAGAAGCGGAGATGGCGCGGCTCAGCCGGGTGCTGGTAGAACTCAAGGAGGATTGCGCGCTGCCGATGGCGCTCGAGGATTTCGTGCTGGGGGAGATTCCGCGCGATCCGCTGGTCTCCTTCCTGCAGACCCACGGCTTCCTCAGCCTGCTCAAGCGCCTCGACGGCGGAGCGGGCAGCCCTGCCCGCACGACCGAGCTCAATCCCGCCCGGCAGGACACGCCTTCCGCCCCCGCCTCGCCTGTCGGCAACCGCCAGCCGCTGCCCGAACTGCCGGAGATCGACCGCACCACCTATGAATGCGTGCAGACGATGGAAGCGCTCGACCGCTGGATCGCCCGCGCCCGCGCGGCGCGGATCGTGGCGATCGACACGGAGACCAGCTCGCTCGATGCGATGCAGGCCAATCTCGTCGGCATCAGCCTGGCGCTGGGGCCGAACGATGCCTGCTACGTCCCGCTTGCCCATGGCGGCACGGACCTGCTGGCCGAAACGCCCGAGCAGGTGGACCGGGCGGAGGCACTGGCCCGGCTGAAACCGCTGCTGGAAGACGATGCGGTGCTCAAGATCGGGCAGAACATCAAATACGACCTCAACATCCTCGGCCGTTACGGCGTGGATGTCGGGCCGATCGACGATACGATGATCGTCAGCTTCGCGCTGGATGCGGGCCGCTCCGAGCAAGGCGTAGGCGGCGGCCACGGGATGGACGAATTGTCGGAACGCCATCTCGGCCACATCACCCTGACCTTCAAGGACGTGTGCGGCAGCGGCAGGAAGGCGATCTCCTTCGCCGAGGTCCCGCTCGACCGGGCGACCGAATATTCGGCCGAGGATGCGGACGTGACCTGGCGGCTGTGGAAGTTCCTCAAGCCGCGCCTGGCGGAGGAAGGCGGCACGCGCATCTACGAGCGGGTGGACCGCCCGCTGATCGCGGTGGTCGCGGGGATGGAGCGGCACGGGGTCAAGGTGGATCGCGAGCAGCTGGCGCGCCTTTCCGCCGAGTTCGCGGTGCGGATCGCCGAGCTGGAGAAGGAGATCCACGCGCTGGCCGGGGAGCCCTTCACCATCGGCAGCCCCAAGCAGCTGGGCGACGTGCTGTTCGACAGACTGGGCTATACCGGCGGGAAGAAGGGCAAGAGCGGCCAGTATTCGACCGACCAGGGGGTGCTTGAGCGGCTGGCCGGCGAAGGGGCGGAGATCGCGAGCCGAGTGCTCGACTGGCGCCAGCTCGCCAAGCTCAAGAGCACCTATACCGACGCGCTGCAGGCCGCGATCAATCCCGAGACCGGGCGGGTCCATACCAGCTACAGCCTGGTGGGCGCGCAGACCGGGCGGCTTTCCTCCACCGAGCCCAACCTGCAGAACATCCCGATCCGCACCGAGATCGGGCGCCAGATCCGCGAGGCCTTCGTGGCCGAGCCGGGCAATGTGCTGCTTGCGGCGGACTACAGCCAGATCGAGCTGCGGCTCGCCGCCCATATGGCGGACGTGCCCACGCTGAAGGCCGCCTTCGCCGCCGGGGAGGACATTCACGCTCGCACCGCGGTGGAGTTGTTCGGCCTGGTGGACCGCGACACGCGCGCCCGGGCCAAGACGATCAATTTCGCGATCCTCTACGGCATCAGCCGCTGGGGCCTGGGCACCCGGCTGGGCGTGCCGGCGGACGAGGCGCAAGCGATGATCGACCGCTATTTCGAGCGCTTCCCCGGCATCCAGCACTATATCCACGCCACGCTCGAAAGCGTGCGCGAACGGGGCTATTCGGAAACGCTGTTCGGCCGCAAGACATGGTTCCCCCGGATCAACTCCAACAACCCGACCGAGCGGGCGGGCAGCGAGCGCGCCGCGATCAACGCGCCGATCCAGGGCACCAGCGCCGACATCATCAAGCGCGCGATGGCGCGGATCGGCCCCGCCCTGGCCGAAGCCGGCCTGCACCACGTGCGCATGCTGCTGCAGGTGCATGACGAGCTGGTGTTCGAACTGCCCGAAGCCGATGTGGTGGCCGCCGCCCCGATCATCGAGAAGGTGATGGCCGAAGCCGCCGGGCCCGCGGTGAAGCTGGACGTGCCGCTGGGGATCGAGATCGGCACCGGCCCGAGCTGGGGCACCGCGCATTGAGCCCGGCCGCGCGAAAGGGCCACCGCCCATGGTGGCGGGCGAGGCTGCCCTGGATGAACCTCGCCCTGTTCACGCTGGTGGCGGTGGCGCTGGTGGGCGCAGTGCTGCTGATCTTCGGCACGATCGAGGCCGAACGGACCGCCCGCAACCAGGTCCGCCGGACCAGCGAGGTGCTGGTCGAGCTGCGCAATCTCGGCCGCGCCGCGATCAATGCGGAAACGGGGCAGCGCGGTTATTTCATCACGCTCGACCGGCGCTATCTCGATCCCTACGTCAATGCGCGGCAGCAATATCGCCCCGCGCTCGACCGGCTGAAGCAGCTCATCCAGCAGAACCCCACCCCGCGCCAGACCGAGTTGATGGGCGAGATCGAACGGCTGACCGAGGCCAAATTCGCCGAGCTGGCGCTGTCGGTGGACCAGATCTCGCAAGGCGAGCTGCTGGCCGCCCAGCGCGAGATCCTGACCGACGAGGGACAGCAGACCATGGCCCGGCTGCGCTACGCGTTGAGCGAGATGGAACAGATCGAAAGCCGCGTGCTCATTCGCGCGACCGAGAACGCGTCCGCGGTGGAAAGCCGGGTGCTGCCCTTGCTGGGCGCGCTGTTCGTGATGCTGCTGGGCGCGCTGGCCATCGGTTATTGGCAGGTGGCGCGCGCCGCGCGCATGGCGGCGCTGGAAGCCCATGCCGAGGAGCTGGCCGAAGCGCGCGACCGGGCCGACCTGCTGGCGCGCGAGCTCAACCATCGGGTGAAGAACCTGTTCGCGGTGATCCTGGCGATCGTGCGGATGAGCTCACGCGGGTCGCCGGAAGCGCAGCCGGTGGCCGAAAGCATCGCCCAGCGCATCCACGCCCTGCTCACTGCGCATGAAGTGACGCAGGGCGCGCTCGGCCATCAGCAGGCCGACCTGCGCCAGCTGGTGGAGACCACCCTCGCCCCGCATCGCAGCAGCGCGGCCGGGCTGGCGCTCGATGGGCCGAAGGTCTCCCTGCCCGCAAAGCAGGTGACGCCGCTCGGCCTCGTGCTGCACGAGCTGACCACCAACGCGGTGAAATACGGCGCGTGGTCGCAGGCCGGATCGCTGGACATCCGCTGGCGGCGCGAAGGGAACGAGCTGCTGCTCGAATGGTCGGAACATTGCCCCGGCGGCTGCACCGTTCCGCAAGGCAAGGGCTTCGGCAGCCAGCTGATCGACAGTGCCGCCCGCCAGCTCCAGGGCCGGATCGAACGCGACTTCGCCGATGACGGCGTGCGGGTGAAGATCGCGATACCGGTGGATTGAGGAAGCCCCTCCCCATCGCATAGCGACGGGGAGGGTCCTGCGTCACACGTGCTTCTTGTCCCGCGTCGGGGCCAGCATCCCTTCATGCACGAAGCCGATCGGGTGGACTTCGGCCGCGCGCTTCTTCAGCTCGCCCTTCATCCGGGAATATTCCTCCTCCATCTGCTCCGTCACCGTGGCGCGCGAATCCTCCAGCGCCTCGGCGAAATCGGGCCCGGTCACGCTGCGCACGTCCTCGCCCGCGCGGCGGATGGCGATCAGGCCCGCGCGCCGCACCACGTCCTCCAGGTCGGCGCCGGTGAAGCGGTCGGTCTCCTCCGCGATCGCATGCAGATCGACATCGTCGGCCAGCGGCATGTCGCGGGTGTGGATCTTGAGGATATGCTCGCGCCCCGCCGCGTCGGGCGTGCCGACATAGACCAGCTCGTCGAACCGGCCGGGCCGCAGCAGCGCCGGGTCGACCAGGGCGGGCCGGTTGGTCGCGCCGATCACCACGATCGACTGCAGCTCCTCCATCCCGTCCATCTCGGCGAGGATCGTGTTGACCACCCGCGCCGTCACCTGCGGCTCGGCCGTGCCGGAACCGCGCGCGGGCACTAGGCTGTCGATCTCGTCGATGAACACCACGCAGGGCGCCACCTGGCGGGCGCGGGCGAACAGGCGGCTGATCTGCTGCTCGCTCTCGCCGAACCATTTCGACAGCAGGTCCGAGCTCTTGATCGAGATGAAGTTCGCCTCCGCCTCCTTGGCCACGGCCTTGGCCAGCAGGGTCTTACCGGTGCCGGGCGGGCCATAGAGCAGGAAGCCCTTGGCCGGGCGGATGCCGAGCCGGTGGAAGGCCTGGGGATTGCGCAGCGGCAGCTCCACCCCTTCCCTGAGCTTCTCCTGCGCCTCGTCCAGCCCGCCGATATCGGTCCAGCTCACCGTGGGCGCCTGCACCATCACCTCGCGCATCGCGCTGGGCTGCACGCGCTTCAGCGCCTCGACGAAGTCGCTGCGCTCCACGCACAGATCTTCCAGCACTTCCGGCGGGATGGTCTGCGCCTCGAGATCGATTCGGGGCATGATCCGGCGCACCGCCTCGATCGCGGCCTCGCGCGCCAGCGCGGCGAGGTCCGCGCCGACGAAGCCATGGGTGGTGCGGGCCAGCTCCATCAGGTCCACCCCTTCGCCCAGCGGCATGCCGCGGGTGTGGATCGCCAGGATCTCCCGCCGGCCCTTCTCGTCGGGCACGCCGATCACGATCTCGCGGTCGAACCGGCCGGGGCGGCGCAGCGCCTCGTCGATCGCGTCGGGCCGGTTGGTCGCGGCGATGACGACGAGGTTGGTGCGCGTATCGAGCCCGTCCATCAGCGTCAGCAACTGGGCGACGAGGCGCTTCTCCGCTTCCCCATGCACTTCGCTGCGCTTGGGCGCGATCGAATCGATCTCGTCGATGAACACGATGGACGGCGCCACGCGGGTCGCTTCCTCGAACACCTCACGCAGCCGCTTCTCGCTCTCGCCATAGGCGGAGCCCATGATCTCGGGCCCGTTGATGATGAAGAATTCCGCGTCGCTCTCATTCGCCACGGCCTGGGCAAGGCGGGTCTTGCCGGTGCCGGGCGGGCCGTGGAGCAGCACCCCCTTGGGCGGATCGACGCCCAGCCGGGTGAACAGCTCGGGATAGCGCAGCGGCAGCTCCACCATCTCCTGCAGCTGGCGGATCGTGTCGCTCATCCCGCCGACATCGTCGTAGTTCACCGAGCCGCGCCCGTCGCGCGGCTCCTCGAACTCGGCGCGCAGCTCGACCTCGGTGTTCTCGTCGATATGGACCACGCCCTTGGGCGCGGTGGAGACCACGCTGAGGCGGATCTCCTTCAGCGCATAGGCCGGCGCGTTGAACATGCGCATGATCTCGGGCGGCACGTCCTGCACCGGCTGCTGGCCCTGAGTCGCCACCAGATCCCCCGCCACCAGCGGACGGCGGAAGAAATTGCGCTTCAGCGCCTGGCTCGGCCCCTGCAGCCGCATCTCCCGCTGGGCGGGCGCGAAGACCACGCGGGTCGCCGGGCGCGATTCGGCCTTGCGGATGGAGACATGCTCGCCCGAGCCGATCTCGGCGTTGCCGCGCTGGAGCCCGTCCAGCCGCACCACGTCCAGCCCCTGGTCCTCCTCATAGGCGGGGACGGCGATCGCGGCGGTGGCGCGCTTGCCGGTGATCTCCACGATGTCCCCTTCGGTGATACCGAGGGTGGCGAACACCGATTTGGGCATGCGGGCGATGCCACGCCCGCTTTCCTCCTGCCTGGCCGCGGCGACCTGCAGCCGGACCGCCCCTTCTTCCACCTTCGCCGCGTCTGCTTCCGCCATGCGCCCTCGCGCTCCTCTGCCTTTGCCGAAACTTTTCAGGGGCAAAGCTAGGAACCGGCCGCCCCGATTGCAAACGGGCAATCGCCGATTGCCCGGCGGGCGCGAGAAAAAGGGGGCCCACGCGCTCCTCGTCACCCCGGCGAAAGCCGGGGTCTCAGGCGGCAATGCGCAAGGCTTGAGACCCCGGCTTTCGCCGGGGTGACGATGGAAGAGGGGATTGTATGGCGTTGCAGAACCCGCACCAGCCTCCCGCGCCCCCCCCCCCCCCCCCCCCCCCCCCCCTCAACCCATCAACAAAAAAAAACGCTGCCCTCACCACCCCTGAGGTCGTAGGGGGAGAGGGCGGGGG